>Ga0134126_10011833_pt1 | contig 11009 bp, 6 predicted proteins | sample KB31752_FD_96881 | JGI IMG/M metagenome (GOLD analysis project Ga0134126, IMG submission 96881) | Terrestrial soil microbial communities with excess Nitrogen fertilizer from Kellogg Biological Station, Michigan, USA - KB3-175-2 | ecosystem: Environmental > Terrestrial > Soil > Unclassified ... | reverse complement strand
TCATATATTGATTTCGTCTTTGATCCTTAGAGCTAATAGCGGAGTATCGTAATCATCGCGATTTAGAAATATATAAAATATATCATAGACTTGTTGTACTGCCACAAGTAAATAGTTGCTTATTCTTACAATATTCGTGTGTGCTGGGATTTGAAAGATTAATGCCGTCCACCACTACATTCCTTAAAGCATTCCATATTACATTATCAGACGTAGGTCCAACGCAGCCACTTTTACCCAACGGGATACCCTCTAAGATTGCTGACGTTCTTATACCGCGATCCCGTCGATGGTTGTTCGAATACATAGCATTCGAGATACTGTTAGCCAAGAGCCATGATTGAGTCCTTAACGACGTCATTTTGAGGCAGTTCATTGACAGTTGGTGACGGCGAAGTTAGTGAGGATATGATAAATGGTGGAGAAAATTGTTCAAAGATGAGGAGAGGTGGACGCTTGCTAGGTTTCTGGACGTAGTCCTTGAGGGTTCGACCCCCTCCCTACGATTGATGCATATTGGTACTGTCACGATCGTGGGCGGTAGCGATAAACAGATATCTGCAATTGCGCAGCCAGCATCTTTCGATTATTTATCCAGCCGTGCCAAAGGCTTTATCTCGTCACTTGATCGGTTAATCGATCTTGCACTTTCCTTAGGATGGGGATTTGGGTTAGATAGCGCAAACTTATCAAACAACTCTTCAGCAAGAATAGAGAGCTTAGATCCGTCTGATCTTGGTACTTTGTTTGTTGTCCAATTTCGTCGGTGGAATCATTGGACAGGTCTTTTGAAATGCGTAAAGTCAACGCCAAGTTACAAGTAAAACAGCTTAGTCGGCAACGCGCATAATAATATATCCGGGTTTGAGTGCTATTCCAGTACCTCCACTTCCACCTACACTTGGGAAGGCGAGACATCGATTTCGATGTTCCTTGCGAATGTGGAGAGAAATGTAATCGGTTTGTTTTGACCTGCATTTACGACGACTTCTTCGTAATCCACTTTCTGCCCGCCCGCTGATACCGAAAAACCTCTACCTCGTTATTCGATTCACGTGTTTCATTCCACTACTGCATGTCTTCCAATCCATCGTTGGTACCTTCTCACGTCTATGTAAAAACTCTCCACGGTTTTTAAAAGACATGGTTCGGCTTCCTCTCGAGCTCTTTTCGTTGTCTTGCAGGATTGCTTTCTGTTCGCTTGTTTCGACATCCTTTGGTAAGATGCTCTCTGGGAGAGAGAAATCGCGTGTAGGCGTTAAAGTTTATAGCCGAGTTATATTCTATGATATTGATAATGACAACAATGACGTTGATGTCGACGATGCTGAGTAGGTGGTGGTGACTCCATCATAATAACGGATGAGGGTATAGAATTGGAAGGAGGCGCAATGGAACTAGATGGTGCTATAATGAATTTGGAGGCGTCGGGGTTGTGCTGTGTTTGCATAAGGGACGGATGAGATGGCTTAATGAGAAATTATAGTTAAGGGTTGATTGGGTTGGGAACGTGAATAATTCGTTTACAAGTATGTGCATGATGGCAGTATTAATAATACTTACGAGGATATAGGTCCTCTATACCTTTTCGTTGCGTGCCAACGGTTTCAGCTTCATATGCGCCAGACACACAACAACACTCACTAGTCACAGCCGCTAAAGAAGCTGACGCAAGCTTCCATAAGACTATCTCAGGCGAATTCGATGCTTACGCACTGAGAAATGCCTTGTAGACGTGACATAGAGCTAACCTAAGTTGCGGAGAAGAATTAGTACAAGAAATGAGATCTTTTAAAGTGAACCTAGAATTGCATTATTAATACGCAATAAGGGCACGACGACGATAACTGACGTAACCTGTGTATAGTAGCAGGCCAAAGTCAAAGGATAACACTTTCAACCCACCTTGCAGAAAGCGATCTGAGAGAGGAGGTGCGAGAGAACGAAACTTTATTTTCCTTTTGGTTTTTTTCTTTTCTCCCCGCTAACCACCCAATCGCGGAGGAAATGAGGCAGTCACTGATTATCCTCACATGTATTTATACGAGTTGAAAACACCAAATCCACTTGATCTACATATTCCCCCGATTATCCTCGTTTTCCTATGCCGAGCAACCTCATTAACATACTGTCCCGTACTATTTCTCTTATCGGCGGCGTATATAGTCTGCAGATATATTTACTAGCTTTAGTATATAAAATTAGACACTAAATATCATCCATCATAATCAAAATACACATGTATTTTGGTTATAGTTTATTTCTATAAATCTGCTCGTAAACGGAACGGTGACTTCATCACCTGACTTTAGCTGATGGGTATGTTCTTCGCTGGATATTTTGAAACATCCCCTTGTTCTACAATGTTAATATGAATATGATTGTAAGCAAATGTTGGATCCCATAATAATAGCTATAAAATCTCACATACCATTCTAATCTCCAGCCTCACGTCATTCTCACAGATTTTCTATGCAAAACAATAACCATCTTATGAGTTGTGATTATTAGACAGGTAGTCAAAGCAACCACATTCTATGATTAATTAACATTAATTAACATTAAACTAATATTAATATGATTCATTTTTTAACATCAATAAAAAAACCCCAATTCGTACTACGCAATAGTTTGACGGGGCATTAGCATGTTAAATTTCTCGATCGACAGAATGCATATTACAGGAGTACATTCCGAGGCAGATAAGGATGCTAAAAAATACTTCACTGTTGAGTAATAAGGACAAAAGAAAATGGTTAACATTTTATTTGAGTAGCGTAATATAATAATGAACAAAATTAATCCGCCACATTACTACGACACACTGGCTGTGGGTAAAAAATGTATCATCTCGGCGCCTGACGCTAAATACTGTTTATTTCTACGCAGAATATGATGAGATTTCCGGCCAAGGATATGGAAAGTTATTGAAGCTGCGTCAAGCTCTTTAGCAGCTATGACTAGTGAGTACTTGTTGTGTATTTGGCAATGGAGTGTGCATATGAGCTGAAGAAGAGGGAAGAGACCATTGCGCAGTTATTATGCTATGAATTGACATTTATCTCATTTATATGATCGCAACAAAAGGTATAGTTCAAGCAGGATCTTATATCCTTGTAAGTATTATTACCTACATTAATAACTGCCATCACGCACATCCTTGTAACATCATCATAATGTTTCCAACTTAATCAACCTTCCCAATGCATATTTCTCATTGCGTCAACTATGTTCATTATAATTAACCCATCTCATCTGTCCTTTCAGCACTAATCCTAACGCTGACACTGACGTCAACCCAATATCGCCATATAACTTCACTGGGCCTCCTCCCAATTATACGTAATTATACCGTCATCATCAACAATTCAGAATTGTTGACATCAATGTCATCGTTGTCATTATCAACATCATAAGTATCAGTGTCCCGGCTGTACTATTTAACTCCTCCACGCGACCAGAGCATTCTACCAAAGGATGTCGAAAAAGTGAACAAAAATCAAGCCTGCAAGACAACGAAAAGAGCTAGAGAGGCGGCTGAACCATATCTTTTAAATCGATGTAAGTAATTGTGGTTAGTGGAGAGGGACGATCCCAGGATGTCATAACGATGCGATGGATTTGGAAGACATGCAGTAGTGGAATGAAATCGAATGACGAAGTAGAGTTTTTCAGTATCAGCGGGAGGGCAGAAAGTGGATTACGAAGAAGTCGTCGTAAATGCAGGTCAAAACAAACCGACTACATTTCTCTCCGCCTTCGCAAGGAACATCGAAACCGATAGGTATGCTCCAAGTGATATTACTATTACTATGCGTTGATTATGCTCCTTTGCAGAGAAATACGTTAATTGGAGTTACTGAGACTACGATTTACTTGCCTTACTAACTTCTGCTTTATTGATTCTATCTAGCATAACTGAATCGATGCTTTGTGGTTGATTATTGAATATAATCGCCATCTGTTTTGCAGACTACAGGCACAGTCTAAACGGTGTGTTAAACAGCATGCTGATAGAATTACCCAAGCTAGAAGGTAACATTGACATTTTTCAGAGTTTGTCGTCTAAGATATGTTTGATTAACATAATTGGCTTAATAGAAAATCTGTAGGATCGTCCATACATAGGGAGGAGGTGGCGAATATGTAGATAACGAGATAGTTAAAAAGGTGTTGAACAAATATCTGTCCACATTGGACCTACCATCCATTATGTCTGATAGTGTACTATGGGATGGTTTATCATAGTCAATAATTAGTCAAATTAGTCCGTCTGTGTTAGTTATAATTTTTATTCTGATGAATGGCCATTCCGCATGCAGAATATGCTGTACTACTATAGAGTGTCGGAATTATTGAATGGTTTGAGGAACGGCATAAAGATATGTCGAATCTGTATCACAAGATTCATAGGGCCAAGTAATCCGCTCGATAATCAGCTTTTTGATTTGGATTGTATCTTTCAAATAAACGTCGTGAAATAGTGAAGAACAATATTGACAATTTTGAAGAGCAATTATCACTTGTGCATTTTCCTACATTTCTGTTGACGGTCAATCTACTAACTGTTACTTTTCTCAGCAGTATTAAGATAGCATATTCCTAGTTTCACAAAGTAAGGCGAAATGGATGATAACCGAAGTTATAACATTCGTATCCGTCAACGACGAGAATGGGATGAAGATGTAGAAGAGTTGGGCACAGTTCGCCGCCAGCGTATCTCTAAATCAAGAACATTTACTAGAGAAGATATGGATATAGATGGCGATTCATCTGAGTTACGAGGAGACATAACCTCAATTCCTGCTAACATTATAACAAATGAAAACCCGTCACCAGAGAGTATCACTGAATACCAATCTTTCAGCGATGCAATGGAAATTGAGCAAGATCAACTAGAATGTGAGGCTGACGTTGAAGATTATACTAATACTGATGATCTTGGAACGGAACCAAGAGTTAGGGTGGATGGTCCAGCAGATTTCAAAGCGTTTGAAGGAGAATACGGGCCATACTTCCCCGATTTTACATCAACGATGCTCTTTATTTGGATAACAAAGCATATGATCTGTATGTGTTGCATACATTGCTTGATATCAACTCTAATATTTCTAATGCATTATATTCTTTAGCAACGGCAGCCTATGATGATTTGATGAGGATAATACAACACCCTAGCTTTCGTGTTGATGATGTTGTGCCAAATATCCGACGTCTTCGAAAATGGTATACCCGCCTGCCGCTCTTGTCGGTATTCTCTCACAATATTAAAATTAACAATCGACAAACTCCCTCCACATCCCAACCAGAGAAACCAGCATATACATTATCATTAATTGAGCATATATCTCGGGTCTTAAAAAATCCAAAGCTTTTTTCTAAAATGTATTTTGGCCCAGGGATGATTGCTGAAAGCAATTCAGAATTTTGGCATGGTCGGATGTGGCAAGAGTCACCCTTGTTTGGCAAAGAAGAAATACAAATCAATGAAGGTAAAAATTAATGATCATTTGGTTTAATAAATCTGTACTATAACTATTGTTATGTCGTTTTTAACAGAAACATACCAGACGGGAGAGTTCATTGAATTCGCAGATGGAAATAACAGCCAAAGAATAGGTCGGATTAATTCAATTGTAATGGCTGATCAAGCTCTATGCCTCATGATGCAGGAACTTCTAAAGTACTCAGACCTTCCGACTAACCTTAAAACGAATAGTAGACGTGAGAATCAAAATCGTTTGTGGCTTATGGAAAAACCATTTACTAAAATTCAAGATAATGCTGTCCAAAACAGGGTAACTGTATGGTTAGAAGACTTGCCAGAGCCAGCATACTATGATTATAGTGCTAATGAAATTGTTTACAGTCACAATGGGAGATGGAAAGCCCGTGATATTGTTTTGCGTCACAGACACCCTACTGAATATATAAAGCTTGATAAGAGCCCTGAAGGAATGACTATTTTAAAAGTATTCCTTGACTTATATTATGATGACTTTGGGACCTACCGTAACACATACCATGCTTTAGGAGGAGTATACTTACAGATTGGCAATATGCCATTACAGTTGCGAAAGCAACTAAGAAATCATTTTCTTCTTGGTCTTGTTCCATTTGGGGGTAACTTCCAAGATTTCGCTCAACCTATCTTCAATGAAATACAACAACTACAGAAAGGTATGACATTGGAAACTGTAAATGGACCAGCATGGATTGTTGGAGGCCTTGGGTGTGTCACAGCTGACTTGCCTCAGGGCAATGACCTTGCCGGAGTTAAGCGACACAACGCCCAGTATGGTTGTCGCACTTGTAAGGTTCCACATGACCATCTGAGCGATGCTGCATTTGATGTCATCAAAAATGGACGTTATCACCACATAACTCGAGCTGAATTTGAGACAATCGAAAACAGCAACACAAGAGCATCTAAAGGGCAGCTTGCACAAGAGTATGGGTTAAGAATAGGTGGTAGTCCTCTCAATGGTCTCCTCTTTGATTGCCATATCCAAATACCTCAAGATGCATACCATGCATTTGCTGGAAAAATACATAAACTTCTAGAGGCGACACTGGCGATTTTATCAAGTGAAGGAAAGGAAAATTGGATATTAGCATGGAAAAATTTTGAGACACCAACAGGGTGGGGAAAGTTGCCAAATCCTCTTACTCATATTAACAGTTTTATGTTTTCTGATGGATTCCGGCTTGCTATTATTATGCCATTCCTCCTGCATCATTTTCTAACAGCATCTTGCATCAAATCACTAGAGCTACAAAATTTACGTTCTCTTTTGGGAAAAAACAATGATGGTGTTATTAGAGCTTTAGTAAAGTGTTGGGTTAAGGTTGCAAAAGTAACACGATTAGCATTCTCATCCTCATTCACTGAAGAGCAGTATCAGGAATTACATGACCTTCTTGAAGCTGAAAGACGTTCGCTTCTCAAGGTAATATGTTTCCAGTACATTTGTAAAAGAAGAATCTCTACTAATCAAACAAATCTTTAGTTATTTCCAACCCAATTTAGTAACCTACCTAATGTTCACGTCAACTTCCATTACGTAAAGAATGCACAAAATTTCGCCACACTTGTAAATACTGCTGTTGGCGTAAAAGAGATGATGCATCGTACATTCAAACAAATGGTACCTCACACAAACCGCAAGAACATAGAGGAGAGCATGGTCCGACACTATAATACACATCAAGCACTTGCATACCTCTTTGATGGGGGGATTGATAACCGATTCACTGCTGCCAGTTCTGGGATAACAGGGATGGCCACTGATCAACTGGTCAGATCAATACTGGCCGGATGGTATGCTACATCAAGTGATGACAAGGAAGTAGAAATAGATGATGAGAAAGGTAAATAAATCAAATCCTCTTCCATGTAACTGTGATTGACTATTTACTCCCTTGCAGGCGAGCGGCATCCAACAAAATGTCATCTTGATGATGTGATAAACGTGCGGCTAAAGCGGAAGTGGAATGCACGGGAAATTCAGAATGCAGGTTTTCACAGTTCTTTAAGTGGGGGCAATCCCTTGTTGGCTGACCTTTCAGATTCCTATGTCAGCGATTTGTCAATGGCATCAGGAATAGTTCATGATCGTGTCGAGTTTTTCCATTACATTCGATATGATGTTATCAATGACACATCGATGACAACAGTCAAGCTCCATGTAGGTGATGTAGTTGATATCCTAGAAGAAAGTGAAGGAACGGCATATGCTACCATCAGTGCCATAATTCGTCACCGAGCAAACAGTGGTGATTATTATGCCTTTTTCATTTTCAGTTGGTTAGAAGCAAGGAACGAACGGCATGATTTGGATGTTCCACTGTACCTGTGTGATAGAGATACCTGGAAGTGGCGTCGTGTTTTCCCGATTTCTTTTATAGATCATACTCCTAGAATTCATTTTGTTCATGACTGTCGTGACACTTGTTCTCCAGGAAATCATGATTCGTCAAACTTACGTTACCTTCGAAATGATTTTTATTTTGGTGCTGTTTAGAGTAAAGCATACTGACTGAGACAAGAGACAACAGGTTGTTTATTGTATTGATTCTCGACTTTAAAGGCAAAATAGCTTACTTACATCCTATCCGTTATTAATAAACATACTAAGTGCATGCCGGCCATATCCTGTGTAAATAGATAATAGTACAATGACCCCGAATAGCCCTAAATAAGTGATAGTAAACGTTCATTAGTTATTAATAACATGTGTCCATCATATATCAACATCATATAACAAATAAGCATGTAGCTAAGCAGTCGCAGTAAGTAGAACATGTAGACGTATAATGTTTCCGGTAGTAAGAATCCAGATCCTATAATAACAAATATTAATATATATCAGCGGCTGAAATAATTCTCTTAAGTGCACGTTAACAACTATCACCATCGCCTGCTATCGCAGGTCTGTGATAATGCTATAATAATGCAAATTATAAGTACTATATTGTCAGATAGACATGTCCTGAGCAAGACTCTAATAATTGATCCTGACGCCTAATGATATCCATTATGATTCTTTCTATTATAAAATTGTGATAGGTTGTTATGCAAGCATTTCACATGATTTGTTCATTGCATTTCTATACTGTAAGATTTCTCAAGTATGGTTTTGTCAACCTAGTACAAACCTTATAGAAGTATTTCTGCGAGGTCATTACGTCAATGTATTCCGACCTAACAAAGCAGCGCTGAATAAGCAGAGTTGAAATTAAATAAGTAATCAGACCCTAGTACTAGAGCGATTCAAACACGAAGACAAAGTACCAAAATTTTGAATTATATTGTGTAATTTGTTCATGTCAGAATATTAGATTTGTGTCATTGATTACGAAAACAATCTTGGTGCTGTACAACATTCTGTCCAGTGTAACTAAACTCTCTAGTATGCGTACTCGATAATATACCTGCAATTTTCATCTCGAGACGATGAACATGTATCGTGATAATTGGTATTGTTTTCTTTGCCACTATCAGAATTTAACTTACCTAATAACAAGAATTATTATTATATTACTATTACATGAATAATGATGCAAATACAAAGTGCGTTATAATAATACACATAAAGGTAAATCCAGCGAATTGGTTCAAGCCTCCATGAGAGTGAAAAATTCTTTCGAAGTTTCGAAGTTGGGGAAGGGAGGGGTATTCGATAATTTGATGATCGCCATGATTACCATGATCTGCATAACTCTAAATAATAGCTATAATAATACCGTTCGGAATAACACGGTGAAAGCGGCGGATAAATACAATAAAAAACTAATACTGATAAATACTGGCGAGTATAATAAGACTTGTAGAGAATGTTCGCGAATCCCCTAGAATGTCATTCCATTCTTATCACCAATAGCGTGATTTCTGCGAGTGTGCAATCTATCGAGGAAAAAAAAAAGGGGGGGGAAATACGACATCGCAGATATTAATGTGCAAAGACAGTGACTTTTCTGGTATATCCGGAATTCGTTATATGTTAAATTTATTATTATATTCAGGTTCACTATTGGTATATCACATTCAGAATAACCAGATTCATGATCATATTAGTATAAAGATTCTGAACTTGTGCGGCTGTGCATAAGGATTGATGATAATGATCGACTGACAAGTATTGCATGCTTGAGTATGCCAAAAAAAGTTAAACACCACGTTGTCATCTTTTCCGAAATTTTTTGCCGGTCTGTAAGCCACACATATGAAATTCAGGGGTTGAAATCAGCAGGTTTCGATTTACGCACGCACGATAACGACATAGTAATAGAAGGATATTTGTATATTAGATTCTGGATGATGGTTCTATTACTATCTACAATAAAAGAAATCGAATCAAAGCAATTGTGGTAAGCCAATGTATTGGTGGGACAATAGACAATTACACTAATTCATGGATATGAAAATCGTAAACTTGATTTTATTATATTAAATTATTAGTACATAATTTCGCGTGTACGGCGTTTAGTTTTCCAAGATTAATAGTACGTAATTTCGCATGTATTGGTATTAGTATGCCTCTCGTCGTGCCTAATCAGTTCTTAGACCTAAAAAATAAGAAAAAATTGATGAGACTTGCCCAGCAAACGGTTGCGCGTATAAGAAAAATGCCTTGAACGAGACCCTGACCGCATCAGGGATGGCGTCAAGACTGTCTTGAGAACACGTCAAGACCGCTCCTCGAACTCGTCGAGACAACAACCACTTGCCTTTTAAATATCAGGATATTTAACGTCTGTGGAGTAATTATTTATAGAATGAATAGAGAATGGTCATAGTAATAGAGAAAGAAAGAATTTAATATTAAAGGTAGTTAAGAAAAAAAATTTTTAGGAGGGGTTCTTTATATATAATATTTTGCGGGAAAAGGTGGAATAACGGCGGATAGAATGCTATTATTATTATTATTATTATTATTATATTATGTTGGGTTGCACAGATCATTAATAAATAATAATAATAATAATAGTAATAATAATAATAACATCGACTAATCAAACAAAATGCCCCTTAGCCAAGTTGAGAGTGAATATTTTCAGAACAATAACCATGCCGACTGGTGCCTAATCAACTTCATTTTATTTCTTGACAAGAAGAATGAAGTGGCCAACAAAGAAAAAATACACCATCGATGGAAATGTGCACTGTACCATATAATGGTCAGTGCACAAGACAAAGAGGCCAAATCAAAGGCCAAAATATTGTAAGACCATTGTCATTTATCATTGTCATTGTCATTGTCATCTACCCTGATAATCTAAACCATCATCCTGTCATATTAATACTAATACATATTAATATTAGATATCATAAATCCGTCAAGAATGATATTGAGGTGAGTAGGTACTGGTTGGAGTGGCAACAACAACAACAACAACAACAACAACAACAACAACAACAATTATCACAACAACGACAATTACTGCAACAACAACAAGAGCAATTGTCGTTGTTACTGCAAGAGCCTCCTCCTTCTCCTTATCATTAT
>Ga0134126_10011831_pt1 | contig 11010 bp, 8 predicted proteins | sample KB31752_FD_96881 | JGI IMG/M metagenome (GOLD analysis project Ga0134126, IMG submission 96881) | Terrestrial soil microbial communities with excess Nitrogen fertilizer from Kellogg Biological Station, Michigan, USA - KB3-175-2 | ecosystem: Environmental > Terrestrial > Soil > Unclassified ... | reverse complement strand
TTGGGATTTCGGGCGAAGGTGGTGACTTCAACTCCACGCAAAGGTAGAGCCAAAGTTGCAAGCAACCCGATCGTGCCGGCACCCATTACAGCCGCCCGCCGGGGGCGCCATACCTTTAGCCGCCGATGAATTTCGTATGCCTGGTGAATGCCTTTCTCAACTACGGTGAACGGTTCCAGCAATACGCCGACGTGCTTTAATCCCTGCGGCACCTTCACGATGAACTCGGTGTCATCCACGTAATACTCGGTCAGAAAGCCATGGCGGAGATTGATGCCACGTTCGAAATAGGTGTCGTCGGTAGTCATGTCGTTGGTGCCGATCAGGTCGTAAATACTGTGACCCGGGCGGCGAACTGTGGCGACGACGTAATCGCCTGGTTTCACCTCAGTCACATTCGGGCCGACAGCTTCGACCCGGCCGAAGCCTTCGTGACCAATCACCAGAAAATCGTATCCGGAAGGCGCGGCGCCGTACTCGGCTGCATTGATTTCTTTATCGGTGCCGTCTACGCCTACGCGCAAAACTTTGACCAAAACACCGCGGCCATCGGGCACATCATTAAGTGAAGGCTTGTTCAGGTCAGCCAGATGCACGCTGTTGGCTTTTCCGGGAAACACACTAATGGCTTTCATTTCATTTTCTCCAATTTAGGTTGATCTCTGATTCGCGACTTAGTCTGCGAAGGCTACTCCAGCGCTTTCGTTTTTCTTGCGGTCGGTGGTTTCGCCGCTCTGCTGTAACATCTTGGTTACCAAACCGGTCCACCCGGTCTGATGGCTTGCCCCAACGCCCCGGCCGGTATCGCCGTGGAAGTATTCGTGAAACAGAATAAGGTCGCTCCAGTTCGGATCCGACTGGAACTTGGCGATATCGCGGTAAACTGGGCGCTCGCCTTTTTCATCGCGCAGAAAAATCTGCGATAGCCTGCGCGAAAGCTCCGCGGCAACATCCCAGAGCGTCAGCATGTTTCCTGAGTGCGCCGGAAACTCGACCTTGAAATCGTCGCCGAGGTAATGATGAAACTTCTGCAATGACTCAATGAGCAAAAAGTTGACCGGAAACCATATCGGTCCGCGCCAGTTGGAATTGCCGCCGAACAAGCCGGTACTTGATTCCCCCGGCTCGTAGTTGACACGATAATCCATTCCGTTGACGGCGAGCGTGTATGGATGGTCCTTGTGATAGCGCGAGAGCGCTCGAATCCCGTACGGGGACAGGAATTCGTTTTCATCGAGCATCAACTGCAGCACGCGGCGTAACTGATCGCGTCCGACAATTGACAGCAATCTTCGCTCTGCTTGCCCGCGTGTTCGCATGCATGCCACGTTGCCGACGAGGTCTGGGCGATTCTCGATGAACCATTCGAGTCGCCGCTTGAAACCAGGCAAGCGATCGAGAAGTTCGGGCTCGAGCGTTTCAACCGCAAACAACGGGATCAACCCGACCATCGAACGAATCCGCATGGGATACTTTCGGCCATCCGGGAAGCGGAGGACATCGTAGAAGAATCCGTCCATCTCATCCCATAACCCGATGCCGTCGTTGCCGCGATGGTTCATGGCGTGAGCGATATAGATGAAGTGCTCCCAGAATTTACTGGCGACGTCTTCATATGCCGGATCTTCGCTTGCCAGTTCGAGCGCGATGGCGAGCAGGTTGAGGGTGTACATCGCCATCCAACTGGTGCCGTCTGACTGTTCAATGTATCCGCCTGTGGGCAGAGGGGCGCTGCGATCGAACACTCCGATGTTGTCGAGTCCGAGGAACCCGCCCTGGAAAATATTCATTCCATCAGCGTCTTTCCGATTCACCCACCAGGTGAAGTTCAGAAGCAGCTTGTGGAAAACGCGTTCCAGAAAAGCGCGATCACCTTTGCCATTCCGCTTCTTATCGATCTTGTAAACGCGCCATGCGGCCCAGGCATGGACCGGCGGATTTACATCTCCGAAGGCCCACTCATACGCAGGAAGCTGACCGTTGGGATGCATGTACCACTCGCGCAGCAGCAGCACGAGCTGCTCCTTTGCGAAGTCGGAATCAACCAGCGCCAGCGGAACGCAGTGGAACGCCAGGTCCCAAGCGGCATACCAGGGATACTCCCACTTGTCGGGCATTGAAATCACATCGGCGTTATAGAGGTGAGGCCACTGGCTGTTGCGGCCGTTTTTTCGCTCCGTGGGCGGAGGTGGATTATCCTCATCACCTTCAAGCCAGTCTTTTGTTACGTAGTGATAGAACTGCTTCGACCACAGCATGCCGGCAAACCCCTGGCGCATGACGTTCTGTGCGTCCGGCGAGAGCGCTTGAGGAATTACGGTGCGATAAAACTCGTCAGCTTCGTTTTTCCGCAAAGCGAAGAGTCGGTCGAAACCGTCGAATGCGGCTTCGGCAACCCCGGAAAAATCAATGTCGGTCAGTCGCAGTCGGATGGTTACGCTGCCACCGGCAGGAACCTGCAATTTGTAGTGTGCTGCGGCTTTGGTGCCCATCGGCATAGGAGCAACAGCGTCCTGCTTGCGGTTCACGATGTAATCGTTGATGCCGTCCTTCACGCATTTGCAGCGGTTCTCGACACCGTACAGCCGCTGAAGATTAGTTTCGTTTTCGGTGAATAGAACTTCGGGAGATTCGTCACAATAGAGCCATCGTTTACCGAGAGCGGGATGCTCAATTTCGATACCGCCGGCAACGCGGCGCATGTCAGGACGCTCGGCGTCGCCGCCCCACGCCCAGGTATTGCGGAACCAGATGGTGGGGAGGAGGCGCAGCGGAGCAGCTTCGGGCCCACGGTTGGTCACAGTGACTTTGATCAGAATGTCTTCAACATCGCCCTTCGCGTACTCCACGCCAACATCGAAATAGCGATCATCGGCGAAAACGCCCGTATCGAGCAGTTCGAATTCCGGCTGATCTTTTCCCCGACGGCGGTTCTCTTCGACTAACCGTGCGTAGGGGAATTCTGCATGCGGATATTTGTACAGATACTTCATGTACGAGTGCGTGGGCGTCGAATCGAGATAGAAGTAATACTCCTTCACATCCTCGCCATGGTTGCCTTCGTTGCCGGTCAGGCCGAAGAGGCGTTCTTTGAGGATGGCGTCGCGCTCATTCCAGAGAGCAACCGAAAAGCAAAGCAGCTGACGGCGGTCGGAGATGCCGGCGATTCCGTCCTCGTTCCAGCGGTAAGCGCGTGAGCGGGCGTGATCGTGTGGGAGATACTCCCAGGCATTTCCATAGGGGCTGTAATCTTCGCGGACTGTGCCCCATGCACGCTCGCTGAGATAAGGTCCCCAACGTTTCCAGTGCTTTTTGTGCTTGCCGGATTCTTCTAAGCGAATTTCCTCTGCCGTCATCGCTACTCCTATTTTTCTTCAACGAGAATCGCATGACCATCGGGATCACGCGCTACGAATGCCTTCTTGAAACCTAACTGCCCATCCGATTCGGTAACCACGCCGGAGGATACAAAAGAGGCGTGCGCATTTGAAAATTGTTTTGCGGCAGCATCGGCGTCGTTGGTCAAAACAAGCGTCTGCCGATGCACCACATCGTTTGCATGCTCGTCGGCAGGAAAGGGACTGCCATCGCGAGGCGACAGATATTCCAACAGTTCGACCCCAGGCCCCGATCCAGCTCGCAAAGAAGTAATCCGCAGGTGAGCTCCGAAAACATTGTTCAGGTGGGCCTGCTCGGTGCCGTAGTTTTCGCTCTCGCCGACGACGTGCATGCCGAGCAAGTCGCGATAAAAGTGCAGGCTGGAATCGGTATCCACGACCACAATTGCAGTGTGATCAATTCCGAGAAAGAGTTTGTCCGAAGGCAAATGCCACTTTGCCGCACCCTTGTCGGCAGGAAATTGCAGGATTTCAAGCGGATGCCCGTCGGGATCTTTGAAATAGAACGCGCGGATGCCGGCGGCGTTCTTGTTCCAATCCGGCAGGCGTTGCGGTCCTGAAGAGGCGTGCTCGACTTTATTTTGGCGAAGCCAGGGGTAGGCTCTGTCCATGTCGCTCACGATAATGGCAATGTGCTGGAACGAGCGGTCATTGCTGCGCGCAGTTATCGGAATGAGACGGCCTCTCGGCGCCAGGTATTCCGTGAGTTCGATGAATTCATCGCCAAGTTGCATGCGCACCACGCGCATGCGAACTCCGAAGACGCCTTCTAAGGACTCGCAGGTTTCGCCGGCGACTTCCCGATCCGATATTGTCTTAAAAGTGAGCACGCCGGAGTAGAAAGAGATCGCCCGATCCATATCGGAAACCGTCATATCAACAGCATCGACCCCTGAGATGAGTGGGGCACCCTGCGCCTGGGCAATCAGGCCGGCGAGAAGCAACAGTCCAGCAACCAGCGATCGCCGCTTTCGAAATGGAATAGCTCTTTGCATTATTATCCCGCTACCGTCTGCGCTTCAGGAGTTTTACTTCCGTTCGCTGCGTATTCAGCGATCGGCACTTGCAGGCGCTGCAACAGGTGATCGCCGACACGCAGAGCGTTGGCAATGATGGTCAACGCCGGATTCACCGCCGCGCTGGATGGGAAAAAGCTTCCGTCAACTACGTACAAATTGTCGAGTTCGTGGGCTTTGCAATTTACGTCCAGGGCGGAATCCTTCGGGTCATTTCCAAAGCGAATGGTGCCGTTCTGGTGCGCAACCCCCGCCAGCGGAATTCGTTGTCCGACATACAGGCTTCGTGAAAAGAGCCCTTGGTGACATTCATGTCCGTGGATCGAGCAGGTGTTCTGCTTCATTGCCTTTTGCAGATGGACTTTGAGCTGCTCATGTGCCTTTAAGTTGTTGGGCGTGTAAGTCAGAACGATCTCGCCATCCCGATTGATGGTGACTCGATTGTTCGGGTCGGGCAGGTCTTCTGAGGTAAGCCAGAAATCGAGGGAATGTTTCGCCATCAGATCAAGCGTGAATCCGGGAGCGATGGCCGGGGCGCCGGCGCGCAGAGTTATGGCGTCCAGTTTTCCGACGAAGGAAATGTGGCCCATCGGATATTCGAAATCTTGTGATCCGAAATAGAAATCGTTCACCGAGAGAGTCTTCTGAAAGACCGTCGGGTTCGGGCACTTGGAAATTGCCATGAGGACCGAATTGGTGTGGCCCATGTAATGCCGTCCGACGACGTCAGAGCCATTAGCCAGGCCATTCGGGTGCCTGTCGTTCGCTGAGCGCAGCAATAGTGCGGCCGAGTTGATTGCGCCACATGAAACGACCACGATATTGGCAGAGTAAGTCTCAACCATCCCATTGCGTTCTACGACCACTTCTTGAATCTCACGGCCGGAGGTGTCGGTTGTAAGCCGCTTGACCAAAGCATTCGTCAGCAGAGTAACGTTTGGATATTGGAGCGCCGGATCAACACACAGCACTTGTGCGTCAGATTTTGCGTGCACCAGGCACGGAAATCCGTCACAGGTGCTACAGCGAATGCAGGGACTCAACCGAGGATTCTTCTCATCGAGCATCACCCCAAGAGGCGTGTGAAACGGATTGAGTCCCGCGGCGCGAAAGTCGTCCGCCAAATGCTGGATGCGAGGCTCATGGCTCACGGCCGGCCACGGATAAGCTTTGCCGGCTGCGGGTTCGGTTGGATCCTCGCCACGGCTGCCGTGTACCTGATACAGATGCTCGGCTTGCGAGTAATACGGCTCTAACTCGTCATAACTGATTGGCCACGCAGGCGAGATGCCGCCATTATGACGTATCTCTCCGAAATCCTTCTCCCGCAGCCGGAAGAGTGCGGCTCCATAGAATTTCGTGTTGCCGCCCACGTAATAGTTGGTGTGCGGATGCAACTCCTTGCCGTCCACGTCGCGCCACATTTCTTTCGTGTTGTATTTGGCGTCAACGTTCACGGCTTGCGGATTCCAGTTGTCCTTCTCGCGGGTGACGTAGTCGCCGCGCTCCAGAATCAAAATCCGCTTGCCGGAAGGAGCCAGGTGATACGCGAGGGTTCCGCCCCCAGCTCCGGTTCCGATAATGATGACGTCGAACTGATTGTCGTGGCTCATGATGTTGTCCTTTCACGGTTCAGCCAGTTATTAGTTCATCGCGCTCATTGCCGCGCTGCTAGCGTTCAGGGGAGCTGTGGCAAAGTTCACGCCAAAGCGCTTACACCAGATGGTTACGGCGCGGTACTTGTTGAGGTCAAGATCTGAAGCGAGCTCGTAGTTCTGGTCGCCGATGTTGCCCTTAAGCGATCCGAGTTCGACAAATCCCGCCTGCTTTACAGTGTCGCTATCGCTGGCATCTTTAGCCGCGACCAGATAAACGTGGACATCGGGCCCGTTCGAGGTCTCGAAGTTGGTGAAGCGCAGCACTCGTTTGCCGCCAGCAAGTTGATAGATCATCGCCTGGCCCATGCTCTTATGTGCCACCGAATGGAAATCTCCCGATGCCAGGACGTGCGCCATGCCGGACTCAGACAGGCTTGAGGTCAGAGGCGCAGTTCCAAAGTTGACACTGAAACGCTGACACCAGATCGTGACCGCGCGATACTTTGCAAGATCAACATCAGCGGGAATTTCGTAATTCTGATCACCGATGTTCCCCTTCAGAGAGCCGATCTCACGGAACCCGGCCTTCTTGACCATGTCGCTGTCGGTTGCATCTTTGGCTGCGACCAGATATACGTGCACATCGGGACCGTTTGAAGTTTCGAAATTGGTAAGGCGCAGAATGCGCCTGCCGTCTGAAAGCTGGTAAACACTTGCATTCCCCTTGCTGCCATGCGCAACGCTGTGGAACGATCCCGAAGCCAGAATCGTTTCGGAGCTAACAGCGCCTAACGTGGGCATCGCTTCGTTTACTTTGGCGTTGACGAACAGCCGCTCGGGCCGGAATGCAGCCCACAGCGCAATTGCGACAATTAAAGCCAAACCGTAGAGCAGTTTCTTGCGTGTCATTACATCGTCTCCTTGAGAGTGATTGGTGTTAACAGAGCCTGGTAGTTGCAGCGGAAAATGCACCGCTTGTCGTTATCGTGGTGCAGCTTGGCGCAGAAGACCTTATGCTTCCCGCGTAACCAGAGATAGGTTTGGCCAGCCAGCAACATGCCAAGTGGCGGCGCGGTGAAGTAAATCCAAAGTGAGTCCCAGAGTCGTGCCGGTGCAGCGGATGCGAATGATCGTGCCGGGCTCATGCTCATCCCCGACAGCGGCGACTCGACCGTGATGTAAGTCGCGACCAGGGCGCCGGCGATTACGCCGGTGAACCGCGCAATCCGAGCAGAGTTTGAAACGTTCAGGACCATGGCCATCATGAGAAAAGAGATGACTGCCTCCGCAATGAAGGCCACTCCAGTCCTGCCAGCTCCCGGAATGGTCGCGGCATAACGCACATTCTCGTGGGCAATGGCTTCTCCCCACATCAAAGTGCTTATGAAAACGCCAAGCGTTCCGCCAACGAATTGCGCGACGACGTAGAACGTGGCGTCCCAAGGCTCAACCTTTCCAAGGCGCAGGAAGGTCAACGTAATTGAAGGATTCAAGTGCGCGCCAGAGCGCTTGCCCCAGGGCGAGTAGATGAGCGCGATTGCAGTCAGCCCCATGGCAATGCCAGTCAATACTCGGCGTCCGAAAGCGCTCGGAAGCATCTGCCGAATCGCAGATCCCGGGTACTGCAGCAGAACCGTGAAGCTGCACGCCGATACCATGAATACCCCCAGGCACGCGGCTTCAATCAGATATTCTGGCCAATGGCTGGTGGCGGCCGAGATCGCGCCGACGATCCAGGTTCGGCGTGCGACGCGCTTCTCGGGCCCAATTGCCAACCGTTGCGCAAGTCCGCTTTGCTCTGCTGTTTGCATGTCGCCTATCCGATTCTCCGCTGATACTTTGGTGACACAATCATTGAGAATCGTTTGCGAATGCGCGATGCGATATCGCAACCAGAAAATCCTGTCACCTTTTTCGAATGTCAGAATCTCAACGTGAAGGAATTGGGATGTTGGGAGTATCCCGAACTGGAGGGGTTGTGCAGATTAGTTGCCTGGAAGTGATTCGGGAGCTTTCAAACTACATCGATAAGGACGTGACACCGGAGTTACGAGAACAGATTGTGGCGCACTTGCCTTCTTGCGCCCACTGCAGTGCAGTCCATAACGGGTTGCGCAACACCATCACGCTCGTTGGGGACGGCCGCAGTTTTAACTTACCTGCCGGGTTCGGCCAACGCTTGCGTTCACGACTGACGAACATCTCGTAAGCTCGCGGGACGTCGCCGTATTAATCCTTGTCATCTGTTCGCCGCTTTGGCCCATCTGCCACCCCATACCAGCGCCAACCTGTCTCGCATCTGCAAACGTGCCCGCGAGGTGCGAGTCTTGACGTTCTCTTCCGAAATGCCCAGCGCCTTGGCAGTTTCCGTGATGCTGAGCTGCTGTACGTCGCGAAGAACCAGCACGGTCCGATATTTTTCCGGCAAGGATTTCAGTGCCGCGTTCAATGCCTCACGGAGCTCGCTTTGTTCCAGAGCTTGCGATGGAATCTCGCGCCAGTCTGCAAAATCGACCGGAAGATAATCGCCTTCGTCAGTTTGTTGCCCTTGGTCGACTGACTCATACAGATGTCGGCGATCTTTGCGCAACTTCATTTTTGCTTCATTGATAACGATCTGAATCAGCCATGTACTGAACTTTGATTCCTGCCGGAAGCGTCCGAGATATTTGTAAGCTTTGAGTACCGCCTCTTGCGCTACGTCTTCCGCGTCGGCGTCGTTGCCCAATATCGAAACTGCCGACAGGAATACGCCACGCTCGTACGGCCGGATCAGTTCATAAAAGAGATTCGTTTCTCCCGCAAGCACACGCTGAATCAGTTCACGCTCGTGCATGGCTTTCGCGTCCAATGCCTGACAGGGTGTCTGCGGGATGGCGGCTTCAGCTTCAATCGCGATGACACTCGGGCTAGTCATATTTTTGTCTCCTTCAGTTGTTGACTAAGAAAGGTTGAGCAATTCACGCGTTCAACTTTGCGGCTGGCCAGCTCTTGCAGCAGAGCCGTCCCGTTCGCGTCGACAAACCGGACTTTTTCCAGATCCAGCGTGACGACCTTGTTCTCCGACAATGCCTGCTCACTCTGCCTTCGCACCTCATCCACCCACGGCCCAACCAGCCAACCTTCCAGGGCCAACTGAACAGCATCGGGGGAGTCCTTAATGATCGAAATTCTCAGCACTGTTTTATTTGCCTCCGAACACCATGACTAAAGGCACGCGCCATGCCAAGGTTGTGCTGGGCAATAGAATTTCTAACTGGCTGATATGTAAGCAGATAGAGGTTGGATAGTGACAGGATCGGCCAGGCTTTCCACGAGATTTCGTGGGCAAAGCCACGTGGCCTTTTCGTGGCCACGAAATATCGTGGGCTACGCCGTAGCGGAAGATCGCTCGATGCCGAGCTTTTTCATTCGGCTTCGCAGCGTGTTGGGATGGAGGTTAAGAATTCGGGCAGCCCCGCGCGGCCCTTCGATAACTCCGCGGGTTTCCTGCAACACCTGAAGAATATGGGAGCGCTCGACATTCTCAAGCGAACTTGGAGAATTTCCTGCAGGAGGAGAGGTGCTCTCGCCGAAAGTGAGGGCCTCGCTATCCGCGCTTGAAATTGGCAGAAGATCATTGCCGAGCCGGAGAACGGAGCCTGAACACAACACTACCGCTCGTTCAATCACATTCTGTAGCTCGCGAATATTTCCCGGCCAGGAGTAGCGTGAGAGCACATCCATAGTCTCCTGCGATATGCCGTTGATCTGCTTGCCGAATTGGCGACTGAATCTGTCAACGAAAAATGATGCGAGCAGCGGAATGTCGGCGCGCCGATCCCGAAGCGCTGGCAGGGTGACTGGTAAAACGTTGAGCCGGTAAAACAGGTCTGCGCGGAAGCGGCCTTCTTGGACGGCCCTCTCCAGGTCGCGATTGCTGGCGGCAATGATGCGCACATTAACCTTAATGGTGCGGCTGCTGCCCAGAGGTTCGAACTCGTGCTCCTGAAGGACCCGCAGCAGTTTGACCTGCGTGTCGAGGGGGAGTTCGCTGACTTCATCGAGAAAAAGGCTGCCGCCGTCGGCCAATTCAAACCGCCCAATTCGCCGTTCGAGTGCGCCGGTGAATGCTCCCTTCATGTGACCGAAAAGTTCGCTTTCGACAAGTCCGGTGGGAATCGCGCCGCAATTCACTTTTACCAACGGGCGGTTCTTGCGTTTGCTGCGATTGTGAATCGCGCGGGCAATTAACTCCTTCCCGCAGCCGGTCTCGCCAAGGATCAGTACCGTCGAGTCTGTCGGCGCTACTGTCTCCACCTTGCGGAGCACATCCAGCAATCCTTTGCTGTTTCCGACAATCTCCTCGAAGTTGTGCTCTTTACGGATCTCCTCACGCAGATAAACGTTTTCAGCCTCCAGTTTCTTCTGCAGTGTCTGCACTTGTTGCAGCGCAGCCTGTAATTCGATTTCGGCTCGTTGCCGTTTTAGCTCGGCCGCGGCCCTCGCGGCAAATATTTTTACCAGGTCGACCGCGCGCTCGTCGCGCTCCATCGGCTTATCATCGATGATCGCTATATGTCCGATCACTCGGCCGCTCTGGTCCAACATCGGCACTCCGAGATAACTCCGGCAGCCTAGTTCAGCGAGCGGAATGTCCAAGGGAAACAGCTGTGTCAGTTCATCTCGATAGTGGCAGATCTCGCCTTGGACGACTTTTTGGCATGGAGTGCCTGCCAGGTCGAACTCGAAGGTTTCTCCGAAGTTGTCACCTTTCCAGAAAGCCAGCGCCTTCGCACGTTTGCCATCATCGCAGGACGTAATGAAGGCATAGCGAACTCGCAATGCCGCCGCCATATGCTTCACCAGAGACGGGAAAAAGTCGCTTCCGGTGGCCGACGCCGTCCCGACTACGATGGCGCGGAAAGTCTCTTCGCTCAGATGGCGATCGGTTACATCAAACACGAGCCCGATGACACCGATGATGTTCCCGTCGGCGTCGTATTGGGGCGCGAAGGT
>Ga0134126_10011830_pt1 | contig 11010 bp, 13 predicted proteins | sample KB31752_FD_96881 | JGI IMG/M metagenome (GOLD analysis project Ga0134126, IMG submission 96881) | Terrestrial soil microbial communities with excess Nitrogen fertilizer from Kellogg Biological Station, Michigan, USA - KB3-175-2 | ecosystem: Environmental > Terrestrial > Soil > Unclassified ... | reverse complement strand
TTGGGCCTGGGTCTCCGACACCTTGATCATTTCCATTTCCAGCGAGACGGCATTGCCGTTGGGGCTCGATTCCTGGTCGGGCGTCTCGTGATCCTCGAAGGCGCCGGAGGTGGCGGGTGTCAACGCGATATGGCGGATGTTGGTGGTCATCATCGCGGTGCCGTGGTGGACGACATTCAACGCATCGTCGAAATCCAGCGGCTTGAGGTCGCGCGCGACATAGCGGGGGGTATCGGCATTGGCCACGTTCTGCGACAGAACGTCCTGGCGCTGATGCAACCAGGACATGCGTTCGCGCAACATCGAGAAGAGAGGTATGTCGGGCAGGTTCATGCCGATAACCTTTCATTAGCCTTCAATTCTCCGCCACCTTGCGCCTTTCATGCTTAAGCGCGGCTTAACGCTGCGAAGTTTTTGCCGGGCAGCTTCTGCCGCCGCTTAACCCGCGATTAAGCTTGATGCCTGTTAATCATGCCCAGTGTTCAGCGAGGGGGCGCTCGCGTTGGAGAGCGATGCCGCAGTGGCGTCGGCGAAACGCGAGAAAACGAACGTCATGGAATTCATTGAACTGCTCCGCTATTTCGGCGCGCTGCTTCTTGTCCTGGCCATGGTCGGGGGCGCGGGACTTCTTGCGCGCCGCTTCGGTGTGCCTGGCATCACCAAGGCATCGGCGCAAAAGCGTCTCGCCATCGTCGAGACCTTGATGGTGGGGCCGCGCCAGCGGCTTTTCATCATCCGCCGCGATGATGTGGAGCATCTGGTCCTGTCCGGCCCGGATGGCGCCACCGTGATCGAGAACGGCATCAAGGTTCAGAATAATTTCGGGGTGACGCCGTGATCTTGCTCAAGCGGCTGCTGCCCTTTCTCCTGTTCCTGACGCTTGCCCTGCCGCATGTGGCGTTGGCGGCACCGCTGCATATGGCACCCAGCGGTCAGGCCGCCGCCGCGGCGGCAGCTGCCGTCGCGCCAACAAATGGCGGGCTTTCGATCGATCTGAACGGCAGCGGCCTTTTCACCGACCGCATGCTGCAGATCGTGGCGCTGGTCACGGTGCTTTCCATTGCGCCCAGCATCATCATCATGATGACCAGCTTCGTGCGTATCGTGGTGGTGTTGTCGCTGCTGCGCACCGCAATGGGCCTGCAGCAATCACCGCCCAACAGCGTGATCGTATCGCTGGCCATGTTCCTGACCTTGTTCGTGATGACCCCGACCCTGACGGATGCCTATCACCAGGGCATCCAGCCCCTGATGAACAATCAGGTCACCACCGAACAGGGCTTTACCCAGGCCCTGGTGCCGATGAAGAAGTTCATGCTGGCCCATGTGCGCGATGCCGACCTGAAACTTTTCAACGACATGGCCCATACCAAGCCGACGGGCGATCCGGCCCAGATCGCGGTGACGACCCTGGCGCCCGCCTTCATGCTGAGCGAGCTCAAGCGCGCGTTTGAAATCGGCTTTTTGATCTTCGTGCCCTTTCTGATCATCGACATGGCGGTCGCCTCGATCCTGATGAGCATGGGCATGATGATGCTGCCGCCCGTGATCATCTCCCTGCCCTTCAAGCTGATCTTCTTCGTGCTGGTGGATGGCTGGCGGCTGATCGCCGGATCGCTGGTGCAGAGCTATATGCACAGCCCTCCGCTAACTTGACGCTGTAGCGGTCCCGTTAGAAGGTTTCCGCGTTTCGCGTGGGAGGGGATGCCATGCGCGCTGTCGGCCTTTTGACGTTGTTTGGCCTTTTGCCCGTTCTGGCTGCCAGCGCGGGCCACGCCGCCCCGGATGGCCCCCAGAGCTGCGCCGCCCTGCCCGGCCGCCGCCTTGGCGACGCCGTGATCCAGAGCGCCACCTGGCTGCCGGAAGGCGGCACAATCGGCAGGACCCAAGTCTCCCTGCCTTTCTGCCGGGTGATCGGCCTGATCGCGCCAACGGCCGATTCTCACATCGGCTTTGAAGTCTGGCTGCCGCCGGCAGGCGCCTGGAACGGCAATTTCCGCGGCGAGGGCTCGGGCGGCAGCGCCGGCGCCATTTCCCCCGGCCCGATGCGCAGGGCTTTTCCACCGGCTATGCCACCATGTCCACCGACAATGGCCATCTCACCGATCCGGCCGATCCGCTGGGCGGCAGCGGCCAGCGCTGGGCCTACAAGCATCCGGAGAAGATGATCGACTGGGCTTGGCGGGCGCTGCATCTGTCGACCGTGGCCGGCAAACAGGTGGTGCGCGCCTTCTATGGCAAGCCGGCGGGCAAGAATTATTTCATCGCCTGCTCGGCCGGCGGCCATCACGCCCTGATGGAGGCCACGCGTTTTCCCGCTGACTATGACGGCTTCGTCGCCGGCGCCGCGCCGTGGAAATGGACATCATTGATGTTCGGCCACACCTGGAATGCCAGGCCCGTGCTGCAGGACCCCGGCGCCGTCACGGCCGAAAGCCTGGCCATTCTGGGCCGGCGCATGATGGCGGCCTGCGACAAACTGGATGGCGTGGAGGATGGCATCATGGCCGATCCGCACCGCTGCACCGTCGATCCGGGCCAATTCCAGTGTGGGCAGACACGGACGGCCGATTGCCTGACACAAGTGCAGGTGAAAGCGGCGCGGCACATCTATGCCGGCGCCAAGCGCTCGGACGGCACGGTGCTGATGCCGGGCCAGGTGCGCGGCGGCGAGCCGGGTTGGCTGGCCTATATGGGCATGCCCACGCCCGGCGGCAGCAGCGCGGAATTCTGGAAACTGACCGTCTTTCAGGACGAATCCTTCAAGAACGTGAATTTCGATTTCGACAAGGATACTGACCGGGCCCTGGCCACCAAGGTCGGCGGCCACACCCTGGCCGAGGTCTATGACCAGAAAGTGGACTTCGACCGCTTCAAGGCACGCGGCGGCAAGTTCATCCTCTTCCAGGGCTGGGCCGATCCGGTGATCACCCCGATGATGGATGTGGATTTCTACACCCGCATCGTCGCCCGTTATGGCCAGAGGGCGACGGACGGCTTCTTCCGTTTCTTCCCGCTGGCCGGCATGGGTCATTGCAGCGGCGGCGTCGGCTTCTCCCATATCGGCGGCGCGACCGGCGCACCGATTCGCGATGATGCCGGCCATGACATGGTGCGAGCCCTGGAGCGGTGGGTTAACACCGGCGACGCGCCTTCGCTTTTCATCGCTGCCCACATGAACGACAAAAAAGAAATCACCGCGACGCGCCCGGTCTGCCGTTATCCGCTGGAAGCGCGCTATTTAGGTCACGGTGACACAAAAGAAGCAGCGAACTTCGTCTGCCGCGCTCCAAAACCGATGTAAACAACACGGCTGCGCGGTTTTTGCGGTTGAATGACAGAAAAAAAACGTTATCTGACCGGCCATGATGATTTACGGCCGTCCGATCAGAAACCCTCGCCTGCTTGTGGTCGGCGCGTTGCTGGCCGCTGGACTGCTGCTGCCCATTCTGGGCTCGATTCCTTAAACATTTCAGGCCTCATTTACAGGCGCTTTTGTGCCCGCTTGGCGCTAAACTGACGCCATGGCGCACGATCACATCCATGGGCACAGCCTTCACGATCACACCCATGAGCACGATCATGCCCACAGCCATGATCATCACCATGATCATGATACCGGTCCGCATGATCACGGCATCTGGACGCGCGATCACGTCTTTTTAGGCAGCGGTCATTCCCGCGCCGAGACCCGCGCGAAGTGGGCGGCCATCGTCACCGCCCTGTTCATGGTGGTCGAGATCGTCTGCGGCCTTGCCTATCACTCCATGGCGCTGCTGGCAGACGGCGCGCATATGGCGACCCATGTGGGCGCGCTGGGATTGGCGGCGGGCGCCTATTGGCTGGCGCGGCGCCATGCCGGCAGCGGCCGCTTCAGCTTCGGCTCCGGCAAGTTCGGCGATCTGGCCGCCTTTGCCAGCGCCATCATCCTGGGCATCACCGCATTGGCGGTGGCGGTGGAATCGGTCCAGCGCATCGTTACCCCCGCGGCCGTGCAGTATGGCGACGCCCTGCTGATCGCCTGCATCGGTCTGGCGGTCAATCTGGTCAGTGCCCTGATCCTGAAAGACGATCATCATGGCCACGATCATGGTCCTGGGCATGCCCATGGTTCTGACAACAACATGCGCGCGGCCTATGTGCACGTGTTGGCCGACGCGGCTACTTCCGTCCTGGCCATCGTGGCGCTGGGGGCCGGTTACTATTTCGGGCTCGGGATTCTGGACCCCATCAGCGGGTTGGTGGGCGCCTTTGTGATTGCCTCCTGGTCCTATGGCCTGATCCGCGACAGCGCCATGGTGCTGCTGGATGCGACCGCCGATCCCCGCATGAGCGATGAGATCCGCGGCTTTCTGGAAAGCGAACTGAAGGCGCGCATCCCCGACCTGCATCTGTGGCGGCTGGGGCCGGGCCATCAAGGCCTGATCGTCTCGCTGGTGTCGCGCGATCCGACCAGCGCCGAAGTGGTCAAGGCAGCGCTGCGCCGGCGCTATCCCGACCTGTCGCATGTGACCGTCGAAGTCGCGGTCTGCCCGGATTGCACCTGATGTGCGCATCCATGTGCGTGGCCTAGGCGTTCCGGCAGGACGATGATGCGCTGGTTTCGCCGAAAAAAGATCGCCGAAGATCTGAAGACCGTGACCGAAGTCGCCGGCGACCAGCTGGCGCCGGGCGCGGGCACGTTGATCCTGGTGCTGGGCGCGGCCCTCGCGGCGGGCGCGGGCGCCTACTACGTCAGCCAGACGCGCAAAAAGAAAAAGGCCGCCCAACTAGGAGCGGCCCCGGATGCCAATCGTCCTCCCCTTCGCGCGAAGCGCTAGAAGGGGAGGTGCCCGTAGCTGGCTCTCGAGCCAGCGAAGGGCGGAGGGGTTACCTCGGAAGAAGTCCTTCGCGCTGCAGGCGCTTGCGCTGCAGCTTGCGATAGCGGCGCACAGCCTCGGCCCGCTCACGGGCGCGCTTCTCGCTGGGCTTCTCATAGGCGCCGCGCAGCTTCATCTCCCGGAAGATGCCTTCGCGCTGCATCTTCTTCTTTAGCGCCTTGAGCGCCTGGTCAATGTTGTTGTCGCGGACGATGATCTGCAAAGCCTTGGCTCCGTGCGGAAAATTTGAGGCGCGGGTGATAGCAGAAGGGATTTTGCCTGTCCACCCGTGGAAATTAACGCTTCACCGCCTTGGCCGGCTCCCGGCGGGAGGCCATATTCCGGGCCATGGCAATCCTGAAGATCGCCCGCATGGGCCACCCCGTCCTGGCCACCCCGGCCCGCGCCGTTGCCGACCCCCGGCATCCGGAAATCCGCCGTCTGGTCAATGACATGGTGGAAACCATGATGGACGCCAATGGAGCTGGCCTGGCCGCCCCCCAGGTCCATGTTCCCCTGCGGATTGTCGTGTTCCAGGCTCCCGATGGGCGCGCCGATCCCGGTTTGGCCGAAGAAGAACGGTTCGATCACACCGCGCCCCTGACCGTGTTGATCAATCCGGAGGTCGCGGTTCTGGCGCCCGAAACCGAGGGCGGCTGGGAAGGCTGCCTGTCGGTGCCCGGCCTGCGCGGCTGGGTGGAGCGGCCGGCCCATATCCGGTACCGCGGCTTCGGCATCGAGGGGGAACCGGTCGAGCGGGTGGCGCGCGGCTTTCATGCCCGGGTGGTGCAGCACGAATGCGATCATCTGGACGGCCGGCTCTACACCAGCCGCATGAGCGACCTGTCGCGGCTGATCTTTGAATCGGAAATACGACACTTCCAGGTGGCGTCATGAGCGACGCGCCCGAAAAGCCTGCACGCAAGCCACGCCCGCGCGCCACCGCCCCCAAGGCGGGCGTGCCAAAAAACGAGGCAGCGGCGCCAAAGCTGGAAGCGACGACCGGCGCGCAGCGCAGCGATGAAGATTTGCGCCAAGCCGTGCTGAACGCCGCCCTGCTCCACGCCGCCTTTGATGGCTTCACCGACATGGTGCTGCAAAAGGCGGGCGCGGAAGCCGGGCTGGTGAAGGCCGATGTGGCGCGGCTGTTTGAGGAAGGGCCGATCAGTCTGGTGGAATATTTTTCCACCCGCACCGACGCGGAGATGGAAAAGCGCCTGGCGGCGATGGACCTGAAAGGGATGAAGATCCGCGAACGTATCGCCACCGCGGTCAAGACGCGGCTCGCCATCCTGAAGCCCCACAAGGAAGCGGCCCGGCGGGCGGCGGCGCTTCTGTCGCTGCCCATGCATGCGGCGCTGGGGGCGAGGCTGGTCTATCGCACCGTGGACGCCATGTGGCGTGCGGCCGGCGACACCTCCACCGATTTCAACTTTTACACCAAGCGCGGAATTCTGGCTGGCGTCTATGGTTCGACTGCGATGCGCTGGTTCAACGACACCAGCGAGGACGAAAAGGCGACCGACGACTTCCTCGCCGCCCGCATCGAGAATGTGATGCAGTTCGAAAAGTTCAAGGCCAAGGCGAAGGAAGCTTTATCCAACCTCCCGATGTTTGCCGACTGGGCGAAGCCCAAGCCTAAACCCTAATTTCGCGGGACGGTCCCCGCTGCAAAGAAAGTTGGAATGGGCGGGGCAAGCTCGCCCATGGTGCGTTATTGGGCCAGGCGCGAGGAGCTTTGCGGCGTGAGCAGGGTTGCTGGCGTCAGCGTAGCAACGAGCGACGTGTACAAAAAGTACACGAGCGATGGCGCGACGAACGCACGACGCAAAAGAACCGCGCCTAGAGCAACTCTGCGATCTGCACTGCGTTGAGCGCCGCACCCTTGAGCAGCTGATCCGCCGCCACAAACATGCTGATGGATTTGCCGGACGGGTCCGACAGGTCCTTGCGGATGCGGCCCGCCAGCACATCGCCCTGGCCGCTGGCATCCTTGGGCATGGGGAAATAATTGTTGGCCCAGTCGTCCACCAGCTTCACGCCCGGCGCCTTGGCCAGCAATGCCTTGACCTCTTCCGGCGTGATCGGCCGCTCGCACTCGAAAGTCATCGAGACCGAATGGGCGCGCAGCACCGGCACGCGGATGCAGGTGGCCGAGACCGCGATCTTGTCATCCTCGAAGATCTTCCTGGTCTCCTTGATGACCTTGCTTTCTTCATCGTTATAGCCGGTCGCCATGTCGATCGCTGTGTTGTGGCTGAAGAGATTGAAGGCGTAAGGATACTTCACCACCTTGGGTGGATAATCCTTGCCGTCCAGATAGGCGCGGGTGGACAGCTCAAGCTCTTCCATCAGGGCCGCGCCGCCGCCCGACGCCGCCTGATAGGTGGAAACGATCAGGCGCCGCACCGGATTTGCCTGATGCACCGGCCAGAGCGGCACCAGGGTGGTGATGGCCGCACAGTTGGGATTGGCAATGATGCCCTTGTGATCGGCGATGCGGCGGGCATTGATCTCCGGCACCACCAGCGGAATGGCGGGATCGGCACGGAAGGCAGATGAATTGTCCACCACCACTGCCCCGGCTTTCACCGCGGCAGGCGCATATTGCCTGGAGATGCCGCTGCCGGCCGAGAACAGCGCGATGTCCACGCCCTTGAAAGCATCCTCGGTCAGCTCCTGAACCGTCAATTCCTGGCCGCGGAACGTCTGCTTCTTGCCGGCCGATTTGGCGGAGGCCAGCAGCGTCAGTGACGCCAGCGGCAGCCCGCGGCTCTCGATGCAGCCCACGAATTCGCGGCCGACGGCGCCCGTCGCTCCCACGATTGCTACATGCTTGTTCTTCACGTCCTTCTCCTTGGCAAACATAAAAAAGCCCCGTCCGGATTTCGGCGGGGCCTGGGTCTCGTCGGTCTGGCTGTTTTAAGCGCGCGCGACTGTCCAGGCCCCATAGGGCTTGGTCTTGGTCGTCTTGGTGGTGGCCGCGTTCATAAGCGGGGGTGATAAGGGGCGATCAGGGCTTCGTCAACGGCCTCAGCCGCGTCAAATGCCCCATTTTGCGGCCCGGACGAGCCTCTTTCTTGCCGTAAAGATGCAGCGCCCCCGCCTTGGACAGGCTTTTCCAGGCATCGGCTTCGGCCCCGATGATATTTTCCATCACCGCATCGCCATGGCGGCTGGGATCGCCCAGCGGCCAGCCGGCCACGGCGCGCATATGCTGCTCGAACTGCGAGCATTGGCAGGCCTCGATGGTCCAGTGGCCGGTATTGTGAACGCGGGGTGCGATCTCGTTCACCAGCAAACTGCCGTCCTTGCCGACAAACAGCTCCACCGCCAGCACGCCGACATAGTCCAGGGCATCTGCGATTTTCCTGGCGATGTCCTTGGCGTCCTCGACCTGCGCGGCGCTCAAGCGCGAAGGCACCGTCGAACGCCGCAGGATGTGATTTTCGTGCTCATTCTCCGGCGGGTCGTAGGCCAAAAAGCTGCCGTCGGCGCCGCGCGCCGCCACCACCGACGCCTCATAGGAAAAATCGACAAAGCCTTCCAGAATGCAGGGCATGCTGCCCTGCATGGGCGCGCCTTTGAAGCCGTCGAAGGCCTTTGCCGTCTCCTCGGCGCTCGTCACCTTGGCCTGGCCCTTGCCGTCATAGCCGAAGCGGCGCGTCTTGATGATCGCCTTGCCGCCGATGTTGCCGAAAGCCGCACGCGCCTGTTCGGCCGATGAGACTTCAAAAAACGGCGCCGTCTTCAGCCCCAGCTTTTCGACAAAAGTCTTTTCGCTCAGCCGGTCCTGGGTCACCGCCAGGGCATGAGCGCCGGGGCGCACCGGCACATGCTCTCCCAGATGGGCGATGGCGTGGGCGGGCAGGTTCTCGAATTCGAATGTCACCACATCGCAGGCATCGGCAAAGGCGGCGAGCTTTTGAAGATCGTCATAGGCGCCCACGGTGGCATGCGGCGTCACCTGGAAAGCGGGCGCATCGGGCGCGTCATTGTAGATGCTGGTTTTCAGCCCCAGACGGGCCGCCGCCAATGCCAGCATGCGGCCGAGCTGGCCGCCGCCGATGATGCCGATGGTGCCACCCGGTGCGAGCGGCTTGTTCAGCGTCTTCATTTGGGACGCTTGGCCACGGAGCGCGTCTGTCTGGCGCGCCAGGCATCCAGTTTCTTTTTCACCGCCGGGTCGGAGAGGCCCAGGATCGCGGCGGCATGCAGCGCGGCGTTCCTGGCGCCGGCTTCCCCGATCGCGAAGGTCGCCACCGGCACCCCACCCGGCATCTGGGCGATGGACAGCAGCGAATCGAGCCCCTTCAGGGCGCGGCTTTCCACCGGTACGCCCAAGACCGGCAGGGTCGTCATGCTGGCCACCATGCCCGGCAGGTGCGCCGCCCCGCCGGCCCCGGCAATGATCGCCCGGATGCCCCGCCCCTCGGCCTCTTTGGCATAGGCCGCCATCCGGTCAGGGGTGCGATGGGCCGAGACAATGCGCGCCTCATACGCGACGCCCAGGGCATCCAGCATATGGGCGGCCGCCTGCATGGTGCCCCAGTCGGACTGGCTGCCCATGATGATGCCGACAGAGGGTTTGCTGAGTCGCTTGCTTCGATTCGCCATTCGGACCTTGAGGTCATTTCCACGAAGCGGCGCAGTATATGCACCCCAAACCCCAAGGAAAGCGCCGATTTAAACCTCGTTAACCATTCTTTGAGAAGGATAAACGAAATCTTAAACGCACGCAGCCTAGGGTTTGGGCACAAGGCGGACCAGATGAAAGTCGACCGGAACAGTCCATCCCGCCCCGTGCGCTCGGTGGCCCAGACCGCTTATGCCCGCCGCGTCGAGGCGGCGGATGCGGTCGATTCCGTCCTGCCCCTGGGCTCAGCCGCCAGTGTGCTGGGAATTCCGGAAAGCGAATTCACCCCCAAGGTGCGCGAAGCCATCATGGGCCTGATGAACGAGGTGGACAGCCTGCGCCGCGAGCTGGCGACCACCCAGAACCGCCTGGACCAGATGGAGAAAACGGCGGACCAGGACGGCATGCTGCCGCTGCTCAACCGCCGCGCCTTTGTGCGCGAACTGACCCGCTATATTTCGCTGACCGATCGCTACAACACCCCGGCTTCGCTGATCTATTTCGATCTCAACCATCTCAAGCAGACCAACGACACCTATGGCCATGCCGCCGGCGATGCGGTGCTGGTTCATTTTGCCCAGGTGCTGACCACCCATGTGCGCGACAGCGACTGTGTCGGCCGGCTGGGCGGCGATGAGTTTGGCGTCCTGCTGTCTCACGCCGACCAGGAAAAGGCGTTGAAGAAAGCCGACGCCCTGGCCCAGGCGCTGGAGTCTTCCCCCACCACCTGGAATGGGCATGTCATTCCAGTGAGCTTTGCCTATGGCGCCTTTGAACTGAAATCGGGTGACAGCCCCGACAGCGCCATCGCCCGCGCCGATCAGGCGATGTACGCGCACAAGAAAGCGCAACGGTCAGCCGCGGAATAAGCTGCCAAGGCTCTCGCATGATCGATGAAGTGCGGGAGTTTCTAGGCCTATTCGAAGGCGAACCACAGAACTCTCCGCAACGTCTTCATGCGCTTGCCAAAGCATTGGATAGATTGGCCAGCGCCTATCATTCGACAAATCCGGTCTCGGATTTCGGCCACTATAGTGTGGACACAAATTCGAATTACGAGGTCGCGCGAACCGTTGTCATAAAATATTTTCCGGACTTTGGCTTTTACCCAACAATCTCGCCGCTTTCCGACATTCCTTCGCTGCCAACTGTGGCAGACGCAATAGACGACCTGGTGGACATTCGGGCAGAGATGCTGGAGGCCCATCGCCTATGGGAAGGCGGCTTTACTTCGGAAGCCGAAGCTCACTTCAGAGCTGGCTATGAATTTCATTGGGGCGTCCACCATCTGCATCAATTGCGCAGATATGTTAGCGCGAAATTATTCGATTACTGACTGACACAGCCCGGCGCGAGAGATTTTGCGACCTGGGCAGGAGCGTCGCGCGGAGCGTGCGAAGAGCACGTGAGCACGCGCGACGAACCCAGGGCGCAAAAGACCCGCGCCCTATCCCATTGCGCGCTTCAGGTTTTCGTCGACCTTGTCGAGGAAGCCCTCCGTGGTCAGCCACTTCT
>Ga0134126_10011829_pt1 | contig 11010 bp, 17 predicted proteins | sample KB31752_FD_96881 | JGI IMG/M metagenome (GOLD analysis project Ga0134126, IMG submission 96881) | Terrestrial soil microbial communities with excess Nitrogen fertilizer from Kellogg Biological Station, Michigan, USA - KB3-175-2 | ecosystem: Environmental > Terrestrial > Soil > Unclassified ... | reverse complement strand
GGCCGAGCATCAAGCTCACCTCAGCAGACTGACCGAATTAATCGAGGTAGCGGACTTACCGTTCCCTTCTCCTAGGCCACCCTTCGACACTCCAAACCACTCACAGGATGGCCCTAGGGAGTCATTAGAAGGCCCTGTGGCGCGTTTGGCTGGTGAGGCCACTGTTGACCAGCCGGACAAAGAAAGGCCCTGGCAGCTTCTTGAAATCCGTGAGGAACGCAATTGAGCTTAACGCAATCGAGCTTGAAGCATGAAGGCATCATTGCGCCGCCGTCTCTGCCGAGTGTCGTTAGCCTACCAATCGCGGACCTAGTGATTGATCAGCGCTTCCAAGTTCGGGAGAAGCTGGACGGTCCTACGATCACGAATTACCGAAATATTTACCGCGAAGGCAGGCACAAGCTTCCTCCCGTCTCAGTAGGAGTCATCAATGGAACGCCGGTGCTGATTGATGGCTGGCACAGAGTAGCAGCCTTGAAACTCCTTGGTGAGCCGCATGTGGACGCTGAGGTGCGTCAAGGCGTGTCTGAGGAGGAGGCTAGGTGGTTGGCGGCGCAGGCCAACTTAGCGCATGGGTTGAGGCTTAGGCCGAAGGAATATCGGCAAGTGTTTAGGGCCTACATCAAGGCTCGCTGTCATCATGTCAAACGCGGGCAGCGGATGACGTTCAAAGCCTATCGTGAGATTGCGGCGGACATTCCGGGCATCTCACACGTCACGCTGTTTCATTGGATGAAAAAGGACTTTCCAAAGATCGCACATAAGATGAGTCAGGACGGAGCTATGACGAAACAAGGCCACGCACCGGCCGGAAGCGGAAAGACGTTCTTTGATGTCTCACGGAACGCACTCGATAACGCCTTGGCTGCGTCACGCGGGGTAAAGAACCCGGCAGAGCGGGGCGAGCTAATTCAAAAAGCACAGGAGCTATTAGAGAAAATGAAGGCCGAAGATGAATGGGTAATGCCCGTTCCCCTTGACGAATACGATTTCTAGAAGCCGTTAAAGTCGGCCTACTACCTACGGTTTTTGGGGTAGCTGTTAAAATTTAACGCTACAGGCAACAGCGGGCAGCCCAATCCCGCCATCTCGCTAGGTTTCCTGGCGAAATGCGTACCAAACACGTTTTTGAAACCTTCCACATAAAGAAATGACTAACACAACCTTCACCAATGAAAACGGCGTAGCGCGAGTCACTATCAGCCGCGACACACCCACACACAACGGAACTCCGGAACAGAAATCACAAACGGCACCTGTCCTGCCCGGTTCTCTCAATAGGACCGGCGGGGCAATGCGCGTTGTCATAGGGGAACACGACGAACTTTCCACAGGCTGGATACCGAAAGGCAGTTCAGCCCGAAGCACCGCTACTCAGCAATCCTCCAACGTCGAGAAGACACAGGACATACTTGCGACCGCTCGATCCGCCGGAGGTGCGCGTGGCGTTCTCAATGCAAATAGCATCGTCACTATTGGTGACGGCAATGCCAAACAGGACGTACCTATCGAGGTAGCCGTTCGCATGGGGCTACTAGCGAAGGACGATCAAGGCAGATACTACCAGCCGAACCGTCAAAGCGATTCCGTTCAGCGCAACCTCACCGCTGAGGAGCAGCTTCAAGAGGCGTTGCAAAGGCAGCAGCAGCCCGAGGCCGACGATAGCGGAACAGACAAGGTTCCCGATCTAGCGCCAGAGCTTCACGAAATGGCGACGAACTTTGTTCAAAGCACGGACAACCTGACTGTCACTTCCGCAACCCGCGAAATCATTGATACCGGCGGTCTGTCTGATCAAACCGTGACTAGCATCGCGACGCAGATGGGCCTTGAACCTGATGAGGTTCGCAACCGAGCAACTGCCCTCAACAACGCGCTCCTTTCCCAAGCGCGTGATCTTACCGCCGCTCACATTGGCACACCCGAAGCGGCGGACGACGTATTCGCATGGGCAAGGGAACATGCGCCGTCATTGCTCAGAGACGCCATTCAAGATCACGTCAACAATGAACAGAGCGGCGGCTACGCACGTCTCGCCCGCGCGTATCTCGAAGTGCTCCCAGAAAGAAATCCTGAAATGATCCTCAATTCTCCCGATGCGAAAGCCCGGGACATTAAGCGGGATCACAACGGCGTCATTACGGTTGCCATAGAGGGCGCTGGGCGCGTCGAGTGGAGAGTTGCCGTGCGGCAGGGACTAATTGCGCCACGTTGGCGGATGGACTAAGCGCGGATAGTTTTACTGTACCACGCAGTTTTTGACGCGGCCTAAGCCACTCTCAGCTACCCGGACAGGCCCTCTCATCACACGCGATGGGAGGGTTTTTCTCTTTTTTGTCTGGTACAATTTCATCAAACTGGTCGCCCTCATGGATGCCGCCGCACCGGCTCCGGCGAAGCGCGGGCAGTACAAGAAGCAGGCGGCGTGATCGATGATCGAAACGCTCTTTCAGGTGCTTTCATTCTTAGCGGCGGCAGCTTCGGCTTGGCTTTGGTCGCTTGCCTCTCGGAAACCAAAAGCCCTACCAACCGACGTGGCATGGAATGGCGAAGGGCCGTTCACAGATCAGCTAAACCGACAGGCGCGGTTAAATTCATATGCTGCTACCGGCGCGTCGTTAGCAGCACTGTTTCAGGCTATCGCTATCGCCAGCCGCGTTTTCGGAGTTTCAAATCACGTACCTTAGGCATCGCAAACAAACGTCAACCGAGAGTCCCATTGCTAACTCACACTAACTATGTGGGGGAATTATGTGGGGGATGTACTATCTAACGCATTGATTTACATAACATAAATGATATTGGCGGAGGGAGTGGCGGTTAGGAGCCATTTCGTTAACGGTTTTCTGCGTTCGCCCATGATGAAAACCCGCAACGAATAGCCATTTTTTAATCGCGTCATTTCCCTCGGCGTACGCAGCAAACCGCCTGTAGTCGGGCTTTGCTTGTATGTCCGCTCGCTCACCAGAGGGTTAGGCGGAGAAAATTTCATGCGGAATATCGGGCAACATCGCTTCACTGAGCTACGCATCAAGTCGCTGATACGCGAGAACAGCGATAAGCGCAAAGCGTACCATGACGGCGGCGGTCTCTACCTTGTCGTTGGCGGCGGCGCAAGCAACTGGGTGTTCCGCTACATGCGGGACGGCAAGGCGCATTCAATGGGTCTCGGTCCCTATCCCGATTGCACCCTCGGCGACGCAAGACGGAAGGCAGAGCAAAACCGCAATCTCATTCACGGCAAGAGTGTCGATCCGCTAGAGCAACGCCGCGAGCAGCGCGAAGCGGCCAGGGCGAAAGAGGATCAGGACAAGACATTCCGATATTGCGCGGAACAGTATGTCGAGACGCACAAGGCGGGCTGGCGCAACGCCAAGCATGCCGAGCAGTGGTCTAATACTCTCGCGATGTACGCCCTGCCGATCATCGGTGACGTTCCGGTTTCCAAAATAGACACGCCGCTTGTGCTGAGAGTGCTTGAGCCGATCTGGAACGAGATACCGGAGACGGCAAGTCGCTTGCGCGGTCGCATGGAAAACATTTTGGACTGGGCCAAGTCACGCGGCTATCGCACTGGCGAAAACCCGGCCCGCTGGAAGGGCAACATCAAGCACCTGTTGCCCGCTCGCGCGAAGGTCGCAAGGGTGGAGCATCACCCGGCCCTGCCCTATCGCGATATGCCCGCGTTCATGGCGGAGCTACGCAAACAGGGAGGCACCGCACCTCTCGCCCTTGAGTTCACGATCCTAACGGCGGCGCGCACCAGCGAGGTCATTGGCATGACATGGCGCGAGGTCGATCTTGATGAGCGGATGTGGACCGTTCCCGCCGATAGGATGAAGGCGGGCAAGGAACATCGCGTCCCGTTGTGCGACCGTGCTATCGCGATCTTGCGGATGTTTGAATTGCTGGACCGCGACCCCGGCACTTACATTTTCCCCGGCATCCGGCGCGGCAAGCCCTTATCGAACATGGCGATGCTGGCGGTGCTCCCCCGCATGGGCCGCAATGACATAACCGTGCATGGCTTCCGGTCCACCTTCCGCGTTTGGTGCGCCGAAACCGGGAAGGATCGCGACGAGGCCGAGTTGGCGCTGGCACACACAGTCAGCGACAAAACAGAAGCGGCCTACAATCGCAGTGATATGTTTGACAGGCGACGCCGCCTTGCGAACGAGTGGTGCGCCCACATCACCGTGCACAACGGGGGGGATTGAGTGAGCAAAGCAGTAGATCGCATCAAGCTAACTGGTCACGTTGTAGACTTTTATGAAGATGAGGAATTAACCGAAGGCGATGAGGAGCCTTTTGCCGATGGCGACATCCAAATACAGCCACGGTTAGATATGTACGGTAGGTTTGCCGCTAGTGGGGGACATACCAACTATGGCTTTAGCGGATTTTTCCGGGGTTATGTGACCCACAACGGAAAGCGGCGACGGCTGGTTGATTGGTACGCGCTATTTCCCAACAATGAGCATCACTATGCCTCGCAATTGGCTAAGCCCGACGCTAGGGACGCAATCGTCGCCAGGGTTGAAATACTTTCTGGAACCTACGTTGTGAAGGTAAAGGGTGGATATGCGTTCGATCCCGAGGAACATGAAAAGAACCAGCTTCGCAAATTAAAAAAGGGTAGTGACTGATCGCGAACTTAGGCAGCTTCCGGTAGGCGGTACAGGTCTAGGAGCTTATGGGCGCGCTTGCGAGTGATGGGCTGGGCGTCGGCTTCATCATCATCCTCCCACGATAGCAACCAACCGCCTTTGGGCGTTCGGTAAAGCTCGCAGTGCCGACCCTCCGCGTCCCACTTGGCCTCGCACGTCAGCACCGTATGGCCGAAGATTTTCATGGGCTGCCCGCGTCCGGGTATTTCATGTCGCCGCGTGGCACCACGTCGCCCAGAGACACAAGGCGATAGAGCGCCCCGGCGGGCACGGCATAGGGAGTGTCAGGCTGCAACAGCATGCGCCGCCGCCGCCTCAATCTCCCTCACCACTTGCGCTTGATGCTCGGCGGGAAAGGCCCATTCCGCCACCGTCCCGACAAAGAAGCTGGTGCGGTCGAGACTATCAGCGAGTTGCTTTAGGTCGGCGAAGCCCTTGCCGGTGAACTGGCTCAGCCACAGGTCAATCTCGGCGGCGCTGCTATTCTCGCGAGGCAAGCCCAACGCCCTCGCGTATGCACGGCACTGCGTCATCAATTCATCGTTGCTTGTCATGCTTACTTTCCTTTCGGGGTCATGGCTTCACGCGCAAGTTGACGCTGACCATGTAAGAATAAATTCAACACAACACTCGCGCTGCTGATTGCGCCGCTGCGAATTATCTCGTCCCGCAACTCGGCGGGCACATTCTCCAGCGCCTTCTGAACACCCGCCTTCACCTCATCCCAAGACGCCGGGGAGCCGTCGGGCATGCGAGCGATGCGTTCGATGGTCGGCCTCTCGTGTGATGTCCATGCTGCATTTTTGGCGTCAGTATCGTTCTGGTATTCGCTTGCGCTGCTGATCATTCCTTCGCCGATGGCGCTGGCGATGCCCGGATGCAAGCCGGTTGCAGCCAAGCCCTTTTTCAGATCGGCAGCAAACGCGGCAACGTCTGCTGGTGCATGTCCATCCTGCCCCAGCCCGCGACTGGCCGCACTCAAATCAATGTCCTCGCCTGACGGAGCGGCCTTGGCCCACATAGCGTCGAACTTGTCGGCCTGCGTCAGCGGCGCGGCTGGCGTTACGCCGTAGGCCTGCTCTATCTCCGCCCTTTGGTTCGGGTAACGGTCCCGCAGGTAGCCCGCTTGGGTTGCTCGGGTCTCTGGCGACAGGGTAGCAATTTGCTGCGCCAACTCGGGCGACGGAGCTTGCCAACCGCCCGGCGCGACGTTGCTGGTATCGCTCACGCTGCGTTCTCCCCCGGCTGCGGCGCGATGCCTTTCATAAGCTGCGGCTCGCTCACTGACAGGTCCGCGCGGGCCTTGCGCTGGAACGCTTTGGCAGCCGTTTCAAGCCGGGCCACCAGTTCGGCCTCGCGTTCATCCTCCGGCAGCACGACCGACATGGGGACCGGCGGCGGCAGCACGTCGCGGTCAAACGGCAGGCCGCTTGGCGTCCTCTCGGGCACTGTCGCTCCGCGCGATTGTAGGCGGGGCCTCGCGGCTTCAACGACGATCTCGCGCTCCGGCACCGGCTGCGCTTCAATGATCTTCAACAACGCATCCCGGTGTTCCATGAGGCGGGTGCGCAGCGGCACCGCGTGGGCTGGCACACCGTCAGCAAGATCACCGTAGCCCTCGACCGCAAGTTGCCCGCGATGGCGCTCGGCCTCTTGAACCCCAAAGATGCCGTGACGGAACGTCCCTTCGTTCGATTGCTTTGTCTTGTTCGTTCGCCACAGTTCGATAGAGACCAGTTGGCGCAGTCGGTCGGGACGAATGAGGGCGCACCAAGGGAACAGGTCGGACGGCGGCAGTCCGGCGTGATCCAGCTTGCGATGAATTTCCGCGCCTAGCTCGATCATCCCTGACCAAGCGTCGTTTAAGTTCTCGATGGCAGCCGCCAATTTGGTTATGGCCCTTAGCTGCTCCGTCAGGTCGTGTTTCACGTCAGCGATGACTTGGTGGCGCTGCTCGATGGCCCGTTTCTTCTCCCGCGCCTGATCGGCTTCAATGGCCCCGCGCAAAGCGGCCTCAAGATCGCCAACCAAGGCGAGGGCGGACAGGCGACGTTGATGCCATGCCTCCAGGTTGGCCTCGGCGCTCGGCGCACCAATCGCGACTTGGTAGGCCAGCGCGTCATGCTCCACCTCGACAGCGGCGACGGCTTGCCGGGCCTCGTCGAGACGTTCGCTAATGGCGATATAGGCGGGGGCACTATTGGTCACTGTCGGCAACGGCTTCATGAAAAGTCCTGCTAGCGTTTGGGCGAGTGGCATGGGTTAGGAAGCGCCTTCGATCTCGGCCCGCTTGATGGCGTAGCGACACCTCTTGATTTCACGTTGCACCTCTTGCAGCCGGTCGGGGTATCCCTTGGCGAGGTAGATGTCGTAGAGCTGCGCGTCTCCGACTTTCACCGCACAGTCGAGTGCCAACAGTAGGTCGCGCCCCTCCTTTTCCAGCTTAGCCAACCGGACTTTGAGTGCCGCGCGGTCTTCGACGGGGAGGGGGGTCATGCGGCCAACTTGCGCTCGGCGCGGTGACGGGCCTTCGAACGCTGTTGGGCCTGAAAGATTTGCTCGGCCCCGACCTGCCCGATAAGTCGCTCGACCTCGCTGCGGGCGATCCGCACCCGGCCAACGCGGAAGGGCGTGAGCTTGCCGGAGTTGCACCAGTGACGAATGGTCTGGCGGCTCACCCCGAGAAGGGCGGCGGCTTCACCCACGGAGAAGGAATAAGGCTCTAACTTTCCAGTATCCGACATGCTCGTTACTCAAAGTCATGGTTTCCAACCCACGAAGTATACCACATTTCGTATGGCTTAGTCAAATTAACTCCGCGAAATACAAGTAATGGTGAATAATAGCGAGCCCGTGCGAACTCGGGGGTACCCCGGCACCCACCCCCGGTCTTTTGGCCCTCGACCTTCCTAGCTGGCCCGGGCGCGAAGCCAGTCGGGGAGCCACGCTCCGCCACACCAGGGGCCTCTAGGCCTTGTGTCCCCTGGGCCATTCGTTCGCTACTGCCCGCCGACATACAACCCAGCACCAAGCCCGGCCCTAACGGCGCGGCGCTCGTTACACAAGGCGTAGCCCATGGCCCTGCGGGCGCTGGCTTGGGGGAATGGCTGAATACTGGGCAAGCAAAACGGGCCTGCGGCTCTACTGGTGTGCGCGGCATTGGCCTACGGCGAGCTTGCCACACCGGCCCCTAATGGCTTGGGCGGGCGCGGTGTTCCGGGGAGGCCGGTAATGGGGCGGGAAATGCGGGGAGGGTGCGAGCGGGACAAATATGGAACGGCCTGAGCCGATTCGAGAAACAAGGTTAATTCCCACTGTTTAGGTCTATGGTAGCTCTATGTCCGACCCGGACCCGGCAAGCGAGCTTGCAAATACCCCGGCTACATGTCGCGAGCGTGCGACCGAGTTTGAGCGTCTCGCGGGCCTTCCGGGAATAGGAACGGATCGGGCGCGCCTTCTGTCCTTGGCCGCCACGTGGCGGGACATCGCCGACGACATCGAGGCCGCCGCGCGACATTATTTGTGAAGCCGCGCAAGCCACGCGAAGCCGCACCCCAGCGCCCCGGATGCTGGCGCGGGTTCCCAGTGGACACAAAAGGATAGAATGAGGGCGTTCCCAGTTTGGGGATTACCGCTCACTTTCCCTTTAACGCCACGGCACTGCACAGCCCGCACTTCCTTAGAAGTGCTAGGGCATGTGCAAAGTGGCCGATGGCCGTAAATAATTGGCGCACCTTGCGTTTTGGGCTTCAACACCCAGCACACCGACATCGTCGCCAAAAGGACTGTGCTGTGCTAGGCCACTTTTGCTACCGGAGTGAAAAACCAGCGACCGTCACGTTGGGTGACCCCGTGCAGCTTGGCGAGAGTACCATTCTTAAAAACATTCACGGCTGCTTGTCGTTCGATTGGCTGACCACCCTTTCCTGATACCGAGGCCTCAATTGCCTCGTCCTTTGTCGCGCCCGCGTCGCCGTAGCCCTGCTGCACGGCTCTGGCAACAAGCTCCGCATTGCTGACGCTGAGAGCCGCCGTAGCCAATCCAACAACTTCACGAACGACCAAGGAACTTTCGCCGCCGCCAACGTCTACCTTTTCAAGTTGCAGCTCCAATCCGTCTAGGTCTTCATCTCCGTCCTTTTGGTATTTGATTTTGAGCTTCAGCCGTCTGGCCTTCTTGTCCAAGCCGTCGATATAAAATTGCGTGTCCAAGGCACCGTCCAATGCGGGGCTATTACGCGCCCGTCCCTTATCGCCGTGCCCGGTGTGATGCACCAACAGAATAGTCATGTCGGGGAACTGCTGGCGCAGCTTGTCGCATGAACTGACAAATCGGCTCATGTCCGAAGTCTTGTCCATGTCGCCGGGTCCAAAATTTCTCGTGACCGTATCCACGATAATCGCAGAGGGCTTCAATCCGTATTTGGCAATCGTCTCGATAAGTTGCTCTCTTACGGCGTCGAGGCTCATTCCAATCGACCGCGCGAGCGTGTACATCCTCCCTTTTGGTTGTCCCTTCAATGGGTGAGATTGGAACCACGCTTTGATGCGTTTGCCTTGGGCACCGCGTGAACCTTCTCCGTAAATATAGATGACATCGCCTTTGGTGGTTTCGTGGCCCAGCCAAGGCACTCCGTTGGCGATGCTCATGGCCCAATCGAGGGCAATAAAAGATTTGTAGCCTTTTGCGGGTCCAAATATCTCCGCCAAGACACCCCTCGAAAGGTATCCTTCAACCAGCCAGTCGGCGTTCGGCATTTCCATCATTTCCTCGCATGTATGGAGCGTGAAGGCGTCGGTCATGCGGCCCTCCGCTCGGCGAACTTGATGTAGCTGCGGCGTACATCGCGGGTCATTGCGTGATCGAAGCCGAGCGGGTGATCGTGGTAGTGACCCATGACATCGCTATCAGCGAATTGACGCGCGGCCTCGATAGCTTGCTCCGCCGAATATCCTCGGCCCCAGAACTGCCGCCATATCGACATGAGGGCGCGGCTGCGGTCACGCGGGCGGGTCATGAACCACGACGCGAGGGCTTCGCGAGGTTGTTGCACAAAGGGATAGGGCGGCTTGGGCACCTCCCCTCCGCGCAAGCCCATGTCCATTGGGTCTCTGGACGCCGTAGGCCCTTCGGCTAACTCGTGCAGCCATGCTGGGCACGGCGCGACAGGTGCAAGGCGCTCGATGGTGTAGGGCCGGTCGGCGATGGTTGAGCGAGGCATGATGATCAGACCCGCGCCCGAGCCGTCCGCATTGTTAGAGCGCACGTCGATACCAGGCGCGATGCGGTTGCTGCTGGTGCCGACGTTGCCGCCGAACCACAGATGCAACCCGCCGCTTGGCGTTTTGACCGTGAACGTGTCGGGCAATGATCCATGCTCGGCTTGAAGGCGGGCAAGCTCGGCAGGGCCATTGCGGCTATGCTTCACGTCGAGGTCGATCACCAGACAGGCGGAGCGACCCGGTACGGCTCCGATGTTGGCGTGGGGCCAGCGCCGCCACCAGTCGGCGATGACGCTCGGGTCGCGGCTGGCATGGGCGAACCATTCCCCGATGTTCGGGGGCTTGGCGTTGGTGCGACAAGGGAACACGGCGAGACCACACCGCGCCCAGTGCTGCGCCCAGTCGAGTGGCAGGGCGTTGTTGGGAGGCGGTGGGCTGGCGAGGGGATCGAAGCTCGCCATTGCTAGGCGCTCGCCCGATGGGTCTCCATGGATGGCAAGGCGTCACGCCACGCCTTCACATCGTCGGCCAGAAGCACGGTACGGGAGCCGATCTTGCGGGCCTTCAATCGACCGGCAGCGATTTCTTTGTAAGCGCTGGTGCGACCGAGATTGAATTGGACACAGAACTGGTCGATGGAAATGGCAGCGGTATCAGACATAGCGACGCAACTCCGTAAGAAGGTGTTGCCATCGTTGGGGACTTTTACCCCGACCGCCTTCCCGATTGCCTAGTTACATCGCCGTCGAGGGCTTTGTTCCCGTCAGGTTGGTTCCTGACTGTGGCGCATCAAAAGAAGACACGTGGACCCGAGCGATTGCATGCGGGTTTCGTCGTCTTGGGCCGTACATAGGAAGCGCGCGGGCGAATTTCAAGAGGGTGTCAATGGGAAAATGATGCGGCGTATTGTCGCAGTATGGTTTGATTGTCTATTTGTATGCCTAGCGCCCTTATTCTGGGAAAATTCTTTTGTTTCATAAGGGTTTGATGCTATAAATGGCGGAGGGAGTGGGATTCGAACCCACGTTACGGTTTCCCGTAAACACGCTTTCCAAGCGTGCGCCTTCGACCGCTCGGCCACCCCTCCAAAAAACGCGGCGGAGCCTAGAGCATCATGTTG
>Ga0134126_10011826_pt1 | contig 11012 bp, 6 predicted proteins | sample KB31752_FD_96881 | JGI IMG/M metagenome (GOLD analysis project Ga0134126, IMG submission 96881) | Terrestrial soil microbial communities with excess Nitrogen fertilizer from Kellogg Biological Station, Michigan, USA - KB3-175-2 | ecosystem: Environmental > Terrestrial > Soil > Unclassified ... | reverse complement strand
GAAGGCAGATAGCCGCCGAGCGCCTGCCGTCGCGCGCGCAAGTACTTCATCTCCTCGCTCTCCTCGGGAAAGCGCAGGAACGGGACGTGGTCGAGCTCTTGGTCGGATACGGGGATCCGAAAGCGGTCGCGAAACGCCCGCAACGCATCGTGACCCAGTTTCTTCGCCTGATGGGCGATCATCTGGCCTTCGCCCGCCGCCCCCATGCCGTAGCCTTTGATCGTCTTGGCGAGAATGATCGTCGGCTGACCCTTGTGCACAACCGCGGCTCTGTAGGCAGCGTAGACCTTGTGGACATCGTGTCCGCCTCGGATCAGCGCCCAGATCTCATCATCGGTCCAGTCGTCGACCAGTGCGGCCGTCTCAGGGTAGCGTCCGAAGAAGTTCTTGCGGACATAAGCGCCGTCCTTCGACTTGAAGTCCTGGTATTCGCCGTCGACGCACTCCTCCATCAACTGCCGCAGTCTCCCCGTCGTATCCCTCGCAAGGAGGGGATCCCAATTCGAGCCCCAGAGGCACTTGATGACATTCCAGCCCGCGCCGCGAAAGTCGGCTTCGAGCTCCTGCACGATCTTGCCGTTGCCGCGCACCGGCCCATCGAGCCGCTGCAGATTGCAGCTCACGACGAAAATGAGGTTGTCGAGCTTCTCGCGGCCTGCGAGCGAGATGGCCCCGAGGGATTCCGGCTCGTCCATCTCGCCGTCGCCGCAGAATACCCACACTTTGCGCCGCTCGGTGTCGGCAAGGCCGCGGCTGTGCAGGTAGCGCAGGAAACGGGCTTGATAGATGCCCATGATGGGCCCCAAACCCATCGACACCGAGGCGAATTGCCAGAAGTCCGGCATCAGCCAGGCGTGCGGATAGGAGGGCAATCCTTTGCCGCCGATCTCCCGGCGGAAACATTCTAGCTGCGCCTCGCTCAACCGCCCCTCGACAAAGGCGCGCGCATAGATGCCGGGCGAGCTGTGACCCTGGTAATAGATGAGATCGCCACCGTGATCCTCGCTCGGGGCATGCCAGAAATGGTTGAATCCGGTGTCGTAGAGCGTGGCGGCCGCCTGGAAGCTCGCGATGTGCCCGCCCAACTCGGAGGACACCTTGTTGGCCCTTAAGACCATCGCGAGCGCGTTCCAGCGCACGAGGTGACGAATCCGTGCCTCGATGTCGAGATTGCCAGGGTGCGGCGACTGCGCCTCGAGAGGAATCGTATTGACGTAGGCCGTGTTGGGGTGGAACGACAGCCGCGCGCCCTTTCGCCGCGCCGAGGCCACCACGGCATCGAGGATCTCGTCCACCCTGTCCAGGCCCTCGAAGGCCGCTACCGAATCGAGTGACTCGAGCCATTCCGAGAGCTCCTCGTCTCGGGCTCGGTCAGGAGGGTCATTCGCAAGGTTCTCGAGGGGCATATTCACGCGCTCCTATCGACCGGTGGCGAGCTCGGGAAAGCAACGAGTCTCTCCTCGAGCGGTTCCTGGGCTCATGGGACGTCCATCAACGCGTCGCGCTTCGACGGGGACCCGCGATCGCCGATGGCGCCCGATACGAGCGGCCGGAGTTTCACCAGGAAGTCCCAGGCCATGAGGAGCGCTCCGGCGGCGAAGACGACGTCGCCCGGCATCCGCATCCACTGCCAGAAGAGCGTCGTGTCGTAGAACTGCTGGCTGCGGGCGTAGGCAAGGCCATGAGCGTAGACCGCATCGAGCTGCGCCCAACCGATCGGGAAGAAGTTGAACAGGATCCAGAGCACCAGCCCGGCGTTGTAGAGCCAGAACGCCCATCGTCCCAGAGTCTCACTGAAGGGATGCTCCTCGGCCGCTGCATAGCGCAGACAGAAGTAGATGAGCCCGATGCCGAGGAGCCCGAAGGCGCCGAAGAGGGCTGTGTGGGCGTGGTTCAGCGTGAGGAAGGTCGCGTGCTCGTAGTAGTTGATGAGGGGTGCATTCAGCGTGCCGCCGCCAAACACTCCCGCGCCGACAAAGTTCCAGAATGCCGCGCCGAGGATGTAGGTATAGGCGAGGCCATACTTGAAGTCGTCGTTGGACTTGATTTTCCGGTGATGCTGGATGGCCTCGATGACGAGGAGCACCAGCGGCAGCACCTCGATGAACGAGAACATCGTGCCGAGCGGCACCCACATGCCGGGCTCGCCCGCCCAGTAGAGGTGATGTCCCGTGCCGAGGACGCCGCCGAGGAAGATGAGGATGAGCTCGAGATAGACCGAGCGCTCCGCGAGCTGGCGCGAGACCAGGCCGAGCGCCATGAGGAGGTACGCGCTCACGGCCGCGGCGAAGAACTCGAACGACTGCTCCACCCAGAGGTGCACCACCCACCAGCGCCAGAAATCGGAGATGGTGAAGGACTTCTCGATGCCGGTGAGGGGCACCATGCCGCAGAGGTAGAGGAGGGCGATGTTGACCGTCGAGGCCCAGAGGAGATGCTCGAGGCGGATGCGGCCGGTCCAGAACTCACGGGTCGCCTGGCGAAGCTCGCCGGTGCTGGGCCAAAGAGCGCGGAACACGAGCAAGCTCCAGATCGCCAGGCCCGCGAAGAAGCCGATCTGCCAGGCGCGGCCGAGTTGGATGTAGGAGAGTCCCTGGTTTCCGAGCCAGAACCAGCCGTTGTGCAGGTGCGCGCCCCGCAGGTACCCCATGATGTCGAAGTAGTTTCCGGCGAGCGCGCCGACCACGATGGCGAGCGTCACCCAGAAGAGGATGTCCACGAGGATTGCCTGCCCCTTGGCTTCCGCCCGGCTGATGGCGGGTGCGAGAAAGAGCGCGGCACCGATCCACGAGAGGCCGATCCACACGATGGGTGATTGGGTGTGCACGTCACGGAGGAAGTTGAATGGCAGCCAACGATCGACCGGGATGCCATAGAAGCTCGCACGGTCGGAGTAGTAATGGGCCATGATGGAGCCAACGAGGATCTGCAGCAGCAGCACCCCGGCGACGACCACGAAGTACTTGCCGACCCGCCGCTGGCTCGGGGTGAGCGCCCTGAACTTCTCGAACACCGGATCCATCGGCGCGTCGTCATCCACGTTGAGGTAGCGCTCGTAGACATAGAGCACGGCGCCGAAGGCAAAGAAGGTGAAGCAGAAGCTGATCCATGTCCAGCGGAAGGTGCTCGGGGTAGGCGTGTTGCCAACCTCCGGCTCAAACGGCCAGTTCTGCGTCCAGGAGATGTTGGTGCCGGGCCGGCGCGCGACCGTCGTGAGCGAGGAATAGATCAGGAAGTCGGCCGTCTGGGCGGCGGTCGTGGGATCCAGGCTGTATGCTTTCGTCCAGCCGCGGGCGAAGTCATGCTTGAGGAGCGATGCGACGATCTCGGCGCGAAGCTGCGGGATCGCCTTCGCGATCGCGGCCGGAACGCGTACCTCGTCCAGAGTGAGATCGATGCTTTGAAGCTCCGTCTGCATCACTGCCTTGATCGACGCCTGATCTTCCGGCGCCAGCCCGCCCAGCGCCTTGCCGGACCGCGTGAGGGCGAGATTCGCCTGGGTCAGATCGGCGAGGCGCACGAGGTTCGAGGCGGTGTAGTCCTCCCCGAAGTACGATCCCATGCCGTAGAGGCTGCCGTAATCCATGAGGTCCGCTTTCTGGAACCCCGCCTTGCCGGCCACGATATCGACGCCGGATATGAGTACCGTGCCGTCCTCGCCGACGATATGCGTCGGAATTGGCGGCGCTCCTCGATAGGTGAGCTTCGTGGCCCATCCAAGCATCGCGAAGGTAATGATGGCGACCGCGAGCAGCGTCCACTTGAGAACATTTCCGACCGGATCGTGGGCCTGCTGCTGTGTCGTGGCGAATCCCGCGGTGATTGAGCCGTCGGCGGACATGTATGTACTCCAGGAGCGGTGACGATAAACGCAGAAACGCTGGTCGCGATGCTTCGCGACGGCAAAGATGATGTCGGAGGCGATGCTTCCGCCGACATACGTAGTTACCGCAGAGGGGAGCGAGCTCACAAATGGCATGAGGCTGCGGAATATGCCTATGGCTACTGAATGGTCGCTGCCACAGGCTTATGGTGCCTTTTGGCCGCGGATCCATCCCGGAAGGAGAACTGACGTGAGCAGCCGGAATCTGGAGTATCTCTTCAAGCCGCGCTCGGTCGCTCTGATCGGCGCCTCTGACAGACCGCACAGTGTCGGGGCGACGGTGATGAGCAATCTTTTGCACGGCGGGTTCCAGGGACCGGTCTGGCCGGTGAATCTGCGACACGACACGGTCGCGGGATTGAGAGCGTATCGCAGGGTCGAGGATCTCCCGCAAGCACCCGATCTTGCGGTGATCTGCACGCCGGCGGCCACCATCCCGGGTGTCGTCGCTGCCCTCGGATCACGCGGCTCGCGCGCGGCGATCGTGATCAGTTCCGGGCTCGAGCAGCGAGCTCCCGACGGCGGAACGCTCGCGAGCGCCATGCTTCGGGCCGCAGGCCGCCATCGGCTTCGGATCTTGGGTCCCAACTGCATCGGGTTGCTGGTACCAGGCATCGGCCTCAATGCGAGCTTCGCGCACACTGGCGCGATCCCAGGGCATCTCGCTTTCGTGGCGCAGTCCGGTGCGCTCACTACGGCGCTCCTCGACTGGGCACAGCCGCGGGGCGTCGGCTTCTCGCATTTCATCTCGCTCGGCAATGCGGCGGACATCGACTTTGGTGACCTTCTCGATCACTTGGGGCGAGACCACGAGACGCGTGCCATTCTCCTTTACATCGAGTCGATCACCTCGGCACGGAAGTTCATGTCGGCAGCGCGCGCGGCCGCGCGCTCGAAACCGGTGATCGTGGTGAAATCCGGCCGTACCGCGGAATCGGCTCGCGCGGCGCAGTCGCACAGCGGTGCGCTTGCGGGCTCTGACGCTGTCTACGATGCTGCGTTCCGACGTGCGGGAATCTTGAGAGTGGATGCATTGCGAGAGCTCTTCGATGCGGCGGAGATTCTCTCGCGCTGGAAAACCTACGCGGGACCGCGACTCGCTATTGTTACGAATGGCGGTGGTCCGGCGGTCTTGGCGACAGATGCGTTGGTCCGCAGCGGCGGAACGCTCGCGACATTTTCTGCGGAATCGATCCGAAGTCTGGCCGAAGTGCTGCCGGGCGGCTCCGGGCGGGTCAATCCTCTCGACCTGGGCGGAGATGCCCGTCCGGACCGATATCTCGCCGCTCTCGATATCGTGCTGCAGGATCCGGGTGTCGATGCCTTGCTGGTGATGCATGCGCCGACCGCGGTGACCTCAGTCGTGGAGGTCGCGGAGGCGACTTCGCCGCTGCTCTCGAGCGGCCGTCGTCCCGCGCTCGCCTGCTGGCTGGGAAGCCAGTCCCGAGACAAGAAGGGGATTCGGCCGGCGGCTGACACGGTGCCGGTCTATTCCACTCCGGAAGAGGCCGTCGACGCTTTCCAACATATGGTGCGTTACCACGAGTCGCAGTCACTTCTCCTCGAGGCGCCCCCTGCGAAAGCGGCGGCGGATCGCGCGGATGCCGGGGCTGCGCGCGCTGTGATCGCGCGGGCGCTCACCGGGAAGCGCCGGATGCTGACGGAGCCCGAGTCGAAAGACATTCTTGCGATGTATGGGATCCCGACTGTCGAGACGCGCACCGTCCGCGACCTGAAGGAGCTGGGCGCAGCCGCGAGCGCGATCGGCTATCCGGTGGCGTTGAAGATCCTCTCACCCGACATCACGCACAAATCCGACGTTGGCGGAGTGGCGCTCAATCTCGAGTCCTCCGAGGAACTGCGGCGTGCGGCCGTCGCGATGTCGTCTCGATGCCGGAAGATGCTTCCCGAGGCCCGGATCGACGGCTTCACGGTACAGAAGATGGTCCGCCGCGGCGGTGCCCACGAGCTCTTTGCCGGGATTGCGACGGATGCGACGTTCGGCCCCATGGTCCTCTTCGGCCAGGGCGGCACGGCCGTCGAGCTGATCGCCGATCGGGCGATCGCGCTGCCGCCACTCAATGCGCGGTTGGCCAGCGATTTGATCGCGAGAACCCGGGTGCATCGGCTCCTCCTCGGCTATCGTGGTCGCGCGGCCATCGATATGCCGGCACTGGAGCGGGCGCTCGAGAGCCTATCGCGGCTGGCTGCGGACTTGCCCGAGATCGTCGAGCTCGACGTGAATCCGCTGCTTGCCGACGAGCATGGGGTTCTCGCGCTCGATGCGAGGATGAGCGTCGAGCGTACCGCATGCTGTGGGAGTGAGCGGTTCGCTATCCGGCCTTATCCGACGGAGCTCGAAGAGCGCGTCGTGCTCGAAGGCCGACAGCTGCTCATCCGTCCGATCCGCCCCGAGGACTTCGCCCAGCACAAGCGTTTCCTCGCGCGCTGCTCGGCGGAGGACCTGCACGCTCGTTTCTTCGCCACCTTCCGCGAATTACCGGATGCCGACATCGCGCGCCTGACGCAGATAGACTACGACCGTGAGATGGCGCTGATAGCTGAGGACTCAAGCGAGCCGCGCGGCACCGAGACGCTCGGAGTCGCGAGGGTATCGACAGACCCCGACAACATCGAGGCGGAATTCGCGGTGATGGTGCGCTCGGATCTCAAGCGGCACGGCCTCGGGAGGCTGCTCCTCGGGAAGCTCGTCAGCTACTGCCGCGTGCGCGGCACGGGTCGCCTGCGAGGCGAAGTGCTGAGCCACAATACGAGCATGCTCGAGCTCGGCGCCGAGCTCGGATTCTCGACCCGGCTCAAAGAACGGGGGCTCGTCGAAATCAGCTTGGAATTGCAGCCGCAACCCAGGCGCTCGTCCGGGTAAAGGCTCCGAAGTCCTCGTTCGGGATCGAGAGCGCAGCCGCGGCTCAGGAAAAGGCGGCGGCCCATCGCGGCCGCCGCCGGAGCCTGGAACCGCGATCTCTACTGGATCTTGATCTCCGTCGGCTTCTTCGCCTCGACCTTGGTCTTCGGCACGTGCACGGTGACCACGCCATCCTTCGCCTCGGCGCGAATGGCGCTGGCATTGATGGCATCGGGCAGAGAGAAGCTTCGTGAGAACGATCCATGGAAGCTCTCGATGCGGTGGAATTTCTCGCCCTTCTGCTCCGTCTCCTGCCGGCGCTCGCCGCTGATGGTCAGCATTCCATCGTCGTAGGTGAGGTGCACGTCCTCTCGCTTCACCGCCGGCAGCTGCGCCTTGAGCAGATACTCCCCATCCGTTTCGCTGATGTCGACCGACGGCGACCACTCGGCCGTGGCCTCGCCGCCGCTCGACAAGCGCGGCCAGCGCCCGAGCAGGGCAGGCATCCGCGCGAACACGTCATCCAGGTTGGCAAAAGGATCCCAACGAACCATGCTCATGACAGTCTCCTCCTCTTAAGTATTGTCCATTGCAAGAGAAAGATAGCGCTCGATGTTCCCGATATCGATCCGTATCAATGCGGATGCGACGAAGCTGCGATTGCCGTATCAATGTGTCGAGGAGGCGGTCACGATGAAGCAGACTATCGGTTCGATCCTGGCGGCTGTCGATCGCGATGACCGCTCGAGACAGGTGACGGCGAAGGCGGTAGCGCTGGCGCGCATGAGCGGGGCGCGGCTCGAGCTCTTTCACTGCGATGCGGAGCGGGCCTATTCCCGCATGCATCAGTACGATCCGCGTGCCGCCGCACGCGCGAAGGAGCATTGCCTCGCCGAGTCCCGGCGGTTTCTCGATTCCCTCTGGCATTCGCTCGCGGTTCGCGACATGGAGCCCTCGATGAGCGTCGGTTGCGAGAGCCCGCTCTATGAGGCCATTGTCCATGCGGTCGAGCGGGATCACCCGGATCTCGTCGTGAGGGGCATCGGAGGTGCACGGACGGCCGAGGCGGAAGGGATTCCAGGGGTGGAGAGTGGCTTGATGGCAAGCTTGGGAACTGGCCTGGCAGACGAAATGCACGCGACAGGTTCCGTCGGCCCGCCTGGACTCGATCCTAATGACTGGTTGCTCGTATCCACGTGCCCCTCGCCGTTGCTCCTGACGCGCGGTAAGGCCTGGAAGCCGCATCCCGTGGTGGCGGCAGCGATCGATCTTTCGGCGGGAGAGCCGGCAGAGCTCGCTCAGACGATCCTGCGCACGGCGGGGTCGATCGCGAAGGCCGCGGGTGGCGACCTCGTGACGCTGCATGCTGGCCGATTTGGCGACGGCGCGCCGCACGAGATTGAATTACGACGAAATGCCCTGCTCGAGCACGCGAAGAACGCCGGCGTCGACGCGGCGGCGATTCACATCGTTACTGGCGAGCCGATGATCGCGTTGCCAGAGTTCGCGGCCAGGAAAGACTTCGATCTCATCGTCCTTGGAGCGCTCACACATCGCAAGACCCTGGCTGCCCTCGTCGGCACGTTGACCGGCAAGCTGATCGAGACGCTCGATTGCGACTTCCTGCTCGTCAAGCCGCCCCGCGCCAGCTCGAGCGACGGCCGCTGATTGGGTCACAGGTTGCAGGCGGGAATGAAGAGTACCGGGACCGGGCTATGACGCAGGATGTGTTCCGCGTCTCCTCCCATAAGGAGGCGGCGAACGCCGCGCCGTCCATGTGTCCCGCACATGATGAGGTCAGCAGGCCATGAGGTTGCCTCGGCTACGACAAGCTCGCCGACGCGCTCGCCAAACGCCTCGATCAGCTTCGCATCGGCGTCGACGCCCGAAGCGCGAACCTCCTTTTCGATTCGTTGCAGCATCGACTCGCTGGCAGCGTGTATCTGGACGACAAACTCTTCCATCGACGCGGGCTCGACGCCCAAGGCCGTCCAGGGTGTTCTGTTGATCACGTGAACGAGCTTGATTCGGCTCCCGAGAGCTCTGGCGAGATCGATCGCTTGCTCCACGGCCTCCATGGAGGCAACGCTGTCATCTACAGGAACGAGAATATTGCGGTACATGACCCGCTCCAGGGTATTGGGACTCAGCTTCGCAAGACACCCTCGATGTGTCGCTCGTTGCGAACCGTACCTGCGAGGTCCATGACCTCCTCGGCGATGAATTGCAGCAGATCATCGAGCGACAGGACCCCTGCGAGCTCACCTCGCGCATTGACCACGGGAAGACGACGAACGCCCATAGAGTGCATCGTCCGCAGCGCATCGCGAATGGGATCGGCTTCACCGGCCACCGCCGGCCGGGCGGTCATTACCTCGCCCACGTTGATGGCGGTCGGATCCACGCTTTGAGCGACCGCGGAAACGACAATATCCCGGTCCGTAAGAACACCCACCGGGGACCGTGGCGAGCGCGGATCTGCCGGCACCACGACCAGGAAGCCCACGTGCTTCTCACGCATGAGCTCGGCGGCTTCTTTGAGGCTGAGCTGCGGGTTCGCGGTGACGAGACGACGACTACAGATGCGACCGACGTTCATGATTCGACTCTTCTGGAAAGACTATCGCTAGTCGAATAGTGATGGCTTGACGGTATGCACGCCATACGTACTTGTTGCGATGGTTGCAGTAGAGAATCAGAGTCGACGATTGCGCTAGATCAACGTCCGATCCCGAGCGTTGAGCTAAACTAGCTCGAGCCGTCGGTGCCTGTGGCATTTCTCGGCCCGGGGGCGGATAGTGGCCCGGAGTACACGGGGAGTTTTGCCATGAGTGATGCATCGCAACCCGCCAACGGCCCGGATCTGGCGGCCGGAATTCCCGCAAGCCTTCTTGCGGATGGCGCCATGTTGGTCGGGCACGTGGGGTCGAAACCGGTTCTCGTCGCCCGCCGCGGATCGGAGGTGTTTGCGGTCGACGCCAAGTGCACTCACTACGGCGGCCCGCTCGGCGAAGGACTGATGGTGGGCGAGACGGTGCGCTGCCCTTGGCATCACGCCTGCTTCAGTCTCCGTACGGGCGAGGCACTCGAGGCGCCCGCGCTCATGCCCGTGAACTGTTGGCGTGTGGAACACACTGATGGCCGTTACATCGTCCGGGAGAGAATGAAGGAAGCAAGGAAGCCCAAGGTCGACTCACGCACCGCTTTCTCGGGCAAATCGGAGCGTATCGTGATCATCGGGGGCGGCGCGGCCGGGTTCGCGGCGGCGGAGATGCTTCGTCGCGAAGGCTTTGACGGAGCGCTCACCATTCTGAGTGCAGACGACTCCGCGCCCTACGACCGGCCGAACCTCTCCAAGGATTATCTGGCCGGCACCGCATCGGAGGACTGGATTCCGCTCAGGCCCACGGAGTTCTATGTCGATAACGACATCGATCTGCGCCTTCAGACGGAAGTGGTGGCCATCGATCCCGCGGCGCGGAGCGTGAAGCTCGCCAGTGGCGATTCGGTCACTTACACCCAGTTGCTGCTCGCCACTGGTGCGGAGCCCGTCCGCCTCGGATGTCAGCGCGGACCTGCCGCACGTGCTCACTTTGCGGTCGCTTGCGGATTGCCGGGCGATCATCTCTCGCGCCAAGCCGGGCAGCCGTACCGTGATCGTCGGGGCAAGCTTCATTGGGCTCGAAGTGGCGGCGGCATTGCGACAGCGGCAGGTGGAGGTCCACGTCGTGGCACCGGAGGCGCGGCCCATGGAGCGGGTCCTCGGGCCTGCGATGGGAGACTTCATTCGCTCCCTCCACGAGTCGCACGGCGTTGTGTTTCATCTTGGCCACACAGTGAGTGCAATAGATACCCGGCAGGTCAAGCTCGACGATGGAGCTCTGATCGATGCCGACCTCGTGCTCATCGGGATCGGTGTACGTCCGCGCCTGGCACTCGCCGAGAGGACGGGCCTCGCAATCGACCATGGCGTTTTAGTCAACGAATACCTCGAGACGAGCACCCCGAGCATTTTCGCGGCTGGGGACATCGCCCGCTGGCCCGACCCCCTGAGCGGCGAGAGGCTTCGCATCGAGCACTGGGTGGTCGCGGAGCGCCAGGGCCAAGCTGTCGCCCGCAATATGCTCGGGCGTCATGAGCCCTTCGCCGGCGTGCCGTTCTTTTGGACTCAGCAGTACGACGTGTCGATCGACTACGTGGGGCATGCTACGGCATGGGACAAGATCGACCAGCAGGGCGATCCTGCCGCGCGCGATGTCGCGCTTT
>Ga0134126_10011825_pt1 | contig 11012 bp, 10 predicted proteins | sample KB31752_FD_96881 | JGI IMG/M metagenome (GOLD analysis project Ga0134126, IMG submission 96881) | Terrestrial soil microbial communities with excess Nitrogen fertilizer from Kellogg Biological Station, Michigan, USA - KB3-175-2 | ecosystem: Environmental > Terrestrial > Soil > Unclassified ... | reverse complement strand
CTGGAAGACGGCGAAAAGCGGACTTCCAAAGTGCTGCCGATGGCCAAGCGTTATGGCGCTGCGGTGATCGCGCTCACCATTGATGAAGATGGGATGGCGCTGACGGCAGAGAAGAAGACTGCCATCGCCAAACGGATCTTCAACCTGGCGACAGAGAAGTACGGAATTCGCCCGGTTGACCTGATTTTTGACGCGCTCACACTGCCGATCTCAACCGGGCAGGAAGAGTACCGCACGGCGGGAATCGAAACTCTGAAAGGCATCAAGCAGATCAAGCAGGAGCTGCCGGAAGTAAAAACCATCCTTGGCGTGAGCAATATTTCCTTTGGACTGAACCCTTATGCGCGGCGCGTGCTGAACAGCGTGTTTATGAAGGAAGCCGTGGATCACGGGCTCGACATGGCAATTGTGAATTACGCCAAAATTTATCCGCTGTACAAGATCCCGGAAATTGAAGTTGATCTGGCGCGCAAGCTGATTTACCGCGATACAGCCAACGGCGATCCTCTGCAGGCTTACATGGCGCACTTTGCCGGAGCGACGAAGCAGCCGGAAACAGAACTGGCGCCTCTTGAATCGCTCTCGGTTGAAGACAAATTGAAGCGTTGCATCATCAACGGCGAAAAAGCTCTCGGTGAAGGCGCTAGCCGGCAGTCGCTGGAACAGATCCTCGAAGACGCGCTTGTCACTTATCCGCCGCTAGAAGTGATTAACACGGTTCTTCTGGACGGAATGAAGACGGTCGGCGAGTTGTTTGGCGCGCGCAAGATGCAGCTGCCTTCGGTGCTGGATTCGGCGGGCGTGATGAAGCAGGCTGTCGCCTACCTTGAGCCGAAGATGGAAAAGACTGAAGGCTCACAGAAGGGAACCATCGTGCTGGCGACGGTCAAGGGAGATGTCCATGATATCGGCAAGAACCTGGTGGACATCATCCTGAGCAACAACGGATACAAGGTAGTGAACCTGGGCATCAAACAGCCTTCAGATTCGATCATTGCGGCGGCGCGACAGCACGGAGCGCATGCGATTGGACTCAGCGGACTGCTGGTGAAGTCGACGCTGGAGATGAAGTATGTCATCCAGGACCTGCAGGCACAGAAACTTGATTTTCCGGTGATTTGTGGTGGAGCAGCCCTGACGCGCAAGTACGTGGAAGATGATTTGCGCCGCGAGTATTCGAATTCCGTGTTTTATGCAGATGACGCCTTTGCCGGGTTGCACATCATGGATGATCTGACTTCACCAAATGGCGATCGCGAAAAACGTCTGGAAGAAGGACGACAGGTAAAGGTGTTTGCGAAGGCTGTGGCTGCGTCGGGCGGTGAAGGCTCGGTCAGTACCGAGCGCTCTGCCGTGGTGCAGCCCGCTCCCAACACTCCAGTACCGCCGTTTTACGGTGTCCGGGTTCGCAAAGATTTCGACTTGAACGAGCTGTTTGGATACATCAATCACACAGCATTGTTCAAGAATCAGTGGCAGTTGAAGACCGCCTCGCAGGAAGATTATGCGCGGCTGGTGGAGCAGAAGTACAAACCGGTACTGGCGGAATTGCAGAAGGAAGTCGTTAGCAGCGGCTGGTTCGAGCCAAAGGTCGTGTACGGGTATTTCGCCTGCCAGGCAGAGGGCAACGATGTGGTGGTGTATGATTCGCCGGAGTCAAAGAAAGAAATTCAGCGCTTTACGTTTCCGCGCCAGCGTGAGGGCCGCAAGCTGAGCATTGCCGATTTCTTCCTGCCGAAGGAAAGCGGCCGCTTCGATGTGATCGGTCTTTCGGTAGTGACAATAGGCAGCCGCGCGTCTTCAGAAACCAAGAAGCTTTTTGATGCAGGTGAGTTCACCCGATACCTCTACCTGCACGGATTGAGCGTGGAGACGGCTGAAGCGCTGGCTGAATACTTCCATAAGAGAATGCGCGAAGAACTGGGAATCGCAGGCGATGATGCGCAACGAGTCAGCGATCTGTTTCATCAGAAGTATCGCGGTTCGCGCTATTCATTCGGATATCCAGCGTGTCCCAATCTTGAAGACCAGACAAAACTGTTCGCTCTGCTTAAGCCGGAAGAGAACATTGGCGTTCGGCTCACCACTGGATATCACATGGAACCGGAGCAGTCGACGTCAGCGATTATCGTGCACCATCCGCAGGCAAAATATTTTGTGGTGTGACGGTGCCGGGAAGAACTTTTGGCGAAACGCTTTATTGAACCGCAGCTTTTTCGCGGCTTCCTGTCGTGATAAACAACTCAGGGTCCGTCTGACGAAGCCGTTTAAGCAGATCCTCCCACAAGGCGTCGAGGATTGGAATCTTGGCCAGTTCCTGCTTGGTGGTGAGAGCGTGCTCGGGCGCGATGGGATGTGGCGTTAGACCAGTAGCCTGCGCGGCAGATGCTACGCCAATGTTCCGCTGGCAGACTCCTTCCAACAGGATCATGCGAAACAGGGCAGATTGAATGTTTGGGCCTGTGGTGATGGCGCCGTGATTTGGGAGCAAGACAACGGGTTTCTTGCCCAGAGCCTGAGCAAACGGCCGAACGCGATCTTCGGATTGCGCAAGCCCTGTGAAGTCTTCATCGACTATACCGATATCATCGGCCAGCAGGCAGCTTTCCTGATCGAAAGCTTGCGGCAACTTCCGGAATGTTGTCCACGTCACCGTATTGGGCGGGTGAGTGTGCGCCACGGCTGCGATATGCGGGTTATAGCGGTGGATGACGCCATGAAGATGGATCGTCTCGTTCACATATGGTTTGACGGAAGGATTGTGTTCGAGGACATTGCCTTGAAAATCCATCGTGAGAACGTCAGCCGGCGTGATGGTGGCAAAAGAAGGTCCAAACCGGTTTACCAGCATCCGGTTTTCACCAACAGTGATGCTCAGATGTCCCGCATTGCCTACGCTTAAGCCAAAACGATACAGCAACCGCGCCGCGCAGCAGAGATCAAATCTCAAGGCACTCAAATTCATGGTTTCCTCCAACGACTCAACTTCCATGTTGTGTAGTGACAGATGAAGCCTTACTCGTCTTCTTCCAGATACTTGACAAGATGCATATAGTCTTCTCGTGCCGGCAGGAAGAAATCCAGGTTCATGACCGGCTCAGTGCCAAGCGGTTCAATGTAGTGCACCACGCCTGCGGGAATTACCAGGAACGAGCCCGGTCCGACTTCGTGCCCAATCTCGCCCACGTGATAAACAGCGCGCCCGCTCACGATGTAGGCCAGTTGTTCAAATGTGTGGCTGTGGGGATTGAGCTTCATCCCGGGATGGCATTCGTTCATGACCATCATCATGTCTTTCCACTTGAACCCTTTTCGGCTGATTCCCGCGCGCACTACTTCAGACGGAATACTCTCCCAGTTGTAAGCCTTCCCGGACGATTTCTGTGCCGCGGTTTTGCTGTCACTCATCTGGTCAAGCTCCTTTCTTTAGTTACAAACCGGTCCGCGCCGGCACCTTCAAGGCCGAGGAGCCCTTCGGCGTTCTTCTTGATCATGAACTCGATTTCATGCTCCTTGATGCCGATGTCCAGCAGCTTTCCCACCGTGTAGCGAAGTCCCTCAACGGGAAGCGGGTTATTCTTTTGTCCCAGGTCAGAGCCCAGGAGCGTGCGTTCTGGTCCAACCAGCTCGATCCAGCGTTTCAACCGGTCGAAATCCCAAAGATGAAACGTTGATTCCGGATGGTACATGCACATCGAATGTTCGATGTAGGCGCCAAGCCGCACAAACTCCTGCACGTCCTTTTCACTTGCATCAATCACGAAGTCAGGATGATTGATGAGCATGCGGCGCACGCCCACTTCATTGGCTGCTCGCAGCAGCGCCAGAGCTTCCGGAACGGAAACATGGCCTGAGGACAGAATTACGTCGGCTTCTGCTATCAATTCCAGAATCAAACGGGCCTCAGGAAGAAGCTCGCCTTTGTCGTCGAGAACTTTCACTGGGATGTCAGGAAGTTCTCGGCCTACCTGCGAGGGGAACTTCATGTGCGGTTGCGCCTCGTGGTGTTTAATGTGATTTTGGGAGGAGATCGTGGGAAACCACACGATCTTGCCGCCCATACGCAGCGTCATGTCGACGATGTAAGGATTCAAGCCGCCCACATAGCTGTTGAGCACAACACCGCCAAAAATTTGAACCGGAATAGCTTGCAGACCATTGTTTTTCAGCGGCACCAATTCGGGCGCTGTCGTATGGTGATGGCTCTTGATGACGATGGCGCGCATTCCTGCATCGGCGGCCTGCCGGGCCGCATCCACCGCGTCGATACGTCGTGGGAAGAGCGACGGGGAAGGATGAATGTGCAGATCGATGGATCCCTGTAACAACTGCGAAACCGCGTCCATGATTCCTCCTGAAAACTTTTACGGCCAGCCAAAGCCGGGCAAACCTGAATCCTGAGTGGATCCCCAGGGCTCAAAATTTTCTGCGCCAGGTTCTGCGCCGGGCGCCAGCTTGCGGTAACCACGATCGAAATACAGCAGCGGGTCCGGACGCTTGTCGATAAGTTCGCACCGAACGACGCGTCCGATGAAGATCACGTGGTCGGAGGCGGGCAGCGTCTGTTCTGTTTCGCACAAAAACCAGCCAAGAACATTCGCCAGAAGCGGCGTTTGTACGTGCGACGCAAGCGAATATTCGATTCCTTCAAAGTGCTCGCCGCTCGAAGCAAATTGCTCGGCATATCGTCGGCCTTTGTGGTGTAGCAGGTGCACGGCGAACGCTCCGGATTCAACCACGCCGAGGGCAGTCCGTGAACTAGCAGTCAGTGATACCAATAGCATCGGTGGGATGGCGGATACTGAACAAACGGCGGTTGCTGTGAGCCCTACGGGCTTGCCTTCAAGCGAACTCGTGATAATCGTCACGCCGGATGCAAGGTGCCGTATAACATCGCGGAACATCGATGGATCGGCGCTTCCCCGCGGCGGCAATGCATTGGTTCCTTCAGGCTGTGACATGGCTCTTTTCTCGCGTCGCAGCGCTCTTCTGTTGCTCGCGTTCGTCCCATTCAGCGGTGCGTTTAGCAAAATCCCACACTCGCTGCTTCAGTTCCTGCTGGCGCGGATAGTTCTGATAGCGCAGCATTGCCAAACGCCACGGGTCGCCGGAAAAATACCGCTCATACAGGGTCTGGCGTCCGGCAAACGACGAACAGGAAACATCCCAGGCTATGCGGAATAGCTCAATACGTTTGTTGGCCGGGATGGTTGCGCCCTGGTAATAACGTTCCACGTCTTCAGCCCGCTCGCTAAACAGCTCTTCATGGCTCGGCACCATAACCAGACCGCTGGCGCCGAGAATCTGGATAACTTCCACCAATCGCGGATAAAGTTGCGGAAACAGTGTGCGCACGGTGAGCAACGGCTGGTCATTGGGCAAAACAGTTCCGTTCGGTCCGGGCACGCAATCAGCTTCTGAAGCGCGAATGCAGCTCCGAACCAGTTCCACGGTATTGATCATTTCGTGGATGTGATTTTGCACGTGCTGAAATCCGCCGATGCCTACGGCATCGGCCATATTCAGGGCGATGCCGAGCAGGAACTCCGCCTTGGCCAGATTCTTTGTGGCGAACTGATGCATGATCTGGCTCATGGTGCCGGTCTCGGCAAACATGCCATTGCCCAGTTTTGGCTCCTGATAGATGAACACACGTTGCCATGGAACGAGCACGTTATCGAAAATCGCCACGCAGTCCATTTCATCCAGACGCGCCGAGAAAGGGTAATCCTGAACCCGGGCATCGCGTGGAGTGATAGCTGGACGACAGATAAAGCGCAGTCCCTTCGTGGCCAACGGGATTGAAAACGCAAAGGCGTAAGGCCTGGCTTCATCTGACAATTGCAGAAATGTAGAAGGGAACACCGCAATATCGTTGGAAAATGGCGCCAGAGTGGCGATCATGCGCGCCCCGTGAATCACGATGCCCGCATCTGTTTCTTTCACGATTGCTGCCGCTGTGTTCTGCTGATGTACCGGTTTGGAACGGTCGGTTTGCGGATTGATGAGGGTGTGCGTCAGCGCCAGATCATGCTTCCGCAAATATTCGTAGTAGCTGCGGATATTCTTGCCAAAACGTTCCCCGCCTCGTGCGAAGTAATCATGCGCGGAGCCAAAGCCGGTCATGTGCACATTCATGAAATCCGGGCTGCGGCCCATCATGCCGCCAGTCCAGTCCATCCACAGCTTGACCATCTCACGGCGACGCACCAGGTCTGCTTGTGAAGACGGCTCTATGTAAGAGAGACTTGCCCGCTCACCGTCCGGTGCGACATAGGTGAGTTTTTCCTGCAGTTGCGGATCATGCTGCATGTCATACAGCTCGGCAATCGACTCAGCTACCGGCCTGAAGCGTGGATCGAGCGTAACATCGCTGACGCGCTCGCCATCAATCCATATTTCTCGATCATCGCGTAGCGAATCCAGGTACTGCCGGCCGGTTCGAATCATGCACTTTTACTCCTGTCCTTTGTGCTCTGAAGCTGTTTAGCACGATTTTTCCAGTTCAGAGCGTCAATACCTGCTGCGATCCGCAGTGCTCAGTTTCGATCGCTAATCTTCGCTGAACTAAACCGGTACGCGGAACGCCATAATTCCGTATCCCATCATCCCGAACGGGTAATAAAACTTCCGCTCCACGCGCGCGCTTTTTGGAAGCGCTGCCCGCATCGCCATCCACTGCACCACTTCCACGGAATGTTCGCCGCCCAGCCGGGCAAAGTCTGCCATGGTGTAGGAGTTCAATTCCTGTGGAGAGCTTTCAATCAGGTCCATAAACTTACGGTCCCACTCCGCTGTTACCCGTCCGCAAGTGGGACCCGTGAGTGTATGCGAGAGGCCACCGGTGCCGAAAACTACAACTCGAAGATTGCCGGGAAAGCTCTGGATGGCCCGGCCCACAGCCTCGCCCATTTGCGAGCAGCGCTGAGGAGAAGGCAACGGCGGCAGGACAACATTGATCGTCAGCGGCACAACCGGAATCTTCCATCCTTCGTCCAGCAGCGGCATGGGAGAAAGAAAGCCATGGTCGAGCGACATGCGATGCGAAGCCGTGATGTCAAACCCATCGGCCACCATGCTGGTCGCGATGTGAGCAGCGAGTTCCTTGTGACCGGGAACAGGAGGAAAGGCGCGCGCGCCCAAACCCTCATCGGGAATATCGTATTGTTCAGCCATGCCTATGCTGAAGGTAGGCCAGGCATCGTAAAAATATTGGTCAATGTGGTCGTTGTAGATTACGACCAGCACGTCGGGCTTCAGGTCTTGCAGCCATTTCTGAGATCTCTCGAAGGCACGGAAAAGCGGTTCCCACCCCACGTCATTCGTCATTCCGTGGTCGTAGGCATGCGCGATCGACGGCGCGTGAGAGCATGCGAGCCCGGCAACAATCTTCGCCATCAACCCACTCCTTTCTTACTACTCCAGTCCCACAGCAAACTTTTTGTTCTGTTCTGCCTGTTGCTTCAGAAAATCGACAAACTGCTGCTTGCTCATCTTCCGCATTGCACCTTCCAGTTCCAGGAATTCAACATTGCTTGCGGCGCCCAGCTTGGTGAGAACGTAGATGCTTACCCCGTACTCGGCAAGCCCCCGCCAATCCAGTTTGAGAAGCATTTCTCGTTCCCCTGCTGTTAGGTCGTAGCATGCGGCATAAGCTCCCGGCCCGGACCGAAACTGCTGCCGCCTGGCTTCGTCCCGCAGGTCGTAACAAGCGCGACTCAGTTCGTATAGGCTCATAACTTTCTTTGCCTCGTATCTAGCCTCAAAATCTGCAAGTTCAAGCGGTTGCACCTCTGACAGTGGTAGCATCGCGTCCGCGACCGAGATCACTTGATAAACGCTGTGCCGCGTTCTTGAGCGCCTGTGCCAGTCCCGAATCCGGGTCCGCCGGTATTGAAGACAGAGTTCCGACGAAGGCAATGGTTCCAGCAATTAATTCGTGATCGAAAACCGGTGCAGCCACCGCGCGAATACCTTCAGCCACCCGTGAATTCACAAAGACGCCTCTTTTACGTGCTTCAGCCATGCCGCGTTCCATTTCCCGGCGCTGACCCTCAGGAAAATGTGCTAACAGCTGCTGAACACGCCGGCGATCGGGATGGAACGTCAAGTAAAGGTGACCCTGGGCGGAATCCAGCGGCAGCATCGCGCCGAGCCGGATATGGAGTTGCACCAGCTTTGCCTGTGGCTCCTTTACACGGACCACGACGGGGCAATCTCCGGACCAAAGGCTCAGTACCGCTGTTTCCTGCACTTCCTCCGCCAGTTGAGAAAGATACGTATCGGCCTGCTCGACAATCTGTACGCCACTGACCGCCGCCGCCCCGAGTTGAATCAGCAAAGGTCCTAAAGCATAGGCGCCCTCGCCTTCGGCACGCAAGAAGCCTGCGCGTGTAAGAGAAGCAAGATAGCGGTGCGCGGTAGAGCGACGCAGGTGCAGAGTGGAAGCCAGCTCTCGAACCTTCATCTGGCGGCCATTACCGGCAAAAACTTCCAGCACGCGCGCGAGGCGGTCAATGACCTGAATCGTGGAACCGCGCCCGATCACACTCTTTCTCATCCGCCTTCGAGTTGGTTGCGGCTTTTGTGGCATGTAACTATTTGCGAGACGCTGCCCGCATTGTGGGACGAATGATGTTATTCATTCGCTCTCTGTGATGTCAAGACCCGCCGAGCATCAGCATTTCGGCCCAGAACGCAGAGGCAGGGCAGGTGCCCGGACGAAGGCTGCCTTTGATACATTTCTCGATGCAGTACAATAGCTCTCATTCTGATGACCATGAAGAGCCCCGCCGCTCAATTGCGAGAGAAGCTGAATGCCCGCGCTGTCATTGGAACTTTTGTAAAACTTGGCCGCCGCGAGGTCATCGAGATCCTGGCGATCGCGGGGCTGGATTACGTCATCTGCGACCTGGAGCATTCACAAATCACTGAGCAGGAAGCCGGCAACATGATTACAGCGGGACGCGCTTGTGATCTGCCTGTCATCGTGCGTGTGGCGCACTTTGATCCCGGTCAGGTGAACCGATTACTGGAGGCTGGAGCAGCTGGAATTCAGGTTCCACAGATCCAAAAGCGGGAGCAAGTAACTGCCTTTCGGGATGCCTGCAAATATCCTCCAGAGGGCTCGCGGAGCCTGAGCCTTGCTCAACCTGCAGCAGGTTATGGGTCAGAGCCGCTCACGGAGTACATCGGGCGCAGCAATCGCGAAGTCATTCTGGTCGGGCAGCTCGAGAGCAGGGAACTGGAATCACCTTTAATCGAGCTCATTCAACAACTGGACATCGCATTTATCGGTTCTCTCGATTTGACGGTGGACATGGGAGCGCCGGGAAAGCTTGATGATCCAGCGGTGCAACAGCGCATTCGCGAAATTGAAGAAGCAGCCAACGTTGCCAAAGTGCATCTCGGGATCTATGCCGACTCGCCAGCACGCGCGGCCCAGGCGGCGACCGCGGGCTACCGGATGATTGCCCTCTCTTCTGACCTGGGCGCGCTGGCCGGCGCAGCCAGGGGCTGGGTTCGGCAATTGACCGAGATCTCAGCTCAGGCGGCCAACAAGGCGTGACCTATGGATCTCTCCACTGATCTGGGAAAAATCCGCCTGAAGAATCCTCTCATTTGTGCTTCCAGCGAAATTACCTTGACCGCCGAAGGCATCCGGTCCGCCATTGATGCTGGAGCAGGTGCAGTGATTGCCAAATCGGTCAATGAATCTCCTGCAGCAGCAGCCCAACTGTCGAAAGCCGAGTACATCCTGCTCGACGACAACTGGAAGGTGGTCCCGTGGAACTCTTCGCGCCGGCGTGACGCATCATTGTTCTGCCGCTCCGGCCTTGCTCAGATGCCGCTTGATCAGTGGCTTGCAATGCTTGCCGAGCTGGACGGTTACGCGCGCCAAAAACAAAGTATTGTGGTTGGCAGCATCACTGTAGCTCAACCTGATCCGGCAGCCGAAATCGCCGCGAAAATGCAGACAGCAGGGCTGCGCTGGATCGAACTAAACTTGGGCGCTCCGCATGGACGGGAAGCCTCCGCTGTTCGGCAGATCACTGCGCAAGATGCGGTGCGTAACTACGTCCGGACGGTGCGTCGTGCCGTCACCGTTCCACTTGCCGTGAAACTTACAGCCCAGGCAGATGATCCATTGGCCCTCGCGGCGATCGCCATAGAAGAGGGAGCTGACATGCTGGTGATTTCCGGCCGGGTTCATGGTTTCATGCCCGACATTGAAACGCTCAAGCCAATCCTCGGTTCGTGGGGAGCCATCGGAGGAGGCTGGTCATTACCGGCAAGTCTCTACTGGGTTAGCAAATGCTGGAGAAACGTTTCCAGACAAAAGATTCCCATCATCGGAACCAACGGCGCGCGTTCAGCAGAAGACGTAGTTCGCTTCCTTTTAAGTGGAGCCCAGGCAGTGGAATTGGCGAGCGTTGCTATTACGAATGGGCCGCAGATATTTGAGGAGCTCCTTGCAGGTATTCTCAGTTATTGTGAACGCATGCAGATTTCCAGTATCCAGGATCTCATCGGCAAAGCAGCTGATTCCACCCTCACCTACGATGAGATTCAACCAAAGCCGACTCTGAGTTTTCCCTGGGACCTCTGAGAAAACCCTGTCGTAAGTGTCAGACTGGCGTTAATTCCTGACGGCCATCTCGAGCAAATTACAATTTTGATAGATGAGCCTCTACATCGGCACTGCCGGATTTTCTTATAAAGATTGGGAAAGCATCGTTTATCCCGTCGATCTGAAGAAACAGAAAATTCATCCTCTCGAATATCTGGCGCAATTTTTTGATTGCTGTGAGATCAACACCAGTTTCTATGGGCACATCAGGCCTAACGTTGGCCGCGACTGGTGCCGCAAAGCGAATGCCGTCAATCCGCATTTCTTATTTACGGCGAAGCTTTTCCAGGGATTCACGCATATCGCTCGGGGGACGAAACCAGCTTCGCCATTCAACCTGACCGTAACGGAAGAAGAAGAGCAATTGGCCAGAGAAGGGCTG
>Ga0134126_10011824_pt1 | contig 11013 bp, 13 predicted proteins | sample KB31752_FD_96881 | JGI IMG/M metagenome (GOLD analysis project Ga0134126, IMG submission 96881) | Terrestrial soil microbial communities with excess Nitrogen fertilizer from Kellogg Biological Station, Michigan, USA - KB3-175-2 | ecosystem: Environmental > Terrestrial > Soil > Unclassified ... | reverse complement strand
TCTGTCGCGGAGGCAAAGAGCGCAGCAGGCGCCACGGTCAAATACAAAAGCAAAATGCGTAAACCGCTAGTGATGGCTGGTTTTCTCATTAGGTTTCTTGGGGAACAACCGGGGCCGGTCTCAGGGGAGAGAGTGCGCTTATCGTAGGACGGTTGATCTGACGGGAAAAGATGACTTACGGACGCGAACTAGTGAGGCAAGAGGTTAAGACTCGCGAGGAGCGTGGTTTTCAAAGCGCGCGAAAGACCACGCAGGTGATATCGTCCTGCTGGTGCGTTTCGCCGACAAAGGCGTTTACGTCAGCAAAGAGCCGCTCCAGCAGTGAAGCGGCAGTTAAGCTGGGTGCCCACCTAAGCATCGACAGGAGGCGATCGTCTCCATATTCAGTTCCCTGGGCATTCACCGCTTCAACAAGACCGTCTGTGAAGATCACCACGGTATCTCCCGGGTGTAGTTGCAGGTCAACTTGGTGATAAGCACCTTCAGTCGGTGCAACGGTCTGGATCAGCGGGGAAATTCCCAACGGCAGGCCGTTTGAATTGAGGGTTTCAAAATTCCCGTTAGCGCGCATCAACATCGCAGCATTATGTCCTGCGTTGATGAAGCTGAACCGCCGTGAAGCAGGTTCGTAAGCAGCGAAAAATGCTGTGGTAAATCGGCGGCCGCCCTGGCTGTGCGCACAAGCATAACCGTTCAGTCCGGCGAGCAAGTCAGGGAGACTCTCACTGGCTCCGATCAGAGTATGCAGGCTGGCTTGGAAGGTCGCCATCAGAAGAGCGGCAGGAATGCTCTTTCCCGCTACATCAGCGACCACCATCAGCCAGCGGTCCTGAGTGTGCGCGCCGGCTGTCTGCGGCCAGGGCAAGACATCGTAGTAGTCTCCCGATACGGTGTTTGCCGGCCGGGTGGCAAACGCGATGTCCGCATTTGTCACGGTCGGCGGCTTTTCCGGGATCAACCAGTGTTGGATCTCGCGAGCAATCTCCAGATCGCGTTTCATGGTGACGCGGTCTGCCAGTTCCAGTGCCAACAGGACAAATAGAAGCGCCGCGCCCAGCACAAACATTTTGAGCAACCCTGATTCAGCAGCCACCTCGTCCGTAAACAGCATGGCGGGCAAGGGATAAATCAGCAGGATCATGGCGATCAGCAGCAACACGCGCCGGGCGGGGGAGAGCTTCATGAGCATGGAGTGGAATACAGCCCAGGTAGCGCTCAGGAAGCGCCTTATCCGGCCCTTGCTCTGAAAAGATACCCAGTCCACTTCTCGGGAGTACAGCGCGTAACTCTGGCGCGCGTCAGCGCGGAACTGTTTCCAGAGTTGTTCCAGGTTGGCGCCTTCGGTTACCTGCTGCCAGTAGCGCTGAACGCGCTCTCCTGCGCGGTTGGCTCTGGCAAAAACGCTTCGACTTGGCTCGGGGGAAGCCATTCATCAAAGTATAAATGGATCACCGTTAGGGCTCACCGCTCAGGCAAAGCTATGTGACGAGGTTTAGCAGCGATTCTTCAATCCGCAGTTCCAACTCGCACTGGGTTGTTTGCGTGGCTATGTTTATCGGTTTTCTGGCTGTTGGTAAAGGCCAATGATATTTCCTCCGGGGTCGCGGAAACGCGCAGTGATCTCGGGAGCATCGGCGCCGATGGACTGGACAATCTCGCAACCATTCTTGACTACCAGATCGGCAGTGGCTTGAACGCTATCCACCATGATGTAGAAGAGCAAACCAGGCCTGTCAGACGGAGGCCGCCCGAGGACCCATGTGCCACTGACCTCGCCGACACCGTCATCAAAGGCGATGCTGCCATTGCCGCGCGTTCTCACATTCCAGCCGAAGACCTTTTTGTAGAATTCTGCCGAACGAGCGATGTCAGTCGCGGGCATTTCCACGTAGCAGATCTTTCCGTTCGAAAATGTAGGAGGCACAGGAACTCCTTTCACAGGAACTGCAGCCGACCAGTTTAGCAGGAGGAGCAGAGAGCCCTGAAAAGGGGAGCTCGAATCCATCAACCCATTGGCATGCACGAGGTTTGCCTCCTGGGCAATCATCCCCTAGACTCTCGGAATGATTATCGGCGCGCACTTTCTTCTCTACAGTAAGGATGCAGATGCTGATCGAACCTTCTTTCGCGATGTGCTGAAGTGGAGAGCCGTTGAACTGGGCGGTAACTGGCTGATCTTTCAATTGCCGCCGGCGGAACTGGCGGTCCATCCTGGCGACGGAAGTTTTGTTCAACAGCACGGTGAGGGCAGGTTGCTCGGGACGGTTCTTTATCTGATGTGCGACGATCTGGCTGCCGCGATGCGCGACATGGAAGCGCAAGGCGTTCGCTGTTCACCCGTGAGCAAAGCAGATTGGGGAAGTTCAACCACTTTGCGCCTCCCCAGCGGTGGGGAGATTGGGCTATACCAGCCAACCCACAAGACTGCGATCAGCGGCACGTGAAGGTAGCGTCCAACGTGCCTTTTCTCAGCTAGCCTGCTGAGCGGCCTTACGAGCTTCTCCCGAATCATAGCTTTCACCGTAAATAGCTGGGACCTTGCCGCCGGCTGGCCGCAGATAGACGGAGAGCTGTCCGCGGTGGTGGATGGAATGGTTCAGGGCAGTCTGGAAAAACATGATCGCCGGCATCTCAAAAATCCCGCGGAAATCAAGAGATTTCGTGAGTTGCTCCGGAGTCATGTGCCGCAGACGCGGCAGAACTGCCGCAATCATGTCGCCGTACCAGCGCGCGATATCGGCAGAGGTGCGAACGTCATCAGGGCGCGTAATGGGTGCAAAATTGAACTCGCCATTGACGATGCCTTCGTAAAAGCGCTTTTCCGCAGCAACGATATGCCAGGCAAGCTCGAGTGAAGTCTTTGAAACTGGATCCGGGCGGTAATCTCCTCCAGATACCGGAACGCTTTCAATCACCTGGCGCGTCTTCGGATACTCTCTTTCGAACGCAGGCAGGAAGACATCTGTAAGCAGGAACGCCGCGTAGCCGGGATTTAATGGCTGAGACATGAAAAACACCTCACTCGTGAAATCAAGGCCAGTATAAATGGGACAGAAGCAGCAAGGCCCGTAAATCCGGGCCTTGTCTCAATATCGTCTGAATCAGAAATGGAAACTGGTCAGCAGGCCGGCGGTGGTTCGCAGTCGCCATCCGTGCGACAAGTCCTGGGATTGATGCTGCAAAGGCCAGTTTTCAGGCCTCCGTAGACATAGTTGAGTTCCTGCTCTGTCATGACGCGAGCGTTCGTACGGCCGAGCACCCTGTCTTCCGCATTCCGTTTTGACATGTTGATCTCCTTTCGCCAAACTCTGCAGAGATTTGTGGCACAGCCATGAGCTGCAACACGGCGCGAGTATAGTTCCATGTATGGCTTCCAATTCTTCCAGAGCTCAATGTTCACAAATCTGGAAATTGGCGATGAGGGAAGTTCAAGGTCTTGCGAAAGAGGACTAACCGACCGGTGCAATTTCTACCGGATGCGGCTCCTGATAGAGCTCTTCGATCTGCTGCTTGTATTTCGCTTCGATGATGCGGCGTTTCAGTTTAAGGGTGGGAGTGATTTCGCCGCCGGCGACAGTGAATTCGTCAGGCACAACCAGAATTTTCTTGATGGTCTCAAAGTGGGCGAGCTTCTTATTGAGATCTTCCACAATGCCGCGGTAAAGATCGCGCACCCGGCTGTTCGCCACTAGTTCCTGAGTGTTTTTGAAGGTCACACCGTTGGCGTGGGCCCAGTCTTCGAGAAGAGGGAAGTGTGGCGAGATGATGACCGATGCGTACTTGCGGCGGTCGCCAATCAGGGCGGCCTGAGCAACCAAGACATTGGCTTTGAGCGCATTCTCGATTGGTTGTGGCGCGATGAATTTTCCGCCGGAGGTCTTGAGCAAGTCTTTCTTCCGGTCCGTGATGCTGAGGAATCCTTCACTATCCATCTGGCCGATATCGCCGGTCTTGAACCAGCCATCTTCGAAGGCCGCACGTGTTTCATCGGGCATTTGCCAATAACCCTTGAATACGGTGGGACCTTTGACCAGGATTTCTCCGTCTTCGACGATTTTCACCTGCAGGCCTTCATGGACCTTTCCCACACTGCCAATCTTGAATGCGCCGAGACGATTGCCGGAAATCACGGGAGAGGTTTCCGTCAATCCGTAACCCTCAAAAATGGGTATGCCCATACAGCAGAACCAGTCAGACATGTCATAGCCAAGAGGCGCGCCGCCGGAGAAGTAAACACGGCTGCGACCGCCGAAGCCCTGGCGGATCTTCGAGTAAACAAGCTTGTTCGCCAGGTTCCAGGCGAAACTCTTTGGCGTTTCGCCGTGTTCAATTTCAGCTTTGTGGCGGCAGCCCACGCTCAGCGCCCAATTGAAAATCTTGCGTTTCAGTCCGCGAGCGGTTTTGCGCTCGGCTTCCTGGCGAACTTTCTCATAGACGCGAGGTACCGCAACGATGATGGTGGGCTTCGCCTCCTGCAGCATCTGGGGAAGCTTGTCAAAAAACGGGCAATAGGCGATCGTGACGCCGTTGAAATAGCAAACGTAGTCAAGGTGGCGCGCCGTTACGTGGGACAGTGGCAGGAAAGACAAGTACAAGTCGCCGGGGAGCCATTCAGCGTAACGCGTCGACATGACGGCGTTTGAGGTGAGATTGCCATGGGTCAGCATCACACCTTTGGAGTTGCCGGTAGTGCCCGATGTGTAGATCAGAGTGGCAAGGTCGTCAGGGGCAATGCTGCGGGCCTGTTCTTCCCATTGTGCATCCTGTTCGTGGGATGCGCCGTTAAGCAATTGCCAGATCGGGACCACATTGATTTCGGCAAGGTCATCCATGACCACAATTTTTTCTACCTTGCTCTGGGACTGGACCTTCTGGACTTTTCTGAGCTGCTCTTCTGAGGAAACGCAGATCACTCGCGCTCCGGAGTTCTGGAGCACATAGAGTGTCTGTTCGGCAGTGAGCGTGGCATAGATGGGGACGTCGACCAGGCCGGTGGTCACGCAGGCAAAGTCGATGATCATCCATTCCGGGCGATTCTCACTCAAAATGGCTACGCGATCTCCTTTGGACAAGCCCCACTGCTTGAATGTCTGCGCCATAGTGGCCACATAGCCGTAAAGCTGGCGTGAGGAGATGATCTGCCATTCAGCGCCTTTTTTAATCATGACGTGGCGGTCCAGATCGTGTGCCACAGAGGTGAAGAAGATATCGACCAGGGTTCTGGGTTCCATACTAAGTGCCCGCTTCAACACCCTTCAGGATAACGGAAACCACCGAATCCGTAAGACTCGAAAGGTGATAGTCCTCCCGTTCGCGTTCCCGCTCGGACAAAATCCAGGTGGTTACAATTTCATCGACGGCTCCAAAGAAGCAATGGGCGGCAACGGTAACAGAGATTTCTGCGCGGAATACTCCCGCCGCCTGACCTTCCCGTAAGACCTTCTTGATCAGATCAAAGTATTCACCCATAAGGTTGTGGGAGAACTCGCCCAGGAACTTGGCGCTATGGCGGAGTTCGGTCTGGAACACGATCGCCAAATCGCGGTTTGATCCCAATCCTTCCAGGTGAAGGAAAGCCATGCGGCGAAGTTTCTCCCGGGGGTCGGTCAACTCATCAAGTGCGGCCTGGGCGCGGCGAATAAAGCGATGAAAGGCCGAGTCGATCGCCGACATGAGCAGCTCGTCTTTATTCTTGAAATACAGGTAGATAGTGCCGTCAGCGACGCCGGCTCGGTCGGCAATTTCAGCCACCCGGGAGTGGAAAAAACCATGCTCAGCGATCACTTCGATCGCCGCGTCCAGAATGCGCTGGTGCTTATCTGAAGCGCCGTTCACCGGTTTGGAATTGCCTGTTGAGGGACGTTTCACGGCTTGGAAGCCATGAATTTACTTGGATTTGCGAGGAAGCGCAACGTCAAAGTTGGCCCGCCGAGAAGGATGCGGTATACCAGTCGAGGAATCGGCGAAAACCCTGTCCGCGATGGCTGTACCGGCGTTTTTCCTCGAGCGGCAGCTCGGCGAAGGTCTTGTCCAGCGCGGGAAAATAAAAGAGAGGGTCGTAGCCGAAACCTCCACTGCCGCGCCGCGTCATTATGAGCTCGCCTTCGGCTTCGCCGCGAAAGGTTTTCAGGGTCTCGCCATCCCTGGCGAGCGCAATAACGCAGACATATCTACCGGAGTGCCTGCCGACCGGTAAACGCTCAAGTTGGGAGATGAGAGCTTCATTATTGGCCTCGTCATCAGAATTTACCTGACCTGCCAAGCCATGGTTCAGAACAGCTGCATATCGTGCCGAATGGACCCCGGGAGCACCACTGAGCTGGTCAACCTCGAGCCCGGAGTCTTCGGCCAAAACGAGCATTCCGGGAGCGCGGTGGCTGTAGTATTCCGCTTTGATTCTGGCGTTCTCTTCGAAGGTGGTGCCGTCTTCCAGCGGAGCGGGCAGCTTCTCCAGGCCGGGTAGCGACTCGACCGCCAGACCGGCTGGCCCTGCCCCTTCGCGGAGTTCGCGTAACTTGCCGGGGTTCGTGGTAGCGAGATAGATTCGAGGCAGCGTCTGCATGGGACGATTTTGAGTATGATCATACCTTGTCGCGGAGACTTGGCTCTATCCGAGGTGGTGTTATGAAGCGGTTGTGCGCTGCGGTTACGCTGGCATTATTGGCAATCTCAGGCTGTTCGACTGGGAACAATACCGGCTCCCTGGGCGGTGGAGGGGGCACGACGACAACCGGTCAGTTATACGTCGCCACAAACACCTCAATCCTACGTTTCAATAACGCGCTGGCGGTGACGGGAAATGTTGCACCCGTAGCCACCATCACCGGCACGGCAACAACGCTTTCGTCGCCCGGGCATTTGCTGGTTGATACCACTTCCAACCGCTTATTTGTCGCTAACCCGGGCGCCAGTTCCGTGCTGATTTACGAATCGGCTTCAACCGTAAACGGAAATGCTGCTCCCACTCGAACCATCTCAGGCGCCGCCACGCTGCTCGCCGTGCCGCATGATCTGGCGCTTGATACCACAAACAACGTCCTTTATGTCGCGGATGGCGCGAACATCCTGGTGTTTCAATCTGCCAGCACGGTTAACGGTAATACGCCGCCGGTGCACAACATCAGTATGGGGTTCGCGGTTGGAGCAATTCTGGTCGATGTGCTCAACAATCGCCTCTATGTGGCGGATACATCGGTGAACACGATTGATCGCCTCGAAGGGGCAAATATCCAGGATGGACCGGCAGTGATTGCCGGATCGATTAGTGGCACAGCGACATTGCTGGCGCACCCGCAGGGTCTGGCGCTGGATACGGCCGGCCGGCTGATTGTGAGCAACGGGGCGGGTCCGTCGATCACGATATATGCATCGCCCGCGACAGCAAACGGCAACGTAGCGCCTGTAGCTTCCATTAGCGGACCTGCCACGCAAATGGCCGGGCCAGACCAGATCGTTCTCAATCCCAACACAAATAGCGGCGAGGTGAACGTGGCGGACCATCTGGCGGGGTCAATTCTGGTGTTCAGCAATCTCGCTGCGGCCAACGGGAATGCGGCTCCATCGCGGTCCATCAGCGGTGCGCAAACCGGCCTGGTGGTCAATGGGGTCAATGGGATAGCCCTGGACTCGACCCGCTAAGGGGTCCAAACACTCAGGGTTGCCGGTCGCCGGTAAATGGTTGAAATCCACCAAGCGGGTTGGCTGAAAACCACCATCTCTTTGGCTGTCTGAGTGGGATTCAACGCAAAAAGCCCAAAAAACGTGAGCTCCATGAACATTCTTTTGGAAAGATAGTTGCTTGAGCTATTGGTATCACAGTGGTTTAAGACTACTTCGCGAAGAAGGCCGCAATGAGCAAAGCGACAATGCTGTTGCGTTTGGGCGCAATCCTGATTCTGCTGGTGGTATTTGGTTTGTACGCCGCCGGTCACGCACAAACAGCTGTCGAGAAGACGGGAGTTGTATCGCAAGAACCCACTTCCGATACCAAAGCCTCACCAGTCCAGCCCGCCGGAAACCTCCAAAGCCAGGATTCCGACAAAAAGAAGGACGAAGCTGAGGACGAGAGCGCCAAGCCGCCAAAGAGCAAAACTCATTTCCACCTCGGTGCAATTACGGTAGGCGCAAGCTACACGAATTTTGGTCACGCGTTCGTCGGTCCTTTCTATCCTTATTACGCCTATCCTTTCTACCCTTACTATCCATACGGAGCGTTTTCAGTAAGCGCATTTTACACACCATACTTTTCCGATGCGTTCTATGGCCCTTATTCGTACTACGCGCCCTATGCGCCGGGGTTTGGATACGCGACAGGGAAGGGCGAGGTGAAGCTCGCGTCGCTGGGCAGGAACAAGGGCGCCTCAGTTTATATCGACAATGCCTATGCGGGTCCGGCAGACAAGCTCAAGCAGATGTGGCTTGATCCCGGAGCATATGATCTCTCATTACAAGCGGCTGATGGCAGCACGTTCCGACAGCGAATCTATGTGCTCAGCGGTAAGACCCTGAAGATTGAACCCGAATTTAAGGTCGCGAAGGATCTACAACGCGAGGAAAAGAAATGAATCATCGACTGCATGCGGGAGTAATGAGAACAGGCTTGCCGGTACTGCTATTGTTCGCCATCACGTCGTTCTCGGGCGAAGGCCCGCGTGGGACAGTGCCGCGCGAATCGGCCGACAAATACCCGGCACATACTCAGCAGGACGGCGTCTCGTTAGGCGCAAGGCTGCTCTCGCCTTCACAGGCGCAAAAGGAGTTTTCGACCGACGTTGACCGCTGCTGTGTTGCGGTTGAAGTAGCGATGTATCCGCGCAAGGACGGGATGGTTGAGGTCGCTCTCAACGACTTTGATCTGCGCGAAACCGGAAAAGACATTGCCAACAAACCATCCCGCGCGGATGTGGTCGCTGGCAAACTGCAGCGGCCGCCAAAATCTGATCAGCCTGGCGATCGCAATGTGGGGATCTATCCGACCACCAGCATCGGCTATCAGACCGGGGGAATCGATCCGGTAACAGGCCAGCCAAGGCCGGGCGGCGTTACTACTTCGGCCGGCGTGGGAGTGGGCATTGGCGGCAGCCGTCAGCCAGATCCACAATCCAAAGAGGCTGACCGTCGCACGATGCAGTTGGAACTCAACGAAAAAGGGCTGCCTGAAGGTAATACCATGTCGCCGGTCGCCGGATATCTGTATTTTTCCGTTCCGCCAAAGAAGAAGGTGAAGTATCAGCTTGAATACACCTTGAACGGAAACAAAGTTGTTCTGCCCCTGTAACTCCTCTCTCTTGTTGTGTGCTCTCTGGATTTGGGCCTGCTGAGGCGGGCCCAGATTTTTTGCAAGGGAACATGGGCAGATAGATCGCGCACACCACTTCCTGGGGCTGCGCCTGAGCCGGATATACTACTTGCTCATGCGCATCCTCGAATCACAATTGCGTCGCTGCATGAATGGGTTTGTTCTTTCCTGCATTGTGGCTTGTGCCGGTTGCGCGAATTCTCATGGCGTATCCCAACCATCAGCAGGCCTGGCGATGCAAAAGTCGCCGACACAAGGTGTCACTTCAGGACCAGAAGAAACGGTATGGCTCCAGGCAAATGGGCTTCGGCTTAAGACCAAAATCTACCGGAGCGCCAAAGCGAGCGACCATCCCATCTTGATTTTGGTGCTGCATGGCGATTCTCCCTTTGCACCACCTTCTTATCAGTATGCATTTGCCCGACAAGCGTCGGAGAAGATGGACGATGTAGTGGTGGCTGCGCTGCTGCGTCCCGGATACAAGGATGATGCGGGTGACCAATCGCAAGGGGTACGAGGCAAGACGACTGGGGATAATTACACGCCTGAGGTGGTGGATGCCGTAGCTCAGGTAATCGAACAGCTAAAGGCGAGGTTCCATCCGGCGGCAACGATTCTGGCCGGTCATTCTGGTGGGGCGGCCATCACAGGTAATGTTCTGGGTAGATGGCCCGCTGCTGTCAATGGAGCGCTGATGGTTTCCTGCCCCTGCGATCTGGTGGCATGGCGCAGGCACATGCTGAAAATGCAGATGAACCCGATCTGGTTAGAGCCGGTGAAAAGTTTATCGCCAGTTGATCTCACCGATCGTGTCCGACCTTCAGTGGCCGTGCGGATGCTTGTTGGCGCTGAAGATCCGGTCGCTCCTCCTGAGTTGACGCAGGAATATGCTTCAGCGTTGCGCAAACATGGCGATAATGTGACCGTGACAGTTCTGCCTGGGCTGAAGCATGACATTTTGCTGGAACGTCCGAGCTTCGAGGCACTCCAGAGCCTTATAGAAACGCTCAGGAAGCAGGCCGCGCTATCGCGTTTTCGCCTCGGGGTAGACGCGGACGACAACCGCTCCTAGAGCGAGCGCTTCCGTAAAGCTGATGACGATGAGGGAAAGAAGCCCAAGTCCGTTCATCCAGATATGTATGCGTGCATTAATCAGAGAAAACAAGATCGTAAAGGCTGCAAGCAGCATCCAGAATCCGATTTGGCCGTGTAGCTTTTTGAGGACAGCTATGCAAAAGCCAGCGGGAATGATGGTGGCAAGGACCGCCAATCTCCATTCGGGAAAATAGATATCGCAGAAAAGACCTGCCAAAGCCATGAAAGCGATGAAGATCCAATGTGTCGTGTCCCTCTTTTTGAGGATCGTGTCATTTGGCTCGATCGTATGCTGCCTGGGTATTGGATCTGAGGACATGTCGCCAGCACTTTAAATTGGCTTGCGCCGAGATGCAATTCGCGACTTTTGATTCCCACCCGCCAAGCGGAAGGAAGCGTTTTTAATGCCCAAAATTTAATCATCCGTCTGGCGGCTTGCAGAATCAAAACGACGTATATATTTTTTTCTTGAGGTAGCTCGCATGCAACTCAAGCCCTTCCTGCTGGATGCGTGGCTCGACCAGTACGAACACTCGATTGAGTTCAATCTGGCCGCAAGCACTGGTCCAACCTGGACAGTCAATGACATCCTCGCCCTCGCCGATGAGGAGACGCGCCAT
>Ga0134126_10011823_pt1 | contig 11013 bp, 13 predicted proteins | sample KB31752_FD_96881 | JGI IMG/M metagenome (GOLD analysis project Ga0134126, IMG submission 96881) | Terrestrial soil microbial communities with excess Nitrogen fertilizer from Kellogg Biological Station, Michigan, USA - KB3-175-2 | ecosystem: Environmental > Terrestrial > Soil > Unclassified ... | reverse complement strand
TCGCGCCTGGCGGGACCTGTCCCCGCGATGGATACCCGGATCCATCGCGGAAAACGGGTGTGGGTTCGGGTATCCATCGCGCTGGCGAGCCGCGTCGGCCAGATGAATCCCCGAATCCATCGCACGCGGACCGGCCGTCCCTTGGCCAGTACCTCCTGCCGCACCGATCCTGCCTGGCCAGGCGGCTAAACCAAACGACAACGCAAAGCCCTGGCCTATGTGGTCCTACGTTGGGTATCAGCGGCAGGGCTAGCTGGCGCGCGACAACTTTCGGCCTCTGGTGCCCTCGGCGGGGGCCAGCGGGCGTTCGACATGCATGTCGAAGCGCTTGAAGTGGCTCGGCGCCACGGCATCGCCGAAATCCAGATCGCCGCGTTTCGGCGTACCGAGGTATGTACACGCTGCCCGACTGGTGGGGCACCGCGCCGACCGGGCGCTGTCTTTCCCAGTAGATCCAGATGTCGTCTCAGTGGATCTCGACGCACTCGACCGTGCCGTCGCGATCGAAGCGTGGTGGTGGACAAGTCCAGCGCGACAACTTTCCGCCATCGTGCCAAGCTCTCCTTGCAACCGGTTTGCAGCCCGCCCCCGACATCTCGAACAACAGCAACGTGCCAGCGCTGTTGTTCGCCGACCTCGGTCAACAACGGCAACGGCCTAACGCCGTCGTTCCGGCCTGGACGTTGTGCGCGAGTTCATCACGGAGGACTCCGCCTGGACTGTGAAATCGGGCAGCGGCAAATGTAGTTAGGGAATGGGCCGCCTTGATAAATTGTACGAGGCGACGGAAGAAACACCTGACCCCTTGCAGCCCGGAATCGATCCGGAGGCGCTCAAGGGTGCCTACGAGGCCGATAATAACCGGCCTTTCACCGCAGGCGAGCAAGCGGAGATCGCCCGCCAGATCCGAAATCAAGTCTGCGAGGGCTTGTGCGATGGGGTACTTGAGACGAAGTCGGCTGGGCCGGAAGACCGGGTCTATGGCCTACTCTTTGGGCATGCGGACACGGAAGATACGCGTGAAGCCGGTAGCGGTCGTCGCTCTGGCGGTGCTGGCGTCCGCGCTGGGCGGGTGCACTCATGGCCATGGCGGCCCGGCCAGCGACGGACCGCTTAGCAGCGGTAACGGCATCCACGATCCGATCCCGCGAGGTTCGTTCTGCGCCCCTGGCGGGCACCTGTGGGCATTCGGCTTTCAGCAGTTCACCAACTACGGCCACACCGCCGTGGTCCTGGACCGCGTCGTTCTGCTGCGTCCGCACAACGAGCAGCTGATTGGCTCGTACGCGGTGCCAGGAGACAGGATCCTTGGCATAGTGCACTGGCCGGTCAGAAACCACCAAACGCAGCCCGCGTGGAAGGACCGTCAGCCCGTGCGTGGTTTCCGGCTAACGTCGGGTAAGTCGTTCAACATGGTGCTCGGTGTGGCAGCCATCGCTGGGAACCGCCGCGCGACCTCACAGGGCATGCTGGTCTACTACCACGATTCTTCGGGCACCTACGTGGCCAAGAATTACTGGGCTAACATCATCGCGGTGAACACGCACACCTGCGCATAGTGCCCGGCCGCTCGTTGACATGGGATGGTTCTCGCGTCCCGGCCGCCAATTTCCGGCGGGGCCGCTTCGCATGTCAAGCCGCACCCCGCCCTGGCCGCAAGAGCAGGCCCCGAGGTTCGCTGCTCACACCAACGGGTGTGCATGAACCTCGGGACAATGCGCTACGGCAAATTGCCCCGCATGACGAGTTGTGCAGCCTTAGAGGGGTCATGACTGTTGGTACCGCAGAGGTATCCAGAATGCCCGAATGTGAATGTCATCTGCGCGTTAGAGTCATAGCCCGTCTGTGATGAGCTGCCGAAGCTGACCTTAGCCTTCACGTCCTTGAAGATCTTATTTGACTCCCCTATATCGAAGCCGCTTGACCACTGGACAGCTTGCTGACGAGCAGTCTTTCCTACGACGCCCTCACTTGATAGCCCACAGTATTTTCTCTTGGTACTCGGGGCAGGTATGAGATGGCCGTGTACGCGATGCTGCACGGTTCCTAGCGGGCCGAACCAGCCGGTGGACATGGTTGCCCAGTAGCATTTGCGAACATAGTCCGTAAAGCCGGGCATAGGCGAGTACGTTTTCGGGCAATAACCGTGCTGCTTCTGGTGGTGAATGGTGGTGTCGCCGTTTCGGCCAACGCACATTCCACGGAACCGCGCGACGTTGAACTCCGTGCGGAACCACGTGCTCTGTGTCTGGTTCGGATAGTCAACTTCTGCGTCGGCGGTCGATTGTTTAGCGCCTTGGCCGCTATATCCGTCATCGATACCGTATTCCGATACGCCTATGCCAAGCGACGAAGTCTGGCTCTTTGTCGAAGTCCGGTTGTACTTGAACTGTACGACATCGCCTTTGGTCTTATTCCTCGCTGGACGACGTAGCCTTGGCCCACGATCGCATTAGCCGGGTTTAGCTGCTTCTGCTTCGCGAAACCCGTGAAGGCGAGCGGCCGATTCAAGTCGTCGACGCCGCAGTGCACCCCCTTTATTTTCGCGCTCAGATTGACGATCGCTGGCGCTGACGGCTGCGCGGGCAGCGAGCTGGCCTGATAGGAAAAGAACCACATGCCGCCGAGCGGGCTATAGATCTCCAGGTTCGCATAGCCGGACTCCACTGCCGCCGCCTTGAGAGTCGCCGCCGGAACCTTGAGCGTGTACTTGCCTGCGCTGCTAGTCGTGGTCGCGGCAAGGAGCGCAGTCGGCACGAGCCGGCCGGGCTTCAATGCCTGCAGCACCGCGTCTGACGGCCATGCATACAGATCGACACTCTGACCGGCCATCGCTGTCCCGCTGGCGCTGGTGACAGTTCCGCCAGCCACCGCAACGCCCGAAGACGCCGCTCCCGGCTGAGAGGCATGCGACGTTGCGAGCGCCGTGGGAGTTACTACGAGACATGCGCTGATTAACGCACTGATTCCGATCATGATCTGCGATGGTTTCAAATTCGCTGTCCTCCTTGCTAACTGGCGTTGGTCAAGCGGACAGGAGGTGCTCGTTGCCTTTGCCCAGCGGTTGCCGATGTCGACGATGATCAGCCCCGCGGCGATGGTGCGGTCGAGTGGCCGCCAGCAGCCCATCCCGCGCGCGGGGCAGCCGGTGTGGTGCAGTGCTGCGGTCTAGTTGGAGCCGGGCATGGCGTGGACGTATGCAGCGATCTAGCGCATCGCCTGACAACGCGCGGCTTGGGCGCGTTAATCGCGGGGTCGGCGGGCTCTTCGGCACCGTGGTCCCGGCGATGTCGTTCGCCGGCGACCCGATACCTAGACGACCGGTTCTATTTCGTCGGTCGCGAAGTAAGAGGAACCGGCCGTGACTTCGCTGCAGGTCCGCGGCCGGGTCATCGTCCGGGGTCACCGCGACGTGCATGTTGTCGTCGACGTCATGCAGAACCGCCTCGACGGTGGCCGCCGGCCAAGCAGGAACAGGTCTTGCGCGTCAGCACGCCTGGTGCCCGGCCGCATGATGACCTTGCTGCCGCGCGCGATCGGCACTCCATCGGCGATCACGTGATCGGTCCCTGGCGAGACGCTCGTGTCGGAGCCCGGATCCCGCCACGGCACCCGGGAAGGCGCTGCTCCCGCGGTCACGTCGGTGAGGGAGTGACCGGTGGCAGAGCCCAGTTTCGGGCCGGGGTTGAACCGATTGAGGTCGTGCCAGTCGTCGTGCTGTCGCAAGTCTTTCCGGCACGTCCATCCCCTATTCCTAATATCTGTAATTTTGTCAGATTTATCTGGCTGAGTCACCTCTGACCGAAGAGGGGCACCAAGGAGGTCGGCGAGACAGTGTTCCGCGCGCTAATGGACGCCGCTGGCCCGACTGGTTCGATCAACGTGGCGTTCAGGATTTGCCCTGCGCACGTCGAAGCAGATGTGCTGCATACTGACTCGCAACTCGTCCCGCTTGCCCGGGCTGTCCCGGAGGGCGGATCCGCGGCCGCCGGGCCCGCTGCTACCGCACAGCCTGACGCGGGCGCGAGGGCGGCGGCGGTCACTCCGGTAGGCCCGGTCAGCCTGGGCGGACCTGGTCTGCCGGCGACGTTCGCCGAGTGGATGTCGAGCGCGCTAAGCAGCCAGAACTTGACGCAAGAGGCCGCCGCGCGGCAGCTTGGCGTGTCGGTGAAGACCATCAGCCGCTGGGTAGGCGGTACCACCGAGCCCCGAATGCGTGACCTGCGGCGGATATAGGAAGTCTCGGTGCGCTGCAACTCGACGTCGGCGGCTAGCGAGTCTGGTCATCGCGGAGGCGCGCTGGGGCAGGACCGCGTGGGGCACTTTGCCGTAGTTGGGACAGCAGTGTTGGACCGTTGCTGCTGTTGACCTGCGTGAGTTCACGTGAGTCCGCTGGACGACCGGCCACAAGTGTCCTACGGTGCTCCCATGGCGCAGCGACCAGGACGCCACGTGTTCGGTGCCGACCGTGGTCGGGTTACGTTGCTGACCGCTCGGGACGGCTTCGCGGCTCAGGCGGGCCACGATCTGACGATCGAGGTCGGCACCTGGTCCGGTGAGCTCGTGGTAGGCGACGACGGCCAGCCGGCCGAGTTGTCCGTCGAACTCGACCTCACATCGCTGGTAGTGATCGCCGGATCCGGCGGATTGAAGCCACTGACCGATCGTGACCGGCGCGAGATCGCGGTCACGGCGCGGAAAGTACTCGGCGCAGACCGGCATCCGGAGGCTACCTTTACCGCTTCGACTTTCGAGCCAGGCTCTGATCGCGGCGGTGTGATCGAGGGGACGCTGACGCTTGGCGGCATCTCGCGGCCGCTCAGGCTGCACGTGTCCCACGGCGGTGGCGAAACTTTCCACGCGACCGCATCGGTTCGCCAGTCGGAGTTCGGCATCAAGCCCTACACGGCGTTCCTGGGTGCGCTCAAGGTGAGCGACGCCGTCGGCGTCGAGGTCGACGTGAACCTAGCCGAGCCCTGAGTAGCCGTGACCTGCTCGGACGCCGCGGTGCCCGCCACCGTCGTCGCACCGCTCGACGACGGCCTGGCGATCATCGGCACTCCGGCGGGTGAGGAAGAGGTCAGCGTCGCGCTCGTCGAGGCGGCGATCGGGGACACGGTTCTTGTGCACGCCGGAGAGGCGATTGCGGTGATGCCGAAATGAGCAGGCTTCCCAGGCCAGCGGACCACGTGCGGCGAAACAGCCAACCGGGAGGCGGCCGGGACGTCGAGCTAGGAACTCGCCCTGGCCAGCATCAGGGTCAGCCGAGCAACCCAGCCGCCACGGGGTCAGTCGAGTCGCTGTACCCGTTCCTCTACGAGGGGACAATCGACGCCGATCAGGTGATAGCGCAAGCTCGCCAATCGACCGTGGCCAAGACCCGCGAGATCATCGACCTTCGCGCCGAGGTCTGCTCGAGGAACGGCGAGCTACTTGGCGCGTGCGCCAGGGACATGGCTGCCCGTTTCGCCGCTGGCGGCCGCCTGCTCACGTTCGGCAACGGCGGCAGCGCGACCGACGCGCAGGAAATCGCGGCGCTGTTCATGTATGCCGGCCATGCTGCCACGTCATTGCCTGCCATCGGGCTGGCGAGCGACGTCAGCGTCCTGACCTCGCTGGCGAACGACATCGGCGTGGAAGTGGTGTTCTCCCGGCAGATCGCGGCGTTCGGCAGGCAGAGCGACATCGCGCTCGGCCTTTCGACGAGCGGAAATTCAGAAAACCTGCTGCACGCGTTCGATCAAGCGCACAAGATTGGCATGATGACCGTAGGGATCTCAGGCTACGACGGCGGTAAAATGGCGGAAATTTCCAACTTGGATTACCTGTTCGTCGCGCCGTCCGCCTCTATTCACCGGATACAGGAAGCGCAGACCACGGTCTACCACATCCTGTGGGAGCTAGTCGTGGCCGAACTGGCCACGGGACCGGCGATCACGTGACCTAGCGGGTTCTCGTGGCTGGCGTCGGGAACATCTTCTTCGGCGACGATGGCTTTGGCGTCGAGGTCGCCAGGCGCCTGGCGGCGCTCGACCTGCCCGACTGGGCGAGAAAATCGCGAATGGCTACCACGGCGGGCTAGCAGTCACCGGGGAGGGAGTGGTGCGACTGGCTGGCGCGGAGTGCCGCTACGCCGCTGGCAGGTGCGATGGAATGCCGGACTCATCGCGCCAGGCCGGGCGGGTCCGCGATGGATTTCCAGATTCACACCCGGATTCCCTGATGAAACCCCTGATCCATCGCACCGGCCGGGCGCTCAGGCCGCGATGGATCCCCGGATTCATCGCACGGCCGCACGTCGGCTGGGCGTGGAACCTGCGGTTGGCCGGGTCGTGATACTCGGCGGCGCAAGCTTCGCACATCGCGAACGTGGCCATCGTGGTGAGCGGCCGGTCGTACGGCACGTCCCTGACGATCGTGAAGCGTGGGCCGCGTTCACGCAGTTGATGAACGGGTAGCCGAACCGCCGGTCCGCCAGGTCGGCTAGTTCGAACCAACGGCGGCGCGTCCCTGCGCAACGCGACCAGGAACTCCTGCACCGCTTCTGGCGTGCCTTCGACCTCGGCGAACACGCCGTCGGCGTCGTTGCCTACCAGGCCGCATAGATCGAGCCCTGTGGCCAGTGAGTACACGAAGGCCGGAAACCAGCGCCCTGCACGATCCCTTCGACCCGGATCGCTGTCCGCACCCGAGCTAGCACGAATCCAGTTTCGCTGACCAGGCGCCCGAATGCGCCGGATCCGGGTGCTTGGACCAGCGAGTCCAGCACCCGGATCCGGGTCTTACCTAGCTGTCGTGCCCTGGTTAGGTCACGGGGTGAAGACGTGCAGGATGACGTTGCCGTCCGTGGCCGGCGTGGTTGTCGCGAGCTCGTTGAATAGCAGCGCGGGCGAGACAGTCGTGTGGGTGCTCGGGACCGCCGCCGGGGCGCTCCATACTCCGCCGGTCAGGGTCTGGAAGTGCACGGTTGTGGACAGCGGCACCTTGTAAGCCAGCAGCAGTGGGCCGAAGCCGTTGACCTTGGTGTCGGAGGCGGCCGGGCCCTCGCTGCTTGCCGCGCCAGGAACCGTGGCCGGGGCCGTGAAGGCTGGCTTGACGAGGTTGGCGGTGGTGTCCGGCGTGGTCGCGTACACGATGGCGGTGGTGCTGAGCTGACGCCAGATGAAGTAGATGGTGCCAGCCTTCACTTCTGCGAGAGCTGGGGTGTCACCGGTGCAGGGCGCGTCCTTACAGTTGGTTGTGACGTTGGGACCGGGCACCGCTCGGGAGTCGGAGAAGATGAAGGTGCGACGGTGCGGTACTCCGACGGTGAACCGTACGTGATTCGCCGGGCCGCGCCAGGAGATGATCACTCGGTAGGCGTGGTTCGGGAACAGCACAGACGGGCCGTTGCTTGTGTTGGTGTCCGCAACGGTCTTCGGAAGCACGGTCGCCGCGGTCCAGTGGATCGAGCCATTGGCCTTGGTCTCGCCCTGCGAGAGCCAGATATGGTGGTCGGCCGGCCCGGTCCAGACGGCAAGCACGGCCCAGTTACCGAACGGATCCCGGTATGAGGCGAAAGCCGGGGCCGAGCTTGTGGTGCCAGGCACCTTGGCGGTCGCTGACCAGTGACCTTTGTGCAGGCCGGGAACCTTGTACCGGTACAGGATCGGTCCCGAAGCGCCGCGCCCGCGCCAGCCAACGATCTGGCCCTGGCCGCGCGCGACCGGGAACGTGATCGAGCTGACCGTGGGCGAGTCGTTCGTGATCGCGCCTGGCACGGTCCTGCCGCCGCTCCAGGACGCGTGCGGCGCCGCGCTCGCGGCGGCGGCACCCAGTGCACAGATCGTGCCCGCCGCGGCTGCCGTGACGGCGAGCCTCGTCATCGGACGTCTCAACATCGTCGTTGACCTCATGGTTTCTGATAGAAGGTCTGCCTTCGCCCTCGGCGAGGCACCGCAAGATTACGATCAGCTAGCTGAGGCAGCATCCAGGATTCGCATTGACTTTGCTGAGTTCTGGCTGAGTTTCCTGTGATGGACACCGGCCCCGCCGCTTCCCGGGGGCGCACCCCTAGCGCTGCGAGCGCACGGTGGCGAACCTGGCAGGATTAGGTCATGAATGCGTTCTCGGTTGCATCCGGAGCCGCCATGCCTGATGATCCCGAAATTTCCACTATTTCAGGCATCTCAAAGTTCGTAGCTGAGGCGGCGGCACACTCGCCGTCGATCTACAACTCATCGCCCTGGTGGTTCAGCACCGTTGACGCTGACATCTGCGTGCGCGCTGACTCGGAGCGCACTGTGCCGATCGTCGATCCGGCCGGCCGGGAGCTGACGATGAGCTGCGGCGCCGCGGCCTTCACCGTCAGGATCGCGCTCCGCTACTTGGGGCTGATCGCGCAGGCCACCGTGTTGCCGGAGCCGGGTATACCGAACCTGGTCGTGAAGCTCACGTGGGGCGAAGAGCGCAAGCAGCCGAGCGACTACGAGCGGCGGCTTTTCGACCAGATCGCCGCCCGCAGAACCCACTGGGGCGGCTTCTCGACGGACCGGCTGCCTGGCGGCCTGATGTCGACGCTGACCGAGGCGGCGGCCAGGGAGAACGCGACGCTGCGGATCATGACCGACGACGATCATCGCGCCGCCATACTCGCCGTTGTGGCGGCGGCCGACTGTGCGTTCGGGCTGGACAAGGCCAGGGTCGCGGAGGAGGCTAAATGGATGCCGTCTGTTCCCGGTCCGACCGCCGACAGAGGCTGGGGCGCGCGACCGCAGGCGGAGACCACAGAGCCCGGCTCGCCGGGTGTTGTCGCCGTGCTGACGACGCCAGGCGACGAGCGGGTGGACTGGATCCACGCGGGTCAGGCGCTGCAGCGGGTGCTCCTGGTAGCCGGCAGCAACCGCGTCAGCGTCGCGATGGATGCCACGGCGCTTGAATTCGGCCACCTTCGCCAGTTCATCGGTTCGGAGATTGTCGGCGGCGACAGCCCGCAGATGGTGCTCAGATTCGGCCTGACGGGTCACGCTTAGCTCGTCTGTCTAGCGGAGCCGGCGGAGGAAGGGATCTTGCGGCTCGGTCGGGACCAGCCTGATCCTGGCCTTCGACGGGTAGGCGCCGCCTGGGCGCGCGAGCACCGGGTTGAGCGTGAGTTCGGCGATCTCGGCGATGTCGTCGGCCAGCCTGGATACCCGATGCAACAGGTCGGCGATCGAGGCCAGGTCGACCGGTACGGTGCCGGCCCGGTGGCCGAGCAGCAGCGGCGCTGCCCTGATGCCCCTGATCATGGCGTCGGCGTCCACGTCGGTGAGTGGCGTCAGCCTCGCGGTCCTGTCGTTGAGCACATCGGCGAGTTCGCCGCCGAGGCCGAGCACCACGAGCGGGCCGAAGACCGGCTCGTGCGTCACCCCGATGAGGAGGTCGACACCGTGATCCGCGCTGTCCGCGGCGGCGATCTGCTTAGCCAGTTCGATGCCGTAGCAGCGGAGCAGTTCTGCTGCCTGCTCCGGCGCCAGCCAGTCGCCGAGGCGCTGGTCAGCCAGGAAGCCGTCGACGATCTGGCGGGCTGCGGTGGCGTCGATTCCCTTCAGTTCCGGTATCACGCCCGAGCTGGCCGCGCGCCACGCGCCGTATCTGGTCGCGTGGCGCAGTGCTCTGGCGGCGCTCTCCGGGTACAGGTAGGTGGGCACGCACCGATCGGCGCCGTCAGGGCCAGCGCCGTCGGGGCCAGCGCCGTCGGGGCGGAGGAAGGTTACCGACTCGCGCTGGTCGAGCATGACCGCAACGAGCGGCTTGCCGACATTCGCCGATACTAGAGCAGGCCCTAGGTCCCCGAGCGCGGTGCGTACCGTGATCGCCATGATCGCGTCGACGCCGTCGTCCTGTGCGACCAGCTCAAGGCAGCTCGCGAACGCCTGCTGGCTGACGGTCGCCGTCGTATCGACCGGACCGCTAACCGCCGCGCCGCCTGGCAGCAGGCGCCGCAGCCGGCGTGCGACCTGAGGGGACAGCGCGGCGACCTTGAGGCCGTTGTCGCCGCACGCGTCGGCCGCCAGGACGCCGGCGCCTCCGGCGTTGGTGACGATGCCGATCCGTTCTCCCTGGGGCAGCGGCTGCGAGTACAGCATGGCCGCCGCGTCGATAAGTTCGCCAAGGCTGGCCGTGGCGATCACTCCGGCCTGGCCGAACAACGCCTCCTGGGTCAGCGGCGTGCCCGCCACCGCGGTGGGCGTCGCGGCGGCGGCGGTGAGGGAGTCGGCGGCACGCTGACCGGCAGCCGACCGGCCGCCGATCACGGTGAGCACGGGGAACTTGCGGCCAACCCTGCGCGCGGTCTTGGCGAACCTGCGGGGGCTGCCGAAGGACTCGACGTAGAGCACGGCCAGCTCGGTGACCCCGTCTTGTTCCCACCACATGAGCATGTCGTTGCTCGAGACGTCGTACTTGTCGCCAACCGAGGCGAATGACGACACCCCGATGCCGAGCCTGGAAAGATGCTCGAGCACCGCGATGCCGATCCCGCCCGACTGGACGATCAGGCCGGCTGTGCCCGGCGGCGGGTTCGCGCCAGCGAAGGTTGCGTTCAGGCCGATGCCAGGGACGGCGACGCCGAAGCAGTTGGGCCCGACCAGGCGCATGCCGAAGCCGCGACATATGGCAAGCAGTTCGGCGCCGGTGTCAGCGTCGATGCCCGCCGTGACGATGACCAGCGACTTGGCGCCCGCCTGGCCGCAGTCCCGCGCGGCCGCGACGACGCTGGCGGCTGGTACGGCGATCACGACCAGGTCCGGCGGCTGCGGCAGCTCAGCGGCCGACGGCACGCTTGGCACGCCGGCCACCGACGTGGCATTCGGGTTGATCGCGAATACCTGCCCGCGGAACCCAGCCGCCAGCAGGTTGCGCAGGATCGCGTGACCGACTCCGGTTGGCTTGCGGCTCGCGCCGACGACCGCGACGGACGATGCGTTCAGCAGGTGGCGCAGGCTGGCGACGTCGGCTTGGCGCTCTCGCATGGCGACCGAGTCCAGGTAGATC
>Ga0134126_10011822_pt1 | contig 11014 bp, 8 predicted proteins | sample KB31752_FD_96881 | JGI IMG/M metagenome (GOLD analysis project Ga0134126, IMG submission 96881) | Terrestrial soil microbial communities with excess Nitrogen fertilizer from Kellogg Biological Station, Michigan, USA - KB3-175-2 | ecosystem: Environmental > Terrestrial > Soil > Unclassified ... | reverse complement strand
GGCGACGATCAGCACCAGGTTGGTGCGGATGCGGAGCACGTAGCGCGCGGCGGCCAGCAGGCTCATCCGGCGCGGATCGCCGCGCAGCACGCGCCCCGGATCGGCGGCGAGGCCCTGCTCACTGGCGATCCGCTGCGCGTCCGTGGCGGTAGCGTCCGGCGCCGGGTCTTCTCGGGCGGACGGCCGCTCCCCGTCGCCGGAGCCACCCGCTCTGGCACCAGTGACCGCGCCGTCGGCAGGCCGTAGTACGATATTTTTGCGGCCCGCCACCGCCGGCGGCGCTTAAACCGGCTCCAGCCCTGAGCCGATCTGACGCTCTCAGGTTGATCGAGAAATTTTAATCGCAATACGACTTATTTGGCAAGCGGCGGGGAAGGGGGGCGGCGAGCGAGCCAGGGAAGGACGTGCCATGTGGAGCCAGCCGCCAGTACATGCCACGCAACTCGAGCGCGAGGAACGATAGAGATGCTTCGCGCCGCGTTCGCGGCAGGCTGCCTGGACGGCGGAGAACTGGCGGACCGGGCGGGCCGCGCCTATGCCGCCGCGACCCGGGAAGAGCTGCACAGGCTGCTCAACGACCTTCCCCGGCGGCCTGGACCTAGTCGGCCGCGCCCAGCCCCATCCACCTCACTGGACTCCAGGGCATATGCTAGGCCGGGAATTCAGCCTGATGCTGGCCGCAGCCGGGCGCGCGGCTGATCATAGTCGTCCTGGCCGGCGCCGTCACGGCGTCCTTCACCTTGCTGTGGCTAGTCGCCTTGCGGGCGCTAGGCCTGATACCCCGTGCATTGTGCTGTCGGCGCTCCAGGGCCCGAGTCCCAGCTCATCACCAGCCACACGCGGGCCGGGCGCTAGCCCGGACAGCGCCTACTGCTCCGGATGCTTATTTCCCTGCCGCGTCACCTGCAGCAGGTTATTCAGCGACACGGAGAGGTTGTACAGCTCCGCGAGGTGAGCCGAGGTCAGGTTCTCCACCAGCTGCTCGCCCTTCTCCGTGAGGTACACGCGGACCACGCGGGCGTCCTTCTCGTCCTGCTGGCGGCGGACGATGCCGGCCGCCTCGGCCCGGTCGACAAGGCCAACGGTGCTGTGACTCTGCAGCAGCAGGTACTCGGCGAGGTCTCGGATGGCCGGGGGCTCCGGGCCGCGGTGCCCCTTGATCGCCACCAGCAGCTGGTGCTGCGCGGGAGTCAGCCCGGCCGCCTGCGCCTGGTCTTCGCTCCAGCGCAGGAAGCGGCGCAGCGTCACGCGGAACAGCAGGTTGTTCTCAAAGTCCTCACGCGTCGGCTGGATGGGGACCCACCTCCTGACCAATTACGGCTCGCCACAGCTTATGCCCGCCCGCCACCGGGCAGCTCGTCGCCTCGCGCTTGCCGGCAAGTACCCGGAGCCAGCGGAAGGAAACTGTCAGCCGCCTAGTATCTAGCATAAGTATCGTCATACGATGTACTGATGATCGGCCGCCACCCGGCAAGACGCCGTCATCATGCGCATGAGGGACCTGTCGACTTCCGGTAGCCCTCAGGTCTGCGGCGTTGACCTTTGCCACCAGCCGCCAGCCCTCAGCACCCCGGGCCCTGGCACAGGCCGCAGCCAGGTGCGTCTCGCCCACGCCACGCATTCCCGTGACCGCCTGCAAGACCGCGACCTGCGACCCAGGACGCCGCCCCTCCAGCGCCGCCATCAAGTCATCCCTCGGCTGGAAATCCGGCGGCTCCGGCGGGATGCTCCCCACCGCCACAGGGGTATCCGCGGTAGCCGGCAATATCCCGATCCTCCCGGCGCCAGGATGGCTTCGGGCGCCCGCGCGCCTCAGCAGCGGAACGCGCCCGGAAACAATCGCCGCAGCGGCACCCACGATCCCGGCCACCGAGTCGGCCACGCAGACGCGCCCACTATGTGACTGTAGGCAGACCAGCCGCGACTACGCACTGGCAGGATCGGATTGCATCATCGTGCTGAGCGCCAACACGATCCATCAGACACGTAACGCCACGTGACAGCGCGAAATGGTAGGCATTAGACGCGCAGGCCGGACGGTTCGCACAGTCTCACCACAACAAGGGATGAAAGACGGAAAGTGACGACCTCCGCGACTCTCGGATGGCACCGAGTCGGCGCGGTCCCTCAAGGCTCTGGATGGTTCTCATGCAGCGCGCAGGACATCGAGTTCTGGATCGGGCGGCGGTCGCGCCGCGATGAGGGCGCCGATCACGTAGCCGGCGCCGTGACAGAGCCGGCAGGCCCCAGAGGAACGCCGGGCGGGCGGGGTGGGCGGCGTCGCTGACCGCGACCAGCAGCGCCGGGCAGACCAGGAAGACGCTTGTGCCGAGGAGAGCCGAGGAGAAAGGCGCCATTCAGCCCGGTGGTTAAGTGGTGCCCTGGAGACCCGGAGCCAGGCATGTCATCCGGGGGCCGGCGTTCGTCACGGGACGGCGGTGTTGGCTTCGGCGTCGTCCTGCAGCCGGGCGAGGATGAAGGCGGCCCATTGCCGGCCGAGCAGGGCACGGGTTTCTGGGGTTGCCCGGGCCAGTTCCGGAAGGAGATGGTGCTCGTCGGCCTGGCAGTGCCGGATGGCAGCCAGCCAGGCATCGGTCACTGCTCTTAGCCACCGGGTGGATCCGGTCGCCGACAGCTGCGCTTCGGCGATAGTTTCGCGGATGTCGAAGTGGCCGGCGGCGGACGCCCACAGCACGCTGCCGGGCGGCCCGGCTGCGGCGAGGGCGGGGCAGCAGATTTCCTGCTCAGCGTCGAGGTGGATGGCCAGCAGGCGGGTGAGCGCGGCCCAGGTTTCGCCGAGCAGGTGTCCGCGGGTGCCGGCCGCGTGCTGCCGTCCGCAGGTAAGCTGGCCGAGGCCGGTGAACAGCCGCAGGATCCTGCCATGATCACCGGTGATCAGCTCGACGACGTCCGCCTCTGGCGTGGCACCCGGGCCGGATGGCGGGGCGGGCGCCCGGGAGCCGTCCGGCCCGCGGCCGTCACCGGGTGCGGCCGGGTGCCCGGCGGCGGCCGGGGCAGGCGGGGGGAGCGTGCCCGTGAACTCTATCGGGGGGTTGGGGTAGAGCAGGCTGGTGATGCGCAGCAGTGTGCCGGGCGGGCGGTGCGCGATGACGCGCGCGGCGGGATGGCGCCCAGTGAGCGCGATCAGCTCGCGGGCGCAGGCGAGGTCGATGAACTCCAGGCCCGCCAGGTCCAGGTGGATCTCGCCGGTGCCGTCGGCGGGCAGCGCGGCAAGCGCGGCGCGCAGCGTGTCCCGGGCGGTCAGGTCGGCCTCGCCGGCCAGGAGCAGGCCGCGGCAGCCTGATAGCGGGCGGATGGTGAGTGTGCCAGGGAGCAGTTGGCAATCGTACATTGGCCATACCATCTTCAGAGATTACTCATGTCTTCTCGGAAGTCACCATTTCGCCTATGATAGCAAGAGTGTGAATGAGGTTTGAAGAGGAGATGAGGAACATACTTGGAGCGGATGCCTCCCTGGCGCCGCCCGGTTCGCCGGGCGGTGAGGAGCTGCCGGCGAGCCGGCCCGGCGCGTCCGCGCCGGGAGATGTCCCTGTGTACAGCATCAGCGCGGTGGCCCGGATGCTGGATGTTCCGGTGGCCACGCTGCGGACCTGGGAAGACCGGTACGGGCAGGTGGTGCCCGCCCGCAACGCCAGCGGGCACCGGCTGTTCACCCGGAGCCAGGTGGAGCAGCTGCGGTTCGTCCGCGCGCAGATGAGCCAGGGCGCCAGCGCGGCCGACGGGCACCGGCTGCTGGCTGAACGGGTAGCCGGCGGCGGGCCGCTGGCCGATTCCCCGCCGCGGCCCGCGCCCCGGCTGCTGATCCAGCTGGCCGAGGCCGACCCCTACGCGGCCGAGTTCGAGGAGTACTTCCTGAAGACCGAGGGATTCGAGGTCGAGGTCACGCTGACTGAGGACGCCGCCCGGGAGGCGTTCGCCGCTGCTGCTCCCGCGGTGGTGATCGTCGAGGTGCTGATCTCCGGCGGGACCGGGCTGGAGTTGTGCCGGTTCTTCCGCCAGCAGGACGGCGTGGCGATCGTGGTGGTGTCGGCGGTGGAGGCCATGGACGCCGCGATCGACGCGGGCGCCGACGCGTTTTTGCGCAAGCCACTGGATCCGCTGCAGCTGGTGTCGACGGTCCGGGACCTGCTCCGGTCCAGCGCCCTGGTCGCCGGCAGGAGCAGGCGGTGAACGACAGCCGGCTCAGCAGCGGGCACCAGCCGCTTGATGAGGTTCTGGGGGGCGGGCTGCCGGGCAACGGGATCAGCATCATCACGGGGCTGCCGGGCAGTGGCAAGACGATCATCGCCCAGCAGTACGCCTTCCGCAACGCCCGCCCGGACCGGCCCGTGGTCTATTTCTCCACGCTGTCCGAGCCGCTGGAGAAGATCATCCGGTTCGGCCAGACCCTGGAGTTCTTCGATGCCGCGGCGGTCGGGCGGTCGGTGTTCTACGAGGACCTGGGCCAGGTAGCCAGCCGTGACGGGCTCACCGGAGTCGGCGATCACCTCGCCTCGGCCCTCAAGCAGCGGCGCCCCGGGCTGGTCATCATCGACAGCTTCAAGGCCCTGCGGGCCCTGGCCGACGACGACGCGGCATTCCGCGCCTTCTTGCACCAGCTGGCCGGCCGGCTCACCGCCTTCCCGGCGGCGTCGCTGTGGGTCGGCGAGTACGAGCCCGGCGAGGCGGCGACCGCACCCGAGTTCGCGGTGGCCGATGCGATCGTCGACCTGACCGTCGTCCCGCTGGGCCAGCGGGAAAAGCGCTTCCTGCACGTGCGGAAGCTGCGCGGCAGCGGCTTCCTGTCCGGCCGGCACGGCTACCGGCTCACCCACCAGGGCCTGCGCCTGTTCCCCCGGCTGGCCGACACCCCCGCCGCCGACGGCTACCAGCTCGGCGGCCACCGGACCACCACCGGGCTGCCCGGCCTGGACGCGATGCTGGACGGCGGGCTCTGGCCAGGATCGGCCACCCTGGTCACCGGACCGTCCGGCTCCGGAAAGACCATCATGGGACTGCATTTCATCTACGGCGGAGCCGCGCACGGCGAGCGCGGCATCATCGCTACCTTCCAGGAAAACGCCACCCAGCTGAACCGGACGCTCTCCAGCCTGGGCTGGCCGGCCGCCAACCCTGCGGTCGAGATCATGTACCGCTCCCCGGTCGACATCTACATCGACGAGTGGGTGCACGAGCTGCTGGAGTCCGTCGAACGCACCCAGGCACGCCGGGTCGTCATCGACAGCCTGCTGGACCTGCAGCTGGCGTCCATCGAAGAAACCCGCTTCCGCGAGTTCATGTACTCCCTGGCCCAGCGGCTCTCCCGGCAGGGCATCACCCTGCTCAGCACCTACGAGACACCCGGCCTGCCCGGCGACGGCAGGCTGCCGGAATTCGCCCTCTCATACCTGGCCGACAACGTGATCACGCTCGCCTACCACCGCGACCACGGCGCCATGAGCCGCACCCTGGCCGTTACCAAGGCCAGGGCCAGCCGCCACGACGCGGCCATCCGACCCTTCATCATCAGCGCCGACGGCATCAGCCTTAACGGCGGCCACCCGGCGCCCGGACGACCAGACCAAAGTTGACCGCTGATAGCCGCGGGGGCACCAGCCGCCCGGCACAGCACGCCAGGTCACCCTCGCCGCCGGGCACCGGTGACCGTCGCCCGCAGGGTGGCTACCGGCCGGCGGTGCCGACGCCTGGCTCGGGAGCGGACCGCGGTTCAGGGCCGTCGCGCCGCCTCGTCCTTGCGGGTTCCCGGTGGTGCCGGGTGCGGGCGGGCGCCCGGCTGCTGCCGCCGCAATGGCGGGTGCGGCTTCGCCGGCAGCGCCGTCGCGTGCACCGACGGGTACTGCGGGTCGTGGAACAGCTTGGCGGTGAGCGTGCGCCGCCTGGTCACCACCGTCAGCGCCCCGGCCGCGGCCGCGGCTCCGGCGAAAGGACCGGCGAGGTAACACCAGATCGCCGTGAACGCCGACGTGATGGCGTCCGGGCCGAGGGTACGCGCCGGGTTCATGCTCGCCCCGGTGTGCGGCGCGCCGGCCCAGATCAGCACGGCGAGGACCCCGGTCACCGCGGCAGGCGTCCACCGCGCCGTCCGCGGTGAAGACACCATGACGAACACCGTCGTCAGCAGCCCGCAGGTCAGCGCCGCTTCGATGCCCGCGACACCGGCCAGGTTCAGGTGTTGCTGGGGGACTGTGCGCGCCGTGTTAACACTGGCGGCCCACGGGCCCCATGCCGCTGAGAACACCGCGGCCGCCAGCAGCGCCCCCGCGACCTGCGCCGCGATGTATCCCAGCGCATCACGAGACGGCGTGTGGCCGCGCAGCCAGAACCCGGCGGTCACTGCCGGGTTGAGGTGAGCGCCGCTGCGCCGCCCGGCCGGTGACAGCGCGACGGCCGCCGCGAGCAGGCCGAACGCGATCCCGATCAGCACCAGCCGCGACCATCCCGGCAACGCCGAGGTCGCCGGCGACCGCGGGCTCTCCAGCAGCGCCACGACGGAGAACGCCGCCGTCAGCTGGAACGCCGTACCGGCGAACTCGCACGCCCACTCCACCGGATGCCACCCGGTGGCCTTCGGCTGCGGCACCGCCTCATCCTCCGGGCGCCCCTTCAGCTGGCCGTGACTAGTCGATGGGTGTCAGGTACCGGCCATGCCCGGAGAAAGGCCGTCTGGTCCGGCCGGCCGCCCGGCCAGCTGCCGGCTTGCGGTCGGGGCCTGCCAGCGCGCCGTGGCAGGTGCCTGCCGGCGTATTCGGGCATGCTGGCGGGATGACCGGCGGCGGGCGCGCCGGCGGCCGCGCGGGCTTCCGCCGGGCTCACGTCCGGGTGTGCGGGAACTCGGCGGAGCGGCGCTGGAACGAAAGGATCTTGGGATTGCGGATCACGCCGTCGCGGATCTCGGTCGCCCGGCGGATGGTCTGGTCGCGGTCCCAGGCGTCGGGCCCGTCCATCACGGTACGCAGGTGCGGGATCAGCGCCTCGCTGATTTCCCAGGTGGCGGAGTTCCACAGGTAGGACGGGCTGTGGTCGACCCCGTAATAGCGCATTGCCTCGCCTACCACGAGCATCGGCTCGGCGAACGAGGTGGGCCGCGCCCACTCAAAACCCATGCCCTCGTCGCAGGACACGTCGACGAACAGGCTGCCGGGCGCGAACAACCGCAGCTCGTCACGGGTGACGAACATCAGCGGCGCGTCGGTGTCCTGCAGCACGCAGTTGACGACGATGTCGTGCCGGGCGAGGAACTCCGCGACCGGCACCGGGCCGCCCGGCGCCAGCACCAAGATCCGGGCCGGGTCTTCAGCGGCGGCCTCGAAATGGACCATGCGGGCCGACGGGATGGGCGAGGCGACGGCAGGCACGTTACGGTGGGTCAGCACGGTCACGTCGGAGATGCCAAGCGCCGTCAGCGCGGTGACCGCCCCGCGGGCGGTCGCGCCGAAGCTGATCACGGCGGCCCGGAAGCGCGGCCCGTACGCCCCGGTCGTGCCCAGCAGCTGCAGGGAATGCAGCACCGAGCAGTAGCCCGCGAGTTCGTTGTTCATGTGGAAGACGTGCACGCCAAAGCTGCCGTCGGGCTTCCAGTAGTTCATTGCCTCCCAGGCGATCAGGGTCAGCCGGCGGTCGATGCCCAGCTGGGTGACGGCGTAGTCCTGGACGCAGTGCGGCCAGCCCCACAGCACCTGGCCCTCCCGCAGTGCGGCGATGTCGTGCTCGGTGGGCTTGGGCAGCACGATCACGTCGCATTCCGTGATGAGCTGCTGCCGCGAGCGCACGCCGGCCACCATCGGGGCGAGCTGGGCGTCAGCCATGCCGAACCGCTCGCCGTAGCCGTGCTCGAGGAAGACCCGCGCTCGCAGGTCCGGTTCGATCCGGTCCAGATGCAGCGGGTGGATCGGCAGCCGGCGCTCGTTCTCCTTGCGGGAGGTCCCGCATACGCCGAGGCTTAGCTGTTCCATCAGCACTCCCGAATCCTCCGCTGGGCGCAACCGGTACCTGACCACGATGCCGTGGCACCCGGGCAGCGGCCACCAGCGTTGCCGGAGCCCGCCCCCCCTTCTCCTGGCGTGCGGAGGCGGCTCTGGCGCCTGTGCCCTCGACCGGCTCCCCGCCGACTGTAGCGCGCCGGCTCACCGGCCAGGTCCAGGCTGGGCCACCACCGGCGCGATCCCGCGGCGCTGACACTGCCCTGCCCTGCCGTGCCCGCGCCGGCCTGAAGGCCCCCCGGCAGCCCCGGCGGGCCGACCGGCATCCACGCGCTGGATCGAGGTCAGCCTGAAAGCGCGTGCTCGGCGGCCGGGCCGAGCCCGGCGGCGACCAGGAGCGCGCCGAGCGCGCTGCGGGTCCAGGTCGATGCTGTGCGACTCGTAATCCAGCCTCGGCCGGCGGACGCGCGCGGCCGGGGAATGCTCCAGGAGTTCCTCCTCGACGGCGTACCTGTAGAAGCCTGCGATGGTGCACAGCCGTCGGCGGGCCCGGCCGCGGGCTTCCAGTTCGCGGGCGAAGGTCTTGGTGTCGGCGCGGCGCACCGAGAACAGCCGGAAGCGAGCGGGCGCGGCACCAGCCGGCGAACTGCCGCAGGTCCGGGATGTACGCCTCGCGGGTCAGGCCGCGGTACCCGGCCAGAGCGAGCCGCTCGGCATCAGTGAACGCCGGCTGGACGAGGACGAGGGAAGAGGAGTGGGACGTGGCGGCCATCGGGGCACCTCCGGGAACAGCCGGACCCGAGAAACCGGGCCGCCGCAGGCTCCAGCGACGAACAATGACCGCAACGGACGCCGCCCGCCGGAAACGAACTACGACATGATCCGTAGCTGACGCGCCGTCTCGACCACGACCAAAAGATGCTCCATACCGCCGATTTTGATCGGCTGGCGATAGGAGTGCCGAGCTCAGCAGCTAAGCGCAGATCATCCATTCTGGGTATGCAGAGATGGCGGCGGTCGGCCGGAAGTTGGGACGTACGGGAGCCGACCGCATTAGGGTCCAGCGGTCGCGATCGTCCCGATCGTTTCAATCTCGCTGACGTCGTCGGCCGGTCTTCCCTCGACACCGCCGCACTGGGCTGATCAGGCCGAAGCGCGGCTGGATCCACCATGGACCTCCGCAGAGTCGGCTTGGTGCCCCTCGTCGGTGGAGATGGCGTGGAGATGGGGTGCAGATCGTGTGGAGGCGGCTACCTGGGGGTTTGGGCCGGAAGGTGACGGACAGCCGCAGCCGGTCACGTTCGGAGAACAGCGGGGCAACGGAGAAGAGATCAGCAACTCAAAGGAAGAACGCCATGACTGACATGACTTCCGGCACCGCGCACCGGGCTGACCGGCCGCAGCGCCGCCAGCACGGCGGGAGACGGGCCCGCCCCCGCATACGGCACTACCGCAGCGACCGAGCGGCCCGGGCGCCGCCTGTCCACCGAAACCAAGTCAGCATTCAAGACCACGGAGCTCTGGGTCTACATTGCTGCCGTCGCCGCCGTCTTGATCGCATCGGACGCCGTGGGTACGGCAGCCGACCACGGCGATTATTTCCGGGCCGACCGGGCCTGGCTGTACATCGTCATCCTCACCATCGGTTACCTGGTCAGCCGCGGGCTCGCCAAGTCCGGGAGCCGGGACCCCTACGACGGGTAAACCCGCGCGGCTCCGGCGCCTTTCCCGGCCGGCCGTGGCTGCTTGATCGCGGCCGGGCCCGTCCCGGGAGGGCGCTCGACGCCCAGGCCGTGGCCTTCTCGCAGCAGCCACGAAGCACCGGCCAGGCTCGGCCCCTGGCCGGTACCGTCCGCCTGCGAGGAGGCCCCACCGAGGAAGTTACGGCACCGACTTGACCACGTACTTCCACAGTCGCAGACCGAGCGTCCGGATTGTGTACCCAGCCCGTCTTCCGCCCGGCATGACGGACATCCTTTGACAGATGATCCAATTATGGGCGGCAAGCAGGTTGTTGGCGCTCCCCTCGAAACCGCTCAGATCGGCGGCGATGCGCGCAGGCGAAGCCCTCGACTGATCACGTTGCGTCAGGTTAGCGCACCGACCGGATGGTCCCAAGCGCCGATTATTTCGCAGTCCAGATCGGCCTGCCGGGTAGTTGGGATACGCACAGATCGCGCCGACCTGTGCGTCTCTCAGCCACCATGTTGCCATCCTGGCCAGCGAAAAATAATAGGCGATCCGGCGTTTTGCTGGATAGGCGCCTTGGTGACGGTCCGTGGTCCGTGCCGCTGGTCGTTTCGGCCCGCCTGCCGGTACCGCGGCCTGTCAACCTCCGGGCCGCCGCCTGGCGACCGCGATGATGTCGCTGAGCACGCCCTGGCCCGCGAGCTGCGGGCCGGCACCGGGCCCGACGATCGTGATCTCCCCGACCGGGCTTGCCTGGCACACCACCGCATTGGCGGCGCCGTCGATGCCGGCCAGCAGGTCACCGGCGGGTAGCACCTCGGGCTGCACCCTGGCAGTCACGGTCCCCGTCCCGCCCGGCCCGGAGAACGCCAGCGTCGCGACGTGCCGCAGCCGCCCCCCGGCCGACGCGGCGCGGGCGACCTCCCGGCCGGTTACGCCGGTGATCCCGCGGCAGGCGACCTGGTCGCGGCTCAGCTGCCGGCCGAACACCAGCGCGGTCATGCCGATGTGAATGCGCGCTCGGACGGCTCATGACCCACGTACGCGCGATGACTTTCGCGGTCGTCGCGCGTCTTATCTGCGACACTCCGTTACCAGAGTGCCCGCTGGGCAATGAAGGGGATGCCTCATGGAGATCACCAATCTGGGTAAGGCCGACGGGTTGCCGCCGGTGGACTGGTCCGCGGTTGCTGAGAAGCTCGATGCTGGGTCGGCGCCAGCCCCGGGCGCGGTGAACTCCCGCACGACGTGGCTGTCCACCGTCAACGAGGACGGCAGCCCGCACGTGACTGCGGTCGGTGCCCTGTGGCTGGACGGCGCGTTCTGGTTCCAGACGGGCGCGGGCACGCGGAAGGGGCGCAATGTCGCGCGCTATCCGCGTTGCT
>Ga0134126_10011821_pt1 | contig 11014 bp, 7 predicted proteins | sample KB31752_FD_96881 | JGI IMG/M metagenome (GOLD analysis project Ga0134126, IMG submission 96881) | Terrestrial soil microbial communities with excess Nitrogen fertilizer from Kellogg Biological Station, Michigan, USA - KB3-175-2 | ecosystem: Environmental > Terrestrial > Soil > Unclassified ... | reverse complement strand
GCTTGTCGCGACGGCGCGCCAGCATATGGGCGCTGATAGATGTGAGCGCGTAGCCTGCCAAAGCCACCAGAACCGTGAGGATGGCGGCGTTCTGCAGGATCGTCGGAACCGAAAGCAAGGAAAACTCCATGGCGAGCCTTGCGCACGAGTATAGCCTCGCTTTCTGCGCGACTAATGTGACGCAGAGCAGGGCTCAATGAGGAGTTCTTCGGCCGGGTTCGGGCGTTACTTGAATTTCAAACAGCCTCGGCCAAAGCTTGCCGGTGACAAACAGCCGGTCGTGCGCCGGATCGTAAGCTATCCCGTTGAGCACAGCCCCGGACGATCCTCTTTCGCTGTCGGGGAGCAGGCCGGAGAGGTCTATCCATGCGATTACCTTGCCGGTACCGGGGTCGATGCGGGCGATCCGGTCGGAATACCACACGTTGGCGTAGATTTCGCCCTTGATGTACTCAAGCTCGTTGAGCTTGTCGATGCGTGCGCCGCGGTCCGTGACAGTGATGCTGCGCCGTGGCTTCATGGTTTCGGGGTCGAGAAAGCGCAAGGTCGAGCTGCCGTCGCTCAGGATGAGCGAATGGCCGTCGCTGGTGAGTCCCCAACCCTCCCAGGGATAGCTCATGGTGCGGAGTTGCCGAAAGCTGAACCGGTCATAGACAAAGGCGACGTGCTCCTGCCAGGTGAGCTGAATCAGAGTGCTTCCCCACGCGGTGAGGCCTTCGGCAAAGTACTCGCCCGGCACGGCAACTTCCTGCTCAGGGCGGCCGGTTTCCAGGCTGACCATGCGTAGGCTGGAGTGGCCGCGCAGGCCGGTGCTCTCGTAAAGGCGTCCGCCGGCGAACACCAGGCCCTGGGTGAAGGCGGCTGGATCGTGGGGATAGGAGCGGACTACGCGTGCCTTCTGGACCGGGGCGGAGCATGCGGCGGGCGCGAAGAGCATGAGAGAAAGAATAGCCGCGACGGGAACGGAGAGGGGCATTGTTTCCGAGTGTAGATGGCGGCCGAGCGATAGAGGGCAGAGGCAAGGTTGATAGTTGAAGGCCGCCTCTAATTCACGTCGTCTGCGATGACCACGTTAACGGGGGGATTGCTGGTGAGTTGGCTGTCGACCATCACGACGGTGCGGACTTCGCCGCCGGTAAGGGCGAGCGGGGTGGATGTGAACTTGGGCTTGGTGAGGCCTGTGGGCGTGATGACCATAGTGACGGTTTGAGAGGCAAAGCTGACGTATCCGCAGGTTTGGCCCACGGCGACGTTGGTGCAAATGGGGATGGTGTCGGCGAGGGTGGTGTCGGCGGGCACCATGTAAACGTCGAGTGCTCCGGTGCGCGGCGCCTGGTTGAAAAAGCGGAATGCGGAGTGTCCGCTGGCGGCGGCGATGTCCTGATCCTCGAGGACGGAGACGTTATAGAGCGTTGGGGTGGATCCATTGTCGGTGAGAAACACGGAGTGGCGGGCGCCTGCCTTGAGCGTGACGGCTGCGGAAACCAGTGTCGTGCCGCCGGCAGCCGAGGTGACCGAGACCGGTGCCGCGGCAGAGGGCGCGGTGGTGCCGTAATTAGAAATGTAGCCCTCGCCGACATTGCCGGCGAAGATGGTTTTTGCAACGTAGATATTGACCGCCGGGGCGATGTAGGAAGCGTCAATGACGCGCACCAGGCTGGGCTGCGAGAAACCCGAAACCACCTGGCAGCCGGCGATGCCGACGGCCACACCAAGCGAGGCGGCGACGACAGACAGCATCTGGGCCAGGGTCAATGGGTGGTTCACGGTCCCGAGTTTCTTCATCAAATTCTCCCGCAGGCGCTCGCCAACGCGCGATGTGCCCGCGTGCGGTTCCCACTCATGGTACAGGGTCTTATTGAAGGCATTTTACGACTTTTGCGGCAGAGGCGCATGACGCATACGGGATGTTACCCGGATGAACCAGCTCCTAGGTGTCAGTTTGGTACCAGACGGCAGCGCGGTGCCGATCATCCCGCGCCCAGGTAAATGAATCGGGCCAGGAACACGGCGGCGAGCAGGTAGAGGAGCCAGTCCTGGCGGCGCGGCCTGCCGGTGAGCAGGTGGATGATGGCCCAGGCCACGATTCCGAAGCCCAACCCGTTGGCGATGGAGTAGGTAAGCGGGATGAGGACGAGCGTGAGGAATGCGGGAACGGCGACGCGGGGATTGTTCCACTGGATCTCGGCGATGGTAGACAGCATGAGCGAACCCACCAGGATGAGAGCGGGAGCGGTTGCGGCTGGCGGCACCATTCCCACAAACGGCACCGCGACCACGGCGACGAGGAAGAGCAGACCGGTGACGATGGCTGTAATGCCGGAACGGCCGCCCGCGGCGACGCCGGCGGTGGATTCAATGTAACTGGTAACGGTGGATGTTCCGGTCAGGGAGCCGAGAACGGTGGCGATGGCGTCAGCGAACAGGATGCGGTTGAGGCGGGGAATGGAGTGATCGGGCTCAATGAGGCCGGCGCGCTGGGTGACGGCGACGAGGGTGCCAAGGTTGTCAAAGAGATCGACAAAGAAAAAGATGAATACAATTTCGAGCAGGCCCTCGCCGAGCGCGCCACGCAGATCGAGGTGGAAGAACGTTGCGTGCAGAGCTGTGATGCCGCCGGATGCCGGCTTCCAGTGAACCATGCCGAGAGCTGCCGCGATGACGGTGACGGCGAGAACGCCGATCAGGATGGAGCCGCGGACACGTTTGATTTCGAGCACTGCCATCAAGACCAGTCCGAAGAGGGCGAGGGCAGCGGTCGGCGAGCGCACATTGCCCATGGTGACCATGGTGTTGGGATCGGAGACTACGATGCCGGCGTGCTGGAATCCGATGAGTGCAATAAACAAGCCGATTCCGCCGGCCACAGCGGCATAAAGCTCGTGAGGAATGGCGCGCAGGATCATCTGGCGGATGCCGGCGGCCGTGAGAGCGAGAAAGAGCAGGCCGGAGATGAAGACTGCGCCGAGGGCAGTCTGCCATGGGATGTGCATTCGGATGCACACCGTGTAAGTGAAATAGGCGTTGAGTCCCATGCCGGGCGCGAGGGCGAGGGGATAGCGCGCGAATACGCCCATGAGGACCGAAGCGATGGCCGCCGAGAGGCAGGTGGCCGCGGTGACGGCCGCGAGGGGCATGCCGGCTTCAGAGAGGATAGCCGGGTTCACCAGCACGATGTAGGCCATGGTGATGAAAGTAGTGAAGCCGGCGAGAATCTCGGTGCGCCAGTTGGTACCCAGGCGCTCGAATTCGAAGTAGCGTTCGATCCGGTTGAGCATGGATTGGTTTAGGAGAGCATATCGGGGCGAGATGAGGAAGAAAGTTTTTGATCAGTTGTCTGTTGTCGGCAGGTCTTGGCGACTGACAACTGAAAGCTGACAACTGAAAACTGTCATCCCACGTGAGCTTCTTCGCGCTGGTGATGGCGGCTGATGATGAGGTTGAGGGAGCCGCCCTGCACGAGCACGGAGAAGGCGACGGTGATATAGGTGGCGCCGAAGATCCAGCCGCCGGTGAGGGCGACGGGAATGGAGAGGGCGAGCGCGATGGAGAGGCCTCCGCGGAGGCCGCCCCAGGACATGGTGAGAATGGCGCTGCGGCGGTTCTTCTGGCAGAGGCAGAGAATTCCGGTGGTGGCAGCTACGACGCCGAGGCGGACGGCGTTCACGGAGAAGATTGCGGCGGCCCCGGTGCGCAAGGTCAGGGTGTTGAGGGTGAGGCTCATGACTTCAAGGCCGAGCAGGACGAACAGCAGAGAGTTCTGCACCTCATCAGATAGGGCCCAGAACTCGTTCACTCGGTCGTCCGCGATGCGTCCGTCGGGCTGGAGGCGATTGAAATAGCGGAGGGCGAGGCCAGCGACGACTGCTTCGAGCGGACCGGAGAGATGCCACAGGCCGGCCAGCACATATCCACCGAGGGCGAGCATGAGCGTAAGCAGAATGTCGATCTGGTAGGAGAGCACGCGGCACATGAGTTGAGAGGTAAGCCAGGCGGCGGCGATGCCGAGGAGAATGGCGCCTCCGGCCTGCAGCAGCAGGAACCACCCGATATGTCCCAGGGTGGGGTGATTCCCCTGCGCCACCTGCAGCACGGTGAGGAAGAGCACGGCACCGACGCCGTCGTTGAAGAGCGACTCGCCCGCAAGCTGTGCCTCGATGGACTTGTTAATGCCCACGCGGCGCAGCATTTCAAGGACCGCGATCGGATCGGTGGGCGAGATGAGCGCGCCGAAGAGCAGGCACTGGATCCACGTTGCATGCGCGCCTGTGAAGAGCTTCATGAGGGCACTCACGGCGAAGAAGGAAATGACGGTGCCAATCACGGCCAGCAGAGCGACAGGAAGCTTTTCCTGGGCGAGATGATCGAGATCGAGCAGGAAGGCTCCTGCGAACAGCAGAAGCGGCAGCATGCCGTGGAGGATGAGAGCCTCGAAATCGATGTGGTGGGCCAGACCTTCAGCCCAGGCATGCACCTGGGGAGCTGCTGCTCCCAGGTTGGTGAGCAGCAGCGAAAAGATCACCGTAAGCAGCATGGTTCCGATGGTGATGGGCACGCGCAGCACACGTACGCTCAGCCAGCCGAACAGAGCGGCGGTAGCGGCGAGCACACTGATGATTTCCAGAGCGTTCAAGCTCACCTCGCGGACATGGATTTACTTTAGCCGAGATGCAAGCTGCACGTGTGCAGTGCAGGGACAGGATGCAGGGGACACGGTTCAGGCTACTCCGTTCCGCTGCGGGGATGGAGACGGATGAGGGCTACGGCCTGGCGTTCGAGCGTGAGGGTGGCGAGGGATGAGCCGGCGCCGGCGCGCCTGGAGGGGAGCGGCTGGTCGTGGATGATTTCTTCGAGCTGGGCGGCCTTTTCGAGTGCTGCTTTTTGAACGCTGTCAGGATGCGCGGGGCTGCCCATCTTTTGCCACGCGGCGTAGGCGTTGCTGTGGGTGCGATCGACGAGGTACTCGGATTCGGCGAGGGCGCCTTTCAGGCCATCGACTGTGAGCTGGATGGTGGCGGGCGGGGCGTCGACGTCGGCATCGTGGTAGTTCCAGATGAGGATGTCTACTTCGTTGCCGTTGCGGGTGGCGACGGCGTTGACGTCAGGCGAGCCGGTGACGCTTTGGGCGAGGATGGAATCGAGCGGCAGAGCGGCGTCGCTGGAGACGGCGAGCCACTTGGCGTTTGACAAACGCGCCGCGGGCGAATGTGCGCGCTGGCCACCGAGCATGCCGAGCAGGCGGAAGACGTTGAGCACGGGCTTGTCGACGCCGTCGGTAGCGAGCGAGCGGAATCCGGAGAAGGCGGGCTGGTCTTCAAACTCAAAGGCCCAGGTGACCGCTCCCTGAAGGTGCACGCCATTGCGGCGGGCGAGTTCATACAGACGCATTTCGGCTTCGGCCACGCTGACGCCGTAGAGAGGGCCGTTGCGGTAGGCGTTCTGCGGGCCTTTGCATGCGGCGCAGCCTTCAGGATCGAACTCGCCGAGGATGATGGGAGTGTTGCGCCAGCGCGAGTCGGCCGCGATGAGCTTCATGCCACGATCGGCCGCGCGCAGTTGCGTGGCGATGCTCATAGTGGCGTGGCCTTCTGCGAATTTCGGATTGCCCTTGGGGTGGTAGCTGATGAAGTCGAGCGGCGCGCCGATGGCGCCGGTGGCCGCGTTCTTTCCGCCGGCGCAGTGATCGAGGAACTGGCGGAGAAACGGCTCGGAATGGTCGCTGATGCCGGTGGCCTCGGGGCCGCCGATCTTCGCGTCGGGGATTGCGTTGCGGATAGCAGCGGCGCTGAGGTCGTAGAGGCGGTCGTACTGATCCCATGTGCCGTGCCAGTAAGGGATGTCAGGCTCGTTCCAGACTTCCCAGAGCCAGTCATGCACCTGCGCGCCATAACGGTCGCGCAGGTGCGCGGCGTACGCCTGGACGAGTTTGGACCACTTGGCTTCGTCTTTGGGGGGATAGGTCCATCCGGTGAAAATGTCTCCCTTGGGGAAGCTGTGGCGGTAGGGCTCGGGGTGGGTTGAGAGGGCCTCGGGTATGAAGCCGATTTCGACAAGAGGGCGGACATGCGCGGCGGTCAGCGTGTCGAAGATCCGGTCGGTAATGGTGAAGTCGTAGACCGGCGTGCCGTCAGGCTTCTCGGTATAGACGTTGGTAGAGCCCCACTTGAGCGAGCTGTCGCCATTGCCGGTAGTGAAGAGGTTGTGAGTGCGGAAGTAGACGGGTACGGGGCTGAGCGCGGAGAGCTCGCTGAGGAGTTTGCGGCCGTTGGGCGCGTAGGTGTAGTTGGGCTCGTCCGCGCCGAAGTAGTTGAACATCGGTGTGTACGGGCCGGTGGTCTGGTCAGCGTGGACGCGAATGGTGACGGTTTGCGCGAGGGCGGCCGAAGCGAAGAAGGTGGCTGCAAAGAAGCAAGCTGCCAGCGAGGAATGCCTCATAGCATCAACATACAAGACACGCTGAGGGACCAGGAAGTTTTCAAAGAGCGCGTTTGGGATGTCGCCAACAAAGGAGGCTCGACTTGCCCAGGGAAAGCGACACGCAAATTCGGCTCCGCTGCGGATGCCTTGACCTTCTACACGTTCCGATGTATATGTAGAAGCCATAGGTATGAGACAGAGAGCAAATTCGACCTTCCGCAAGGCACCCTCGATCTGCTCATCCTGCGGGTCGTGGCGCTTGGTTCTATTCACGGCTACGCCATTGCGCAGAGAATCCAGCAAATGTCACGCGAAGCCCTTCAGGTGCAGCAGGGATCGCTGTATCCCGCGCTTCATCGTCTTCAGTACAAGAAGCTGCTGAGCGCCAGGTGGCAGGCCACTGAGACCGGCCGCGAGGCTAAGTTTTACGAACTCACCGCCAAGGGCCGCATCTATCTCAAAGCGGAAAGCGAGAACTGGGAACGGCTCACCGATGTCGTCGGCCTCATTCTGAAGGGAACTCTGGAGGGACTCTCATGAGTTGGATCCACAGGCTGTTCTTCCGCAACCGGCTGGAGCGCGAGCTCGATAAGGAGCTGCGCTTCCATATCGAGTCCCAAGTCGCCGACAAGGTTCGCTCCCACGTTCCCGAGAGCGAAGCCCGCAGGCTTACCCGCATCGAGTTTGGGGGCGTGGATCAGATCAAGGAAGACTGCCGCGGGAGCCGCGGCACCATGTGGGTGGAGTCGATTGTGCAGGACGTCCACTACGGGCTTCGTCAGCTCCGTAAGTCTCCCGGGTTCACGCTGACAGCAGTCATTACGCTGGCGCTCGGCATCGGCGCAACCACGGCCATCTTCACGCTCGTACAGGGTCTGCTCGAGCGCTCTCTTCCGGTGTCCGATCCAGCCAGCCTCTATCGAATCGGCGATAAGTCCACCTGCTGCTATTACTCCGGCTTTGAAAGCGATGATGGCGAATTCGATCTCTTCCCGTACGATCTCTACGTCCACGTGAAGCAATCTACGCCGGAGTTTGAAGAACTTGCCGCGGTTGAAGCAGGAGGGGCGACACAGCCGGTCCGCTGGGGCTCGTTTCCGTCTCTGCCGCTACGCTCGGAATACGTCTCCGCCAACTACTTTGCCACACTCGGCGTGGGCGCGTATGCGGGACGCCCGCTCACCCAAAACGACGACAAGTCCGGCGCTCCGCCCGTACTCGTCCTCAGCTATGCGGCCTGGAAGTCGAACTTTGCAGGCGATCCAGCCATCGTCGGGTCCACGGTATACGTGCAAACGCATCCGTTCACCGTCGCCGGCATTGCGCCGCCAGGCTTCTTCGGCGACCGCATTATTGACCGCCCACCCGATTTCTGGATGCCCGTCTCCGATGAGCCCATCCTCGAAGGTCGGGGATCGGACCTCTGGCCTAAAGGCGATGACGACACGGCATGGTTTTATCTGCTTGGCCGAGTCCGCCCGCAAACCAGCATCCCGGCGCTCCAGGCGAAGCTCTCCGCGAGCCTGCGCCAGTGGATGTTTGCCCACGTGCAGTACACGGAGCATGGTGGAGCGGCCCTGATTCCGCGCCAGCACGTCGTGGTGGCGCCCGGAGGGGGCGGCATCCAGAAATTGCAAAAGCAAACGGGCAAAGGCTTGCGCTTGCTGATGATCCTGTCAAGCATCGTCCTGCTGATCGCGTGCGCCAACTTCGCTAACCTGCTGCTGGCCCGCGGCACCGCAAGGCGCGCAGAGCTATCCGTGCGCATGGCACTGGGCGCAGCGCGCATGCGGATCATGCGCCAGGTCGTCACACAAAGCGTGCTTCTCAGTCTCATCGGCGGAGCAGCCGGGTTGGCGGTGGCGTACGTTTTATCGGGAATGATTCTCCTGCTGGCCTTCCCGGACGCGCGAAACATGCCGGTCCACGCCAGTCCATCGCCTCTCGTCCTCGTATTCGCATTCCTCGTCTCTCTACTCACCGGCATCCTGTTCGGCACAGTGCCGGCATGGTATTCCTCTCAGGCGAAAGCCGCAGAAGCCTTTCGCACTGCCGCTCGAAGCGCTGGGGACCGCTCCTCCGTCGCGCAAAAAACGCTCGTGGCGATTCAGGTAGCCTTGTCGATCGTCCTGCTCTCCGGAGCATTTCTGATGACGCATTCCCTCGCCAATCTTCAGAGCCAGAAATTCGGCATCGCCACAGCCAATCGCTACGTCCTGCGTATCGATCCAAAAGGCGCGGGCTACTCACTTCCGCGTCTCCCCGCACTCTACCGCCAGATTGAAGATCGTCTCTCCGCATTGCCCTCTGCCGCGCACGTGAGCTTCGCCCGCTATACGCCCCTCGATGGCAACGGGTGGGGAATCTGCGTCATTCAGCAGGGCCATCCCGCGCCCGGCCCCCAGGACAAATGTTTCTCATCGTGGGTTCGCGTCAGCGAGCACTTTCTCCAGACCATCGGAGTCCCCATCGTTCGCGGGCGCGGCTTCTCCGCGCAGGACACGCAGAACTCAACTCCCGTGGTGCTCGTCAATGAATCCTTCGCGCGACAATTCTTTCCCCACCAGGACCCTATCGGCAAGCACTTCGGTGTGATGTCTCCCAAAGACTCCGGCGCTTTTGAAATCGCCGGGGTCTTCGCCGACTTCAAGATGAACGACCCTCATAAAGACTTCGAGCCGCTCTTCCTGCGCCCGCTCACACAGCAATACATGGGCTACACCGACCCTGAAGCCATCTCGTCCGAGCAGAGCTCAATGTTCCTCAACTCGATCATCGTCCAGTTCTCGCGTTCCCAATCCGACGTTGAAAACCTCATCCGGCACGCAATGGCTCAGGTCGATCCCAATCTCACCATCTTCTATTTCTCTGCCTACGATGCTCAGGTCGCCATGAACTTCAACCAGGATCGCCTGATCGCGCGGCTCACGATGTTGTTTGGGATTCTCGCTCTCGCGCTTGCGTCCGTGGGCCTCTACGGGGTGATTTCGTTCTTTGCAACCCGGCGTACCACTGAAATTGGAATCCGCATGGCGATGGGCTCTTCACGCCGCGGCATTGTTTTGCTGATCCTGCGCGGTACCCTCTGGCCCGTCGTGGCCGGCATCAGTCTGGGAATCCCCGCGGCCCTCTACGTGGGCCACCTGAGCGCAAGTCTGCTTTACGGGATCAGGAGTACGAATTTGCTTGTGTACGTCGGTGCAATTGGAGCCCTCGCAATCAGCGCCGCGGCGGCCGGATTTTTGCCGGCGCGCCGCGCTGCTTCCATCGATCCGATGCACGCGCTCAGAGACGAGTGACAGTACCGGAGACGGCAGGATCGACTCACGAGGAGCGACCTGCACTCACTCGGCGCGCGATGGCATCTGCTGCAACCGCTGAAAACGGCGGAAGTCAGAGGATGATCTTGCGCAACTCGCCGTCCGGATCGTCGACCATTCGCGGTTTGTTATCCCACACCATGGTCTTGTTTGTGTCGGGGTCTGTCGGCTCCCAGGTAAGGCCCGATTGGCTTGGATTGCCCGTACGGGCAAAATTCGCCCAGGCGGTCGCCATCTTTTTCGCCAGCGCCTGCGCTTCCGGAGTGTTGCCGGTGCCTTGCTCGCAGCGCAGGGTGTTGTCAAAACAGAATTGAAGGTCGGCGGTATGCCAGGCTCCGGGGACTCCGTCGAGCATCTTCGTTTGCCAGGTGAAGTAGTACGTATAGACCGGAGCCGCGTGCAAATCGTGCTTCAGCTTGGCCATCTTGACCACGCCGTTGCGCATGGAGAGACCGTTCAGGAAGCCTCCGCCTCCGCACATGTAGGAAAGGGTGCGCGCGCTTTTTTGCGGATACGCCTTGCGCATTGCGTCGGCAAGGGATTTCCCTTTTTGCTCGCCAAAGGCTTTGATAAGGTTGGCGCGCCACTGTTCTTCGGTGGGACGCGAAGCCATGGAGTTCCCTTCCTCGCTCACGGAGCCGACCATCAATGGGATGTTCTTTGAGATCTCGGGCGCAGCGTCCTGAAAGGAACTCATGGGGATGATGCGGCCATCGAGAATGGGAACCCAGAAACGCCGCGGCGGTCCCGGCCTGTGGAAAGGCATGTGGGGATTTGGCGGCAGCTTTCCTTGCGCCGCATCGGCGGCGGCCATCAGATCTTTCCAATCCATCTTTTGCAGGGCTGCGATGTCGTTGGGAGCGATGCCGAGGTCCTTGACGATTTGCCGCGTGAGTTGTTTGGCCTCGTCAGCGGAACTCGTAAAACCGCCGCCTGACTGGATGGCGGCGCAGTGGAAGAGTCCCTGCGCCGAGGGCATGCCCATCAGCGTGGCCACCTTGCCTCCGCCGCCCGACTGACCGTAGATCATGACGCGATTGGGATCGCCGCCGAAGTTCGCGATGTTTTCCTGAACCCACTTCAACGCGGCGACAAGGTCTGTCATGCCCACATTCGAGGAATCCTCATATCCGGCGCCGCCGATTTCGGAGACATCGAGGAATCCGAGTGCGTTGAGGCGATGATTGACCGAGACCTGAACCACGTCATGGTAGCGGGCCATGTTCGCGCCTTCGTCCGAGGGCAGCTCGTACGAAGATCCGAATTCAAATCCTCCG
>Ga0134126_10011819_pt1 | contig 11015 bp, 12 predicted proteins | sample KB31752_FD_96881 | JGI IMG/M metagenome (GOLD analysis project Ga0134126, IMG submission 96881) | Terrestrial soil microbial communities with excess Nitrogen fertilizer from Kellogg Biological Station, Michigan, USA - KB3-175-2 | ecosystem: Environmental > Terrestrial > Soil > Unclassified ... | reverse complement strand
TGATCGAGCACGACATGTCGGTGGTGATGGAAATTTCCGACCACATCGTCGTGCTCGACTACGGCGTCAAGATTTCCGACGGCATGCCTGAGCAAGTGCGCAACGATCCGAAAGTGATCGCCGCTTATCTGGGCGTCGACGACGACCGGGTGGAAGAAGTCGAAGCGGAGGTCGGGCTGTGACCAAACCACAAGCTCCGCTTACCTCCCCCTGCAAGGTGGAGGTCGGCCGCAAGGCGGCCGGGAGAGGGTCGCGCTTCGCTCGGACCACCAGCATGACAATGCGCGCGCGGCGACTACGTGCCCAATTGACAAATGCTGAACGGAAACTTTGGCAGTCGTTGCGACGCAGTCAACTCAATGGGCTTAATTTTCGCCGCCAACATCCCCTCGGTCCCTACACTTTGGACTTCTATTGCCCGCAAATACGTCTCGCCGTTGAGATCGATGGCGGTCAACATAACTTGTCAGCCTCGGCGGCTAAAGATCGCCGGCGTAGTGAATGGTTTGCTGCAAAAGACATCGTAATTCTCAGATTTTGGAACAATGAAACGCTGTCGAATATCAGCGGTGTGTTGGCTGAAATTGTGCGGGTTGCGAAAAAGCGCGCCGCTGAATTAACCCCCTCCCCAACCCTCCCCCTTCCAGGGGGAGGGAGTCGGCGCCGCCATGGTCATCTGCCAGAGGACGAGATGCCATGACCGAGCCGCTTCTTTCCGTGCGCGGGGTGAAAACATTTTACGGCCACGTGATGGCGCTCAAGGGCGTCGACCTCGACGTGCACGACGGCGAGATCGTCACCCTGATCGGTGCCAACGGCGCCGGCAAATCGACGCTGATGATGACGGTCTGCGGCAATCCGCGGGCGCGCGAAGGCACAATCCATTTCGACGGCCGCGACATCACGCACCTGCCGACGCACGAGATCGCGCACCTCAAGCTTGCCCAGTCGCCGGAAGGCCGCCGCATCTTTCCACGCATGAGCATCCTGGAAAATCTCCAGATGGGCGCGGTTGTTGCCGAGCATGCGAATTTCGATCGGGACCTCGAACGAATCCTCGGCATGTTTCCGCGCCTGAAACAGCGCCTGCATCAGCGCGGCGGCACGCTGTCCGGTGGCGAGCAACAGATGCTCGCTATCGCGCGCGCGCTGATGAGCCGTCCGCGGCTGCTTTTGCTCGACGAGCCGTCGCTCGGACTTGCGCCGCTGATCGTGAAACAGATTTTCGACGTCATCCGCGACCTCAACACGCAAGACAAGCTGACCGTTTTCCTGGTGGAGCAGAATGCGTTCCACGCGCTCAAGCTCGCGCACCGCGGCTACGTCATGGTCAATGGCCTGATCACGCTGTCGGGCAGCGGCAAGGAATTGCTGGAGCGCCCGGAAATAAAAGCCGCCTACCTCGAAGGCGGACGGCAGCAGGCGGAGGCGCGATGAACTTCTCCATTCCCGAATTCCTCTACGAGGAAGGCTCCTTCGGCGTATTCCTGCTGGTCACGGTAGTGCTCGGCGGCGGCGCGGCGGCGCTGGCCGGCCGCGCCATCGCGGCAACCTGGCGGCAATGGTGGCACATCATCGGTTATATGCTGATCCTGGGCGCCGCGGTGCGGTTCTTCCACTACGCCCTCTTCGACGGCACGCTGCTATCGTTGCATTATTATCTGGTCGACACCGCCGTCTGCATTGCCGCCAGCCTGCTCGGTTTCCGGGCAACCCGGGCCGCGCAAATGGTCACGCAATATCGATGGCTCAACGAAAGAGCCGGAGCGATGCGCTGGCGCCGAAAAACGCCTTGAGGTAGCATCAAGACCGGTTTTGCCTCGCCGCGAAACACACGCTTTCAGGGAGAGAATAGATGAAGAAGATCACAACGGTTGGTCTCGCGCTCGGCTTTGCCGTCGCGCTGGCTGCCAGCGCCCAGGCGCAAGTCAAGCTCGGCGTCGCCGGCCCGATCACGGGATCGAATGCCGCAACCGGCGCGCAAATGAAAAACGGCGTCGATCAAGCCGCCAAGGACATCAATGCCGCCGGCGGCATCATGGGCCAGCAAATCTCCGTCGAGACCGGTGACGACGTATCCGATCCGAAGCAAGGCGTCTCGGTCGCCAACAAATTTGCCGGCGACGGCATCAAATTCGTGATCGGTCACTACAATTCCGGCGTGACCATTCCCGCCTCCGAGGTTTATCAGGAGAACGGCATCCTCGAGATCACGCCGGCTTCCACCAATCCGACGGTCACCGAGCGGAAGATGTGGAATATCTTTCGCGTCTGCGGCCGCGACGACCAGCAAGGCGCGGTTGCCGGCGCGTACATTCTCAAGCACTTCAAAGGCAAGCGCGTCGCGATCGTCCACGACAAGACGACGTATGGCAAAGGCCTCGCCGACGAGACCAAGAAGGCGATGAACAAAGGCGGCATGAAGGAAGTGCTGTACGAAGGCGTCAACACCGGTGAGAAGGACTATTCCGCGCTGGTGTCAAAGATCAAGCAGGCGCGCGTCGACCTGATCTACTGGGGCGGCCTTTACACCGAAGGCGGCCTGATCGTACGGCAAGCGCGCGACCAGGGCGTGAAGGCGCCGCTGATGGGCGGCGACGGCATTACCTCGGATGAATTCGCCGCTGTCGGCGGCCCTGGCGTCGAAGGCACGCTGATGACCTACGGCCCCGATCCGCGCAACAAACCGGAGGCGAAGAAGATCGTCGAGGAATTCCGTGCCAACAAGTTCGAGCCGGAATCCTACACACTTTACTCTTACGCCGGCGTGCAGGTCATCAAGCAGGCGGCCGAGGCGGCAAAGTCGCTCGATCCCAAGAAGGTGGCCGAGAAGATGCACTCCGGCATGAAGTTCAAGACGGTGCTCGGCGATCTCTCCTTTAACAAGAAAGGCGACATCACCAAGCTCGACTACGTGATGTACATCTGGAAGAAGAAGCCGGATGGCAAGATCACTTACGTCGAGTGCCCCGGCTCCGATTGCAGCAAGATGAAGTAAGTTATAATCGGCAGCACTGAGGAAAAAGCCCGCCGCATTGGCGGGCTTTTTTTCGACTTGTCATTCTGGGGTGCGTGCTGCGCACGCATCCCGGGATGACAAATCACCCGATCTTCCCGAGCGCCGGAAATGTCTCAAGCAACCAGATGCTCATCCAGTTGATGCTGCCGGTGAGAAACGCAACGCCGGTGAGCACCAGCAGCGCTCCCATCGCCTGCTCGACGCGATGCAGATGCTTGCGGAAGCGCGCAAGGAACGCCGCGAACGGACCGATCGCGAACGCCGCGATGAGAAACGGAATGCCGAGGCCAAGCGAATAGACCGCGAGTAGTCCGGCGCCGCGCGCAACCGTCTGCTGGGAGGCCGCGACCGCGAGAATGGCGGCCAGGATCGGACCGATGCACGGCGTCCATCCAAACGCGAACGCCAGTCCCATCACGTAAGCGCCCCACAGGCCGACCGGCTTGGAAACCTCCACGCGCTTCTCGCGCATCAGCAGGGCGATGCGCGTTAAGCCCAGAAAATGCAGACCCATGATGATGATGGCGATGCCGGCAATGATCGCGAGCGGCCCCGAATAGGCGCGGATCAGCGAGCCGACAACGCTGGCGCTGGCGCCGAGCGACACGAATACGGTCGAAAAACCCAGGACGAACAGCGCGGCGGCTAAAACCGTTTCGCGCCTGGCCCGCGGAGCCGGTCCGCCGTCAGCCAGCCGTTCCAGCGAGGTGCCTGCGAGGTAGACGAGATACGGCGGCACCAGCGGCAGCACGCAGGGGGAAAGGAAGCTCACCAGCCCGGCAATCAGGGCGGCAATGATGGTCACGTCACTATGCATGGGCCGCTAGATGCGATGCATTGGCAGGCGAACGCAAGCTTGCGCTGCCCGATATGGCAAGGATGTGATAGGCGGTTGAAGAGCCCCGTCCCTCTTCCTTTCGGGCCGGTAAATCGGCGACGCAGGGTTTCCTGCCCCGAAAGGCGGAGGAATCAAGGAGGGGGCAACTTGACGCATGCAGTGAGACCGCGATTTTGAAAAATCTCATCACCGACGTTTCAGGCGTGCGGGTCGGCCATGCCGGCGACCCCAGGCTGGGCTCAGGCACCACCGTCGTCGTATTCGACGCGCCGGCCGTCGGCAGCGTCGATGTGCGCGGCGGCGGCCCTGGCACACGCGAGACGGCGCTCCTCGATCCGGCGCAGACCGTTTCCGGCATCGACGCCATCACGCTCTCCGGCGGCTCGGCGTTCGGGCTCGACGCCGCCTCCGGCGTACAGGCGCTGATGCGCGAATTGGGCCGCGGCTTTCAGGTACGCGCCGCCACGATACCGATCGTGCCGGCTGCAATTTTGTTCGACTTGCTGAACGGCGGCGACAAGAGCTGGGGACGCTATCCGCCCTATCGTGAGTTCGGTTACGAGGCCGCAAAAAATGCATCCGACAATTTCACGCTCGGCAGCATGGGCGCCGGTCTCGGCGCCATGACAGCGACGCTGAAAGGCGGTGTCGGTTCGGCCTCGGCGAAGACGCCCGGCGGCATCACCATCGGCGCGCTCGCCATCGTCAACGCGGTCGGCACTGTAACGGTCGGTGACGGTCCGCATTTCTGGGCGGCGCCGTTCGAGCAAAACGGCGAATTCGGCGGCTGCGGGCCGGCAACGAAACTAACGGCAAACGATCTTGCGCTCCGCGCCAAAGGCGGGCCGATGCAGAACACGACCATCGCCGTTATCGCCACCGACGCCAAGCTGACCAAGGCGGAATGCAACCGGCTCGCGGTGATGGCGCAGGATGGCTTCGCGCGCGCGATCTATCCGGTTCACACGCCGCTCGACGGCGACGTTTTGTTCGCGGCGGCAACCGGCAAAATCGCGCTCTCCGACCCGATCTATGGGCTCGCCGAACTCGGCATGCACGCCGGCAACGTGATGGCGCGCGCCATTGCGCGCGGCGTCCATGAGGCAACGGCGTTGCCGTTTCCGGGCGCGCTGCCGAGCTGGAAAGACAAATTCGGACGATAATCCGAACCGCACGCATGCTTCGCGCGTTGACGGCGCGCGAGGTGCGGGATGCCGTCAACAGCCATCGCCGACATCGACTACGACGCGGATCGCGAAAAGCTGACCGTCACCTTCGTGACCGGCCGTGTCTATGAATATGACGACGTTCCGCCCGACGCGGCGGACGCCTTTCAGCACGCATCGTCGAAAGGCGCTTTCTTCAACCGGCAGATTCGCGATCGCTACCAGTTTCGCGAGATCGTCTCCGATAAAGTTATTTGAATCTCCCGGCGCGGAACGGCGCCGGATCGCAGAACGGCGTTGCGTTCGTCATCATTTCGCCGATCAGCCTTCCGGTCACCGGCCCGAGCGTCAGGCCCCAATGCGTGTGGCCGAGCGCAAGCCACAGCCGGTCATGCCGCGGCGCGCGGCCGATGACGGGCCGTGAATCCGGAAAAGTCGGGCGCGACCCCATCCAGGTTTCGCCGATCTGCTCGCCGAGCGGAAACAATTCGCGCGCCTTCGGCCACAGCCGTCCGAACTGCACCGGCGTCGGCGGCGCATCGCGCGCGGCAAATTCCACGCCAGTGGTAAGCCGGACGCCCTGCTCCATCGGCGTAATGACGTAGCCGGTGTCGGCGTCGAGCACGGGGCGCGCGAGGCTGGCGTTGCCTCGCGGGCGGAAATGACGGTGATAGCCGCGCTTGAACGCCATCGGCAGCCTAATGCCAAGCGGTTCCAGCACATCCGGCGCCCAGGGTCCGAGCGCGATCACGGCCTGATCGGCATCAAGCGCGCCCTCGCCGGTCTCGACGCGCCAGCGCGTGCCGTTGCGGTGAAGCGTGCGCGCATCGCCATGAAGCCTGATGCCGCCAAGCGCGGCAAAGCGCGCGGCATAAGCGCGCGTCACCGCGAGCGGATTGCTCAGGCTCACGGCGCTTTTCCAGAATACCGCGCGCTCGAACACCGGTGCGAGCGAGGGTTCGAGCGCGCGCGTTGCCTCACGATCGATCGCGTCGAGCGGAATGCCGAACGAGGCCGCGGTGTCGAGTTCGCGCTTCAATCTGCCGAAGCTTGCCTCGCTGCGATAGAGCTTGAGCCAGCCGGTCTTGCGCAGATAGCGCGTCGCATCCGCCTCCTGCATCAATGTTTCGTGCTCGCTCACCGCCTGCGCGAACAAGGGGCGCACCAGCCGCGCATGCTCGACCAGTTTCGCCGGACGCGTTGCCGCCCGATATGCCAGCAGCCACGGCAATACCTGCGGCAAAAACGAAAAATGGTAATTCGCTTCCGGCGCGCGCTTGAGCGCCACGCGAATCAAGCCGGCAAAATCGGGAAAGGCCGGCGGGAACACCGTATTGCCTTCGATGATGCCGGAATTGCCGTAGGAGGTTTCCTCGCCGGGCGCGCGCCGGTCGATAAGCGCAACCGACAATCCGCGCTTGGCGAGTTGCAGCGCGATCGATGTGCCGACGATGCCGGCGCCGAGAACGATGGCGTCGGTGCGCGCCATGGGCTTCCTCTCGTGACTCGCTTTATCGCAAGCTTATAGCTGGACCGCCGCAACCCCATACGCAAGCGCCGCCCGAAGGCGGCGGCTGCCATGCGTAATTTGCGCGCTGGGACTAGATGACGGCGAGCAAGGCTGCCGCGGGCGCCAGCGCCTGCATTCCCGCCGTAAGCATCTGCACAAGTTGACCGGCGTCGCTCTGATCGCCGGAATCGCTGCCTTGCGCAGCACCGTTGGACGCCGAGGACGATGGTGTCGCGGCGGTCGTCGCCGTCTGGACCGTTCCGTCCTGAAACGTGGTGGTTGTCGTGGTGGAGCCGTCCGGGTTCGTGGTCGTGACCGTGGTCGCGCCGTCGGCACTACTTGAGGAATCACCCGAGCCGTCAGAACCGTTCGCGCCCGAGGCCCCACCGGAAGTCCCGCCCGAACCGCCGCCGCCCTGACCGCTTTGAACCGAGAGCAATGAGTCCATGTTGTCCGAACTAAAGCGCGCGCCGGTGCTGCTGCCTGCGGGCGGCTGCGAACTCGCGGAATCGCCGGGCTGGTTTGCCTGGCTGGGGGCAGACGCGGCCTGCAACAGCGCGGTCAGCGGATCGGTATCATCCGGCCCATTGCTGGCGTCCGCCGATTGGCTCTGGAAAAGCGGGGAATAAATTTGCGCACTGGACATGGCGCCGACTGACATGGACATGCCTCGATACTCCACAAACTCTTGTCCACCGGTCGTCCGGTGATGGCCGCACCCGCCGCCTTTGACGCAAAACTCGCGCCAAAGCCGAAGCATACGCAAAACCCTGGTTTTGCAGGTGACGGCGGCAATTCCGGCGGCGCAATGCGCGCGCCGGCCGGCAATATTTGCCGCCTCGCCCCTCGTACTTGCCGGGTTACAGCCCATGCGCCGGCGCGTTGCCCGCCGGACGCCAGCGTGTTAGGCGAACGCATCCGGAGGCAAAATATGCGCCCGTTGATCATCGCGCCGTCAATTCTCGCGGCCGACTTTGCCAAATTGGGCGACGAGGTGCGCGCCGTCGACGCCGCCGGCGCCGACTGGATCCACCTCGACGTGATGGACGGGCACTTCGTGCCCAATATCTCCTTCGGGCCCGATGTGGTGAAGGCGATCCGCCCGCTCAGTAAAAAGACGTTCGACACGCATCTGATGATCGCGCCATGCGATCCTTTTCTCGAAGCCTTCGCCAAGGCGGGCTCCGACCTCATCACGGTGCACGTCGAGGCAGGCCCGCATATTCACCGCTCGCTGCAACTGATCCGCGCGCTCGGCAAGAAAGCCGGCGTGACGATGAATCCCGGCACGTCGGCATCGAGCATCGAAGACGTCATCGACATGGTCGATCTCATTCTCGTCATGTCGGTCAATCCCGGCTTCGGCGGGCAGAAATTCATTCCCACCGCGCTCGACAAAGTGCGCCGGTTGCGCGCGCTTGCCGGCGCGCGCCCGATCGACATTGAGGTCGACGGCGGCGTAACGGCCGAGAACGCCGAGGAGATCATTCGCGCCGGCGCCAATGCGCTGGTCGCCGGCTCCGCCGTGTTCAAAGGCGGCGACTACAAGGGCAACATTGCCGCCATCCGTCAGGCGGGCGCCATGGCGCGCGGAGAAGCGGCGTGACGATCCCGCGCTATTCCCGCCCCGAGATGACCGCGATCTGGGATGCGCAGACGCGCTTCCGCGTCTGGTTCGAGATCGAAGCGCACGCCGCCGACGCGATGGCGGACCTTGGCATCATTCCGAAAGACGCCGCAAAAACCATCTGGGAAAAAGGCAAGAACACGAAATTCGACGTCGCGCGCATCGATGCCATCGAGGCCGAGGTCAAGCACGACGTCATCGCCTTCCTCACGCATCTTTCCGAAATCATCGGGCCGGAAGCGCGCTTCATGCATTCCGGCATGACTTCGTCGGACGTGCTCGATACCTGCTTCAATGTCCAGCTTGTGCGCGCCGCCGACATCCTGATCGCGGATCTCGACCGGCTGCTCGCCGCGCTCAAGCGGCGGGCGCACGAACACAAGATGACGCCAACCGTCGGCCGCTCGCACGGGATTCATGCCGAACCGACCACGTTCGGGCTTAAGCTCGCTTATGCCTATGCCGAATTCGCGCGCGCGAAGACGCGGTTAGAGGCCGCCCGCAAGGAAGTCGCGACCTGCGCGATCTCCGGCGCGGTCGGCACATTTGCTCAGGTAGACCCGCGCGTCGAAGCGCATGTCGCCAAGGCAATGGGCCTCACCGTCGAGCCGGTCTCGACGCAAATCATCCCGCGCGATCGCCACGCCATGTATTTCGCGACGCTGGGCGTCATTGCCTCCTCCATGGAGCGGCTCGCGATCGAGATCAGGCATTTACAGCGCACCGAAGTGCTGGAAGCCGAAGAGTTCTTCTCGGAGAAGCAGAAGGGCTCCTCCGCGATGCCGCACAAGCGCAATCCGGTGCTGTCGGAAAACATCACCGGCCTCGCGCGCATGGTGCGCGCTTACGCCCTGCCCGCGATGGAAAACGTCGCGCTCTGGCACGAGCGCGATATCTCGCATTCCTCGGTCGAGCGCATGATCGGCCCCGACGCCACCGTCACGCTCGATTTCGCGCTCAACCGTCTCGCCGGCGTGATCGAGAAGCTGATCGTCTATCCGGCCAACATGCAAAAGAATCTCGACAAGCTGTCCGGCCTCATTCACTCGCAGCGCATCCTGATTGCGCTGACGCAAAAGGGCGTGTCACGCGAGGAGGCCTACCGGATCGTGCAGCGCAATGCGATGAAGGTGTGGGCCGGCGAACACGAATTTCTCGCGCTGCTCAAATCCGATCCGGACGTGGCGAAGGCAATGAGCGCCAAGGAGATCGAAGCCAATTTCGACGTCGGCTATCACCTCAAGCACGTCGATACAATCTTCAAGCGCGTGTTCGGCGGCGCGTGATTTGCATAGGCGTCTGCTCGCGCGCGCTGCACATTAGGCGCGCGAGCGCGAACCATAAGCGACGCGGCACCACGCGCCCGCGCACCCAAGCACCTCGACCCGAGCGCCTGTCGGCATGACCGCCACGACGCCGTAACCTGTGCCGGGGCCGCCGCGCAGATTGAGATCGGATTGCACGACGGCGGCATTGGCCAAGAGCATGGATTTGAATGACATGGTTCGTTTTCCTTTCAGTTGAAAGCGTGCCCCTTCAACCCACTAATGGACAACAATGCTGTTCCCGCCCGCGACCCATTGTCACTTTGTCGCGAGCGTGGCTTATCTCAACCGAATACGGCGAATCTCGCACATGCCAACAGACGCAGCTCCAACCATTCTGGTGTTCGATTCCGGCCTCGGCGGCCTTACGGTGTTCCGTGAAATCGCGCGTGCGCGGCCCGATGCCCGTTTCGTCTATGTCGCCGATGACGCCGCGTTCCCGTATGGCGCCATGCCGCAAGACGCGCTGGTCGCGCGCATCCTGAAGATCGCGGGCGACGCCATCGCGCGCTGCCATCCCGACCTCGTGGTGATCGCGTGTAATACCGCCTCGACGCTGGCGCTTAGCGAATTGCGCGCCAAATTCAGCGTACCGTTCGTCGGCACCGTGCCGGCGATCAAGCCCGCCTGCGCGCAGTCGAAATCGAAACGCGTCGCCGTGCTTGGCACGCAAGCGACCGTCGGGCGCGAATACACGCGCGCGCTGATCCGCGAGTTCGCCGACGGCTGCCAGGTGACGCTGGTCGGCTCGGCGCGGCTTGCGACACTGGCGGAGGCCGAGCTCAACGGCCAGCCGGCCACCGACAAGGACATCGCAGCCGAGATCGCGCCCTGCTTCGTCGTCGATAAAAGTGGCCGCACCGACACGAACGTGCTTGCCTGCACGCACTATCCGCTGCTGCTGGCTCGCCTCCGCGCCAATGCCGCGTGGCCGGTGGGCTGGATCGATCCGGCGCCGGCCATCGCGCGCCGCGTGGTCGATTTGATCGGCCCGCCGCCCGGCAGGCATACGGCGCCACGCGCGGATATCGTCTTTACATCCGGCCACGCCCTCTCGGCCCCGCTTGCCGCGGCGCTAAAAACCTACGGATTTCCCTAAGGGCACGGCAAAAGCACGCCCGAGGCGATTTGACACCCCTCCCCGATACCCCTAAGAAACCGGCGTCGCGCGGAGGTTTAAGCCCCGCGTGGTGTTTCGCGACCCGCGGTTTTGTTGGTTTTTCGCAATTCTTTGCGCTTCGGCCTCAAAACCTGTCGGTTCCGGGAAATCCGGGACAAAGGAGGGCGCGGTTCCTCATTCTGTTTCATCAAGAGGACGCGATGACCAAGCGCAATGAAGCCAAGTACAAACTCGACCGCCGCATGGGCGAGAACGTCTGGGGCCGCCCCAAGAGCCCCGTCAATCGCCGCGAATACGGCCCCGGCCAGCACGGCCAGCGCCGCAAGGGCAAGCTCTCCGACTACGGCGTGCAGCTCAAGGCCAAGCAAAAATTGCGTGGTTACTACGGCAATATTTCCGAGAAGCAGTTT
>Ga0134126_10011816_pt1 | contig 11017 bp, 7 predicted proteins | sample KB31752_FD_96881 | JGI IMG/M metagenome (GOLD analysis project Ga0134126, IMG submission 96881) | Terrestrial soil microbial communities with excess Nitrogen fertilizer from Kellogg Biological Station, Michigan, USA - KB3-175-2 | ecosystem: Environmental > Terrestrial > Soil > Unclassified ... | reverse complement strand
GAGCACTGCAAGCGGAGGCTGCCCGGCTACATGGTGCCCGACATGGTGGAGTTCTGCGAGGCGCTGCCCAGGACCTCCACCGGCAAGGTCGACCGCGCCCGGCTCACCGGAGCCTGGTAGGCGATGAGCAGAGAAAGCCGCAGGCAGGAGGTAACTCAATTGGAAGCGGTCAAAACGGCCATGGCTGAGGCGGCAGGCCCCCTGCGCCAACGGCGGGCAGGCGAGGCTGGCCGACCGGGGACGGTCTCTGCGGGGCGGCTGCTGCTTGAAGCGGAGAAGGTTGCCTACTGGCTGGCGGTGGCGCCGCTGGCGGCACTTCTGCCCGCCAGCCTCGCCTACCGTGTCGCCTGCTGGCGAGGGGACTTGCATTTCCGGTATTGGGCCAGGGAACGGTCCGAAATCGTGCGCAACCTGCGCCTGGTGTTCGGGGACGACCTCGGCCTGGATGAGGCTGAGCGTCTGGCCCGGGACTTCTTCCGGTTCCGCTCCTGCCACGTAATCGACGTGATGCGGCTGCGGGGCCAGGCCCGGGCCCTGGGGAAACTGGTCGAGATCCGCGGCCGCGAGCACTTGGACGCCGCGCTCGCCGGGGGCAACGGAGCTATCCTCTGCAGCGCTCACTTCGGTTCCCACTTCAGCGCCTTCTCCCTGCTCCACGCCAGCGGATTCCCGGTCACCAGCATCGGGCGCTGGCACTGGAATTACACGCCTGGCTTGACTTCTGTTGAGCGGCGGTTCTGCGATCTCGTCTGGGCCCGGCGCGAGATGCGCCACCGGCAGCGGCCGAATATCGAGCCGTGCCCGGGCCAGGTTCAGGTCGCGGCGCAGGCCGCAGCCGTGCTCCGTGCCAATGAGGTGGTGACGATCTGCAGCGACGCCGCACCGCTCGACGCTGACCGGACCCGCACTATCCAAGTGCCCCTGCTCGGGCGGCAGGCCAGGCTCCTGCCCGGTGTGGTGACCCTCGCCCAGCTGACCGGTGCCCCGATTCTCATGGCTTTCGTGTATCGCTCGGCCGACTACCGCCACCAGGTGCTGGAAATCTCACCGCCGGTGCCGCTGTACGGCGAGACGGAGGCGGCGTTCGGGCGCTGCGTGGCCGCGATGGATGCGGCCATCAGGACAAGCCCCGCCCAGTGGATCTTCTGGCACAACACGAGTGACCTTGCCAGCCTCGGGCTACTCTTGGCGGCTCCGCCGGCCGTCGAGGACACTCCTCAGGCTCGAACGAACACTCCGCACTACGGAACGTGACTGTTAACGTGAGAATTTACGCCGCACGACCACGACGGAGGGGGAGTCGCCGTGCCCGGACAGGCGCGTGAGGTCGCGACCTGGTGGCGCCGACGCGCAGGGTCAACGATCCGGAAGATCGCGAACGGCCGACGGACAAGTAGCCCGGCGTCGGCCAACGGCCAGGAGGGCACGCCCGCTGCATGCCGGAGCGCTGGCCATGTACTTGTGGTCGTAGAAAACATCCCGTTGGGGTTCGACTTTAGGGCCCTTAAGCAAGTCGACGATCTGCTCGCCAGCGGCTACCGGGTGTCCGCAGTGACGAGAAGAGATCCGGCAAATGCGGGATACCGCGAGCAGCCGGGCATGAAGGTGCTTGAATACCCGCCGCCCCGCGAGCCTCGCAGCAAGCTGGGATACATGGGTGAGTATGGTGCGTCGCTAGGTTGGGCTGCCGTGCTCAGCCTGTCAGTCCGGCTTCGCGGCCCCATCGACATTGTCCAGTTCTGCCAGCCGCCGGACATCTATTTCCCGCTCGGCTGGATACTGAGAGGGTTGGGCGCGAAGGTCGTCGTCGATCAGCGTGACCTCATGCCCGAGCTCTTCGCCGCCAGATATGGCCAGTCGAATCCCGCCATGATGTCGGTGTTGCGCTGGCTTGAGCGGCGGACCCAGCGTGTAGCTGAGCACACGCTGGCCACCAACGAGACCTTCCGCAGACGCCTGATCGAAGCAGGCGCCACGCCTGAGCGAGTGACGATTATTGGGAATGGCCCTGTCCTCAGCCGGATCCAGGCGACAGCCGCCGACCGTACCCTGCGCGGCCAGCACAACTTCCTCTGCTGCTGGATTGGAGAGATGAATCTCCAGGACCACGTGGATCTGGTGCTGCGCGTCGCCGCACATATCGTGCGCGACCTGGGGCGCACGGACTGCGGCTTCGCGGTTATGGGCGATGGCGAGTGCCTCGAGGAAGCGCGTGCACAGTCGGCCCAGCTTGGGCTTGAAAGCTGGGTTCACCTTCCTGGATGGCTGCCGCAGGACGAGGTCTTCAGTTACCTTGCGAGCGCTGACCTCGGCCTCGATACCTCGCTACAGAACGAGATCTCCCCGGTCAAGGTTATTGAGTACATGGCCTTTGGCCTGCCTTTCGTCGCGTTCAACTTGGGAGAGACCCGGGTTTTGGGTGAAGGTTCGTCGGTGCTTGTACCGCCCGGCGATATTGAGAGTTACGCGCGGGAGGTCGTTGCGCTGATCGATGACGCTGCCCGTCGCGGCAAAATGGGCGAGATCGGGCGCAAGCGGGTCCAGGAAGACCAAGCATGGGAGCGGCAGTCGATCGCGTACATCAATGTCATTCGGAGGCTCAGCCAGCAGAGCTCAGGCGTTCAAGGAGTTGCAGGTGTTTGAATCCTCCTATCCGTTTGCCTTCTTCGATTATTTCCGTATCCCCTACACCGTGCGGCCGGGACTGGCCATAGGCGATGGCCCCCGCGCCCCTGTATCGGTGCACCAGATACGCACAATGGGGGGGCCCGGTGCCGTGTCGCGTTCCCTGCTGTGGCAGGGAACGGCCGACCCGTCGGCCCTGCCTGCCAGCCGTCAGCTCGGTCGCTACCGGCTGCGGGACTTCACCTTTTTCGGGCACGTCGCCGTCGGCGCGGCAGTTCCCGGCACGCTCAGCCGATTTAGTCACGGATGGCATCCGGCCGAGCAGATCCTTGATAGCGCGGGCCATGTGCGGGCCGCTGTCTGGCAGGACGGCGATGGCAATATCTTCCTGCCCTTCGATCCAGGCGAGGTGATGCAGCAGTTCTGGTCGGAGAGATACAGGCTGGTTGAGCGCTCGCCTATGGCGGTAAGGGGCCGCGCGGCCTTGGTGCGGGGCTATTACCTGGCACGTCCCGCCTTGCCCCGTCCGCTCCAACTTCGCCTGCGGCGCGCATTCACCCGGGCGCAAGGCCGGACATCCTTTCCCAGTTGGCCGGTCGAGGACAGCCTGCACAACCTCTATGCATGGTTGTTCGGCCTAGTGGCCCAGCTGGCTGGCCGACCAGTGCCGTTCGTCGACCTATGGCCGGAGGGCCGGTCGTGGGCGCTGGTGCTCACGCATGATGTGGAAACCGATGTCGGCTTCCGTAGCCTCGACCTGCTGCGCGGACCAGAACGCCAACTCGGCTACCGGTCGTCATGGAATTTCGTCCCGCTGCGCTACAAGGTCGCAGACGATGTGGTCCGCAAGCTGCAGGAGGAGGGTTGCGAGGTTGGAGTCCACGGTCTCCGGCATGACGGTCACGATCTCGGCTCCAAACGGCTGGTGGCAAAGCGGCTTCCGGCAATGCGGGAATACGCGGACCGCTGGCAGGCTGTCGGGTTCCGCTCCCCGTCCACCCAGCGGCAATGGGAGCTGATGCCCACTCTCGGGTTCGAGTACGACTCGTCCTACAGCGACACCGATCCGTACGAGCCGCAGCCCGGAGGCTGTTGCAGCTACCTTCCGTACTTCAACGCGAGCATGGTGGAACTCCCGATAACCCTCCCCCAGGATCACACCCTCTTCGCCATTCTCCAGAATCCTGACGCGGACGTATGGATCCGGAAGGCCCAGTTCCTCCGCGAGCACCATGGGATGGTGCTGGCACTCACCCACCCGGACTATGCCGCCGACCCGAGAATGGCGGAGGGCTACTGGTCACTGCTTGAGTGCTTCCGCAGTGACCCGACGGTCTGGCATGCATTGCCCAGGGAGGTTGCCACCTGGTGGCGCCAACGTGCTGGTTCGGTAGTCCGCGGCGCCGGCGACAACTGGCGTATCGAAGGACCCGCATCGCCCAGCGGGCGAATCCGGTTCGCCGACGCCGACAGCTCGCGAGCCCGCGAAGGCTAATGGTGGCGGCGCGATTCCCGGCGGGCAGATGCGGACATCACCGGTGCGCTTCTCCTGAGCCGGGACCATCGTCGGGGCGGGTTTCCGTGTCGCGCGGCTGGCGCGAGTAGGCATGAGGGGCGCCAGGCTGCTCCCACTGCTGCCCGTTGGGACCTCGCGGCGGCACGGCACTCGCGAGGACCGCGGGGGCTTCGGACGGTGAAGCCGCCGGCTCTGGTTCGTGCACGGGGACCGGCCGCGCTTGGCCGTTGGCGGGTGAGGCCACGCCGTTCAGCACGCCGATGATGGTCCGCGGCCCAGTCGCCCGGATCTGCCGCACGGCCGCGCCGACGGCCTCCCGGGTGCTGGACCGGACATCTGCCACCATGGCCACGATGTCGCTTGCCCGCGCCAGTGCGAGGGTGTGGGAAACCTCAAGCACTGGCGCGCTGTCGACAACGATGACATCTGCCTGGGCTCTCATCTCCCGGAAAGCCCTCGTCAGCCGGTTGTCAGGGAAGGTCTCCGCTGGCCTGGCCGACGCAAGGCCAGCGGTCACGAGCCTCAGTCCGGGTACTCGGGCGACTGGGACCGCAACCTCGTCAAGCGAGGCGCGCCCGGCAAGTAGATCACTCCACCCCGGCCTGCGGCCCGTGTCGAACACTTCGCTCATTGCCGGGCGCCGCGGGTCGGCATCGACCAAGAGCACTCTCGCACCCGGCTCTGCCAGGGATGCCGCCAGGTTGGCGGCCACGCTGGTGCGCCCGTCGCCGGGTTGCGCGCCGACGACGAGCAGCACCGCACCGCTATCGGTCACCGCGGTGATGAGTGGACTTAGATTCTCCCGAAGATAGCGGTAGGCCTCGGCCGCTGGGGAGAGCGGGTGCCGCAGGAAGATGTCACGCGGATGCTTGGCGAGCGTGATTGTCGCGAGCACCGGCGCACCCAGGCAGCGCTCTAGGTCCGCACGGTCGCGCACCCGGTGATCAAAGTGATCGCGGACAAAGATGGCACCGATACCCAGCAGCAGCCCCAGGACCGCGCCGACGGGCAGGAGGATCTTCTTGCCCGGTCCGGCCGACGAGGCGGGCAGCGTCGCGGACGTGACCAGCGTGACGTTCATGGGGTCGCGTGCCCGCGCAGCCTTGGACCGCCTCGCGTCGTTGCGGAAAGCCATGTACGCGGCGGCAGCGGCAGCCGAGCAGCGCTGAGCCTTGATCGCCGTCGGCATCGCGCAGTTGATCGACAGGACGTTGGCGGTGCCGCCCGTCGCTGAGGTGCCCGACACGGTGGCTGACAGATCTCCCGCCAGAGTGCCTGGCGGGATGCCGATCGCGCGGGTGACATCGGTGAGGACGACCCCCGACGTGGCGACCTGCTGCTCGGTAATCATGTTCGGCGCCCAGTTGGCGGCGATGGCGGCAGCGGTCGGCTCGATGTCGACCTCGGCGGTGGAGACGTAACGCACCGGGAGGCTAGCGTAGATCAGCCACGCTCCGGCGATCCCGGCCAACGTGGCGAGTAGCAGCCATAGGGCGTATTTGCGTAGCAGTGTCATAGAAGCACCCCCTGGGGTTGAGCGGCGGCGGCCGCCGCGGAGCGACTGACGCTGACGGGCGAAGTCCGCCGCGCGGGGAGTTTGCGCACAAGCGCCAGCAGCAAGAAGAGCGCGTCACCCGAGCCGCGGTATGTCAGGTGCGGATCGAAAGCCATGAGCACCACTTGCGAGCACATGGCCACCGCCACCGCGGTACCCGCGATCCCGGCCGCGTCGGCACGCCTCGCATAGGCCCAGCCCTTCCGGATCACGGCGCCGGCGAACGCGATGTAGCTGGCGAGCAGCGGGATCCCGCCGCCCCAGAGCAGCCAGGTGTAGCCACTCTCGATCCAGATGTAGCCGCCCTCTTTGCCTGGATCGGCGACGCGGGCTGAAGGCCGCACGCCCAGGATCCAGTTGTGATCGGAGAACAGGACGGGCCAGAAAAACGTCCGCAGATTGTAAAGACGGTCGACCCAGCTGAGCGGAAGGCCCGCGGTGGAATGGAAGTCGCTGAGCCGGAGTTGGATCACCGGCCAGAGCAGGATCCCGCCGAAGAGGGCGACTGGGATCATGTAGATGGCGATCCGGCCCGATCGGGTGATTGCCACGAGCGCGATGAGGGCCACGACCAGCCCGATAACTGTCGCGAATTCCGCCGCGGCAATGACGCTGAGTGCGTAAAGAGCGGCGAGGCCGCCCAGCCACAGGCGGCGCGGGTGACCGCGCACGATCATCGCGACCGCGATCCCCAAGTTGAGGATCGCCAGATCCGCCGTCGCGGCGGGCAGCCCTAGCAGGGAACTGCCGCGGCCAACCGACACCATGCCGTCCGTGCCGGGCGACGAGGTATACGTCGCGAGCAGCCCGGGAACCCCGGCCAGGCCAAGCGACTGCACGATGCCGATGACACCGATGATCGCCGCTGCCGCCATCGACAGCACCAGGCATCTCATCGCCTGCTCGCGCGTCGAGATAACCGACCGGACGATGGCGTACTCGGCGAGGAGCTTCCACAATACGAGGCAGTAAAAGAGGTCGTCTGCGCTGATCGGGCGCTGCCGCACCGCCATCATCGCCAGCGGTAGCACGGAACTGGTGACCCCGAGCGCGACAAGGGCGATATCCACGCGGTCCATACGTGGCCACCGGGTGTCGCCGCTGCGCAGTCCAGCTAGCCAGCGCAGCCCGATAGCCGCGCCGAACAGGACGATGAGCGCTTCGTTCGGCCGCAGCAAGGGAACAACCGAGCCGGCGCTGACGCCGACGATGAGCGGGGTAACGAAAATGAGTAGGTACGCGGCGGTGGCGGGCCTGGCTATAACCCATCCGATAAGGCCGATCACGATCACCGCGAACACCGCGTACTTGATCTTGATGCCTGCCAGTGCCCCGACCGCGGTAATGACGAGCAGCAAGCCAGCGTCGAGCCACCGACGCCGGAGGGCGGACCGCGCGGCTTCCGCGGCATTGGCCGTCAGCCCGGTCAGCCGAGGCGTGAACCGCCGTGGCCGCTGCCGGTCAGTAACTCGCGACAGCCCTGCCGCGCGCCCCGCCAACCGACGCCAGCGGTGCCGGAGCGCCTCTGCCAGCCATTCCATCTGCGGGGCGCCGAGGACCGCTTGCGCGGCGAAGTAGACGCCAGCCCCCCCGGCACTAACCAGAAGCGCTGTGGCGATGCGGCCGGGCGCGCCCGTCAGGCGGCTGGCCAGGAAGTTCGCCCCAGCCCACGCCGGCACCGCCATGATCGCGGAGCAGACGAAGGTTTGCCAGAATGGCCGCAACGTCCGCTCCCCGCCCCTCGGCATTTCTCGCCACAGGTTGCGCACGAGGTACCACGCCGCCACCGTGCTGCCGACGGAAAAGACGAGGCCGAGTGCCGTGAGCAGCGCGGGCCCGCGAATGTAGGCGGTGACGGCGACTATACCGACCGCGCTCACGCTCGCCTGGATGATCATTCCGCGCAGCGGATGGGTGGTGTCCTTGCGCGCATAGCAGGCGTATGTCGTTACCAGGAACAGCGTCTCGCCGACGATGGCCGGCGCTAGGCCCCGCAGCGCCGCCGCGATCATGTCGCGGCCGCCAGCCGCGCCGAAGGCACCGAAGCCGATAACGCCCGCGATCGGCTGGGCGATGACGATATAGGCCGTCGCCGCGGGTACGGCAAAGAAGCATGCGAACGCCAGTCCGTTCATGTAGGTGTCGCGAAACAGCCCGGCTTGGCCGGGATCGGTCATTCGTGACAGCCTGGGCATCAGCGAGAGCGCGACCGGCGACGCTGCTAGCGCGAAGGGCAGGAAGTAGAAATTCGTCGCAAGGTCGAAAGCCACCACGCCCCCGGGCACGCGATTGGCAGCCAGCAACAGCGCCCCGAGTTGCAGTGCCGCCAGCGCTCCCTGCGCCAGGGCGGGCAATGCCCGGTGAATTGTGGCGCGTACCTGCGGGTCACGCCATCCGGCATTCGGCACGAGGACGATGCCGGCCCGTCTGGCGCCCCACCATTGCACGCTTGCGTGCAGCATGACCGCGCCAGTGGTGCCCAGGCCGAGCAGGAGCAGCAAGGAGAGCGGGAAAGTATGCTCCGCCGCCACGTTTGTGTAGAGGACGGTCACCGCCCCGAGAACGGCAATCGTACCCAGGTTCTCAAGGGCCGGCGCGGCGGCCGCCAGCGCGAAGCGGCGGTGAGCGTTCATGACCGCGGTGGCCGTGCCCACGATCGCGTACAGCGGCACCTGCGGCAGCAGGAGCAGCACCAGCAGCGTACCGACATGCACTTGGCTGCCCGCGGCCGGAGCGCCGGCCGAGCCCAGCTTGAGCAGCCAAGGGGTCGCGACCGCCACAACAGGAACGATCGCCAGCATGCCCAGCATCGCCACTCCCAGCAGCCCGCCCGCGGTACGGGCCGCCGCCAGCCGGTTCCCGGAGTCGATATGGCCGACGAGAGCGGGAATGAGGAGCGACGAGAACATCGACCCGGCCAGCAGGCCGTAGAACACGAAGTTCGGCAAGGAGTTCGTGAACTGGTAGGCGTTTGCGAAGTAGGTCGCGCCCAGTACGGCGGCGATCGTGATGCCCCGCAGGACTCCCGTGAGGCGGCTGATGACTGTCCAGGACGCGACCGACAGCGAGTCACCGACCGCAGACTGGGGGGTAGTCAGGTCCGAACCGCCGTCGAGCGGCTCGGGAACTGCGCTGGCGGCGCTGCTGGCCGTCAACTCGCGCCCCCTCGGAAAAGGGCTGGCACTGTCCGGGCCAGGATGGTGAGGTCAAGAACCACGCTGCGGCGTCGCGCGTACTCGACGTCAAGCTCGAGGGCTCTGCGCATGGGGAGCCGGCTGCGACCGCTGACCTGCCACAGGCCAGTTATGCCGGGCTTCACTATGAAGCGCGGCCGATACGGTGCGGCGAGCAGCTGTGCTTCCCACGGGAGCATCGGACGCGGTCCGACGAGAGACATGTCGCCGCGCAGCACGTTGACCAGTTGCGGCAACTCATCCAGGCTGGTCCGGCGCAGCCACGCGCCAAGCGGCGTGATACGCGGATCGTCGGCCAGCTTGAACAGCGCACCGCTTCGTGCCGGGGCTTCCTGCTCCGCTGAGAGCATGCCGGTGACGTATGCACGGTGCATCCGGTCGTCACTGCCGGCGTACATGCTGCGCAGCTTCAGCATCGTGAAAGGCCTCATATCGCGGCCGAGCCGTTCCTGCCGGAAAAACGCCGGGCCAGCGGACGTCGACCGCACCAGGCAGCACAAAAGCAGCAGCAAGGGTGCCATACTGACGATCAGCACCGAAGCCAGCGCGATGTCCAGCGCCCTTTTCACAGCCTCCTGCCCTGGGCCGGGCGCGGTGGCTTCCTTCCTTTCGGCGAGGTCAGTCACGGCAAGGTTTCCTTCCCCGCGCCGGCATTGGCCCGCTGATACGGGCTCGCCGACGCCGTATCCATGACCACTCGCCCGTCTATATCGGGCAATTCCGCGACCATGCGGCGCGGCACAGCGGGGTTACCGAAGGCCACCACCTTTGCTGGTACGTCACGCGTGACAACAGATCCAGCCCCGATGAGCGCTCCCGCGCCAATGCGGACGAACGGCAGAATGGTCACATTGACCCCAATTTGCGCTCCCGTGCCAATCTTGGGGCCAGCCATCAGCTGGGCAGAGCGACGGTCACCGGGGTAGAGGTCGTTGGCGATCGTCACCCCCGGCGCGAGAAAGACGTCGTCTTCGAGCTCGGTATATTGGGCGACGTAGCAATTGCAATGAATTTTTACGCGGTTCCCGATGCGGCAACCGTAATCGATGACGCTGTTACTCCAGACCGAGACGTCGTCGCCGACCTCGCATCCCTCCCGGATGACAACGCCATGCCCGGTCTCTAGGTGCCGTCCTATCGTCGAGCCGTCATAGAGCACGGTTCCGGACCGGAGCCTGGCCCCGGCCCCGAGAACCAGCGGATCCGCCGTTGCTTGCGACACGCAGTAGCCAACAAGCACTCCATGGTCGGCCATCATGGCCTCGTGACGGGTCGCACCTGCGGGCTCATCAGGCATTGACACGCTCCGAACTGGCGGTCGCGGCCCGCACAGCCTCGCACAGCGACTCGCACACGAGGTCGACCTGGCGGTCAGTCAGGTGCGGGAACATCGGGAGTGACAGCAGCTCGCCGGCTGACTGCTCGACCACCGGCAGAGGGCGCTCCGCGAACCGCCGCAGCGGGGGCTGCTTGTGACAGGGCACGGGGTAATGCACGCCGGTCTGTATGCCCCGCTGAGTTAGCTCCGCGCGGACGCTGTCACGCCGGGTGACGCGCACGACGAACAGGTGATAGACGTGGCGCGCCAGCGGCGTGGCCCCCGTCAGCCTCAGTTCGGTGCCAGTGAACTCGTGGGAGCCGAGCAGGTCCCGGTAGCGGGAGGCGAGCGCGATCCGGCGTTCGGTCCACGTATCGAGATGGGCTAGCTTGCCCGAGAGCAGGATCGCCTGCAGGGCGTCCAGGCGGCTGTTGGTGCCTAGGCAGTCGTGGAGATAGTGCATGTCGCCATGAGGTCGGCCGTGGTTGGCCAGTGTTCGTATCCGGTCAGCCAGTTCCGCCCGGGAGGTGACGACGGCGCCGGCGTCCCCGCACGCACCCAGGTTCTTCGCGGGATAGAAGCTGAAGCACGCCGCTTCACCAAATGATCCCGCGCGACGGCCATTCCATTCCGCGCCGTGCGCCTGTGCGGCATCTTCGATGACGGCTATCCCCGCCCGCTGGGCGACCGCCAGAAGCCCTGCCATATCCGGCATCTGTCCGTACAGGTGCACGATGATCACCGCTTGCGTGCGCGGCGTGATTGCTTCGGCGAGGGTACGCGGCGTCATGAGCAGCATGTCATCGCTG
>Ga0134126_10011814_pt1 | contig 11018 bp, 10 predicted proteins | sample KB31752_FD_96881 | JGI IMG/M metagenome (GOLD analysis project Ga0134126, IMG submission 96881) | Terrestrial soil microbial communities with excess Nitrogen fertilizer from Kellogg Biological Station, Michigan, USA - KB3-175-2 | ecosystem: Environmental > Terrestrial > Soil > Unclassified ... | reverse complement strand
GCGACGCTCATCGCCGCGGAGGAAGGGATCCTCGACCTCGACGACCCGGCCGGGCCGCCCGGCTCGACCGTCCGGCACCTGCTCGCGCACGCCTCGGGCCTGCCGTTCGACGGGAGCGCTCCCATCGCGAGGCCCGGGCAGCGGCGGATCTACTCGAACACCGGCTTCGACGCCCTCGGCGAGGTCGTCGTCGCTGCCGCCGAGATGCCGTTCGCCGAGTACCTGCGCGCGGCGGTGCTCGGGCCGCTGGAGATGAGCACGGCCGTCCTGCGCGGCTCGCCCGCGGCCGGCCTGCAGGGCTCGCTCGACGACCTGCTCCGCTTCGGCGCAGAGCTACAGCGGCCGCGGCTCGTCGCGCCCGAGACCCTGGCGGAGGCGACGTCGGTCCAGTTCCCGGGGCTCGTCGGCGTCCTGCCGGAGATCGGCCGGATGGAGCCGAACGACTGGGGTCTCGGGTTCGAGTTGCGCGACGAGAAGCAGCCGCACTGGACCGGGCACGAGAACTCGCCGCGGACGTTCGGGCACTTCGGCGGCACCGGCACCTTCCTCTGGGTCGATCCCGAGGCCGACGTCGCGCTCGCGTGCCTGACCGACCTCCAGTTCGGCCCGTGGGCGCTCGAGGCGTGGCCGAAGCTGGCGGACGACGTCCTGGCCGACTCAGGGTCGGCTCAGGGTCATTCCGGATAGCTCTGGCCCGGCGCGACCGGCGATGCTGGCGCCATGGACGAGACCACAGTCGAGCGGCCGGCCGTCAAGCGTCTCGAGCGCAGCCGGTCGGACCGCATGCTCGCCGGCGTCTGCGGGGGCCTGGCGCGCTACTTCGACATCAACCCCGCCTTCTACCGCGTCGGCTTCGTCGTCCTGACGCTGATCGGCGGGGCCGGGGTCCTCATTTACATCGCCGCAGCTCTCGTTATCCCGGACGAGGGCGAGGCGGACTCGATCGCGTCGGCGGCGCTTCGCGACCGGAGGGAGCGGCCGTGGCCGCTGATCGGGCTCGCCTTCGTCGCCGTCGCAGGGCTCGTCCTGCTCTCGCGCGTGAGCATCTGGCCTCACGGCGACGTTGCCTGGTTCCTGCTCCTGATCGCCGGAGTGATCATTCTCCACCTTGCGCGTCGTCCTCCGCAGGAGCTGAAGCCTGACGCCACTGCTCCGACCGCCTCGACCGCTCCCGCTGCTCCCACAGTTCCCCCCGCGCCGCCGCGGCGTCTGCGGCGGACTCGCCGGGTCGCCACGGTTGTCGGGCTCACCCTCGGCGGCCTCTTCGTCCTCTTGCTGGTGGCCACGGCGATCTTCGCCGCCGTCTTCCACGTGCACGTCGAGAACGGCGTCGGCGACAAGACCTACCGCGTCGTCGACGTCCGCGACCTGCGCTCGTCCTACGACCTCGGCATCGGCGACCTGCGGATCGATCTCAGTGATCTCAAGCTTCCGCCGGGCGAGACGCACGTACGCGGGTCGGTCGACGTCGGCCGCCTGCTCGTCGTCGTCCCGCCGAACGTCGCGCTGCAGGTGCGCAGCAAGGCCGACTTCGGCGCGGTGAAGCTCCTCGGCAGCGAGAACGACGGCCGGAAGGTCGACAAGAGCCTCGACCAGACGGGCAAGCGGGTGCTCGTCATCGACGCCCACGTCGGCGCCGGAAGTGTTCACGTGGATCGCGCCGTACGATGAGGCCGCATGCCGCTGCCCGCCTTCGCTCCTCGCGCTGAAGGGCGTGTGATCGCGGGCGTCTGCGCGGGAATCGCGCAGGCCCTCGACGTCGACGTCACGCTGGTGCGACTCGTCTTCGCCCTGCTCGCGCTCGCTGGCGGCGCCGGGATCCTGCTCTACCTCGCGCTCTGGGCATATGCGACCTGGAAGGCGAAGTGGCTGTGGGCGGCCCTGGTGCTCGCCGCCGGCGTCCTGCTCCTGCATGCGGTCGGGCTGTCCGAACGCGCGGTGGCCGGGATCGCGCTCGTCGCGGTCGGGCTCGCGTTCGCGTGGCGCGACGGAGGCAAGTTCAGGCTGGACACGCCGCTGTCCTACGGTGGCCTCGCCGTCGCCGCTGCAGGCGCGGTGCTCCTGCTCGGGGGCGAGGGCGGAACGACGGCGTTGCTCGCGCCAGGGGCAGTCGCAGGCGCGCTGCTGCTGATCGCCGGGCCGTGGTTGTGGCGGCTCGCGCTCGAACGGGACGCCGAGCGCGACGCGCGAATCCGGACCGAGGAACGCTCGGAGGTCGCGGCGAGGGTCCACGACTCGGTCCTCCAGACGCTCGCCCTGATCCAGCGGCACTCGAGCGAGCCACGGCGAGTGGCCGCGCTCGCCCGGCGGCAGGAGCGGGAGCTGCGCGGCTGGCTCTACGAGGACCGGCCGCTCGGCGACGACGAGGCCTCGCTCGTCGCGGCGCTTTCCGCGGTTGCCGCCGACGTCGAGGAGCTCCACGGCGTTCGCGTCGAGCTGGCGAGCGCCGGCGATTGCGCTATCGACGACGAGTCGGGCGCGCTCGTGCTCGCGGCGCGGGAGGCCATGACGAACGCCGCGAAGTTCTCCGGCGCGGACGAGATCGACGTCTATGCGGAGGTCTCGGGCGATGCGATCTCGGTCTTCGTCCGCGACCGTGGCTCCGGCTTCGACCGCTCCGCAGTCCCAACGGACCGGCGCGGCCTCACCGAGTCGATCGAGCGCCGGCTCGAGCGAGCGGGCGGGTGGGCTGCGGTGCTGACCGCGCCGGGTGAGGGCACGGAGGTCGAGCTCCACCTACCGCGGAGGCAGGCGTGAAACGGCGCGTCGTCCTGGTCGACGACCACTCGCTGTTCCTCGCGGGCGTGCGTGCCGAGCTCGGCGATGCCGTCGAGATCGTCGGCGAGGCGGGCAGCGTCACGGACGCGGTGCCGCTGATCAAGGAGCTCGATCCAGACGTCGTCCTGCTCGACGTCCACCTGGCCGACGGAACCGGCGACACGATCATCAACGCCGTCTCGCCGGAGCGACCGGGCGTGCGGTTCCTCGCGCTCTCCGTTTCCGACGCGGCCGAAGACGTCATCTCGGTGATCCGCGCCGGAGCCCGCGGCTACGTGACGAAGACGATCTCCGGCGACGAGCTCGCGGCCGCGATCGACCGGGTTGCGGCGGGCGACGCGGTCTTCTCGCCGCGCCTCGCCGGCTTCGTCCTCGACGCGTTTCGCGCCGGCGAGCACGTCGGAGGCGACGCCGAGGTCGATGAGCTGACCCCGCGAGAGCGGGAGGTTCTCCAGCTGATCGCGCGCGGCTACATGTACAAGGAGATCGCCGCGCGGCTGAGCATCTCCGTGAAGACCGTGGAAAGCCACGTCTCGAGCGTCTTGAGGAAGCTGCAGCTCTCGACTCGGCACGAGCTGACGCGCTGGGCGACACAGCACCGCCTCGTCTAGCAGCTCTCACCTCTCGTTAAAGAAGCGTCGGCATCCTGGGCGCATGACCTTCCAGTCGATGGGATGCGAGGTCGTCGTCGGCGGCGCGACGGAGTCGGAGCTCGCGCGCATCCGGACACTGTTCGAGGAGCGCGACGCGGTCTTCAGCCGCTTCCGGCCCGAGAGCGAGCTGAACTCGGTCAACAACGGCCGGGGTGCGCGGCTCGTCTCGCCGGTCTTCTCCCGCATGGTCGCGGCGGCGGTGCGGGCGCGCGAGCAGACCGGCGGCCTGGTCGACCCGACGCTCGGGGCCGCCGTCGAGGCAGCCGGCTACGACCGCGACTTCTCGCTGCTTCAGACGAGCGACGAGCCGCCCGGCCCGGTCGGGCAGCCCGGCAGGATCGAGCTCTACGGACGCGTGCTCGTGCTCGAGCCGGGAGTCCGGCTCGACCTGAACGGCGTCGTCAAGGCGGCGGCGGTCGACGAGGCGTTGCGGCTCGTGTCGGGGCCGGGCTTCGTCTCCGCCGGCGGCGATCTTGCGGCCAGCGGCCGCCTCGACGTCGCGCTTCCGGGCGGAGGCATCGTCGGCCTCGTCGCCGGCGGGCTCGCGACCAGTGGGAGTACGAAGCGGCGCTGGCGCCGTGGCGGCGCGGAGCAGCATCACCTGATCGACCCGGTCACCGGCAGGCCCTCGACGAGCCGCTGGGACGAGGTGACCGTCTGCGGCGCCACCTGCCTGGCGGCCGACGTTGCGGCGAAGGCCGCCTTCCTGCTCGGCGACGACGGGCCGGACTGGCTGGCCGAGCGCGGCCTGCCCGGTCGCTTCCTCGAGCGCGGCCGGGTCTACGAGAACTCGTGCTGGCTAGCGGAGGATGCCCGTGTGGCCTAGGGAGTATCGGCCCGGCTGCGGCCAGACGCAGAGCCCGTGCGGGCTCGACCCGACCGGGATCTTCGCGAGCAGCTTGCCGTTGCGCGTGTCGATCGCATAGACCACGCCGTTCCAGCGGCCCGAGAGCCAGAGCACGCGCCCGTCGGCCGAGACGTTGCCCATGTCCGGGCTGCCTCCGCCGGGGATGCGCCACTTGGCCACGAGCTTCCGCGTGCGGAGGTCGAGCACCGAGATCGAGCCCTCGGCCCGGTTGGTGATGTAGAGGCGGGTCGCGTCGCGGCTCACGTAGAGGCCGTGCGTGCCGGCGCCGGTCGGGATGAAGGCGCGCGTGCGGAAGGGCGAGCCCGTCACCTCCCAGATGCCGCCCCGGCCCATGTCCGCGACGTAGAAGACCCGGCCGTCGGGCGAGAGCTTCACGTCCTGCGGGATCCCGCCGCCGGGGAGCGTGATCCGCCCGACGACCTTCTCCCGCTGGACGTCGACCTTGATCAACTGACCCGAGAACTCGCAGGTGGCGATCAGGTAGCGGCCGTCTGCCGAGAAGTCCATGTGGTCGACGCCGCGGCAGGGCACGGGGAGCGCGTGGTGCAGCCGGAACGAATGCGGGAAGCGGAAGTCGAGCCGGCCGAGGCGCTCGGCCACGACGATCGCGTACCGCCCGTCGGGGGTGAAGTACATGTTGTACGGGTCGTCGACCGGGATCTGCCGCCCGGGGTCGCCGGTGCGTGGGTCGATCGGCGTGAGGCTGTTTCCCTCGTCGTTGAGGACGTAGAGCGTCTTCAGGTCGTAGGCCGGCGTGACGTGCTGCGGGAGCCGCCCGACTGGGAAGCTCCGGATCACCTTGTAGGTGTTCGGGTCGATCTCGTCGACGGTGTTGCTGTCGCTGTTCGGTACGTAGACGAGCGCGCGCGCCGACCGGGCCGCACCGGTGAGCCGACCCGCGGCGTCGGCGGCGTAGACGTTCTCCGTAGCGGGCTGCTTCGGCACGCTCGCCGACTGCGCTCGTCTCGGCGTCCGGCCCTGGCCGGGAACGAGCTCGGCGACCCTGCTCGTGGTGCCGGTGGGCGCGCGGCCGCCGACGAGGAGGATGCGGTTGCCGAGCGCGACCGCGGCGAGATCCGAGCGAGGAACGGCGAGGGCGCCGGCCGGGCGCACCGTCCGCGCGGCCGGGTCGACGGCCTCGATCCGAGCGGTCGGCGTGTTTACCGCGGGCCCGCGCCCGCCGATCACGAACGCGGTGTTGCCGATCGCCGCGGCTGCGGCGTGGGTCGTCGGCGCCGGCAGGCGGCCGATCGCGCGGACCCGCCCAGTGGCCGGGTCGAAGGCGAGGACGGTACGGCTGGCGGTCCCGCTCTGCAGCGAGCCGCCGGCGATGTCGAGCTTCCCGTCTACCGCTGTGACCGCGGAGTAGCGCAGCGCCTGAGGCAGCCGGGCGACGATGCGAGGCGTCCGTCCCGGCTGCCATGCGAGGATCGTGTTCAGCCACGCCGTGCCGGTGTAGCCGCCGACGACATACGCGGTGCGGCCGATCGTCGCGGCGGAGACGTCGGAGGCCGGCTCCGGCAGGTGGCCGACGACCGACGACCGGCCGCCGCTGCGGAGCGCCACGATGTCGTCGAGCTGATGTACCGCGTCGCCGCCGCCGAAGACGTAGGTCGTTCCGCCCACGGTGGCCGCTGCCGCGTCGTGTCGGGCGCTCGGAAGGGAGCCTCGCAGCGCCTGGCTCGTGGGCGTGACGAAGTGGACGTCGCCGACCGAGGCGTCCCCCGCGTCGAGCCCGCCGGCGACGAGGGCGCCGGAGCCGCTCGGAGCGGCGGCCCCGTCCTGGAGCGGCTGGGGCAGGCTCCGCAGCGCGCGCTCGACGACGTGCGTGGGCCGCCGTGCGGCGGCCTTCGTCGCGCTGTCCGGCCGCGTCGTCGTTGCCGCCGTGTTCCCGCTTGCGTGCTTCGAGCCCGAGGAGCAGGCCGAGCCGGCCGCGACGGCAAGAGCCGCGATCAGGAGGAGAGAGGTCGGGCGCACCTCGCCCCCCAGGATGCACGAAGCCTCCTGAACGCCGCCTGATCAGCCGTCGTCGGCGAACAGCGGCCGCAGCAGCTCGTCGAACGTCGCGCGGTCGCAGCTCGCGACGACGGCCGGCGTGAGGGCACGAACCGAGGCGGTGCGCGGAACGTGCATCGCGAGGCCGACCTCACCGAAGTAGTTGCCGGGGTGAAGGACGCGACGCGGGCCGAGATCCTCCTGGCTGACGGCGAACAGGCCCGAGAGCACGACGTAGAACCGCTCGGCGTCGTCGCCCTCGTGGACGACCGCCCGCCCAGGCGGGACCTCCTCGCGCTTCATCCGCTTGGCGATCTCGCCGAGCTTCTCCCCGGGCAGGCCGGCCAGGAGCTCGACCCGGGAGAGCTCGGTGACGGTCGCTGGGACGAACCTCGCCATACGCAGCTCCTATTCTTGCCGCGTGGGCGAGCTCGCGGGGTGGAGGTTCTGTCCGCGCTGCCGCGAGGAGCTGCAGGGCGGCGAGCAGCGGCTCGAGTGCCCGGCCTGCGGGTTCGTCATGTACGCGAGCTCGAAGGCGACCGCGGGCGCGCTCGTCGAGGACGGCGCGGGACGCGTGCTGCTGGCGCGGCGGGCCGCCGAGCCCTGCAGGGGCTACTGGGACATTCCGGGCGGCTTCCTCGAGGAGGGCGAGCACCCCTTGGACGGCATGCGGCGCGAGCTACGCGAGGAGACCGGGCTCGAGGTCGAGCCGCTCGACTTCCTGGGCGCCTGGATGGACCGCTACGGCGGCGACTCGACCGCGCAAGCGACGCTCAACCTCTACTGGACCGCGCGCGCGGTCGCCGGCGAGCCCGCTCCGGCCGACGACGTCGACGACCTGCGCTGGTTCGCGCGCGACGAGCTGCCGGGCCCGGACGCGCTCGCCTTCGAGAACGTGCCGCTGGTTCTGGCCGCCTGGCGGCGCCGAAGCCAGTAGGCCGCGCCCGTCGCGAAGTTAGGCCGAACGGCTCATTGCCTGCGCCCGCCCTCGTCCCGATCATGCACCCATGGATGACCGGGGCCTGCACCGAGTCGAGGACGAGCTGGGCGAGCATTGGCTTCAGCACTGGCTCGAGGACGGCATCGCGGCGATCGAGGCGTACCTCGCGAAGCACGCAGCCTTCCTCAGCTACCTCGACATCGACACCGCAGAGAGCGCCAGCTAGCTAGATCGCAATCCGACGCGGCTGCCGGTTTCGTACTATCCGGCGCCGATGAAGCTCAGCTACCTCTGGCACGGCCTGCCGGGCCACCCGATTCACCCGCCGCTGACGGACGCGACGATCGGCTCGTACACGGTCGCGACGGTCGCCGGGCTCGCAAGCGTGGTCGGTATCGCGCACATCGCGGCTGCCCACGCCTGGTGGATCGCGCTCGTCGTCGGGCTGATCGCAACCTCGCTCACCGCGTTGACCGGCTTCGCCGACTGGCTGACGCTCGAGTGGGGCTCGCCGATCTGGCGCACGGCGACCTGGCACATGGCTTCGATGCTGACCGCGACCGTCTTCTTCCTGATCGCCGCGCTCGTGGGGCACGGCGGCTACACGCACGGGGCCGTGCACGCCGGGCCATTCGTGCTCACGCTCGTCGGCTTCGTCTTCCTGACGGTCGGCGGCTGGCTCGGCGGCGCCATCGTCTTCGTGCACGGCATGCGCGTGCTCAGCCTGGTCGACGAGCCGCCGGCACGCGCTGTCGCGCCGGCGCCTCATCCGGAAAAGGAAGAAGCGGAGGCTTAGGAGGGCCGTGGCGGCAAAGCCGCCACGGCGCCTATGGTCGGCATCGCAAGCGACGCCTAAGCGGCCGCTTCGGCATACCCGCCACGGCCTCTATGGTCGGCATCGCAAGCGACGCTCAAGCGGCCGCCGCGGCAAAGCCGCCACGGCCTCTATGGTCGGCATCGCAAGCGACGCCTAAGCGGCCGCTTCGGCGAGGCCGAGGCGCTCTTCCAGCATCGACTTCGGCATCGCCCCGACCGCGGCGGCCTGCGGCTCGCCGTCCTTGAAGAGGATCAGGGTCGGAATCGACATCACGCCGTAGCGCTGCGCGACGGCGGGCTGCTCGTCGATGTTGAGCTTCACGACCTTCAGCTCGTCGCGCTCCTCCGCGATCTGGTCTAGCACGGGCGCAATCGCGTGGCACGGGCCACACCATTCGGCCCAGAAGTCGACCAGCACGGGCTTGTCGCTCTGGAGCACTTCCTGCTCGAAGGTCTGTTCGGTGACGGTGTCTGTCATGAAATCCTTTCTACCTCAGTGTCCAGATAGATCAAACGCCCGAGCAGGCGCCGATGTTCCCGCTCGGTACGATCGCCTGGTGTTCAAGCCGTTGCCGAGCGTGCCCGATCACCCCGCGCTCGAGCGCGAGATCCTAGAGCGCTGGGACGACGAGGGGACCTTCCGCCGTCTGCGCGAGCAGAACGCCGGCGGTCCGCGCTTCGGCTTCATCGACGGCCCGATCACCGCGAACAACCCGATGGGCGTCCACCACGCCTGGGGCCGGACGCTCAAGGACGTCTACCAGCGCTTCAACGCGGCCACGGGGCACGACGAGCGCTACCAGAACGGCTTCGATTGCCAGGGCCTCTGGGTCGAGGTCGAGGTCGAGAAGGAGCTCGGCCTCAACTCGAAGCGCGAGATCGAGGACTACGGCATCGCCGAGTTCGCGGAGCGCTGCAAGGAGCGCGTCGCCCGCTACGTCGGCGTGATGACGGAGCAGTCGAAGCGCCTCGGCCAATGGATGGACTGGGGCAACGACTACCTCACCTTCTCGGACACGAACATCGAGTACATCTGGCGCTTCCTGAAGGAGTGCCAGCAGCGGGGCTGGCTGTACCTGGGCCACCGCTCGACGCAGTGGTGCCCGCGCTGCGGCACCTCGCTCTCCCAGCACGAACAGGCCGGCGAGGAGAACTACCGGGAGCTCGAGCATCCGTCCCTCTTCGTGCGCTTCCCGCTGAGAGACCGCGAGGGCGAGTCGCTCGTCGTCTGGACGACCACGCCGTGGACGCTGCCGGCGAACGTGGCGGCGGCCGTGAAGCCCGACGCCGAGTACGGCCTGCGCGACGGCGGCTGGCGGCTCGCGAGCCCGGAGGAGAAGTACGACAACGTCGTCCAGGGCGAAGACCTCGTCGGGCTCGAGTACGAAGGCCCGTTCGACGACCTCGCGCCACAGCACGACGTCGTCCACCGCGTGATCCCGTGGGACGAGGTCGCGCTCGACGAGGGGACCGGGATCGTCCACATCGCGCCCGGCGCCGGCGCCGAGGACTTCGAGCTCTCACGCCTCCATGGCCTCCCGGTCCTGACGCCGATCGACGAGTCGGGCCGCTTCCTCCCGGGCTACGGGGCGTTCGAAGGGCTTTCGACCGACGAGGCCGCCGAGCCGATCGTCGAGGCCCTGCGCGACCGCGGCCGGCTCGTCGAGGTCGGCACGATCGTCCACCGCTACCCGATCTGCTGGCGCTGCAAGACGCCGCTCGTCTTCCGCGTCGTCGACGACTGGTTCATCCGCATTGGCGACCTGCGCCAGCCGCTGCTCGACGCCAACGACGAGGTCGCCTGGACGCCGCCGCAGTACAAGAAGCGGATGGACGACTGGCTGCGGAACATGGCCGACTGGAACATCTCCCGCAAGCGCTACTTCGGCCTGCCGCTTCCGTTCTACCCCTGCGACTGCGGGCAGCTGAACGTGATCGGCTCGCGCCGGGAGCTCGAGGAGCGCGCGACAGGCGGCCTCGACCAGCTGCAGGAGCTGCACCGCCCGTGGATCGACGAGGTGCCGATCAGCTGCGAGTCGTGCGGCAAGGAAGTGCGGCGGATCCCCGAGGTCGGCGACGCCTGGCTGGATGCCGGGATCGTCCCGCTCTCGACGATGGGATGGGAAAACCCGGAGTGGGTCCCGCACGGCTACGCGACAGGCGCAGCGGAGCACATCTCCGGCGCCGACCTGCCCGACCACGACTACTGGGAGCACTGGTTCCCGGCGGACTGGATCTCGGAGAGCCGCGAGCAGATCCGGCTCTGGTTCTACTCGATCAGCGTCATGTCGATGACGATGACCGGGCGGCTGCCGTACCGGGCCGTGCTCACCTACGAGCGCGTCCACGACGAGCACGGCAAGGAGATGCACAAGTCGACCGGCAACGCGATCGAGGCGAACGAGGCCTTCGAGCGGATGGGCGCAGACATCGTCCGCTGGCAGTTCTGCGGGCAGAACCCGAGCCAGAACATCAACTTCGGCTACGGGCCGGCGGAGGAGGTCAAGCGGCGGCTGCTGACGCTCTGGAACTCGGTCGGTGGGTTCTTCATCCCGTATGCCAACATCGCGAGCTGGCAGCCGAAGTGGGGGCCGCCGCCGCAGCCCGAGCACGCGCTCGACCGGTGGCTCGTGGCGCGAACGGCGCTACTCGTGGCCGAAACGCGCGACGCGTACGAGCGCTACTCGACGCCGACGGTGACGACGGCGTTCGAGGCGTACGTGGAGGACCTCTCGAACTGGTACATCCGCCGCTCGCGCCGGCGCTTCTGGGACGGCGACGCCGAGGCGCTCGAGGTGCTGTGGTGGTCGCTCGTCCAGGCTCTCCGCGTGATCGCGCCCGTGATGCCCTTCCTGGCCGACCACCTCTGGCGGACGCTCGTCCTCGACGGGCCCGAGTCGGTGCACCTGGCCGACTGGCCGGAGCCGGGTGAGCCCAAGCGGGAGCTGCTCGACGAGATGGCAGCCGT
>Ga0134126_10011813_pt1 | contig 11019 bp, 7 predicted proteins | sample KB31752_FD_96881 | JGI IMG/M metagenome (GOLD analysis project Ga0134126, IMG submission 96881) | Terrestrial soil microbial communities with excess Nitrogen fertilizer from Kellogg Biological Station, Michigan, USA - KB3-175-2 | ecosystem: Environmental > Terrestrial > Soil > Unclassified ... | reverse complement strand
TGCCGTAAATCGTGTGGGCACCACGACAACATTTGCGCTGGCTGCCTCTGACAGCTTGCCTTGTCCAACGCCCACTAGCCCAGTCAAAGCCGGCACTCTGCGTACATCGCTGGATGGATCAACCTGGACTACTGTTTCCGGCGCAACTGGATTCTGCGGCGGCCAGTGCGTCTATGACGCGCCTGTAGCACTCGACCCTGCGAATGCCAAGAACATTTACATCGGGGGCAACGCAGATTCCACGACCGGGAGTGCGCTGGCATGCGGCAGCGCCGCCTTGGCCAAAGCAACGGACGGAGCCACATTCAACCGAAGCGATACCCGGCTGCACCCTGACTCCCACGCCATCGCCATTGCACCAGCCAATCCCAGCACCATCTACACCGGGAATGATGGCGGCATCTTTAAGTCCACCAATGCAGGGCTTACCTGGACCAGTTTGAACAACAGCAGCTTCAGTGCCACGCAATTCCAGAGCCTGGCTCTTCACCCCGGTGATGCCAACTTCATGCTTGGTGGCACCCAGGATAACGGCACCGAGTTCATGAATTCCGCCGGAACCTGGACGCGTGCCGACGCTGGAGATGGTGGCTATGCTCTTATCGATCAGAGCAGCGTTGGGCTAACCAACGTCACCATGTATCACACTTTTTTTAACCAGACCGGCGCAACGAACGGAATCATCGGCTTCGACCGGGTGACTTTGACCGCTGATGCAAACGACAGTGGATGGTCTTTCTTCGGCTGTCCGGCGACAGCAGGCCAAATTACAGCGAACGGAATAAGCTGCACAGACCAGGTGCTTTTCTATGCTCCCATGGCACTTGGGCCGGGCTCGCCGAATACTCTCTACTTCGGAACCGACCATCTGTATCGATCGGCTGATCAGGGTGCAACAATGACCTCCGTCAGCCAGGCTTCGTTTGCTGTGAATGCAACCACGAGTCTCAATGTCCCTGTGAGCGCGATCGGCATCTCGCCGCAAAACGACCAGGTACGCATTGTTGGTCTGACCAACGGTCAGGTCTTTGCTACCACAACGGGGGCCAATCCTATTCCGGCTGTTACCGGTCCGTGGGGGGCCCATTATGTCGCTCGCGCCGTTGTAGATCCGACGAACTCGAACACAGCGTATGTCACGCTCGATGGCTATGGTTTTGCCAGCCATGTCTGGAAGACGACAAATCTCAATGCGGCCAGTCCCACATGGGTGGCCGCGTCCGGGGCTTTGCCGGACGTCCCGGTAAATGCGTTTGCCATTGATCCGAAATTTCCGAACAATCTCTTTGCCGGGACTGATGTTGGAGTGTTCAGCTCCACGGACGGGGGAACCACGTGGACGCCATATGGAACAGGGCTTCCCAGAGTGGCCGTGTTTGATATGGCAATTAATAAAGTCACCCGCAAACTGCGTATCGCCACGCACGGCAAGGGAATATGGGAAATTGCGGTAATCAATCCGGCGGGCAGTGTAGCGTTGGCGGCAAGCGGTACTTCTGTACAAACTGGCACTGCCGTCACATTGACTGCCACGGTCGCGCAGGGTTCGAGTCTGCCCGTACCGACGGGCACCATCACTTTCAGTGACGGGACAAGCGCTTTAGGAAATCCAGTTGTACTGGATGGTACTGGAACCGCGACCTTACAAGCCTCGGCGCTCGGAAATGGAACTCACAGCATAACTGCGGGATACAGTGGCGACGCCAATTACGCGGCAGGCACGTCGTCGGCAGTTGTCATCGATGTGGGACCAGCGGATTATGCGGTGACTGTCCCGAACGGCGCAGCTACCGTTAACGCTGGGCAGTCAGCCACGTTCACTATCAACATAACTCCGCAGCATGGCTTCAGCTCCGCTGTGGCGTTTAGCTGTTCGGGTCTGCCCGCCGGAGCTACTTGCGCGTTCAATCCAGCGTCCGTGACTGCGAATGGCGCAGCCGCCAGCTCGACCCTCACCATTACTACAACCTCCCGACTCGTAGCCAGTGCCGCCCCAGCTCCCAATAATCTGGGTATGTTCCTTGCGAGCGGCAGCTTGTTTGGGATTGGGTTGGTGTTGTCCGGCTTCGGCAAGAAGCGTCGTTGGCAGCCCGTCTGCCTGATGCTCATTGTGGCGGGAGTTCTGGTCGGGCTCGTCGCCTGCGGCGGTAGCAATTCGACTCCAAATCCGCAGCCGAATACAGGAACGCCGGCTGGTACGTTCACCGTTGTAGTTACGGCCACTTCGGGAAGCACCAGTCACCAGTCAAATATCACGTTAACCGTGCGCTAATCAGAGCGCAAAATGCGCGAACCGCGCCGCAGGGCGCGGTTCGCTGTTTGGGTGAAATCAACTCGCCTCCTGCCGGGTGGTCATATCCTCGCGACGGAAAACCCGATCCAGGTCAGAATGAGGCGTGAGATCCAGCCGGCACTCCCTCACCCCGCGCGTTCGGGTTAGCCGGGTTCTTATCTTCTCAATTTCACCTTCGAGCACTGGCCCTCTTACCATTACGCAGCCATTTCGAACACCCACCTGCAACAACCCTGAATGAGAGACCACGTGTCCGAGCTGAGAACGCACTCGGTCTACCAACTGGTCGTCGGAAACGGGCTTGAGGCGGTCACGGAGTGTGGAGCGCAGTTCAGCAACTGAGCCGACGGCCCGGTTCAGCAAATCTCGACTGCCCTTGCGGAGCCTTTTCCCCAGCACATGGCCGCTATGGGTCACCTTGTCACGCGCGCGGGCGCGTCTCTGGGCACCGCGATGCTCGTCAAAGATGTACATCACAGCTGCTCCAATAATCATCCCGCTCACAAGCGTGACCGAGTGCTCAAACCTGTCTCTGATGGTCATAGGCCAACTCCCCGAGTGAAAATGTCGTTATGAGTTAGTTTGATTGAGCGGGTGCGGTTGGAGAGGCCTGAGGAACCAGTTTGAAGTTAAGCTACAAAATACTAAAGGCGGCCACTCAGGCCGCCCTCGGATAGGGAACTCTTTACAGCAACTGCACGTTTTCTGCTTGCCAGCCTTTGGGACCTTTGACGACGCTGAACTGCACCGGCTGCCCTTCCTTCAGGCTGCGGAAGCCGTTCGCCTGAATTGCAGAGAAGTGGACGAAAACGTCCTCACCGTTCTCACGGGAAATAAAGCCGTAGCCTTTCGCGTCATTGAACCACTTAACTGTTCCTTGTTCCATTGTGTTGCACGCATTCCTTGTATCTGAATTTGCGCTTTTCTTCAGGTAGTGCAGGCTGGTGTGCTTGGGTGCAGAACCGCTGTACAACGCTTCCAAAAACCGCAGGCACATTATAACCACAGGAATCAGAGTTGTCTCTTGTCAATTTGTGCGGGAGCTCTCCAACGGGAGGGCTTGGTATGGTACCTTGGAAAGCGTCCAAATGATTGTAGGCACAGGAGTTGACGTGGTTGAGGTGGCCCGGATCCGGGCTGCGGTGGAGCGTTTTGGTGACCGCTTCCTGAGGCGCGTGTTCACCCCGGAAGAGGTCCGCTACTGTATTTCCAAGCCGAATGCTGCTGAGCGACTGGCCGCCCGTTTTGCCGCCAAGGAGGCCGGAATGAAGGCAGTGGGAACGGGCCTGCGCCACGGAGTGACCTGGCATGATCTCGAGGTGGTTCGCCAGCCGGGAGGCAAGCCTACCCTGCGCCTTACCGGTAAGGTATTGGAGTTCGCTTCCCGCCTGGGCAGCAAACACGCGCATCTCTCTCTAACCCATACAGCGGAGCAGGCGATCGCGTTTGTCATCCTGGAATCCTGAGGTACCCTAACCCCGATGCAGACTACGCTTACCCCGGAAACTCAGCCCGTTTCAGCCCAGCTTGTCCCCCGGACTGTCATGCTGGCGGTCGCTCTCGTAAGTTTTTCTTCTCTGCTGTTGGAATTGGCGATGACGCGGCTGTTCAGCGTGGTGCTCTTCTACCACTTTGCCTTCTTTGCAATCTCGATTGCTTTGCTGGGCCTGGGGTCAGGTGGCGTTTTCGCTCACATCAGGCGGAACTGGCTAGCCCGCTTTGATCTGGGTTCAATGGGAACGCTCATCTGCATGCTCAGTTCAGTTTCAATTCCCCTGGTGGTCTGGACCGTGCTGCACACGCCGGTGTCTTTACAGGTGACGGGCGCGAATTTCCTCAAGCTGACCATCATCTACCTGGCCACAGCTGTCCCGTTCTTCTTTACCGGATTGCTGTTCTCGGTTCTATTTGCCCGTTCGACCGGTTCCATCACGATTCTCTACGGAGCGGACCTGGCCGGAGGAGCCTCAGCCTGCCTGGCCGTTGTTCCGCTGCTAAATACTATCGGTGCGCCGGATGCCTTGCTTCTGTCTTCTTCAGTCATGGCACTCGCCGGCGCGTTCTGGGCAGGCGACAGGAAGATCGGAAGAGCGGCGCGTGGCATCGTGGTGCTCAGTCTCGCTTTTCTAGCATGGTCTCACCATGGCCGGAAAATGGATGTGATCTATGCCAAGGGTGTTTTGCGCGATCCCACGTGGGTGGAATTTGCCAAGTGGAATGCGATTTCGCGGATTGAAGTGAACAACCAGGGCGGGTCACGTTATGTCGTGATCGATGCCGACGCCACCACAGCGATTATGAATGTGGATCCTGCGAAATGGGATCAGGACCAGCCTTCCAGTCCGGCGCCAACGCATACCGGGATCCCAGGTCAGGGCAGCTTCAACTGGAAGAGAAGCCTGATGGCAGCAGCACCGTCCGTGGCTAATGTGCTGCGTCCCAACGGCAATTTCGCCATTATCGGTCCGGGGGGAGGAGTGGATGTTTTGCGCGCGGTGGCGACTGGAAGTCCCAGCGTCACCGGGATAGAGATCAATCCAATCATCGTCAATGACGTGATGCGGGGCGCTTACGCCGACTACTCCTATCACCTTTACGATCTGCCGCAGGTCCATATTCATGTGCAGGACGGCAGGTCTTATATTCGCAGCTCTCGCGATACCTACGACGTCATCCAGATGACGCTGGTGGATACCTGGGCATCCACCGCCGCCGGCGCATTTGCTTTGAGTGAGAATAATCTTTATACGCTTGAGGCTTTCCACGAGTACCTGGATCACCTCAGCCCGAACGGCATGATCGCCATCACCCGCTGGGAGTTCCGCCAGCCTCGAGAAGCCTTGCGCGTAGTGTCGCAGGGCATAGAAGCACTGCACCAACTGGGAATCCAGGATCCGCGAAAGAATTTTGTGATTGTCGCGGATGGCGGTTTGAACGAAGACGGTCGCCCCGTTCTGGTTCTGGCCAAGAAGTCACCATTTACTTCGGATGAGTATGCGGCCATTGCGGCACACGTGAAATTCAATCCGAACCTTGTCTGGTTGAATCCTGATCCGCAACATGCAGGCATGCAGCAACTCCCGCCCGCAGCCCATATATTCCAGAGTTTGATTGAGTCGAACAATCCCCGCCAGTTTGCGCGCGACTATGCCTACAACGTAGGGCCTGTGGATGACAACGCCCCATTTTTCTTCTTCACCCTCAAGACCGGCTATGTGTTGAAAAACATTGCTGCGGGAACTGGGAAGGGCATGGATTGGAGAATCAATCTGGGCGTCGTGGTGCTGGGAATGCTTTTGATTATTTCCCTCTTTGCGGTTCTTGCATTTTTGATCCTGCCGCTGGCGCTTCACGGGCCCGAACCGGGCAGCAGAGGAACGGCCATACCGGGGTTGCTGTATTTCATTGCTGTGGGTTTCGGCTACATTCTGGTGGAAATTTCACTCATCCAGCGCTTCGTGCTGTTTCTCGGACATCCCACCTACGCGCTGACGGTCGTGGTCTTTCTTCTGTTGCTCTCCAGCGGGGCTGGCAGCGTATGTGCCCGACGCTGGCTCCCGAGCGGGCGAAGGCTGCCAGCCTTGCTGCTCCTGATAACCGCGCTGATTGCAATTTATCTGGCCCTTGTGCCCTGGCTGCTCTCGACCACAGTCGGCCTTGTGTTCCCCTTCAAGCTGGCGCTGAGCGGCCTCTTGCTTGTACCGCTTGGGTTTTTAATGGGAATGCCCTTTCCTACCGGTCTGCGACTGGTCCAAACAGTGGAGTGGGCTTGGGCCCTCAATGCTGCCGCCAGCGTTCTCGGGTCGGTCCTCGCCATGATTATCGCGATTCACTTTGGCTTGACGATCACCCTGGCCTGCGCCGCCACCGCCTATCTGCTCGCTGCAGCCTGCTCCAGAACCTGGAAAGCGGCTTGATTCTCTTTTTGGTTTGCTGAGGTCGGTATTCTGACTTGTCACTCGCGACTCATTTGCTCAGGATCGCGGCTACGTTCACATCGCTTCCCGGCAGCACTTTCAAGACACGTTGCCACTCCTGGTAACCAGCCAGCGTGGCGGTAATCTTGTAAGTGCGGGGCGGCAGGCGCAAAGACAGTGGAGTGGTTCCCACAAAATCGCCATCCAGGAATACGTCTGCTCGAGCCGGCTCGGATGAAATCTTTACCGATGACGCGAGCGCGCTCGGATTCAGCGCAGTCAGTTTTCCCTGTTGCAGCACGGCCATCACGTTTTGATATTCCAGAAACGTGTTCTCCCCGAACGTGACTTCCCGTTGAGGCGCTCCCAATACAGACACAACTTCTTCTTTGCTCATTCCCGGTTGAAGCTTGATGATCGAAGGATTGGTTGTCGCGGCCGGTGCTGGCGCTGAAGAAGCTGATGAGTTTCCTGGACCCGCTGATGCAGCCGCCCCAGGCGCGGGGACCGGAGCTGATGACGCAAGCTCCATGCCTTCAGGAACTAACCATTCGTCTAGTTCGGGAAAGATCTTGTTGCCATTGCCCTGATCAAGCACTGTTTTATCGAAGAAAAAGTTCAGGCTGGCCCATAGTTGCCCATTCTCGCTTCCGTTGCCAAGGTTGGCTACGCTGAGAAGCCCGATGGTGATGGCGTCAGAACTGACAGCGACGGCAATCACATAGAATCGTTCTCTGGCTTTGATCGGAACAGCGTCCTGCTGGTTGCCGGAGAGCAACTCTACCCGCTCTCCATAAATTCCATTTGAGACCAGCCGGTTACGTTTGTACGATCCCCAGAGGCCGTTCTTCTTCAACAAAACAACGCCCCCCGCGTGGCGGATGGAGTTCTCGCTTCCGCGCATTCCCAGCGCGCTCGGGCCGACCTTCGTGAGCCGGTAGCGGTTCTGGAGGCTGTCCTCGATTTCCTGCCGCCGTCCTTGACCTTGACCGTAACCCGCAACAAGCAAAGCCAGGCTGAGCGCTAGCGCCGCGTAACCAACCATAGAAGCGGAGACTAATCTCCCGTTCTTTCGCCGTCAACTCAGCCAACTGCTATGGTAATGGTCAAACGCTGCTTCAAGACTCCATTCACGGCCGTTCCGTAACCGTCAACTGTTTGTATTGCGGGACTTAGACGCGTTTCTGTTATGATTTTTTTGTCTAGGACTACACTCAATTGCCGAGTCAAAAGCAACTCAGGTGGTCTGAACTTCGTGTAGGAATAACCGTGGTTGTGGCTTCGGTCGTGCTCGCCTTTCTGGTTATTCTTATGAGCGGCACGGCGGGTATGTTTACCCCCAAAATCACCCTCTTCACTTACTTTGACAACGCTGAAGGGCTGCGTTCAGGTCAGCCTGTTGATCTGCAAGGCGTGCCTGTGGGCAACGTAACCGCCGTTAAAGTCGTACCGGACAAGCCGCTGTCCCCCGTCAGAGTAGAAATGAAAATCAACAAGGACTACGCGGCGCTGATCCGCAAAAACAGCAGGGCTACTGTCACCACCGCGGGTCCTTTAGGTGAGGCGTTTGTTGATATTGAAACTCCACCACCTTCAGTTGAACCGGTGCAGCCACCCGTTGCTGACCGCGCCGTCCTCATGAGCGAGAATGCTCCCGGACTGGAAGATGTGGTGCGGAGCAGCCAGACCACTCTGGTGAATCTGGATAAACTCGTCAAAAGGCTGGATCGCATTGTCTCCGAAGTTGAGAGCGGCAACGGCACTCTGCACAACGTGGTCTATGATCCCGCGCTGATCAACAAGGCAAACGCTCTGCTAAACCAGATTCAGGACCTGGTAGCCGATGTGAGCAACGGCAAGGGCACCATTGGCAAGTTCTTCGCCGATGAGACGTTTTACCACAAGGCCAATGATGCCATTGACAAGCTGGATCGCATCGCGGATGACTTGAATAACGGCAAGGGTTCCGCAGGCAAGTTCCTGAAGGATGAAGCGTTATATGCCAACGCGACTCAGACCATCGCCAAAGCCAATAAGCTGATGGACGACATCAATGCCGGCAAAGGCGCTATCGGCATGGTTGCCAAGGATGAAGAGTTCGCGCGCAAACTGCACAACACAGTTGATAAGCTCTCCCGCATCGCCGATCAGTTGGAAGCGGGCCAGGGAACCGCAGGCAAGTTCCTGAAGGATCCTTCGGTTTATAACAACACGGATCAGATGCTGGTGGAAACACGTACTCTGATCAAAGCCATTCGCGAGAATCCCAAGAAATATCTGGAAATTCATTTCCGAGTTTTCTAAGCCCCCGGTTTCAGCGCTTTTGCCTTCTCCACCGGGAAACGGTGTTTCTCGATCCAGCCATCTCTATCCAAAACCTGCAACGCCCGTCTAGAATGACTGGTTTGTCTGAAAGGCCGCATCTTTTTTGAGAATGAGCGGCGCTTATCTCTGTTTTTATCGAGGCAAATTCCATGCGTAAGGTCTTGAGTAGCATCGCTATGCTGTGTCTTGCTGCAGGTTTGAGCGCTGCGCAGAACACCCCGTCTAAAAAGAGTAATCCGTCAGGCACAAGCCACGATGCCGGCATGGCGCAAATTCCCAGCTTCGAAGCTTCCGCGCTCGATAAGTCGGCGGAGCCCTGCGTGGATTTTTACCAGTTCTCATGCGGAGGCTGGCTGAAAAATAATCCGATTCCTCCCGATCAGGCGGCATGGGGCAGATTCAATGAACTCGCCGAGCGTAACCGCGCCGCGCTGCATGACATCCTGGAGAATGCAGCGAAGGCAAAGACCCGTGACGCCGATGAGCAGAAGATTGGCGATTACTATGCGAGTTGCATGGATGTTCCCGCGATCAACAAGAAAGGAATCGCTGTACTCAAGCCGGAGTTTGACCGTATTGATGCGCTGAAGGACAAGAGCGAGCTTACGGCGGAGATCTCGCATCTGCATCGCCAGGGAATCGGCGTTCTGTTCTCGTTCAGTTCGGGACCTGATTTCAAGAACGCAAACGAGGTGATTGGGCAGGCCGACCAGGGCGGACTTTCGCTGCCGGATCGCGACTATTACCTCAAGACGGACGCCAAGTCTGATGAATTGAGAAAACAGTACGTGGCGCATGTGACCACGATGTTCAAATTGCTGGGCGACTCTCCGGAAAAAGCAGCCCAGGAAGCCGCCACGGTGATGAGGATCGAAACCGCCCTGGCCAAAGGCGCCATGGACCGTGTTGAGCGTCGCGATCCTGAAAAGATCTATCACAAAATTTCCGAGCAGGACTGGCAGGCGCTCACTCCTTCCCTCTCATGGAGCAAGTACATTACCGATCTCGGCGCGCCCAGTTTCACCTCACTCAACGTGGTCGCTCCTGATTTCTTCAAGGCACTTGATGCTGAACTCAAAGATGTCAGTCTGGATGACCTCAAGACTTACATGCGCTGGCACCTCGTCCACGAACAGGCGGAATATCTGCCCGAACCGCTGGACAAGGAGACCTTCAATTTCTATGGAAGGATTCTGACTGGAGCAAAAGAGCAGCAGGCCCGCTGGAAACGTTGCACGGCCTCTGCCGATGGGGATATCGGCGAAGCGCTGGGCAAACTTTATGTCGAAAAGAATTTTCCTCCGCAGGCCAAAGAGCGCACGCTGGCGATGGTCAAACAGCTTGAGGACGCGTTGCGAAAAGACATCACAGGTCTTGACTGGATGAGCGAGGCCACAAAGAAGCAGGCCCTGATCAAGCTGGAGGCCATCCAGAACAAGATTGGCTATCCCAATAAATGGCGGGATTACAGCGCGCTGAAAATTGTCCGTGGAGAGGCTCTGGGCAACTCCCTTCGCGCCAACGAATTTGAAGTGAATCGTGAAATCCAGAAGATCGGCAAGCCGTTTGACAAGTCGGAGTGGCAGATGACGCCGCCGACGGTGAATGCTTACTACGATCCCAGCGAAAACGATATCAACTTTCCCGCCGGAATCCTGCAGCCTCCGTTTTACAACTTTAAGGCCGATGATGCCGTGAATTTCGGCGGCATTGGCGCCGTGATCGGGCACGAGCTCACGCACGGCTTCGATGATCAGGGACGGCTGTTCGACGCCGACGGCAACCTGCATGACTGGTGGACCGCTGAAGATGCCAAGGCTTTTGAGGAACGCGCACAATGCCTTGTGGACGAGTACAACGGCTTTGTTGCCGTTGATGACGTTCACCTGAACGGCAAACTCACGCTGGGCGAAAACACCGCCGATAATGGAGGATTGCGTATTGCGCTCATGGCGCTTCTTGCCAGCATGAACACCAGCAGTGGGACCCGCATCCCGGCTAAACTCGACGGCTTTACGCCGGAACAGAGGGCATTTCTGGGATGGGGCCAGATCTGGTGCCAGAACCAGACGCCGGAGATAGCACGCTTGCTGGCTCTGACCAATGAGCATTCTCTCGACAAATTCCGGGTTAACGGTGTTGTAAGCAACATGCCGGAATTTCAGAAAGCCTGGGGCTGCAAAGCCGGCCAGCCTATGGTCAGGCAGAACGCCTGCAGAGTTTGGTAGGTCTTTCTGAAATTGAAAACGGCCCAGCGAAAGCTGGGCCGTTTCCTATGAGGCGTCAAAATGTAGCCGGCTCTCGAGTAAAACCTCCGACTGGTTACGTCGGCTGCCCGCTGATTGCCACCAACCCTGTGCTCTCAGCCTGCTCATGTGCGTGATAGGAAGACCGCACAAGCGGACCGCTCTCCACGTGGCGGAAACCCATCTGCAGTGCTTCCCGCTTGAGGAAAGCGAACTCGTCAGGAGTGTAGTACCGGGT
>Ga0134126_10011811_pt1 | contig 11020 bp, 10 predicted proteins | sample KB31752_FD_96881 | JGI IMG/M metagenome (GOLD analysis project Ga0134126, IMG submission 96881) | Terrestrial soil microbial communities with excess Nitrogen fertilizer from Kellogg Biological Station, Michigan, USA - KB3-175-2 | ecosystem: Environmental > Terrestrial > Soil > Unclassified ... | reverse complement strand
GCCGGGACCCGTCCCTATAGTCCGCGCCGTTCCGGTCGGGGCGTGGCGCAGCCCGGTTAGCGCGCTTGTCTGGGGGACAAGAGGTCGTGGGTTCGAATCCCGCCGCCCCGACCAGAAAATTGGCCCGCCGGTCTGACCTGCCTACTTCGGCTCGATCCCGGCCGCCTTCGCGACCGCCTTGTTGCGCTTCAGCTCCTCGCCGACATAGGCCTGAAACTGCGCCGGCGTCATGCTGGCCATCGGGTCGCCGCCGATCGCGGCCATGGCCTTCTTGAAGTCCTCGGAGGCCTTGATCGCATCCACTTCTTTCGCAAGCGACGCGACGATCGGCTCCGGTGTGTGCGCCGGTGCGAAGATGCCGACCCAGAAATCGAAGTCCGATCCAGAATAGCCCGCTTCAACCGTCGTCGGCACATCAGGCAGCACGGACGATCGCCTGGTGCTGGTCACGGCGAGCGCGTCGACCTTTCCCGCCTTGATGAGCGCCTGCGCGGCGGTCAGCGGCGAAAAATAGAAGCCGAGACGTCCGGCCATGACTTCCGCCAATGCTTCGGGCGTGCCGCGATAGGGGACGGCTTGTCCCTTGAAGCCGGCGGACAGCAGCAACTTCTCCGTCGTGAAGTGTGCCGCCGAACCATAGCCGTTGGTGCCGTAGGTGATCGGCGCGGCGTCGGCCTTGGCTCTCGTCACGAGGTCGGCCAGCGATTTGTATTTGGCGTGCTGCGTGACGAGCACGAGCGGCGTTTCCACCACGGGCGCGACGGCGGCAAAGTTCTTGTCGACGTTGTAGCTCAGATTGGCCACGGTCGTCGGCGTCGTCGTCAGCGCCGCGGAATCGAACAGGATCGTGTAGCCGTCCGCCGGCGCCCGCGCGACCACGGCGGCGCCCAATGTCGTACCCGCGCCCGGCCGGTTCTCCACCACAAACGGCTGGCCGAATTTCTTTTCCAGGCGCTGCGACACCGCGCGCGCGACGATGTCGATCGCGCTTCCGCCGGTGATGGGCACGATCACATGCACGGGTCTGGTCGGCCAATTCTCAGCGCGGGCGGCATTGTTGAGGCTCGTGATGGCCATTGCGGCCACGAGCAGCGCGGCACAGTTCTTCATCATATTCTCCCCAGTTATCGTTCTAGACAGCAGCGGCGGGCAGAGGCGGGCGACCGAGGATCATGTCCGCCGCCTTCTCGGCGATCATGATGATCGGCGCATTGGTGGCGCCGCCGATGAGGTCGGGCATGACGGAGCCATCGACGACGCGCAGACCTCTGGTGCCGATCACCTTGAGTTCGCTGTCGACGACGCTGCCCGGGTCATCCGGCAGTCCCATGCGGCACGTTCCGACCGGGTGATGCACGGTGCCCATCGTCGCTCGCACATGAGCGTCCAAATCCGCGTCGCTTTGCCGTTGAGCGCCAGGCGCCATTTCGCCGTCGACGAAATCCTTCAGCGCCGGTTGAGCGGCCAGTTCGCGCACCATGCGCAGGCCGTCGCGCATGACTTTCCATTCGTGTTGCGTACCGAAGAAGTTCTGGTGAATACGCACGGCATCACGCGGATCGGCCGAAGCAAGCTCGACCTTGCCGCGGCTCGTGGGGCGCATTGGCATGATCCGGCAGGAGAAGCTGTCGGCCGGGGCAGGGACGACCGGCGAGAAGTAAGGTTTCGCCGTCGTCGTCGGTCCCATCCAGAACAGGAGCTGGATATCGGGTACAGGCTCGGAGGGGTTCGTCTTGAGGAACGCCGTGATACCGAAGGGCAGCTCGGAGGCGAAACCGCTGCCGAAGAAATAGGACTGCGCCAGTGCGAAGCCGACCCGGTCCACACGCAAATTCCTGACGAAGGGGCCGGGCGTCTTGCGGCGGAAGGTGATTGCCGCCGACGTGTGATCGAGAAGACCATCGCCGACCGCCGAAAGCGCGACCTGCGGCTTTATGCCGAGGCGCCGGAGCGCCTCGGGTTCGCCGATTCCGGACAGCATCAGGAGCTGCGGTGAATTGATCGAGCCGCCGGCGAGGATGACCTCACGCGCCGCGCGCGCCGATCGTTTGGTGCCGTGCTGGAGATATTCGACTCCCGCGGCCTGCCCATTATCGAGTAGAACGCGCGTGGCAAGAGCCTGTGTCTGCACCGTCAGGTTTGGACGCCTGAGCGCCGGGTGCAGGTAAGCCGCCGCGGCGCTCCAGCGCTTGCCCTTCTTGAGGGTCATCTGGATACGGGCGAAGCCCTCCTGGACCTCGCCGTTGTAGTCGTCGGTGTAGCCGTAGCCGGCGTCGGCGCCCGCCTTGAGAAACGCCTCGCAAAGCGGATCCTGAAACCGCGTGAACTGGGTGTTCAACGGACCGGCGTTGCCGCGGTACGTGTTGGCCCCGCCTTCCCAGGTTTCCTGACGCTTAAAGTAGGGCAGGACATGCCGATACGACCAATCGGGCAAACCGTTCGCGGCCCAGCGGTCGTAATCGGCGCGATGACCGTGATAGTAGGCCATCGCGTTGATCGACGAGGAGCCGCCGATGACCTTGCCGCGCGCGCATTCGATTCTGCGGTTGGCCATCGTGGCCGACGGCTCGGCAAAATACATCCAGTCGTGCAGGCGGCGTTGAAGGATTCGTCCCCACCCGAGCGGAATATGGATCCACGGGTCACGATCCCAACCTCCCGCTTCGAGCACCAGAACCTTGAGGCTGCGATCTTCAGCCAACCGGGCGGCAAGTGTGCATCCTGCCGATCCGGCGCCGACGATGATGTAATCGTACGATCCGTCGGCACTCATTCCATTTTCGAGCACGTCAGTTCGACTCCCGGCGAACGCCGCCGCCGCTTTCTCGTGATGGGTTGTCTTTAGCCCCGGCGCCGTTCAAGCGGCGCCGGGATTTTCGCGGGGGAACGACTCAATCCGCCAGCGGCACGCCGCGCGTTTCCGGTCCGAACCAGATCGCCACCAGCCCGATGACGAAGAACACCGCCGTCGACATCGCGGCCGCCGGGAACGAGCCGAACGTGCCGACCAGGAAGCCGCCGATCAGCGGCCCGATCGCGGTGAGCGAACGCGCCGCATTCCAGCAGAATCCCTGGCCGCTGGCGCGCACGCGCGTCGGGAATAGCTCGGGCAGATAGGCCGCGAAGGTGCCGAAGCCGCCGATGGTGAAGTAGCCGTACACGACCATGAACGGCACCAGGGTGTGCAGGTCGCGGATCATCGTGAACATGTACCAGGCCGACAGCAACGACCCGAGGCAGAACAGAAAATATGACGCGCGCCGGCCGATCGCGTCGGTGAGATAGATCAGCGACAGATAGCCAAGTGTGCCGCCGACCATCATCAGCATGAAGGCGTAGCTGATCGTGTGCACGCCATCGAGCGGGGTGCCGCCGGACGCATGCACCATCTGCTGGATCCAGCTCGGCATCAGCGTCAACCCGCCCCAGCTGCCGATCATCATCGAGGTCGAGATGAGCACGCCGACGATGGTGTTGCGGCGCAGGTCGGGCGCGAAGATGCGCGCGAAGGTCTGGCCCATGGTCATGCGCGCAACTTCTGCGTCCTGGCGCACCTGAATCCAGCGCTCCGGCTCGGGAACGAACCAGCGGACGCCGAGCGCGATCACCGCGGGGAGGGCGCCGGCGGCCAGCACCCAGCGCCAGCTGATCGGCCCGAGGATGAGATTGTCGAGCGCGGCGGCGAAAAAGCCGAAGGCAAAGGCCATCTGCATGACCTGCATCGCGCGCGCGCGATGCTTCTCCGGCCAGCTTTCGGCGAGCAGCGCCGCACCCGCCGACCATTCGCCGCCGATGCCGAAGCCGGCGATCGCCTGCAGGATCGCGAGTTGCTGCCAGCTCTGCGCCAGGCCGCTCAGGCCGGTAAACACCGCGTAGATGACGATCGTGATCACCATGCAGCGCGTGCGACCAATGCGGTCGGCGAACACGCCGAAGAGAATACCGCCCAATCCCCAGCAGAAGAGCTTGATGCCGACGATGTAGCCGCCGACCTGCGCAATCGCCGCGGGATTGGCCGATTTGATCAGGCTGCCGACGCTGGGGAAGAGCACCAGCGTGAACAGGTTCAAGTCCATGCTGTCGAACATCCAGCCGAGGAAGGCCGAAAACAGCGCGAGCCATTGGTAGCTCGCGATCGTTGGACTCTGGACCTTCGCGGTCGTTCCGATTGCGCTCATGTTTGCTCCCTGACGCCGCATGCGCGGCGTTCGTTCTTTTAATTCTTCTCGCTGCTGCCAATCGTGCTCTGCAGGAGACGCGTGGCGCACATGCATCGGCGTCCGCGCTCTTGACAGTCCCACGGACATGCTTTCCAATCAACAGAAAGAAATTCCGATGAACGGAATTAGCAAAGGGACGAGCGCCGCCGCCGTGATTGTGATTTCAGCCTGCCCCAGCGCGCCGATGCGCCCAGCGGTGCGCTTGCGCGCCATGGACGCAATCGTCTCTTGCGCCACGGCGGGCTTACGCGGCGCGCCGCGGTGTCCGAGTTCAATTGGAGAACGGTTTCGATGAGCCAGGCTGTCGATCTTGCAGTGCACCACGACCTTGCGAATGCCGAGCCGCGCTTCGTCGCGCCGGCGCTCGTCGAATCCGGCGCGGCCGGCGCGCCGCGGCTGATCGGCGGGCGGTGCGCGAAATGCGGCGCGCTCAGCTTTCCGCGGGCGGCCGTGTGCACCGAATGCATGTCGGAGGAGATCGAGAAAACCGAGCTCGCCGGCACCGGGCGCGTCTATTCCTACTCGATGGTGCACCAGGCGCCGAAAGGCTGGAGCGTTCCTTACGCGCTCGGATACGTCGATCTCACCGACAAGGTGCGCGTGCTCGCCCACATCGACGTGCCGGAGAGCGCGCTCGCGATCGACATGCCGGTTCGCCTGTCGGTCGGTCGCGTCGGCACCGGTCCGGCCGGCGAGCCGCTGATGAGCTACACCTTCGTTCAGGCCTGAGGAACATCCATGCGCGACGTATTCGTCATCGGAACGGGCCTGATCCCGTTCGGCAAATATCCGGACAAGACCCTGGCTGAGATCGGCTGGCCGGCCGTCAAGGAAGCCATTGTCGAGTCGGGGCTGCCGCCGAAGTCGATTGAGGCGGTCTATTGCGGCACCGCGCTCGGCGGCATGTTGGCGGGCCAGCGCGTCATGAAGTCGCTCGGCATCACCGGCATGTCCATCATCAATATCGAGAACGCCTGCTCGTCGAGTTCGTCGGCGCTGGCCGAGGCGTGGACCTCGGTCGCCAGCGGACGCCACGATGTGGTCGTCGTGATCGGCGTCGAGAAGCTCACCAAGTTCGGCGGCGGCACGCTGCCGCTCGAACGCGAGGATTGGGAAGTCAACCAGGGCATGGTGATGCCCGCGCTCTACGCGATGCGCGCGCGGCGCTACATGCACGACTACGGCCTGACAGCGCGCCAGCTCGGCGAAGTCTCGGTGAAGGCGCACGAGCATGGCGCTCTCAATCCGAATGCGCAGATCAGGAAGCGCGTCACCATCGACGAGGTGATGGCCTCGCGCCCGGTGGCCGATCCGTTCACGCTCTGGCACTGCTGCCCGACCGGGGACGGTGCCGCCGCGCTCGTCATCGCCAGCGCGGACGTGGCGCGCAAGCAGAAGGCGCAGCCGGTCCGCGTCGCCGCCTCGGAGGTGACATCCGGCATCTATACCAACGGCTATCGCGACATGACCTGGGCCGAGCTCACCGCGCGCGGCGCCAAGCACGCCTACGAGATGGCCGGCGTCGGGCCGAAGGACATCGACGTCGCGGAAATCCATGACGCCTTCACCATCGCGGAGTTGATGTATTACGAAGCGTTCGGCTTCTGCGAACGGGGCGGCGCTTACGGATTGCTGTCGAGCGGAGCGACCTCGCTCGGCGGTGACATCGTCGTCAATCCGTCGGGCGGCCTGTTGTCGCGCGGTCATCCGGTCGGTGCGACCGGCGCGGCGCAGGCGGTGGAGATCGTGCGGCAGCTCGAAGGGCGCGCCGGCAAGCATCAGGTCGAGGGAGCGAAGGTCGGGCTGGCGCACGCGACCGGCGGCGGCATCGCCGGTCTCGATCACGGCGCCTGCTCGATTCACGTCTTCGCGCGATGAAAGCGGCCCCCTTCACCTATCACGCGCCGCGGTCGATCGACGAGGCCGCCGGGCTGTTGGCCAGCCTCGAGAACGCCAAGGTTCTCGCCGGCGGCCAGTCGCTCGTCGCGATGATGAACTTCCGTTACGTGATCGCCGATCACCTCGTCGACCTCGCGCGCGTCGAAGGGCTCGCCGGCATCAAGGTTGCGAACGGCGTGATGCGCATCGGCGCCATGACGCGCCAGCGCGAGCTTGAGTTCTCCGCCGATGTCGAACGGCTCTGTCCGCTGATGAAGGCCGCGCTGCTCAATGTCGGCCATCGCCAGACGCGCAATCGCGGCACCATCGGCGGCAGCCTGGCCCATGCTGATCCGGCGGCCGAACTGCCCGCCGTCTGCGCCGCACACGACGCGTTGATCGAGATCACGGGCAGGCGCGGCACGCGCAAGGTGCCGTTCGCCGAATTTTCGCTCGGCTTCATGACCACCGCGGTCGAGCCGGACGAGTTCATCAGCGCCATCGAGATCCCGCTCTGGCCGGAAGGGCACGGCGCCGGATTCCGCGAATACGCCCGGCGGCACGGCGATTTCGCCATCGTCGGCGCGGCGGCGCTTGTCGCGCTTGGACCGGATAAAGCGGTGCAGCGTGCGTCCCTCACATTGTGCGGCGTCGGCACCGGGCCGGTGCGGCTCGATGAGAGCGAGAAGCTGCTGACCGGCCGTCGGCTCGACCGTGCAGCGGCGATCGAGGCCGCCAAGGCTGCGCGCACCGTCGAAGCGATGAGCGATGTGCATGCGACGGCCGACTACCGCCGTCATCTCGCCGGTGTGTTGATCTTCCGGGCGCTGCGCGATGCCGCCGCGCGCTTCGGCATAGAAATCTAGGACACTGCATGGACAAACGTTCTGTATCGTTGCGCGTGAATGGCCGCCAGTATGAGCGCGAGGTTGAGCCGCGCCTGAGCCTGGCCGATTTCCTGCGGCACGAGCTCGACCTCACCGGCACGCATCTGGGCTGCGAGCACGGCGTCTGCGGTGCCTGCACGGTGCTGATCGACGGCCGTACCGCGCGCTCGTGTCTGACCTTTGCCGTGCAGGTAGACGGCTGCGAGGTCACGACCGTGGAGTCGCTCGCCAGTCCCGACGGAGCGCTCAACGTCCTGCAGCAGGCGATGCGCGAGAAGCACGGACTGCAATGCGGGTTCTGCACGCCGGGCGTGCTGATGACGCTGACGGAACTGCTCAACGATAATCCGGACCCGACCGAGGACGACGTCCGCACGGTGCTGACCGGGAATCTCTGCCGCTGCACCGGCTACAGCGGAATGGTCGAGGCCGCTTTGGAAGCGAGCCGCCGCATGCGCGAACAGCGGGGGAATTGAGCGATGGGCGCTCAGCAATTCGGCGCCCGCGTGGCGCGGGTGGAAGATCCGGCGCTGCTCAGCGGGCGCGGGCGCTTCGTCGATGACGTGAAGCTGCCGGGCATGCTGCACGCCTGCTTCGTGCGCTCGCCGCACGGCCACGCGCGCATCCGCGGTATCGATGCCGCGGCGGCGAAGGCGCTGCCGGGCGTGCATGCGGTGTTCACGGCCGACGATATGCCGGCGCCGATGGCGGCCGAGCGCATGCCCATGCTGGTCCCGAACCCGGCGATTTCAGCCGCGCTGACGCAGCATTGCCTCGCGCGCGAGGAGGTCTGCTACGTCGGGCAGACCGTGGCGGTGGTGATCGCCGACAGCCGGCATATCGCCGAGGATGCCGCCGCGCTGGTGGACGTCGACTACGACCCGCTGAAGGCCGTGAGCGACTGCCGCGAAGCGCTGAAGGACGGGTCGCCGCGCGCGCACTTGGCGCTCGACACCAACATCGCCTCCAAATTCCGCATGGCCTACGGCGACGTCGACGCGGCCTTCGCCTCCGCTGCCCACGTCTTCAGCGAGGACATCTGGCAGCATCGCGGCGGCGGTATGGCCATGGAAGCGCGGGCGGTGATCGCGCAGCCGGATCCGCTGAGCGGGTTGCTGACGGTGTGGTCGGCGACGCAGACGCCCCATATCGGCCGGCGCATGATGGCCGATCTGCTCGACCGCAGCCTGGAGTCGATTCGCGTCATTGCGCCCGACGTCGGTGGCGGCTTCGGCCCGAAGGCCATCTTCTACGCCGAGGAGGCGGTCATCCCGGCGGCGGCCTTGAAGCTCAATCGGCCGGTGAAATGGACCGAAGATCGGCGCGAGCATTTCATGTGCGCCACGCAGGAGCGCGATCAGTACTGGAACGTCTCGATCGCGCTCGACCCGTACGGCAAGATCGTCGGCGTGCGCGGCACATTGCTGCACGACACCGGCGCCTTCGTCCCGTGGGGCATTATCATGCCCTACATCGCCGCCGCGACGATGCCCGGCCCTTACGTCATCCCGAACTATGCGCTCGACGTCACCGTCGCGCTGACCAACAAGGTCGCGACCACGCCGGTGCGCGGCGCCGGGCGGCCGCAGGCCGTGTTCGCGATGGAACGGCTGATGGACCGCGCCGCGCAGGAACTGGAGCTCGATCCGACCGAAATCCGCCGGCGCAATTTCATCCAGCCCGAGCAGATGCCTTACTCCGTCGGGCTCACGTTCCGCGACGGCAAGCCGCTGGTCTACGACAGCGGCGATTATCCGAAGGCGCAAAGCGAAGCCTTGCGCCTGATCGATCATGCCGCCTTCCGAAGGCGGCAGAGCAAGGCGCGGACCGAAGGCCGCTTCATCGGCATCGGGCTCGCCAACTACGTCGAGGGCACCGGGCTCGGGCCGTATGAAGGCGTGACGGTTCGCATTCTTCCGAACGGCAAGGTTGCCGTCGCCACCGGCGCCACCAACCAGGGCCAGGGCACCCGCACCACTTTGGCGCAGGTCGTCGCCGATCGCCTCGGTTGCCGCTTCGACGACATCGTCATGACGATCGGCGATACCGCGGCCATTTCGCAGGGCATCGGCGCGTTCGCCAGTCGGCAGGCGGTCAATGCCGGCTCGTCGGCGGCGCTGGCCGGCGCCGAGGTGCGCACGCAGGTCGTCAAACTCGCGGCGCAGGTGCTCGGCGTGCCGGCGGACGACATCGACGTCGAGGACGGCATGGCCGTCGCCCGGCACGGAAACCGCCAGTCGGTCAGTTTCCGCGATCTGGCGCGGCTGGCGCAGGGCATGCCCGGCTTCTCGCTCGCGCCGGGGCAGACACCCGGGCTCGAGCACACCGCCTATTTCGCGCCGCCGCAGGCGGCCTACTGCTCGGGCACGCATGTGGTGGAAGTCGAGGTCGATCCGATGATCGGCTCGGTGCAGATCATCGACTACGCCGTGGCGCACGACAGCGGTAAGATCATCAACCCGCTCATCGTCGACGGCCAGATCCAGGGCGGCGTTGCGCACGGCATCGGCAACGCGTTGCTCGAATGGATGCGCTACGACGAGAACGCGCAGCCGCTCACCACGACCTTCGCCGATTATCTCATTCCCATGGCGACCGACGTGCCGACCTGCAAGATCGCGCATGTCGAGAGCCCGAGCCCGCTCAATCCGCTCGGCGTCAAGGGCGCGGGCGAGGGCGGCACCATCCCGGCCGCCGCGGCAATCGTCGCCGCCGTCGAGGATGCGCTTGCCGAGTTCGGCGTGCACTTCGCCGAATGTCCGTTGATGCCGGACCGCATCGTCGAGGCGCTGCGCCGCGCGGGCGCCTACGAGAAGCTGGGCGAAGTCGCATGAAACACGGCAACAGCGGTGAAGCACTCGGGACCGTGCATCGCGTCATCGAGATCCTGCGGCTCTTCGGCGAGAAGGGCGAACTGACGCTGAAGGAGATGTCGCTGGCGCTCGCGCTCGCACCGAGCACCTGTCACCGGCTGCTCGAACTGCTCGGACGCGAGGGCTTCATCGAGCAGGACATGGTCAACCGGCGCTACCGGATTGGCCGCGAGTTCTTCCGCGTCTCGGGCCTCGTGCAGAGCAAGCACGACGTTCGCCGGCTGGCGCGGCCGTTCCTCGAGAAGATGGTCGAGGTCTGCGACGAGACCGCCGTGTTCAGCATCTACGTCCCTTCGGAAGGCAAGATCTTCTTTGCCGAGAAGGTCGATTCCAGCATGATGCTGCGCTACCAGCTGCCGATGAACACGCCGGTGTCCGCGCTGTGGGGCGCGAGCGGCCGCTCCATCCTTGCCTTTCTCGACCGCGCCGCGATCGACCGCATCTACACGGCGGAAGGCACGGCGCCCGGTTCCGGCGAGCCGCTGCCCGCGCGGCGCGCACTGGAGACCGAGCTCGGCAATATCCGCCAGCGCGGCTACGACATCACATACGGACAAAAGGTCTCGGGCGCCGTCGGCATCGGCGCGCCGGTGTTCGGCGCCGACGGCAAGGTGCTGGGAAGCGTCTGCATCACCGTGCCGAAGACGCGCATCGCCGCCAAGGACAGGCCGCGTCTCGGCGATCTGGTGCGCAGCACCGCCGCCGAATTGTCCGCCGCGCTTGGCGCATCGCCGATGCGCCTCGTGCGCGCCACTGCATAAGGTTCGGGTTGAGGAGTAAGAATGACGACTGTCGAGCACGATAAGTCCGCGCGCACGGGGCCGCTAGCGCATCTGCGCGTGCTCGACCTGACGCAGTTTCTGTCCGGGCCCTACGCGACGCAGATCCTCGGCGATCTCGGCGCCGAGGTGATCAAGGTCGAGTCGCCGGAAGGTGACATGACGCGCCGCCTGCCGCCGCATTTTGTCGGCAGCGAAAGCGCCTACTACCTCTCGGTCAACCGCAACAAGCGCAGCATGGCCGTCGACATGAAGACGGAGCAGGGCCGGGCGGTGATTGCGCGCCTGGCGCTCGCCTGCGATGTCGTGGTCGAGAATTTCCGTCCCGGCATCCTCAAGCGGCTCGGCCTGTCTTACGAAGACATCGCCGCGCAGAAGCCCGG
>Ga0134126_10011809_pt1 | contig 11021 bp, 15 predicted proteins | sample KB31752_FD_96881 | JGI IMG/M metagenome (GOLD analysis project Ga0134126, IMG submission 96881) | Terrestrial soil microbial communities with excess Nitrogen fertilizer from Kellogg Biological Station, Michigan, USA - KB3-175-2 | ecosystem: Environmental > Terrestrial > Soil > Unclassified ... | reverse complement strand
GGCGGCTGCGTGTCTGGAGTTTCGTTCACGTTGAAGAGGCGGCTGCGGTAACGAGTACCTGACGCAATCGCAGGGGATGCCTCGAAGGCAAACACGGCAGGCGGGTCAGCGAAGGCGAGACCAGCTGATTGAACTGGGAACAGCCGTCATCGTCAAGGCACACGATCTCGCCATCAAGCACCGCGTGATTTGCTCTCAGGAACATCTCAATGCCGGTGCAAAGCTCAGTGAAACTACCGAACCGGTTGCCGTTCCTGGAAATCAAGCGGACGCCTGCCAGGTCCCGATAGGCAAGGGCGCGGAAGCCGTCGTACTTGATCTCGTAAAGCCAGTCCGCGTGCGAGAACGGCTAGGGGCGACAGGTTAGCGGCAGTGGCTGCAAAACGGGGAGCACTGGCCCAAATAAGGCGTGGAATATATCGCCATTGCTGTATCCAACTACTCTGGTGTAAGCTCCACCGGAAATCTCCTGCCCGCCATCCTTGGGAGTAGGCGCCCTGCGGAGGCTCGCCGCGCTGCGACTGAATGACGTACTTGGCCAGGATGAATGCCTTTCGATGGTTTTTGTTCAAGAACGTTCCGTGTTATTCCGTTACGCCGAGGCCATTCTCGCTGACCAGCTCTTCACGATCCCTCCCAAGCGGTCCAAGGCTTTGGAAAAGGCATCTGGCACAGTGGCTGCGAAACCCAAGCGGAAATGGGAGGGCATACCGTAGCAGTCGCCGGGCACCAGCAGGATGCCTTGTTCCGCGGCGGCTTGGCAGAAAGGCCTGGCATCTTGACCGCTGAGCAGCCAGGGAAACGCCGTCGTACCTCCGCGGGGACGAACCCAGTCGAAGATTTCTCGGTGCTCTGCCATGAAGCGATCCAGTTGCTGCAGGTTCGTGCTTGCTGTGTTCTGCGTCCTTTCCAGAACTAAACGACGGTTACGCATGGCGATCTCGGCCAGGATTTCGCCGGCCGTGTTATTGGAGATGGAAAAGATCGTGCGCGCATTCCAATACTGCTCTCGGCGTCTTGGATGATGCTCAATTATCCAACCGGTGCGCAGACCAGAGAACGGGAAAGCTTTGGAGAAGTCGTGGATCACGGTAGCAGCAGCCAATCGGGCTGCTGACTGCGTGGGTGAGCCGTGATAAATCGGGTGATACACCTCGTCGCTGACGAGTTGAATTCCGCGCGCGGAGGTGAACTCGTGCAAAGTGTCCAATTCGGTGTCGGTAGCCGTTCCTCCGGTTGGAGTGTGCGGACTGTTCACCAGAACGAGCTTTGTGTTGGCATCGGCGAGTCCCTTGATCTCTTCAACATCGAAACAGAAGCCGTTCTCTTTGCGGAGCTTGTAATAGCGAATCTCGATCCCCAGAGATTCGGGCAGAGCGGAAAATGGCGTATATCCCGGCTGTGGCAGGATCACATTCGCGCCAGGCTCGGCGGCCAGCCACATGAGCACCAGTAAGGCTTCAGACGCGCCGGTCACGACCTGCACGGTTTCTGCGGGTACGCCTTGCATCTCGGCAATAGCGGTGCGCAACCCCTCAGCACCCGCCGGACGGCTGTAAACGATTTTGTGATCGAGGAACTGCTGCCGCTGCTCTTCACTGGCGAGCGCCAAGATCTCTCTTACTCTCCACCGTGGTCCCTCGCTTCCGCCCAGGTTGAACTCAATGTCGTGCTCGTACTTATCTAGCCATATATCTAACAGAAACGCATTCAGTTGCACGTTGCACCTCGCGGAGATTCAACTAACTGCCCATAGCTCCGTTAACCGGTTAGACGGTACCGTCGCGATGTATAACTTGTCAAGTCGTGAATCGATGGTTAGAATCACCAGGTGCGATTTGAATTCATTGCGGGCGACCTGTGCCTCGATTTCGCGAACACCATCCACAACTTGCGGGCCGAGGACAAGGAAGAGGAACTGCGCGGGATTTCTGACTTGCTGCAGTGGGCAAACGAAGCAGGCCTGCTCTCTTCGGCGGAGCTAGACCGCCTGGCCGCACATTACAAGCGCAATTCTCGTGAGGCTGAGTCTGCCCTGGCCAAAGGAATTGCCGCTCGAGACCTGCTGCTCTCGATTTTCATCAGCGTTGCAAATGGGCGTTCGGTGTCCACCCAGCGTTTGTCAGAGCTGAATGCAGCGTTGGCAGAAAATCCCGGAGTGCTGCGTATGCATAGGAAGTCCGACCGTATCGAAATGGATTGGACAAGTGCGGACGAAGGGCTGCAGCAAGTTCTTTTTGCCGTCCTCACTAGCGCGGCCGAGCTGCTCGCCAGCGATCGTTTGGGACGAGTTCGCGAGTGTGCTTCGGATGACTGCACTTGGCTGTTCGTGGATGAGAGTCGCAACCGGAGCCGCCGCTGGTGTGACATGAGGGCCTGTGGTAATCGCATGAAGGCGCGTCGGCATTACCAAAGAGTAAAAGCCGCGCCGTAGGGTTTAGTCAATAAGTGCCACGAAGAAATTTGGCGGCAAAAACCGGATAGATAAGATTTGCGCGACGGATTAGCGTCAGGGGCATGCACAAAACGATCGAGCCCACGATTTTGTATTTTGGCACGCCGGTCGCTCTCATCTCCAGCCTCAACGAAGATGGCACCTCCAATCTGGCGCCGATGTCCTCTGCCTGGTGGCTAGGGTGGAGCTGCATGCTGGGACTGGGCACGATGGGGCAAACCTCAGGAAACCTAATTCGCACGCGACAATGCGTCATCAACCTGCCCAGCCAGCATCAGGTCAGCCATGTTGACCGGCTGGCCCTGACCACCGGAAGAAGTCCCGTCCCTGAGAAGAAGTTGAGTTGGGGCTATCGTTACGAGCCGGATAAATTCGGCCTAGCGGAATTTACCGCGATTCCGTCGATGGAGGTAATGCCGCCGCGAGTCGCCGAGTGCCCCGTGCAGATGGAAGGCGTCATTCACGATTGGCGGCCATTCGGCAAAAACGTATCTGCCAACTGCTTCGAGGTGCACATCGTGAAGCTTCACGTGGACGAATCGCTGCTGGAAGGCGACGGACCGCGCCCGCACATTGATCCTGTGAAGTGGCGGCCACTGATCATGAGTTTTTGCAGGTTTTTTGGTGTTGGACACGAGGTGTATCCCTCACGGCTGGCCGAATCCGATTTTATGACATTGGTGCGGGACGGAACTGGCGCTCCGGTTCGGACACAAAGAAATCCACCTTCACCGCCCAATTCAAGATGCGAAAAGGTTCGCGGTAGAAGAGAGGAATAGCCTGCAATGAAAAGCTCAAGGATGTACCAATTTTTAGCAGTTCTTGTCCTTCCATATATTTTGGTTTCTTTGCCTCACATTCCGCTTTGGCTGGGCCACACTGCTGCGACATCGGTTCTGGTTTTTCTTGGGACTGCGGGCATCTTGTGGGTTGGCCTCAGCCGTCGATCCAAATTTGTTCGCACATCCGGGAAATTGAGCGAGCCTCAATACGCCGACAGCCTACCCAAGGTTGAGAAGGGGATTCGGTTAATGGTGTTGGGACTGGCACTCCTTATTTGTTTCACAACTACGTTTCCGCTCGCCTCAGATCTAGGGCGATTGGCTGTGGGAAATGAACCGGCAAGAATTGCGGGTGTGGTTGCGTACAGAACCGTTCCTTTCATGGGTGTCTTGGTGCTCGCGCAGTCAGTTCGATTTTCTCGTAAGAGCGGCAGTTATTATTCGCTCTATTCGTCGAGGCCGATTCGTGTGGGGACCTCGTAGGAATTTGTCGTGCTCCCACGGTCTCGCTTTATCGTTGATTTTCACGAAGCAGGCCACTAGATCAGGCCTAAGATCTGTGGGCAGAAAGCGGTTCTTTTGTGTGTGTATGGTGCGACTCGAGTCGTAGGATGTGGAGGAACTGCTCTGTTGAGGTGACGCTTTAAATCTAAGGCAGCAGTGATTCGCGTTGAGCGTGGTTTTGGGCAGTTGCGCCTCTGGTGCAACGGGATGGTTCTTTTGGTTAACGCGTCCGTACAGGAAGAGTCGCAGCCGGCCTGTGTTCGCCCTGGCTTATCTGGTGATCGGCTTTTCATACTTGGGATCGCTTTGGCTGCTCCTTGGAACCACAGAAGGAATGGGCATTGCCCGCAGACCCGAGGGTTATGCAGCCCTATACGCATGGAAGGTCGGCTTGGCATAGGTCACGATGCTATGGGTGCGGAGCGAGCTCAAATGGCGGCGCGGGAATCGCTGCCCAGGGAAAGGTCAATAGGCGGTGGGCCGAATGGAAGGGAATTCCGTCATTGTCAACGGAATGAGATGTTTCTTGTTTAATAGAGTGAGTTTGCGATCCGAGAAGCCTGCTTTTCCGTTCAATTATCCATTCTTATTCATTCTGGTATGGGGCTGGGGCGGCACCCTTGAAGCTCAGGGCTAGGCCGAACCCAAGATCTTTGAGCCCGGCGTGATCTCAACGGGTCCGATGCTGCGCAACGTTTACATGCGATGGGCAAATGGCACGCCCACGGTAGCTCGCGACCAGACACTGTACTTCTTCTCTGATCGTGATGCAGAGCCAGCAAACATTCCATTTATGTAGCGAAACTGAAAGACGGGAAATACCAGCTTGCGGCATGCCTGCGATTATAATCACTGCCGCTCCAATTGCGAGTGTTGGAATGACGCTCGATCGTCGGTGCTGATTAATGATCGTGAAATGGCTATTTTCCTTTGAGAATCGCGTGCATGACGATGAATCTGAATACAGGGAAACCAATTCCCAGATTAAGCGCTGCGGCGAGGACCGCCCGCTGCGTATCAACGTGTGTCGAGCGTCCAATAACAAAAAACAGATACCAGCTCATCGGCAACCAGAGAACGATCAGAGTCACCATGATGAGCGCCCATTGCTTTCTACCATAGGGTGTTATTTTCGGCCCAATAAAAATCAGGATGAGAGCCACCAGGAGCACGATACTCGCTACTCCCAGCGCCATCTGCGTCGCCATTGGCGTCGTCATCAGATACTCGCTCCTTTCCGCTGGTTAGCGCTGAGTACGCGTCGCAAACTCCTTCTGGGAATCGTCACGCACATTTTAAAAAGACAGAGGCCAATTTGGCTCGGAACTTTAGCAGCAGTCTCGAAACCAAGAGAATGATGCTGATGAGGACACCGAGGCTAGCCGGATGGTACCGGAGAGGATGCCCGCCTGCGATGTACTTTACAGCTACAGAGAGATATGCCAAGGCAGCGTACGTAAGCCTTATATGCAGAACTTCGATAATGCTGCCTTCCCATCTACCCGGAACAAGGCGCTGTCCTGCGGCCGCCGCTAACAACCCCAATGGCAGGAGGATGCATAATGAAACCCATGTGGCCACGCGGTGCGGCGCATTTGGAAATCCTATGTAGTCAATGGCCAACACGTAGCCAGAGATCACCGGAAGCATGAGACCGGTCAGCAGGAACAGCGGGAACAATTTTGAACTCTGCGCCACCGGACGACCCTGCAAATCGTGGCGTCGCTCCATGCTGTCGTCGGCATGGTTTCGTTTTGCGCGACCGGAAGAGCTGAGGCGATTGGCACCGGCCAGGCTGAGTCGATTATCGTCATTGGCATTATGCGTCATCTTTAATCCGTTATTAAATGCAGCAAAAAGGCTCGCTACGACTTCTTATGTAAGGCAATTTGATCGCGCAGATAGTCACGAAGCGCGCGGGCAAACGGGTATCCGAACGTTCCCAGGCCAAGGGAACGATCTCTCGTGATTAATGTTACAGTTTCACGATGCTGGCCTCGGCCGTAATGCGATCGAGTTTCGACGGAATGAATCTGATCCCACGGAATTACTGTCCACCGGAAATGACGGCGCAATTTAAGCCCTTCTGATTGCGAATAGACGCTCCAGCCCCAGATGCGAGCGCCGTCCCATATGGACTTCGCCAGAAGGACTGTGCCAAAGGGAATTAAGATCCAGAATCTCTGAAATCGCGTTTTGCCCAGCCAGAAGCTGAGAATCGAGAACAACAATTCCAAAGCTGGCGTGAGCTGGTCTAATAGAGGTGGCTTCGAAAAATCAGAATAGCGGGGAGTCCGAGGTTCGCGTTCCTTCGCGCGTGCTCCTTCAGGATCGCGACACAAGGTCAAGAGGCCGGCGCTGTCGTCATCCTCATCATCCAGGGGCTGGAGACCCAAAGGCGCCAATTGCGAGGCGATCTCGGCTGCGCGTCGAGGCGACCCTAGATACACTACCAGCGAGTCGTTGCCATGCGCGGCAATCTTGATTCCAGCCTGACGACAGACTTCGCGCGCTTCCTTCAGCCAGGCGGGATCAGCCCTTGTCATTCCCAAAGTGTAGCCGAGCCGGTGAGTAGTTCAAGTACACAGAAGTAACATCTGGAAAAATAGTGGCTGAAGGAACCGCCCATGCCATTCTCGAATGGAAACGACCTGGTCGTTGTTGTGCGCCCATACATCAATTTGTGGAAGGCTCAGCAGGGGGAAAGTCCGGAGGGAAACTATGCTTGTTTGCGATTGATGCAAAAGCCTCGAAGCAGATTCGTCCGCACACTACAGCCTCGGCTGGGGTGGCGCGGTGGATGACGACGGTTCCGGCCTCGGCGCTGTCGACGACTAAGGGTTGCGTCTGTGCTGCCATGACAATCACCTACTAAGCAAGCATCTGCCGTGCCTCCGAAGTGGAGCAGTACACGGCCACGAAAACAATGGAAAGCTTAGGGAACCGAGAGCCGAAGTCAATCTCTGTAAGGTTCCGACCCACAGATCAAGTAGTCGGAACGATGGCTCCCAAAATCGCTGCCGACATGCTGCGACGTACTCCCACAGGGCTTAGCACGATTCTGGTGCGAGCCGAGTTCCTAATATTTTCATGAATCTCCTGCCCGAGACGGCTCGCGATGAGCTACTAGAAACATCGCGGGAAGATAAGGAGAATAGAGTAGCAGGGGGCTCGGCATGAGCACCCATCAGCATACGAAACTGTTCACGATGTCAACACGAAGCCGCAATCACCAGGAATGAGCTGAGGAATGAAAACACATGAATTTCGCATCATAGCTATTTTTCTTGAGACAGGGATTGTATGTTAAAGCAAAGATCATCAAAGTGCAGAATAGCAGGACTCAGCGATGCTCGATTCACGTGGGTTTGGAAGGCGGCCAACGCCAGTTTCGGCAACGGCAGATAAGTTTCAGAAGTTCATAATTGCCCCCCATGCATCAGGGGCTGACCGGTTCAGGCCGGTTGGCCCGCTTGCATTTTGACTGTTCCACGCGTTAGAGCTTGCCGGTGTGCGCGCTCTATCCCGGCCAACCTCCGCTTGTAGCAAAGAGTCTATGTACTCTGGATCAGGTGTTTGCGAGGTACGCCCATGGAGAGCAGAGTAAAGTTACTCGGTCATCCCGTTCATCCAATGCTGATCGTATTCCCTTTGGGACTGCTGGCGACGGCGGTTGCCTTTGAGATCGTAGGTCTCGCCAGCGGTGACGCCGAATGGTTCCGCATCTCGTTCTGGATGATTGCTGCCGGTATCATCGGCGGGTTGCTGTCCGCCATTTTCGGCTTGGTGGATTGGCTGGCAATTCCCAGCGGCACGCGGGCGAAAAGGATTGGACTATGGCACGGTGGCGGCAATGTGATCGTGACCGTGCTGTTCATTATCAGCTGGTTTCTGCGCAGACCAGCTCCCGAGAATCCGGAGGTCAGTGCTTTGGTGCTGTCGTTCATTGCTGTTGCATTGGCGCTGGTTACCGGCTGGCTCGGCGGTGAACTTGTCGACCGGCTGGGGGTCGGTGTGGACAACGGAGCTCATTTGAACGCGCCAAGCTCGTTGTCGGGGCGGCTCGCAACGGACAGCGATTCTCGGGTTAGGCGGACCGCTTAGACGGCGGGCATTGTGCTGGCAGTAACAAACAGAGTGCTGGCTGGAGTATTTGTGTGTTCCGGCATGCTAAGAGTCGTCGTGCAAAAGTCGATGCGGAAGAGCTTCGCGGAATGGGCTATCCCGATTGGTTTTGCATAGCGATTGGCTCTGGGAAATGGAAGCTGGAACACTGTTGTGGTCGTCACGCCTGCAGACCGCAGGAGCAGCCCAGCTCAGTTTGTTGCTGATCGGAGCGATGTACAGCCACGGTAAGACCCCGGGCCAGCGTTTCCGCAGCATTATTCCGGCCGGAACCCTTGTAGCTCTGATGTGCTGCGGCCGTGATTGACTACCACAGAGGAGTGAGGCTGCACGTCAGCGGAGGCATAACTTATGCGGTGGGCGGCTGGCATCCTTATCGGAATCGGAATCGCCATCCTGGTGATCGTCATAATCGTCGCGACGATGTCCTGGGGCGCAAGGGAGCCCGGGCAGTTCGAAACCGGGATTATGAAGCGAGTGAAGTACTGGCGTATTGGCGACAAGCATTTAACTGACCCACTCCCGGACACTCCTGAAAACATTCGTGAAGGTGCAGAGCACTTCCAGCATCATTGCCAGATTTGCCACGGCCTTGATGGTCAAGGGACCGGAGTGCCCATTGTCACCAAAATGTCTCCCCCCGTGGCAGACCTCAGGTCCACTCGTGTGCAGGAGTATACCGATGGCCAACTGAAATGGATCATGGAAAACGGCATACGTTTCAGCGGTATGCCGGGTTGGAAGGGAATTCTGGAGGACGAAGAGATGTGGCGTATCGTCCACTTCCTTCGTCACTTGCCAGCGAAAGGCAGTCTGGGTACCCCCGCTGTCTACAAGGAGTCCGAAGGGCAGCATGCGCACACTAGCGGCGAGGAACAGCATCCACCGCATCACTAACAATATCCCGGAGCGGCAGCCTAGGCAGGCATGTCCGCAATTGTGGAACTATCTCGCGGCCACTGCCGCACCGCTGTAAGCCGATGCTCACACTTGTAAATATAATGAAACTCGATGGTTCGAGAGAAGTTCGGCAGATAACTTTCGAGCACGATCCCGAAGTCGAAGCGGGAGTGCCAATGTGGTCGCCCGATGGACATCACATTTACTTTTTTCACGCAGGCCGGGCACGAGGAATGGGAACCAATGGCTGGTGAATTCGGACAGTTCGAGCTTGCGACGACTCGTCGCCGAAGGCGGTTTGGCGGCCTGGTCGCACGATGGAAAGTGGCTGTATGTTTCGCCCCAAATGGCTGGCCCTTTGGTTAGCCGGCGCCCCTACTACTAACCTGGATCTCCTGCCAAGCGGTGCCGGGCCCCTTCGCCAAGTGACGGATTTCGGCAAAACCGCCACCGAAATCACCCGGCGAGTCTCCTGGTCCCCTGATTCGCAGTACATTTACGCCTCAGTGTGGCATATGGATGGCGATGTGGTCCTACTCTTGAACTTATTGCAGGACTAATGGCGGTCAACTCGGAACCTACCAATTTGGGTGGATCTCAACTTGTGGTTTGCCGACAATACGATCAGAACAATGGTTCTAGTCTTGGCGAAGCGCCTGCGCAGGGTCGAGCCGCATCACTCCAGCACCCGGTATAGCCGTTGCGATGGCTGCGATAGCGAGCAGAAGAATGGCTCCGCCCAAGAAAGTAAGCGGGTCGAGCGGAGAAATACCGAACAGCACGCCTCGTATGAACTTCTGTGTCGCCCAGGCGCCGAGCAATCCTATAACTGTCCCGGTCACGGCCATCGCCAGGGCCTGTTTCAGCACGAGCCAAAGAGCAGCCGCACGGGTCGCACCCATCGCCATGCGCACCGCTAGTTCCTGCCTGCGTTGCGCCACCAGAAAGGAAACGACTCCATAAATACCGACCGCGGCCAGGACCAAACCGGCAGCGGCAAACAAGGCCAGCAAAGCGGTGGTGAAGCGCTGGCTTCCCGTCTCCAACTCAACAATTTCATCCATGGTCCTTACCTGAGCAAAAGGAATATCCGCATCCAGAGCATGCAGTTGACGGCTGATTCAGGGACCAGGGTCTGAGGATCCGAGGTGGTGCGCACTACAACGTCCTTGAATCCGTAGTTCACCAGAGGATGCTGGGAATACAACACCAGAATCTGGGGTTCTGGCGGCGATGTGAGTCCAGCATTCCGGAAGTCGCCGATAACTCCGACGATCGTGACGTCCGCTGAGTCCGTGATGTCGGTTCCCGGCGGCATGTGCATGAATTCCGGAGGCCCAATGTGAACACGGTGGCCGATAGGATCCTCATTGGGGAAATAACGGCGCTCCAGTTCCTGGCTGATGAGAGCCACGGGAGAACTCGCCTCGCTGTCTGACTCGCTGAAATCCCGGCCGCGAATCAGGGGAATCCCCATGGTCTTCACGTAATGGGCATCCGTCAACCCGAACCGTGCCGTGGGAACATCCTGCACTCGCATGGCCGGGTGCCCGTCAATGGTCAGCATCTGGGTCCAGTTGTAGGTTGGCGGGTAAATGGTAGTGACGCTTGCCCCCACTACCCCCGGCAGAGCGCGGATACTATCCCCAAAATGGTCGCAAAAGCGCGTGATCGCTCCGGAGTCGGGATAGCGAACTCCGGGCAGGAAGAAATGACCGGTGAGCAGATGATCCTTACGGACTCCCAGATGCTGCCGCTGCAGGTGCAAGATGCTCTGCACCAGCAGGCCTGCTCCAACCAGCAACAGCAATGACATGGCCATTTCGGTAATCACCAGCACGCGGCGCAGGCGTTGTGCCGACGAGCCTGAGGTGGTAGTGCGCGAACCCAGCTTTAGCGCCTCTACCACGTTCAAGCGGGTTGCCGTAAGAGCTGGAATCAAGCCAAAAAGCAAAGTCGTGAGGAGTGATACGGCCACAGTGAACGCCAGCACTCGCCAATCCAGGCTCAGGGAAGAGAGCTGCGGCAAATCCTCGGGACGTATCCTGGTGAGGGCGGTAACGCCGACCTGCGCCAGCAGCAATCCCAGGCCGCCGCCGATCATGGAGAGCAGCAAGGTTTCCACCAGGAGTTGGCGCCCCAGTCTTCCCCGTCCTGCTCCCAGAGCGGCACGCATAGCCAGTTCGCGCTCGCGCGTCGAGTTGCGCGCCAGGAGCAGGTTCGCCAGGTTCACGCACGCAATCAGCAGGATCAGG
>Ga0134126_10011808_pt1 | contig 11021 bp, 12 predicted proteins | sample KB31752_FD_96881 | JGI IMG/M metagenome (GOLD analysis project Ga0134126, IMG submission 96881) | Terrestrial soil microbial communities with excess Nitrogen fertilizer from Kellogg Biological Station, Michigan, USA - KB3-175-2 | ecosystem: Environmental > Terrestrial > Soil > Unclassified ... | reverse complement strand
TTCTGTCATATATATCGAATGATCCTTGGCCGTGCCGTCGTCCGTATGTTAAGCGTTGTCTCCTGGAAAACATACCGCCCGGTCCCATATACCCTCTGCCATGATCGATCCGTTCGGCCGTTCCATTTCCTATCTGCGCGTTTCGGTGACGGATCGCTGCGATTTCCGCTGCGTCTATTGCATGTCGGAAGACATGGCGTTTCTGCCCAAGGCGGAAATCCTGACGCTGGAGGAACTGGACCGGCTGTCGAGCGCCTTCATCCGGCTCGGCGTGAAAAAGCTGCGCCTCACCGGCGGCGAGCCGCTGGTGCGCAAGAACATCATGCATCTGTTCCGCTCGCTCGGCCGTCATCTCGCGACCGGCGACCTCGAGGAACTGACGCTGACCACCAACGGCAGCCAGCTCGGCAAATACGCGCGGGAGCTGAAGGATGCCGGCGTCAGGCGCGTCAACGTCTCGCTCGACACGCTCGATCCCGAGAAATTCGCCGCGATCACGCGCTGGGGCCGGTTCGATCAGGTGATGAGTGGAATCCGCGCCGCGAAGGAGGCGGGACTCCAGATCAAGCTCAACGCGGTCGCGCTCAAGGGCGTCAATGACGGCGAGTTCGACCGGCTGATCGGCTGGTGCGGCGAGGAAGGTTTCGATCTGACGCTGATTGAAGTGATGCCGCTCGGCGAGGTCGGCGCCGGCACGCGCGTCGATCAGTATCTGCCGCTGTCGATGGTGCGCGCGGATCTGCGCAAGCGCTGGACGCTCGACGAAAGCGATTACAAGACCGGCGGACCGGCGCGCTATTACACCGTGCGCGAAACCGGCGCGCGGCTCGGCTTCATCACGCCGATGACGCATAATTTCTGCGAGAGCTGCAATCGCGTGCGCCTGACCTGCACCGGCACGCTCTATATGTGCCTCGGTCAGGAAGACGCCGCCGATCTGCGCGCGCCGCTGCGCGTCTCGGAAAGCGACGGCCCGGTCGAGGCCGCGATCCGCGCCGCGATCGACCGCAAGCCCAAGGGCCACGACTTCATCATCGACCGCCGCCACGACCGGCCCGCCGTGTCGCGTCACATGAGTGTGACGGGCGGCTGATCTCCGGCCTATACTCCCGCCCGATGAGCGGGTTTCAGAATATCGCCATTGTCGCCAGCGAGGCGCCGGCCGCGCAGGCCGCGCTCGAGGATTTGCGCGGGCGCTACAGGACGGCCGCGCCGGAGCAAGCCGATATCGTGGTCGCGCTCGGCGGCGACGGTTTCATGCTCGAGACGCTGCACAAATACCGCGCGCGCGGCGTGCCGGTTTACGGCATGCATCGCGGCAGCGTCGGGTTCCTGATGAACGGCTACAGTCCCAACGCACTCGACGAGCGGCTCGGGCAGGCGCAGCCCGTCGTGATCCACCCCCTCGAGATGAGCGCGACCGACACCGCCGGCAAAACCCACACCGCCATCGCGATCAACGAAGTCTCGCTGGTGCGGCAGGCGCGCCAGGCGGCGAAGCTCAAAATCTCGGTCGACGACACGGTGCGGCTCGAGGAACTGATGGCCGACGGCGTGCTGGTCGCGACCCCGGTCGGCAGCACCGCCTACAATCTGTCGGCGCACGGCCCGATCATTCCCCTGAGCGCCGACGTGCTGGCGCTGACGCCGATCAGCGCCTTCCGTCCCCGGCGATGGCGCGGCGCGCTGTTGCCGCACCAGGCGCGCGTCCGGTTCGACGTGCTCGAGCGCGAACGCCGCCCGGTCAGCGCCGCCGCGGATTTCACCGAGATACGCGACGTCGCCTCCGTGTCGGTGCGCGAGGCGCACGAGATCAGCTTCACCCTGCTGTTCGACCCCGAGCACAATCTCGAGGAACGGGTGCTGAAAGAACAATTCCTGTCATAACGCGAGGGAGGCGCGCGTGATAAAGACCCGCTTCACGGAGATTTATGGCGTGCCGCTTCCGATCGCATCGGCGGGCATGGCGTTTGTCGCCACCGTGCCGTTGACCCGCGCCGTCTCGGCGGCGGGCGGTCTCGGCGTTCTCGGCGCCAGCGGCATGCCGCCCGAACTGATGCGTGAAGCGGTTCGCGAGCTGAGCCGGGCCGGCAAGCCGTTCGGCGTCAATATCATTCCGCGCTTCAATGGCATCGAGCATATCGAGCTGTGTGCCCAGGAAGCGGTGCCGGTCGTCGTTTTCTTCTGGGATGACGTACCGAAGGAATGGATCCAGCGCCTGCATGGCGCCGACGCGAAGGTCTGGATTCAGGTTGGCAGCGTCGCCGAAGCCAGACTCGCGGTGCGCGCCCATGCCGACGCGCTGATCGTGCAGGGCAGCGAGGCGGGCGGTCACAATCGCGCCGCCGCCGCTACGTTGTCGCTGTTGCCCGCGGTGATCGACGCGATCGAAGGAGCGGTGCCGGTACTGGCGGCGGGCGGCGCCGCCGATGGCCGCGGCCTGGCCGCGGCGCTGGCGCTGGGAGCCGACGGCGTCTCGGTCGGCACGCGGCTGCTGGCGACGCCAGAGGCCTTCGCTCATGACGAATACAAGAAGCGCGTGATCGCGGCCGAGGTGCACGACACGGCGCGGCACAATATTTTCGGGCCCGATTTTCCCGATGCGACGGTGCGCGGTTTGCGCAACCGGCTGGTGCGCGAATGGGAAAGACGCGACGATCCGCCGCCCTACAAGACCGCGCCGGCGGAAGGGCATCCCGTGATCGGTCAAATGTCGGTCTATGGCCACTCAATGCCAATGCAGCGTTTCATCGGCTTGCCGCCGACGCCGGAATTCAGCGGCGATTTCGACCAGATGAGTCTGCTGGCGGGGGAGTCGGTCGGCCTCACCAACGCGATCGCGCCGGCGGGTGACGTCGTTCGCGACATGGCGCGCGACGCGGAGGCGATTATCGCGAAGCGTCTGCCGGGTTTGGTGACGCCCTAAGGGACAGGCAGCAGCTTGCGTTCCTGCGCGGCGAGCCGCATCTGGCCCTGAAGCTTGTCGAAGGCGCGCACTTCGATCTGCCGCACGCGCTCGCGCGACACGCCGTATTTCTTCGCCAGATCCTCGAGCGTCGCCGGCTCCTCCCGGAGGCGGCGCTCCTGAAGAATGTCGCGCTCGCGCGGCGTCAGATGCGACATCGCCGCGGTCAGGAGGTCGCGGCGCAGGCCCAGCTCCTCCATCTCGCCCAGCGTTTCTTCCTGGTCGTCGGCGTCGTCCTGAAGCCAGTCCTGCCATTCGCCCGCGCCGTCGCTGTCGGCGCGCAGCGGCGCGTTGAGCGAATGGTCGGGCCCGGCAAGCCGGCGGTTCATGTCGATCACGTCCGCTTCCGGCACGTTCAGCTCGGTCGCGATCAGCTTCAGGTTCTCGGGCGACAGATCGCCGTCGTCGATCGCCTGGATGCGGCCCTTGATGCGCCGCAGATTGAAAAACAGTTTTTTCTGCGCCGCCGTGGTGCCGAGCTTCACCAGCGACCAGGAGTGCAGGATGTATTCCTGGATCGAGGCGCGGATCCACCACATCGCATACGTGGCGAGGCGGAAGCCGCGCTCCGGGTCATAGCGCTTCACCGCCTGCATCATGCCGAGATTGCCCTCGGCGATCAGATCGGCCAGCGGCAGGCCATAGCCGCGATAGCCCATCGCGATCTTCGCCACGAGGCGCAGATGCGACGTGACGAGTTTCTGCGCCGCTTCCGGATCGCTATGCTCGCGCCAGCGTTTGGCGAGCATGTATTCTTCCTCCTGCGCAAGCATCGGAAACTTGCGGATGTCGCGCAGATAGCGAGCGAGGCCGCCCTCGACCGACGGTACGGCGAGCGCGGGAACGGTTGCCATGATTCGGATTCCCTCCTGTGGCTCTTGGAATCTAGGTATTCGGGAGGCGGAAGTCCAACCCGGGGTCAGACACAAAATCCCACGAGCGCGTGAAGAAACCGTGCGATCCGGTACAGCAGTCCCTCGGCTGACAGGGAATGGCCGCTCAGGAACACGATCGGGAACAGGGCCACTACCCATAGTGGCCATGCCGGCATTCGTACCGGCCGGTGGTGGCGGTAAATCCGCCAGAACGCCGCCAGCGCCCCCAGACCGATGACGAGGCCGGCAAATACCTCGGTAATGGTGTGATATTCCAGCACGGCGCGGGACAGGGCGATGGCCGCGACCAGCAGCCCGCCCGCGACGAGAATGACGGGTTTCGGCCATTGCCGGTATTGCGCTGCCGTGATCAGCGCGACGCCGCCATAAACATAAAGACTCATGCTGGTATGGCCGCTCGGGCTGTCGAGTTCGATCCCCGGCGCCGGACAGGCCTTGAAATAGATTTTGAGCGCCGCCGTCACGCCGGCGCACAGGAACAGCGCGCCGAGCCAAAGCATGGCGTTGCGCCGGTCGCCCCAGATCGCGAGCCAGATCAGCACCACGGCCGCGATCGGCAGCGTGATGGCCGAATCGCCGACATTGGTCAGCGTGTGCAAGGCGGTGTTGATCATTGCGGATTAGAGATGCGTCGCTTTCGGCCCGCCCAGTTTGCGCGCCGCGTCGGCGACCAGCGAGCGGTGGCACAGCGCGGGGTCGGCTTCGAAACAGAGCAGGCACGCCCGCCTGCCCTTGACCAAATCGATCAACTCCCGGAGCGAATGGGTCTGGCCATCGAGATATTGTCCGAACGCGACGGACAGCGCTGCGAAATCCTTGTCCCGCTTGTAGCGCGCGCGCATCGACTTGGGCGTGCCGAGCGCGACGCGATGCTCATAGGCGATGCCGATTTCGTTCAGCGCCCCGGCCAGCGCCTTTTTGGAAAAGCCGCGCTTGCGCGACAGCGGCAGGGCGCGGACATCGACCACGAGATCGATCCGGTTGGCGTGAAGCCGGCCCAGCACATCGTCGAGCGCGCTCCCTTCATAGCCGATGGTGAACAGCGCCATTACACCACGCCCGACCGGCGCAGCGCGTCGATCTCGGCGTCGCCGAGGCCCAGCATCTCGCGCAGGATCGCGTCGCTGTGCTGGCCCATCGTCGGCGGTGCGCGTTTGTATTCGACCGGCGTCGCCGAATATTTGATCGGATTGGCCAGCAGCGCGATCGGCTGGGGCGCGGCGGGATGCGCCATGCGCACCACCATGTCGCGCGCCTTCACCTGCGGATCGGCGAAGACCTGATCGAGGTTATTGATCGGACTGCACGGCACGCCGGCTTTTTCGAGCGCCGCGATCCACTCGGCCGATTTGCGTTGCGCGACCAGCCGCGCCACTTCCGGCACCAGCGCGGCGCGGTTGACGACCCGCGCGCTGTTGGTGGCGAAGCGCGGATCGGCGGCGAGGCCGGGCGCGCCCGCGCAGGCGCAGAATTTCTGGAACTGCCCGTCATTGCCGACCGCCAGTACGATATGGCCGTCGGCGCTCGGGAACACCTGATAGGGCACCACCGTGGCGTGGGCGTTCCCGAGACGCGGCGGCGCCTTGCCCGAGGTGAGATAGGCCTGTGCCTGATTGCCGAGCCACGCCACCTGCGTGTCGAGCAGGGCCATGTCGATATGCTGGCCTTCGCCGGTGCGGTCGCGGTGACGCAGTGCCGCGAGGATCGCCACCGCGCTGTACATGCCCGCCATCAGATCGGCGAACGCGACCGCGGCTTTCATCGGCTCGCCGTCGGGCTCGCCCTGGAGGCTCATGATGCCGCCCATCGCCTGCGCCAGGAAATCGTAGCCGGGACGCGGCGCATAGGGGCCGGTCTGGCCGAAGCCCGTCACCGAGCAATAGACGAGGCGCGGAAAATCCGTTTTGAGGGACGGATAGTCGAGCCCGTATTTGGCGAGATTGCCGACCTTGTAATTCTCCACCAGCACGTCGCTTTGCGCGATCAGGCGCAGCGCGATGGCGCGGCCTTCCGGCTTGGTGAAGTCGAGCGTCAGCGAGCGTTTGGCCCGGTTCGCCGACAGGTAATAGCTGCTTTCGGCGGTGTCGCGCCCGGCCGCGTCCTTAAGGAAGGGCGGGCCCCATTTGCGCGTGTCGTCGCCTTCGCCCGGCCGCTCGATCTTGATGACGTCGGCGCCGAGATCGCCGAGAAGCTGGGTGCAACTCGGCCCCGCCAGCACCCGGCTCATGTCGAAAATACGGATTCCGTCGAGCGCGCCCGTCACGTCGTCCTCGCTGTTTGGAATTGTCATAGCATCGCCGGGCGGCGGCGCAATCCTTTACCGGTCAACGGGCCGGTTCCCGGTTCAGCCAGTCGAGATATCCCTGAAGGATATAGGCGGCGGCGGCGCGGTCGATCAGTTCGGCGCGGCGCTTGCGGCTGAGGTCGGCTTCGATCATGCCGCGCTCGACCGCGAGGGTGGACATTCGCTCGTCCCAGAACGCCAGCGGCAGATCGCGCGCCGCCAGCACGTTTTTCGCGAATTGCCGGACGCCCTGGGTCCGCGGCCCGTCCTCGCCGTCGAGCCGCAGCGGCAATCCCGCCACCAGGCCGCCGACGCCGTGCCGGTCGATGGCGGCGCCGAGGGCCGCCATGTCGTCCCTGAACCGGGTGCGCCGGATCGTGTCGAGCGGCGAAGCGATACGAAGCCGCGTGTCCGACAGCGCGAGGCCGATCGTCCGGGTGCCGACATCGAGGCCGAGAAGCCGTGCACCGGACGGCAGCAGGCCGCGCAGGTCGTCGGGATTGCAGAGGGGCATGGCGGGTGTTAGCGTTTTGTATCTTAAGTATTCCCGAGAACTATATCATGGCGTTGGACAGGACCATCGTGGCGCGCATCGCCACCCTGGCAAGGATCAAGGTTTCCGACAGCGAGCTTGACGCGCTGGCGGGCGAGCTGGGCTCCATTCTCGCCTGGATCGAACAGCTCAACGAGGTCGATGTCTCGGGCGTCGCGCCGATGACCAGCGTCGCGCACATGAAACTGCCGATGCGCGACGACAAGATCACCGATGGCGGCGACCGCGACGCCATCCTCGCGAACGCGCCGCAGGAAGCGCGCGGCTTTTTCGCGGTGCCGAAGGTGGTGGAGTGAGCGAGCTGACCCGCCTCACCCTGTCGGACGCGCGCGACGGTCTGCGCGCCGGCGAATTCTCGGCGCGCGAACTGACCGAGGCCCATCTCGACGCGATGGCGGCGTCGCGTGCGCTCAACGCCTTCGTCACCGAAACGCCCGAGCGGGCGCTGGCGATGGCGGCGGCGAGCGATGCGAGGCTCGCCCAAGGGCAGGCGGGGCTGCTCGAGGGCCTGCCGGTCGCCGTCAAGGACCTGTTCTGCACCAAGGATATCCTGACGACCGCCTGCTCGCGCATCCTCGACGGCTTCAAGCCGCCCTATGAATCCACCGTGACGCAGAAACTCTGGGATTCCGGCGCGGTCATGCTCGGCAAGACCAGTCTCGACGAATTCGCCATGGGATCGAGCAATTCCACCTCGTGCCACGGCCCGGTCGAGAATCCGTGGCGGCGTCGCGGCGACAACCGTCCCCTGGTTCCGGGCGGCTCCTCGGGCGGCTCGGCCGCCGCGGTGGCGGCCCGTCTCGCGCTCGGCGCCACCGGCACCGATACCGGCGGCTCGATCCGCCAACCCGCCAGTTTCTGCGGCGTCGTCGGCATGAAACCGACTTATGGCCGCTGTTCGCGCTGGGGCGTCGTCGCGTTCGCCTCCTCGCTCGACCATCCCGGCCCGATCGCGCGCACCGTTCGCGACGCAGCGCTGATGCTCCAGGCGATGTCGGGCCACGACCCCCGGGATTCGACCTCCGCGCCGATTCCGGTGCCCGATTTCGCGGCGTCGCTCACCGGCGATATTCGCGGCCTCCGGATCGGCGTGCCGAAGGAATATCGCGTCGACGGCATGCCGCCCGAGATCGAAACGCTGTGGCAGCGCGGCGTCGAGTGGATCAAGGCGGCGGGCGCGACACCGGTCGAGATCAGTCTGCCGATGACCAAATACGCGCTCGCGACCTATTACATCATCGCGCCGGCCGAGGCGTCGTCGAATCTGGCGCGCTATGACGGCGTGCGGTTCGGCCTCCGCGTGCCGGGCGCGTCAATTGACGAAATGTACGAGAACACCCGCGCCGCCGGCTTCGGCGCCGAGGTGAAGCGCCGTATCCTCATCGGCACGTATGTCCTGTCCGCCGGCTATTACGATGCCTATTACCTGCGCGCGCAGAAAATCCGTGCGCTGATCGCGCGGGATTTCGCCGCGGCGTTCGAACGCTGCGACGCGATCCTGACGCCGACCACGCCGTCGCCCGCTTTCGCGCTGGGCGAAAAGCAGGACGATCCGGTGACGATGTATCTCAACGATGTGTTCACCGTGCCCGCCGACCTCGCCGGCCTGCCGGCCATTTCGCTGCCGGCGGGACTGAGCGACGACGGCCTGCCGCTCGGCCTTCACGTCATCGGCCGTGCCTTCGACGAGGAGACGGTGTTCCGCGTCGCCGGCGTGCTCGAAGGCGCCGCCGCCTTTACCGCGGAGCCGGGTCGATGAGCAATCTCGTCAAAGGCCGCACGGGTGACTGGGAAGTCGTGATCGGGCTCGAGACACACGCCCAGATCGTCTCCGACGCAAAGCTGTTTTCCGGCGCGGCGACCGCGTTCGGCGCCGAACAGAATACCCAGGTTTCGACCGTGGACGCGGCGTTTCCCGGCATGCTGCCGGTCATCAACCGGCATTGCGTCGAGCAAGCCGTGAAGACCGGGCTCGGCCTCAATGCCCAGATCAATCCGGTCTCGATCTTCGACCGCAAGAATTATTTCTACGCCGATCTGCCGGCCGGCTATCAGATCTCGCAGTACAAGTCGCCGGTCGTCGGCAAGGGCGAAGTGGTGCTCGACATGCCGGACGGCGAACGGCGCCACATCGGCATCACGCGGCTCCATCTCGAGCAGGACGCGGGCAAGAGCCTCCACGACCAGCATCCGACCATGACCTATGTCGATCTCAACCGCGCCGGCGTCGGGTTGATGGAGATCGTGTCGGAGCCCGATTTGCGCAGCGCCGAGGAGGCCGGCGCTTACCTGCGCAAGCTGCGTTCGATCCTGCGCTATCTCGGCACCTGCGACGGCAACATGGAGGAAGGCTCGCTGCGCTGCGATTGCAACGTCTCGGTGCGGCGCGCGGGGGAGACCAAGTTCGGCACGCGCGCCGAGATCAAGAACGTCAACTCGATCCGCTTCGTCATGCAGGCGATCGAGTACGAGGCGCGCCGCCAGATCGAGATTCTCGAAGACGGCGGCTCGATCGTGCAGGAGACGCGCCTGTTCGATGCGCATCGCGGCGAGACGCGGCCGATGCGCTCCAAGGAAAACGATTTCGACTATCGCTATTTCCCCGACCCGGATTTGCTGCCGCTGGAGCTCGACCCGGCGTGGATCGAGGGATTGCGGCGTGGCCTGCCGGAACTGCCCGACGCCAGGAAGGCGCGCTTCGTCGCCGAGCTCGGCCTCACGCCCTACGACGCCGACGTGCTGGTCGCGGAGAAAAGCCACGCCGACTATTTCGAGACGGTCGCGGCGGGGCGGGACGCAAAGCTCGCCGCCAACTGGGTCACGGGCGATCTGTTCGGCGCCTTGAACAGGCTCGGCAAGGAGATCGAAGCGTCGCCCGTGTCGGCGCCGGCGCTCGGCGAGCTGCTCGACCTCATCCGCGACAACACGATTTCGGGCCGCATCGCCAAGGACGTATTCGCCGCGATGCTGGAGACCGGCAAGAGCGCCGGCGCCATCGTCGAGGAGCGCGGTCTGCGCCAGGTCACCGATTCCGGCCCCATCGAGGCGGCGGTCGAGGCCGTGCTCGCCGCCAACGCCGATAAGGTCGCCGAATACAAATCCGGCAAGGACAAGCTCTACGGTTTCTTTGTCGGCCAGGCAATGAAGGCGACGGGCGGCAAGGCCAATCCGGCGCTGCTCAACGACATCCTTCGGAAAAAACTGTCGGCTTAGTCACTTCGTCCCGTAGAGCCGGTCGCCGGCGTCGCCGAGGCCGGGGACGATATAGCCATGATCGTTGAGATGGTCGTCGATCGCGGCGGTGAAGATCGGCACGTCGGGATGCGCCTCGCGCAGCGTCTTAATGCCTTCGGGGGCCGACAGAAGGCACAGGAACTTGATATGCTGCGCGCCGGCTTTCTTGAGGCGCGAGACAGCCGCGACGGCGGTGTGGCCGGTCGCCAGCATCGGATCGACCACGATGACCAGCCGGTCCGCGAGGTCCGGCACCTTGAAGAAATACTCGACCGCCTGCAGCGTCTTCGGATCGCGGTAAAGCCCGATATGGCCGACGCGCGCGCTCGGCACCAGGTCGAGAATGCCCTGCACCAGCCCGTCGCCGGCGCGCAGGATGGCGATGAGGCAGAGCTTCTTGCCCTCGATGGTCGGCGCGTCATAGGCGGTGATCGGGGTCTCGATCGGCTCGAAGGCGAGCGGCAGGTCGCGCGTCACCTCGTAGCCGAGCAACAGCGAAATCTCGCGCAGCAACTGGCGGAACTTGCTGGTCGACGTCGATTTGCGGCGCATGATCGACAGTTTGTGAAGCACCAGCGGATGGTCGATGACCGTCACGCCGTCGTCTTTGGCAATGCTCATCGCCGTTCCCCTTGCTGACGCGCGGGAACTAAAGCACGGCGCAATTGGCGCGGAAAAGAAAAAACGCGGCGTCATGCCGCGGGCATGGATAACGGTCAGCTGCGCCCGTAGCTGTCTTCGAAGCGGACGATATCGTCCTCGCCGAGATAGCTGCCCGACTGCACCTCGATCAGGTGCAGCGGGATCTTGCCGGGGTTTTCCAGCCGGTGCGCGGTGCCCAATGGGATGTAGGTCGACTGGTCCTCGGTCAGGATCACTTCCTCGTTGCCGCGCACGATCTTGGCGGTGCCCTGGACGACGACCCAGTGCTCGGCGCGATGGTGGTGCATCTGCAACGACAGCTTGGCGCCGGGCTGCACCATGATGTGCTTGACCTGAACCCGGTGGCCGTTGTGCAGCGCCCGGTAGGTGCCCCAGGGGCGGTGAACGGTCGGGTGGGCGCCGACCTCGCTGCGGCCCTGGCGCTCG
>Ga0134126_10011807_pt1 | contig 11023 bp, 4 predicted proteins | sample KB31752_FD_96881 | JGI IMG/M metagenome (GOLD analysis project Ga0134126, IMG submission 96881) | Terrestrial soil microbial communities with excess Nitrogen fertilizer from Kellogg Biological Station, Michigan, USA - KB3-175-2 | ecosystem: Environmental > Terrestrial > Soil > Unclassified ... | reverse complement strand
GCCGCCAGTATCTCGAGGCGGCCCGCGCCCGCGGCTGGCGCGGCGCCGGCCGCTTCGTCGACAAGACCCTGGAGAACTACCTGCACGTGGGCGCCATCGCGCTGATGTTCCCGAACGCGGTGGGCCTGCATGCCGTGCGCGATCCGCTCGACACCTGCCTCTCGTGCTGGCGCCAGCTTTTCGCCGAGGGCGCCGAGCCGCTCTACGACTTCGCCGAGATCGGGGCCGAGTACGTCGCCTACCGCGAGACGATGGAGCACTGGCGCGCGGTGCTGCCGGACCGGGTTATCGACGTCGACCACGAGGCGCTGGTCGCCGACCCGGCGCGGCAGATCCGCTGGCTGGTCACCGAGGCCGCGCGGCTGGCGTGGAACGACGCCTGCCTCGCGTTCGACACCGCCGGCGCCTCGGCCCCGACGGCGAGCTCGGCGCAGGTGCGCCAGCCGATCTTCCGCACCTCGCTGCAGCGCTGGCGCCGTTACGAGCCACGCCTCGGCTCGCTGATCGAGGCGCTGGGCTCCTACGCGCCGCCACGCGGCTGATCGCCGCCCAGTTTCGGGCCCGCTTGTCGCCGCCGCCGCCGGAGGCTATTAGCCGCCTTCCCCGCCGATGGACGCGTAGCTCAGCGGGAGAGCACCACGTTGACATCGTGGGGGTCGCTGGTTCGATCCCAGCCGCGTCCACCATCGTTTCCGGGAGCGGGCGCGCTCGCCCTGGTAGTGCGCGCCGACGCCCGCTTCGAGCGAAAGCAGAAACAAAGCGGCGCGCCCCGGGTTCGGGACGCGGCGTAGGTCAAGCAGGCTACAGGACTTCAGCGCTCGCGGTCTACGACCCGGTCGCCGTCTGGCCGAACACGATCGAGACCGACGAGACCAGCTTGGGGTGTTCGATCCGGTGCCCGCCGCTGCCGGAGTTGGCGGCCAGCGTCGTCACCTGGAAGGTGAACTCGGCATTCGTGTCCGCGTCGTTCGGCGGTTGGAAGCTGACGGTGACGGTCGAGCTGAAGTCGGCGTCGACGACCCGGTTCTGGCTGTAGGCGGTTCCGATCGTGTAGGGGGTCGTGCCGACCCCGATCGGGCTGCCGCCGCTGTCGGGCTTGTCGAGCGAGTACGCCAGCGTGCCGCCGGCCGGCCCGGCCGTACAGGTGACGCTGAGGCCCAGGCGCACCGAATCGTCGTTCTCGAGGTCGATCGCCATCGCCCACGAGAACAGGGGCTTCGGCGTCGGGACGACCGGGGCGTCCTGCACGGTCAGGTAGGCCATCCGCCCCGACTTGGCGACGAAGTTGTCGAAATCCGCCTGCGTCTTTACCGAGGCGGGGACCCTCTCCGAGGGGAACTCGTCGCCGGTGAGCTCGGCGATCAGGCAATAGGGCGCCCCCGGCGCCGGGGGACCGCCGGGATGCCAGATCAGCGGCGCGCCGGTGGTGAACACCGCGCCGGCGTCGCCGCCAACGGTGGCGCTGTCTTTCCCGTCTGGGGTGGAGAGCAGGAGCCAGTTGGCCTGCTTGGTCAGATCGGGAAGCCTGGCCGCCCAGACCGTCGCCGAGCCGATCGCCAGCGCGTCGGAGTCGTTCTTCACCCGCACGTAGACGTAGCCGTCGCCGCTGTAGGTGGAGGTCTGGTTGTAGGTCTTGTCGTAGTTGTCGGCCCAGGCGGGGTCAGGCTTGGGGCCGCCGAGAATGATATCCGGCGAGGCGCCCGCCTTGTCGTCGGCCGTCGTGCTGCGCAGCTGCAGCCATGCATCGTCGCTCATGATGGTCCTCTTCGGTTTGGGTCTGCAGGGGCGCGGCTCACGACGGCGGACGCGTCGTGTTGGAGCCGATGACGACGATGGCCTTGTTGCCGATGTGGTGGTCGCCGCCGCCGTTGGGCGGCCCGGCGGCGAGCCCCGCCTTCAGCCCGGTGGTCGCCGACATCATGCGCACGAAGCCGTCGTAGCCGACGCCGAACACCTCCCCGTCCTGGCCCTTCCACAGGGCGTTGGGGCTGTGCGAGCGCGCGTAGCTCTTGGCGAAGGTGTCGGTCGCGATGAAGCGGGACATCAGCAGGTTCTTGGCTTGCGGCTTGCTGGTCACGACCGTCGCCTGAACGCTCTGGGCGAAGGTCTTGGGCGGCGTCCTGCCGTTGAAGTCGGTGCGGTAGGTGATGATGGTCTCGTAGTTCGCGTCCACCGTGACGGTCGAACCGACCTCGAAATCAGGGTTGATGGGGTTCGAAGGATCCTTCGCCCCCCCAGGAGGCGCCGGAACCGTCGTCCAGTCCTGGCCGATCACCTCGCCGCTCTTGGTCGAGGTATTGGACGAGAAGCTGATGCGCGCGCCCACCGGGACGTCGTTGGCGACCATGGTGAAGGTGACCTTCTCGTCCTTCTGGTCGCTGTTCGAATAGCTGGTCCAGTCCTCGTAGATCGTCGTGGTGAGCGGCATGATATTGACGTTGTGCCAGCCGAGGTTGCCGTTCGAGTAGATCCACTGCGCCAGCCCGTCCATCGAGCCGCCGCCGGTCGGATAGTTGGCCAGCACCGAGTCCCAGGAGTCGGCGATCACGGCCACCACGCAATGGTGCTCGGTGGTTTGCGGCTTCCAGGTGAAGGCGCCTGTGGCGGTGATGTTGCCGCCGCCAGCGGAGATGACCTGGTTGTTGACCCAGGTGGTCGGGTCGGTCGGGTCGCCGTCCGGCGGCACGAAGTAGACCAGGTTGGTCTTGCTGTACCAAACCTCCGGACGCAGCACGAGGCTGCCCGGCACCTGGAACAGGAACACCTTCTGGGTGAGCGGCGTCGTGTTCATGTTCTTGGCGCGGACGTAGATATTGTTCGTCTGGCCCTGCAGCAGGTCGTTGTTCCACACCTGCGTGTAGTTCTGGATCAGCGTGTTCTGCGAGATCGCCGAGATGCCGGCGACGGCGATGTCGGGACAGCCGGTCCAGGTGCCCGAGCGCGGCAGCGTGCCGGTGTCGTCCAGGGACGTTCGAAGCAGAAACCCTGTAACGTTGGCCATTTAGTCCTCCTGTCCTGAAGTTGAGACGTCCACGGCGTTCATCCGGGGAAGAACGACCAAACGTTTGCGTTCTGAGCGCCGCCGTCGTAGCCGCCGGCGATCCACACGGCGTCGCGCCACACCGCGACGCCGGCGTTGCTGATCGCCCAGCTGCGCGAGGGGCCGCTGAGCAGGCCCCACCCGGGATTCTTGTACTCACGGAAATCAGGTGACGGATTGCCCGCCGCGTTGAGCCCGCCGAACAGATAGAGCGCGCCCTTCAGCGAGAAGAGCGCGGCCGCCTGGCGGGCCGGCGGACCGCCGCCGCGCGACCCGCTGCTTTCGCGGCGCCATGCGGCCCCGTCGGTGCTCGACCACAGCTCGTCCGAGACGCTGCCGTCGGCGAGCAGCCCGCCGAACAGGTAGAGCGATCCCTTGTGCTCGGTGACCGCCGCGGCGGACCTGGCGCTCCACGCGGCGGTGTCGGTGACCTTGGTCCAGGCGGCGCCGTCGCTCGAGCTCCAGATGTCGCCGAGCGGGGCCAGGTTGGCGTCGAGCCCGCCGAACACCCAGAGCTTCCCGGCGAAGCCGATGCAGGTGAAGTTCGAGCGCGCCCGCCAGGGCGCAGCCGCGGTGGCCTGGGTCCAGCTGACCCCGTCCGTCGAGCTCCACACGTCGTTCGCGGCCACGCCGTTCTCCTGGCCGCCGGCGATCCAGGACTTGCCGCCGAACGCGCAGCCCGCCGCCGAGCTGCGCGCCGGGAAGTTGGCGACGGCGGTCTGGCTCCAGGTGACGCCGTCGGTGGACTGGAAGATCGCGTTGTCCGAGTTGCCGCCGACCAGGGTGAGCCCCGCGTCGCTGCCGTAGAGCACCGGCCCCTCGCCGGCGCCCGGCTGGAAGCCCATGCCGCGCGGCGCCCAGCCACGCGGCAGCACGAACACCGGGACCGACGCGGCGGGCGGATCGCCCTGGCCGGTCAGCTGCAGCACGTAGGTGGTCGGCTTGCGCGGATAGTAGACCTTGGACCCGCTGTTCAGGGCCAGCGTCGGGATGTTGTAGGTGACCCCGCCGCTGTCGATCGTCCCGGAGAGCGCGTTGCGCGTGGTCCACGAAACCGTCACCGGCGATCCGTCGGCCACGGTCGCGCCGTCAGCCGTGAACGACAGCACCTCCGCGTCGGGGACGTGCGCGGTCCATTGGGCGGTGTGCGCGGGCTGGGTGTCGCCGCTCTTGATGAAGGCCATCAGCGCGAAGTCGGTGGTGCGCTCGATCGGCGTCGAATACTCGCCATGCGCGACATCGAACGGACCGGGGAGCAGCTCCCCATCCTGCTGCAGCGCGACCCGCGCCATCTGCAGCGTCTGCCACGAGAGCTTGACCGTGCCGCCCGGCGCCTCGACGTAGTTGGGCACGCCGTCGAAGTAGACGATCGCCGGTACGGGCTCCGCCTTCTCCAGCGGTATGGCGAAGTAGCAGTCGCTGAAACCGGGGAAGCTGGTGAACTGCAGGTAGGCGAGCGTCGAGCCCTTCGGGGCCGAGGTCGAGAGGCCCGAGATGCGGAACTCGGCGGTGGCGCCGGCTCCGGCGCCCAGCACGTCGCGGTTCTCGGGCACAGGCTGCAGCGTCCAGACCGGCGAGGGCGGCGGCTGGTCTTGCGCCGCCTCCGCGGTCAGCTCTGCGGCCAGCATCGCGGCGAGCGTGCCGGGCTGCGTCGCCTTCCACTCGTAGGTGCGCTGGCCGTCCTTGTAGGTCGCGATCACCTCGACATCGATGTTGTAGGCCGAGTGCGGGTCCGAGATCTGCGGGTCGGCCGGCGTCAGCGAGCCGATGTCGTTGCCGTAGACGAACGACAGCGTCACCGTCGGCGTGGACACCCACGGTTTGGTGACGAGCGGGCTGTCGTGCTGCTTGTTGATCAACCGCAGCGTCAGCACGTTCTCGACCGTGTCGAAGTTCTCCGGCGTGCGGTAGACGGTCGCCGGCTCGAACTTGACGTCGACCATTTTGGTCAGGTCGCCAGCGCCCGACGGATACTGCATCAGGAAGAACTTGACGCTCGGCGCCTCGCTGCCGGCGAACAGCTGCACCACGTCGGTGGTCGAGGCCGGGTTGGTCGAGGATATCCCGCCGAGCTTCACCACCAGCGGCGTCCCCTTCACCAGGGACTGCGCCGTGGTGGGCGTCAGCGTGACGAACGGGCCGCCCACGGTGGGCGGGTTCCAACCCGCCGAGGTCACCGTGATCTTGGCGATCTGGTCGAGCGTGAAAATGGTCAGCGGGAACCCGAGGCGCAGCTGCGGGATGGCGATCGGCGTCGTCGAGTCGGTGGTGACGGTCAGGGTGAACGCGTTCAGGTCCGGCCGGTCGCTGTAGACGGCGGGCTGGTTGTTGTCGTCGTTCAGCAGAGTGAAGACGATGGTCATTGCCCGCCTTTCGTCGGCGGCTGCGGGACCAGCGTCAGCCACCCGTCCTGCGCCTCTTGGGGAGTGAAATCGAAGCTGGCGCGATCGCCGTTCGCCGAGGGCGTCAGCGGCTCGGTGCTGGGCACGGTGGTGTCGCCGGACCGCACGCCCATCGTCCACGCCCAGGTGAAGCCGGGCTCGGGCGGCGCCGGCAGGTCGAGCGCGTGCGCGCCGCGCAGGATCGGGTGCGTGAAGAACGAGACCTCGATCGAGCGCAGCGCCCGCCCGTAGATCTCGGCGGCCAGCGCCAGCTCCTTGATCGGCAACACGCCGGTGGTCGCGTTCACGCTGGCGCGCGGATCGATCAGCATGGTCACCGCCTTGCCGGGCGGCCGCACGGACGGATCCCGCAGCGCCGCCGTCTGCGCCGCAGCGTTGGCGTAGGGCGTGGCGGGCGGATCGAGCGCCGGATGCAGCGTCAGCAGCAGCGTCTCGGGGGTGGGCCGCTGCACCGCCGCGCCGCCGCCGGTGGCCGGCGCCGCCGGCGCGTAGAGCGTGGCGTAGGGATCGGCGCTGTCGATCAGGTAGCCGACCAGCCCGTCGGCGAGATTGTCGCGATCGCCGAGCCGCACCGGGAAGGTCACCGCGCCCAGGCCGGCGTCGTCGCGCAGCGTCGGGTCGTAGGGACCCGCGCCGTTCGCCGCGGCCGACGCCTGCACCGACGCCAGCGCGGAATTGAACGCCGGCAGCCCGGGCAGCTCCAGCCGCAGCTCGGCCCGCACCAGCGCCAGCGGCCGGCCCATCAGCACCGCGTAGGGCAGATCGGCTTCGCTGCTGTCGGGCAGGATGTAGGTGTGGGCGTCCTCGATCGAGGTGGTCAGCGCGTCGAACACGGCGCGCGGCTGGCCGAGCAGGAAATTGCCGAACTTCAGCAGGTGCGCCAGGTTCGGGTCGCCGAGGTCGGTGGCCATCGACTGCGCCGGGCGGCCCGGCGCCGACTGCCAGGCGACGTTGGCCTGCGCGCCGAACACGCCCAGCGAGCCGAGCGGCGCGCCGGACGGTGCGAACAGCATCAGGCTGTTGTCGAGATGGTTGAACACCAGCCAGCCGGTCACCGGCGACGTCGAGGGCGCGCTGTTGCTCACCACGCTGCCGTCGTTGCCGCAGACCCAGTCGAAGCGCAGCCGCGCGGTCTCGGCGAGCCGCGGCGGCAGCCCGATCGGGGTGTCCAGTCCGGTCGGCGGCTGCAGCTGCGCCGAGACGACCACCTTGTCGGCGTCGGCCGCGACGCTCGAGTCGACCACGGTGCGCCGGCGCCCGAACACGTCGACCACAGTCGCCTTGACGAAGCTCAGGCCGCCCGAGCGCAGCGGATTGAAGCCGGCCGCGCCCAGCGGCACCTGGTCGGCCAGTGCGCCCGCGGCCGCGCCGACGAAGTGCGTCAGCACGTTGGCGTAGGCGAAGGTGTCGGTCCCGGCGCCCAGCGCCGTCGCCGGCGCCTCGGAGTAGTAGAACGGGTTGAACACCGCCAGCTGCATGCCCGGCGCGCGCGCCTGCAGCGCCGGATTGAGCCCGCTGAGCCCCTGCGACAGCAGCGGCTTGCCCTTCAGGTGATCGATGACCGCCTGCAGCTGCGGATTGGGCGCCGCCGCGGTCTGCAGGTACTGGCGGATCTGGTCGAGCAGCGGCTGCGCCGCGCGCGACGACAGCGGGATGAAGCCCTGCAGCGGCGCGGAGCCACCTTGCGTGGCGGGCGCGGTTCCCCGGACCGCGAGATCGATCGACTCGGCGTCGAGCCCGAAATGGCTGGTGATGAAGCTGGCGTCGTAGCGGGTCGCGCCGGGCGCCTGGCCCTTCTCGTAGGCCTCGAAGCTGACTTCCCAGACCAGGAACAGCGGCAGGAACGGGTCCTGCCAAGCGGCGCCCGGCTGCGCGGTCAGCGCCAGGCCCTGGGGCGCCTGGCCCGGCAGCGTGACCTGCAGCGTGGCGGCGGTGGCGGTGGGGTCGGCGATCGTCGCCGTGATCGACTTCAGGCCCGCCGCGTCTTCCGGGGGACCCGCCGCCCAGGCCGCCGCGATCTGCCCGAGAATGCCGGCAAGCGCCGCGGCGAGGTTGGGGGCCGCGCCGGCGCCCAGCTTGGGGCCGAGCACGCCCGCCAGCGACGGATCGAGCAGGCAGGCCTCGCCGAGCATCGCGGTGACGTCCGGCATCAGCGGCGCGGTGTCCTGCGCCTCAGGCGCGCCGCCGGTGGGCGCCGGGACCGCCAGCGCCAGCGCGGCGGCCGCGTCCGTCGCGTTCAGGCTGGAGGCGTCGGCCCCGACCTTGGCGTCGAGCGAGGCGATCAGCTGCGGGGTCAGGCGGCAGGGCAGGTACCTGGCGACCCCGTTGCGCTGCGCCGGGCGCAGCGAGTCGCCGGTCGCCACCACCACCGGCTCGTTCGGCTGCCAGAAACGCGCCGCCTCGACGCTCGCCAGCTCGAACTTCGCGTAGTCGGCGCCCGCGAGCATCGCCAGCACCGCGTTCGCCGCCGCCGCGATCTGGCCGGCCAGCGTCGCCGCCGGGGCCGGGCTCTGGTAGCTGCCGTCGACCAGCGTGAGGTAGTTGCCGCCATCGGCGTAGAAGGCCGGCAGGTTGCCGGTCGCCGGCGCCGCCGGGGTCTGGATCCCGAACGCCGCGTCGAGCTTGGCCCACAGGTCGAGGATCTGCGCGCTGATGTAGCCCTTCAGCGCCTCGACCGTGGCGGGGTCGCCGCCGTCGGGCGCGCCCCACTGCGAGATGTAGAGGTTCCAGTCGACGAAGATCTGCCGCCGGCACGAGTCGATCATGCCGAGCACGGCATCGAGCCGCGCCTGCGCGGCGTTCAGCGTCGCCAGCGCCGCGCCGAGCTTGCCGTCGGCGTCGGGCGCCTCGGGCTCGGGCGGGTCGAAGCGATGGGGATCGGTCTTGTCCGGATCGGTCCCCCGGGCGCGGACGATCCACGCGGTCCCGCTGTGCGACGCCCCGAAGCCGGACTGGTGCAGCGCCTGCTCCAGCGCCGGCAGGGTCAGGCCGCTGCCGAGCTCGTGCAGCAGGCCAAGCTGCAACGCGTCGATCAGGAACTCGAGGTTGTCGGCGATGACCGGCGGGATCGGGGGCGGGGCGGTGAGGCCGCCGCGCGCCGCGGCCGCCTTGGCCCACTCGCTCCACTCGTGCTTGATCAGCGCCGCCATCGCGCCCGGCGCGGAGTTGCCGACGGCCACCCGCACAGTAGGATCGTTGGGCAGCGGCTGCAGGAAGCACTTGGGAAACGTCGGATCGCCGCCGCTCGGCTTGTTTCCGGTGGTGTCCCACGCCAGCCCGGCGACCTGGCCGCCGTAGAGGCAGCGCGTCGGCGTGCCGACGGTGGGATCGTAGACCCAGCGGTAAAGGCCCGCGACGGCGCTGGCCGCCACCTGGGGCGCATCGACCTGCTTGGCCTTCGGCGCGTTGGCGTTCGCCGTGGTCGCCTTGGCGAGCGCATCCCTGAAGGCGTTGGTCTGCAGCGGATCGTCGCTCGCATGGCTGTGCCAGCCGCTGACGATGTACGAGGCGGTGAACGCGATGTTGGCGAGGTCGGCGCCGGCGAGGTCGCTGAACGTGTCGTGGAAGCCGAACACGCTGCGCGAGTCGGGATAGTAGGCGGCGAAGGACGGGCCCCCGGGCCCGACCGCCCGCAGCGGCACTGGCGCGCCGGCGGCGCCGAACGGGCTCAGCTGCGCCGGCAGCTCGTCGAGGTGCAGCACCTTGTCGGGGGTCGCGCCGTTCGGCGTGGCCGCGGGCTGCCAGCCGGCCAGCTCGAACACCTGGCCGAGCCGCCGCCACGGCTGGCCATAGACCGCGCCGCCGTCTTCCGGCTTGGCGCCGGGCGCCAGCGTCCACCCGACCGGCGTCGCGGCGACCTTGCGCTTCGTCGTCGGATAGTAGGTGTTGAGGTAGGCGTCCTCGGTGATCAGCCGGTCGCTCTCGACCACCCACTGCCTGGCGCTGGTCGCACCGCCCTGAGTAATGATCCGGGTGACCAGCCAGCGGTTGGGGACCGCGGCGAAGGCCAGCGTCCCGTCAGCCTGCTGCACGCCCTGCGAGAGGCCGTCGGGCAGCGCCCAGTGCAGATGCACGCCGGCGTCCAGTTGCTCGGTGACGCCGCCCCAGAGCGGATTGCTGACGGCCGCGGCGACGTTGGCCTTGTACGGCTTGGTCCAGTGCTCCTGGTAGTCGGCGCCGCGCCAGGGCAGGCCCTCGAACGAGGTGGTCGGCCCGGCGAACAGGCCGCTCTGCTTGGTGATCAGGCTGGCGTCGTTCGGCGAGACGCGCAGCGCCTGGAGGTTGACGGGAACGATCAGGTTCACGGCGCTGCGTTCCCGTCCAGCTTGAAGGTGACGAGGCCCACGCCGCGCAGCATCTGCATCGCGAACTGCGACGACGGCAGGTGGTCGAACCCCGGATAGATGCCCTGGATGTACTTGCCCCACTTCGGATCCAGCAGGTCGCGCGACAGGCGGAAGAGGCGGATCACGCGCTGCTCGCCGGCAGGCCCGCGCCACGGCGCCGGCTGCAGCACGCCGGGAACCTGCGTCCCGGGAAGCAGCGTGTCGCTGGCTTTGTAGTTGTAGCGCAGGTTCACCGCCTGGCCGGCGCCCGAGAGCCCGAAGTGCAGCCCCTCGGCCGGTTCGTGCACGTCGAGCTGCGACAGCGTCTTGCCGTCCTTCTCGAACAGGCAGAGCAGCACCGTCGGCGCCAGCCGCTCGAAGCGCACGATGTCGAGCAGCGTGCCGTCGGCGGCGTAGCCGTTGACCTCGAGCCCGGGCCAGCCCTTCACCACTTCCGAGCGGATCAGGAAGCCGGAGACCTCCTCCAGCGTCTTCGGCCCCTGCAGCGTGGCCTGCGCGACCAGCGCCGCCGCGCGTGCGGGCTGCTGGAGGCGCAGCGCCAGGGGACGGATCTGCCGGGCCTGGATGGCGGCCTTGCCCTGCAGCAGCGTGCGCACCGCCGTGTCGTGCGTGGCCTCGGGCGAGGTCGGCGGCCCGGTGCGGCCGATGCTCGCCGCGCCGTCGACCACGGCGTCGACCCAGTTCATGTCGACGTGGAAGAAGCGGATCGACTCGGGCGGCAGCATCGCCTCGTCGGGCACGAGGTAGCGGAACGGTACGCCCTGCAGCAGCTTCAGGCCGGCGAGCCACTTGTAGATCTCGAGCGGGACCTGCAGGCCGCTGCTGATCATCGGCGCGAGCGCCGCGGCGTTGGTGAGCACCGAGCGGTGCGTCTGGCTGCGCAGCGCGCGCATGCTCCCCAGCCGCAGCTGGGCGCCCGCCGGCCCCTGGATCGCGGCGAAGGCGGCGGCGCGCACCGCCGGCGCGGGCGGCGGGGCGAAGGCCTCGAGCAGCGGATAGATCAGCGAGTCGTCGCGCAGCTGCGCCTGGATGCCGTCCAGGCTCTGCTGGACGATCAGCGCCTCCATCTGGTTGACGGCGTCGTTGAGGTTCTGCCGCCGCCAGTTCACCAGCAGGGTCGAGAAGCGCTTGTCCTGGACGGCGAGCAGCCGCCCCATCTGCCACGCGCCGGCGTAGCTCAGGTCGAACATGCCGCTGGCTGGGTCGTAGCGGGTGGCGGCGTCGGCCGAGGACAG
>Ga0134126_10011806_pt1 | contig 11023 bp, 9 predicted proteins | sample KB31752_FD_96881 | JGI IMG/M metagenome (GOLD analysis project Ga0134126, IMG submission 96881) | Terrestrial soil microbial communities with excess Nitrogen fertilizer from Kellogg Biological Station, Michigan, USA - KB3-175-2 | ecosystem: Environmental > Terrestrial > Soil > Unclassified ... | reverse complement strand
CCGCAAGAGCTGGCTGCCCAGCTGCTCCGCATTGTCGGCGCCGCAGTCTTCACGGCGGCCGGGCTGGTACCCGAAGGAAATACAGGCGGGAGAAATGTGAGCGCCTTCCGACGCCTGCCTGTTCCGCCCGACGTTGCACACATCATTGAGTCCGTTCGCTCGAGGAGACCGCCACATTGATCTCAGCTCGACGCGGCTGAACCAATTAGCTCACCTAAATTCTGCGCGTATCACGCGAAAACGCTGCAGCCCACCTCTCCAGGGAGTGCTGCAGGGGTACCCTGCGCTCTCGATGCATGAGGAATCCCAGAGTGCTCAACGAATTACGCAAACTTCCGTGCTGCGGCCCGGGGAGCCAATCGGGTCAACCACTTAAGCCCCTGACGGCGGCTACCGCCTTTCACCCATGGACACGCCCTGATCGCTATCCGGCCTCCAGATGAGGCTCTTTCGGATAACCAAGGCACCGCCTGGCCCGTGAACTGCGGCAAACAAGAGGCCGGCAATGAAGGTGAAGTGATCCACGAAGAATCCGAATTCCGCCTGGTTGCCGCCCCAGTGCGAGGGACCGTGAAAGGCGAAGGCGAGGAAGAGAACGTAGGCGACGGCGATCAGCGCCGCCTCCGAGAAGAATGCGCCCGCCCACAGAGCGATCGCGAGCGCGCTCTCGAACAAGGCGGCGATCCACGCAAGCAGCAGTGCAAGCGGAAACCCGGCGGCGGCGATGTATCCGGCGGTTGTCCCCATCCCGAGAAACTTGAAGCTCGCCGCCATGGCGAAAACGCCACCAAGGATCAGCCTGGCGAGAAGAACAGCAGTGGTTTTGCCCATGGTTTCGGTCCTTTCAGAGATGCAAGCGTCTGGCATAGGACGCATGAGGGACGTCATCTCCGACATCCTCTCCTCAACATGGCCGCTGTCTCGACGGACATGGGGCCCTGTGGGTCCAGGCCTCGATTGCCCCGGGTGTAACGCACGCCGCTTGATGATTGCAGTACAGGTGTCAGTATCGGCCACGACGGGGCAGGCATGGCCCAGGTGCCGCTCGAAGAACGTCACTACGACACGATGGACCGGCTTCGATTGGAGAATGCCCGTATGTCAGCTGACAGTGCATGGCTCACCCTGAGCTCCGACGCGCTCACCGCGCAGATCAATCCGTTCGGCTCGGAACTATCGGCGCTGCGGGACCCCTCGGGCCGGGACCTATTGTGGGACGGCAATCCGGCTTTCTGGACCGGTCGAGCGCCGTTGCTCTTTCCGATCGTGGGCGCTTTGGCCGGCGGAGTGTATCGGGTCGCGGGTCAGACCTATGCGCTGTCGCGTCATGGCTTTGCACGCGGCAAACCCTTCGAGGTACTCAGTGCTTCGTCGGCCGAGGCTCTGTTGCGCCTGAAGGCCGATGATGGAACCTTAGCCGTATATCCGTTTTACTTTCAGCTTCAGGTGCGCTTCGAGATCCGGGGCGCGACACTCATAGTGACGACCTCGGTGAGAAATGACGGTGATGCGCCGATGCCCGCGAGCTTTGGCTATCACCCGGCGTTTCGCTGGCCGCTGCCTTTTTGCGCTGCTCGCGCACTCCACACCATCGAATTCGACCTCGAGGAGCCCGAGCCGATTTGCCGCCTGGATGCGGCCGGCACCGTGATGCCTGTCCGATATCCAACGCCAATTCATGCACGAACTCTGCAGCTCCACGACGAGCTGTTCAAGAACGACGCCATGATCTTGCCCGCCCTTCGCAGTCAGGGCCTGCGTTACGGAGCGGATACAGGCCTTCGGCTCGGCCTGCAGTTTCCAGATACACCCTACCTGGGCCTCTGGAGCAAACCCGGCGCGCCATTCATTTGCATCGAGCCCTGGCACGGCATGGCAGACCCCGTGGGCTTCAATGGGGATTTCACTGAAAAGCCCGGCGTATTCATCGTACTGCCGGGCGACCACCGTGAGTTCACGATGCAGGTGACGTTGGCCAGCGGCTAACCCAGAGAGCTCCGACCGGCGGCGCACTCGCGAGCCATCCGGTGCCATCCGCCGCGCCGTCCTGCGCACCGCGTCGTCCGGCGCTCAAGGCGAAACTACCGACGCTCACGACCTTTCCTCGACAAAGTGAATGCGCTGCGCCCACCACCAGCGTGTCCAAAGGGCATACACCACAAGCATTCCAACTGACATCGCGACTTTGGCTTCCAGAGGTTCCGGGATCGGCGCAAGCCAGAACATCTGCACGATGACCCCTGCAGCACCCTAAGCGGGGGCTTGGGCTGTTCAGGAGCAGTCTCAATCGGCTCAAGGGCAACCTTGCTACGCTGTCGAATAATATGGATGACCTGAAGGCCAGCAATTACACGTGATGTAATAGGACAGGCTCCGTCGTGCACCTTTTCGCAGATAGATGTGGAGCATCCTGTGTGGCCACGATGCTGAACCCCAAACCCGCGGTTCTTGCCCTGCTGTGCGCAAGCTCCCTGACACCGACGGTCACATCGGCCGTCGCTACCTGCAGTCGACACGGTGTGCAAGTGCAGGTTCTCGGTTCAGGCGGTCCCGAGCTCGAGGATAAGCGAGCCTCCAGCAGCTATCTCGTGTGGCAGGATGATCGGCCGCGCATCCTGGTCGACGCAGGCGGCGGTAGTGCGCTGCGCTTTGGACAGGCCGGCGCGCATGTGGCTCAACTGGATGCCATGCTGTTCACGCATCTGCACGTCGATCACAGCGCAGACTTCGCCGCGCTGATCAAGTCTTCGTATTTTGAGGAGCGAAAGGTTTCGTTGCCAGTCTATGGGCCCCCTGGCAACGAGAACTTCCCTTCGACCACTGAGTTCGTGGCCGGTCTATTCGACAGCAAACACGGCGTTTACCGATATCTGGCAGATTTCCTGGCTGGGAAAGATGACGGCTACTCCCTTCAGGCCCATGATGTCGCCCTGACAGCTCGCGAGATCCGAACGGTCGCAAGTGCGCGCGATCTCTCGCTGGATGCCACGCCGGTTATCCACGGCGGCGTACCTGCAATTGCGTGGCGTGTCCGCATAGGTGGCACCATCATCGTATTCTCGGGTGACACCAACGGTGACAACGGTAATCTCGAGCGGCTGGCGAAAGGGGCAGACCTGTTCGTAGCCCACAACGCAATTCCCGAAGGTGAAACCGGCCCAGCGAGACAGCTCCACATGCCTCCATCCGTGATCGGGCGCATCGCCAAGACCGCTGGCGTCGGGCGCGTCGTGCTGTCGCATCGCATGCTGCGCACACTGGGACGAGAGGCCGATACCCGATCTGTGATCGCGCGGGTCTATCGCGGCCCGGTGATCTTCGCCGAAGATCTCGACTGCTTCTAGCCCTTGGTCATACCTGGGCGCTATCGCAGGCCGACCAAGCCCTGCACCGATTGGGTCAACTTGACCGGATCAAATCCCACCCCGTCCTTGAATACCCGCTCCACCTTCTCGATGTCATCGATGTCCTGCGCCGGGTTACCCGCGATGATCACGAGATCCGCCGCCATGCCCGTCGCAATGGAGCCGATGCGGTCGTTTTCACCCAGGTAGATCGCGCCATTCTCGGTCGCGATGTGGATGGCCTCGACGGGCGAGAAACCTGCCTCGACCAAAAGCTCGAGCCCACGCTGGTCGCCGAATCCCGGCAGGACACCGCCGAATGAGGTCGGGTCACAGCCGGCCATCAAGAGCCCACCGGCCTTGACGAAGGCGCGCTCGAACTGCATCTCCTTCTTGAGCGAGATCGCACTCAGGGGGCTGTTATCCTCGGCAATGCCGCTGCGAGTCTGCAGATACGCCGCCCATGCCTGAGGGCTCAAGGCCTCCCGTGCGCGCAGCATCTTGCGCATCGGCGGACGGTTCGGAACCGACACCTCGAACACCGCGAGCGTGGAGGTCACCGCGACGTGATGGCTGACCAGATCGCGGATCATTTCCTGCACCGGCGCCGACTCGATATTCACATTCTTGGCGAAATCCTCCGCCGCCTCCTGCGCTGGACAGACTCCAGGCTTCTTGCCAGGCAGAAATTCCGTGTCGACCACGATGCCGTGCTCGAGATTGTCGATGCCCAAAGCCGCCGCTTCTCGAAACCCCACGGCGCACAGGTGCCCGGTGATCTTCAGTCCCTTCGCATGCGCATGCTCCACCGCCACCTTCAACTCCTCCGGCTTGATGCCCATGAAGGCCTTGAACGAGGTCACACCCTCCGCCGCCCAGTAATCAACGGTGCGACCAGCATCCTCGGCATCCGCGAGTGTATGCATCTGCGGCACGATGCCGAGCAGGTCGCCGATGTACGGTCCGGTGATGCGGAGCTTGGGACCCGGCTTCTCGCCATTGTCGATCAGTCTCTTGAGCGAAAGATCTGTGTACGGCTCCATGCTGCCAGCGGTTCGCCCCGTGGTGACGCCGCTCGCCAGATACAGACGCGGTCCGGTGTCGATCATCTCGACCAGGAACGGCAGGCCATCCCTGCTGCTCCCAGGCCCAGGATAGAAGAGATGCTCATGCATGCCGACGAGCCCGGGAATGACGGTTTTTCCCGAAAGATCCAGGATTTTTGCGTTGGACGGATACGCGTTGCGCAACTTGGCGCTTTGCACGCGCGTGATTTTTCCGCCTTCGATGTCGATGCGCTGATCGTCGACGGCCGCGGTGCCGGTACCGTCCACCACCCGCACGTGCATCAACACCAGGACCGGCGCATCCTCGCTGACGTAGGGTTTGAGGGCTGCGGGTGTTGCGGCGACGCACACCGAAACCGCGCTCCATAGAACCGCCGCCGCTGTCGGCCGCAATCTGTTTAGGACTGTCATCGCGCGCTCCGGTGGCATGCTTGGTTCGGTGCGGATATTGCACGTTTTCCGGCAACTTTTATCAACATGCACGAGTCAAGCTGCACTGCGGGCCAGAGGATGCGTAGCCGGGCCCTCAATCAGCGCAGACTCATGACCCAATTGGCGACAGCCGATTCAGTAAACGGACCCGCCGGTCCACCGGATCTGCGGCTCGTACCATTGATTGTTGGCTCGCGCAATCCGCGCCCGTCGCGATATGGCGGGCTCCCACCTTGGGCGAAAGCCGGGCGATCGTGCTCCGGGGCGCAGCCGTAGGACGCCGCCGACGCTCACTACAGCAGGCCGCCGCTACTGAGGCCGGACGTTCGCAGCTAACCTCAGTGAGGTCGAACCGCGTGCGAGAGGGAGTGATCAGGCCATGCGCATTGCTCAGATTGCTCCGCTCGCGGAAGCCGTCCCACCCAGGCGTTATGGCGGGACTGAGCGGGTCGTTTCCTACCTCACTGAAGAGCTGGTACGTCAGGGACACGACGTGACGCTGTTTGCATCCGGCGACTCACGCACCAGCGCAAAGCTCGTATCGTGCAGTGAGGAAGCCTTACGCCTCGATGAGTCTGTGAATGATCCGACGGCGCACACCCTGGTAATGCTCGACCGCGTGCGCTCCTGCGCAGACCAGTTCGACATCCTCCATTTTCATACCGAGCTCGAGCATTTCCCGATCTTCCAGGATATCGCCGGCCGCACGGTGACCACGTTGCACGGGCGCCTCGACCTGAATGAACTGAATCCGTTCTACCAGCGGTTTGCGGACTTCCCACTGGTATCCATTTCGAACGATCAGCGCCGCCCGATGCCACCGGTCAATTGGGCAGGCACCGTCTATCATGGCTTACCTCTCGAGCTGCTGAAGTTCACCGCGAATGCCGATGGGGGCTATCTCGCCTTTCTGGGCCGGATCGCTCCGGAGAAGGGTCCGGAGAGCGCCATTGAGATCGCCAGGCGCTCAGGCGTGCCGCTGCGCATAGCAGCGAAGGTCGGCGACCAGGATCGAGCGTACTTCGAGGCGCACATCCATCCCCTGCTCAGTGATCCACTCATCGAGTTCGTGGATGAGATTGGTGACGGCGCCAAGGCGGATTTTCTCGGACACGCGCGCGCCCTGCTGTTTCCAATCGACTGGCCGGAGCCCTTTGGCCTCGTCATGATCGAAGCGATGGCGTGTGGCACCCCCGTCATTGCCTACCCTGAAGGTGCGGTGCCCGAGATCATCGAGGCAGATACGGGTTTTCTGGTCGACAACGCAGACGAGGCGGTGCGGGCGGTGAGTCGCCTCCATGAGCTCGATCGCACGGTGATCCGCGACCGGTTTGAAGAGCGTTTCTCGGCGCGACGTATGGCTCGTGACTATATCGAGATCTATCAACGGGTGGCCAAATAACGGCCCTCGCTTACCGCCTACCTCCGCGCCGTGCAAGCGTAGGAGGTCCTGATCACCTCGCCTGGCGCCCCAGGCGCGCGCGTCGCCATCACCCAAGGGCCGCCCTGAGGGGATATGTCGCGTCCGGTCCCGGGCGGATTCCTTAAGTCAAACCTTGGGAACATGGGAATGTTGGCTTCGGACAACGCCCTGCCCGCTGTGATGTCGCTCACAGTTTTGCCGTCCGTCCATCCCTAATAATCCGTGCACGCGTCACAGATCGGCGGTATCGGCCATTGCTGCGGCGCGCCGTGAACAGCGCGGCAACAAGACGGACTACAGGGGATCGGTATGTCACTCAGGCAATTGGTGCGGTCTGAACTCGCAGTGGGCCGCGCGGTGACCGCGTCACTCTTCATAGGCTTCGCGCTGAGCGCCTGCGGGGGTGGCGGCGGCGGCGGCGGCACGTCGCCACCTCCTCCACAGAGCTACACGATCGGCGGCTCGATCACAGGATTATCCGGCAGCGGGCTCGTCCTGCAGGATAACGGCGGAGACAACCTCACCGTCGCCTCGGGCAGCAAGTCGTTCACGTTCTCGACATCGGTAGCGAGCGGCTCCCAGTACGCGGTGACGGTACTGACCCCGCCAAGTAACCCCAGCCAGACATGCGCCGTCGCCAACGGTACGGGCACAGTGAGCGGCGCCGCTGTCACCAACGTCTCCATTTCGTGTACGACCAGTACGTACACTGTGGGCGGCACGGTGACCGGCCTCTCGGGCAGCGGGCTGGTCCTGCAGGACAACGGCGGAAACAATTTGAGCGTGCCTGCGCCCAACGGTAGCTCCTCCACGACCTTCACCTTCAGCACAGCGCTGGCCAGCGGCAGTGCCTATGCGGTCACGGTCTCCACGCAGCCAACCGGACCGTCCCAGGTGTGCTCCGTGACGGCCGGGTCAGGTACGATCGCGACAAGCAACGTCACGACCGTGCAGGTCAATTGCGCCAACGTCGGCCGGTTCGTATTCGTGGCCAACAACGCCGACGGTGCTCAGGGCGACGTCGGCGCCTTCACGATCGACGGGCAAACGGGCGCCCTCACCAAGGTCGCGGGGAGTCCGTTCCTGGCGGACGTGGGTCCAAACGGCGTGGTCGTGGATCCATCGGGTCAATATGTATACGTCAGCAATGGAGCCGCTCTGGACGTCAGCCGGCTGCTTCTGGATGCGACGGGAACCCTGACCCTCCGAGGGCAATTCAACACCACCTCGAGCGTTCCAGTATCGCTGGCGATAGCCCCGTCGGACGCATTCTTGTACACGGCCGGTCACGGCACGGTCGCGACCGGGACGATCTCGGGATTTACCGTCAACACAGTCACCGGCTCGCTCACGGGCCTTGCCGGCCCACCCTTCGCGTTCTCGAACCCGCAGATCGGAATTGCGATCGATCCGACCAGCCACCTCATATTCAGCGCCGGCGATCCACACTTTCTCTACATCAACAGCATTGCGGCAGACGGTACGCTGACGCAGACAGCTGGCTCTGGAGCGCAGACCGGAAACGGCGTGACCGGGGTGGCAGTCTGGCCAAAAGGCACCAGCGCGGGCGGATTCGTCTACACGACCAACAGCATCGACGGCAACGTCTCCGCGTTCAAATACGACTCCACCGGGGGCGTCACTGCCCTCACAGCAGCCGACGCGGACCAGGGCACCACGGGCATTGCCATGGACCCCGCGGGCAAGTTCCTCTACGTGACCAACTTCACCAGCGGGACGATCTCGGGGTATGCGATCAATGCCCAAACTGGCGCACTGACGTCGCTCGGTCCGGAAGTCGCCACGGGCAACCTCAATGCAGTGGCCAATCCGGGGCCGATCGATGCCAAAATCGATCCCTCCAGCCAGTTCCTCTACTGTGTGAACAAGAACGACGGCTCCGTGTCGCTGTTCACTATCAGCGCCAAAGGAGCCCTGCACCTGGTCGCCACGTACCTTGCTGGAACGGACGGCACCGGGTCTGGATCCATTGCTCTCGCCGTGTACTGACCGCAGGAGCGTCCGAGCATCGTGTCCGCCCGGGTAAGGCGGGGCGTCACGCGGCAGCCTGCCCCGCGGCGGCCGAGGCTGAGGCGATGCAGAAGTGGTTCCAGGACTTGATGGTGAAGATTACCGACGTCAGTGCGACCAGTGACTGCTCGTCCAGGCAGGCGCGCGCCTCGGCGTAGGCCTGCTCGGAGAACTGGCCTTCGGACCCGTGTGTCACGACCTCGGTCCAGGAGAGCGCGGCTCGCTCGCGCTCGCTGAACAGCCGCGATGGCAGCCAGGCGCTGATGGTAACCAGGCGCTGCTCGGTCTCGCCGTGTGCGCGTGCGGCTTTCGAATGCATCTCGATGCACTGGGGGCATCCGCTGATCTGCGCGGCCCTCAATTTGATCAGGTCAAGCAGTCTCGCCTCGACTACGCCTTCGACGGCGAGAGCCCCCGCGGGCGCGTCTACCCGTCCGTCGCAGTGCGGTCTGATTAGGTCGATACGGGGCTCGATGCGGGGCATAGGGTCTTCCGGCGGCACCGATCACGCTCACGCGACGCGATCTCTACCCTACAGACGCACGAGCGACCCGAATTGGGACAGTCCGGCAGGACTTTTTGCTCGCCGGGGCTCGATTCCGCACATACCATCGGCCGACCAGGAGCCAGCATGGCGAGAGGAAGCAGTTGTCCCTTCGACCAGGAATCGCGATGGGCCGACTGGCACTGTGCGGGCTGCTCGCCTGCAGCGCCGACAGCTACGCCCAGACCGATGAGATTCAGGTCTATGACGCGAGCATCGCTTCCCAAGGCACCTTCAATCTCACGTGGCACAACAACTACACGGTCTCAGGCTCCCGCTCGCCCGCATTCCCCGGTGGCCTGAGGCCGGACCACTCCCTCAACGGCGTTACCGAATGGGCGTATGGGGTGACCGACTGGTTCGAAGCTGGGCTGTATCTGCCCTTGTACAGCGCGAGCAGCTCCGGGGCGCTGACCTACAACGGCTTCAAGCTTCGGACGCTGTTCGTCGTGCCGAACGCCCCGGCACGCTCCTTCTTCTATGGGGTCAATTTCGAATTCAGCGACAACACGCGTCACTGGGAATCCAGCGCCTTCACGTCCGAGATCCGGCCCATCATCGGATGGCGCTCCGGGCGCGTGGATTTCATAGTCAATCCCATCCTCGACTACACCTCAGCAGGAATTTCCGGGCTCGACTTTGCCCCCGCTCTGCGGCTTGCCTACCGGGTCAGCCCAAGTGTGTCGCTTGCCGCGGAAGAGTATGCCGACCTCGGGCCTCTGCGGCGCTTACTGCCTGCGCAACAGCAGTCGCATCAGCTGTATGGCGTGCTCGATCAGAAGATCCACGGCACCGAGATCGAGCTCGGCGCCGGCTTCGGACTGACACGCGCCTCGGACGGACTGATTCTCAAGCTGATCCTGTCGCGCGACCTGAACTGAAGCGGCTCATCCCCTGACTCGACCGGCCGGACAGGCGCGATTACGGTTCGCGTTCGATGCTCTCTCACGAGGCCAGCCTGACAGCTCGCCCCGTCCGCAGACTCTCCTCCGCGGCCACTGCCAGGCGTTGGGCCGCGATCCCGTCAGCGAAGCCGGGACTCACGGGCTCACCGCGCTCCAGCGCGCTCAGGAAGGAATCCACTTCTGCCTCGTAGGCTTGCCGGTAGCGCTGGATGAAGAAATCGAGCACGACGTCCTGCGCGGCGGTATGGCGCTCATTCCACGCCTCCACGGAAGTCGCGCGCTGATTGCCGGCCTGCAGCATGCCCTTCGATCCGAATACCTCGATCCGCTGGTCATAGCCGTAGGCACAGCGTCTGCTGTTGTTGATCTGTATCAATGCACCAGATGCGGCCCGGAGGGAGATCGCGCAGGTATCGATGTCGTGAAGCTGTCCGAAGATCGGCTCCACGAGATTGGCCCCCAAGGCGTGCACTTCGCGTATGTCCCCCGCCAGCGACCGGGCCATATCGAAATCGTGGATGGTCATGTCTCTGAACAGACCGCCGGAGCCTTCGAGGTATTCCGCCCCGGGCGGCGCAGGATCCCGGCTGGTGATGACCGCCATCTCCAGATCTCCGATCTCCCCGGCTCGCAGCCGCTCCCGCAGGGCACGAAATGACGGATCGAAACGCCGATTGAATCCGATCATGACGACAGGACGATCAGCCGCAATGTCACGCCAGCAGTCCTGAGCGCGCTCGAGATTCAGGTCGATGGGCTTTTCGCACAGCACGGCCTTGCCTGCCTTCGCGGCCGCACTGATCAGTGGAACGTGAGTAGCCGTCGGGCTCGCGATGAGCACGGCACGCACATTGCTATCGGCAAATACGTCCTCGACGGACGCGGCCACCCTGACACCCAGTTCGCTTGCGGTTTTGTTGGCAACTTCTGGCGCGACGTCGTAAACGCAGACCAGTCTGGCACGCGGATGCCGCGCGAGATTTCCCGCGTGGACTCGCCCGATCCGCCCGCAACCCACCACCGCCATGCCGATCATGAGGGTCTCCAGTCAGCTTCGAGGGTCATCGCTGCTCACTACTCGCGCGGGCCCCATCCTCGCGGAGGCGTCAGAGATTCGTAACCGGGGGCATTCGTGAACTGCCAGCGCCGCGTGGGGCCTGCCATAACGTTCAGGTAGTACAGATCGAACCCGTGTGGCGCAGCGACCGGATGGTACCCTCGGGGGACCAGTACTACATCCCGATCCTCGACCGCGATCGCCTCATCCAGGGAGCGAT
>Ga0134126_10011805_pt1 | contig 11024 bp, 23 predicted proteins | sample KB31752_FD_96881 | JGI IMG/M metagenome (GOLD analysis project Ga0134126, IMG submission 96881) | Terrestrial soil microbial communities with excess Nitrogen fertilizer from Kellogg Biological Station, Michigan, USA - KB3-175-2 | ecosystem: Environmental > Terrestrial > Soil > Unclassified ... | reverse complement strand
GCTTCGCACCGATGCGTCATCGGCGGGACCGTATCAGCGCCGAGCACCGACTGTCCGCTCGCCCATTTGAAATAGACGCGATTCGGGCTGTTGTTGTAGAGATCGACCGTCGGATCCTTGAGCTTCGATGTATCGCTCGGCGTCGAATCGGGGGGCGTTTTCACGCCCGTGACCGTTCGGGTGCTCGAGCAGGCGAGAACCGCCGCCGCCATTCCTGCCATCAGTGCCACGCGCATGTGTGCCTCCAAGAGGTTCGTGCCTAACATACCGCACAGAGCATGCCGCACCACTCAGCCGGAATGGCGGGATGAGTGTCAGCAGGCTGGTGCTGCGAGAATCTTGGCGCTGTCGAGATTGCTGACGATCACGGCCGTCCCGGGGACCGTGAAATAGAGGTTCCAGAAGGCCCAATAGGGCGGGACCCGGGCCGGAATGAAATCGACGGCGGTATCCTGGCGGAAATGCACGGTGAACTGCGGCGGGAAGTTGCCGTTGATGGAATCGAGCAGGATGGTGAACTGGGCGCCAGCCTGCGCATTGGTCGTGATCTGGAAGTGCAGTCGGCAGAAGCCTGCGGTATCGGCGGTGAAGCCGTGGCTGACCTGATAGATCGGCTGCGCGGGCCCTACGATCTGATGACAGCCGATGAGGCTGGCGAGCCCGATCCATCCGTATCGCTTCATCCGACGATTCCTCCCTCTCGCAATCGATCCGCCATCTGGGCGATTTCCGTCGCCACCTGAAAGAGTCCGAGGGCGAAGAGCTGGACCGAGAAGTCCTTGAGGGTGCGGTAGACCGCATCCCGCCCTTCCCCATTGCCCTTCTGCTGGTCCCGCTCGACGGCCGCCCACAGGGCACGCTGGAGTAGCGATAACGCCATATCTGCCTCGTCTTGCCCCAGCGATCCGGTGCGCCGCTCCTCTCCGCCCGCCGTCATGACGGGGGTGTTGCCGGGGTGTCCTGAATGTGCAGGCGCGTCTGGGGAGCCGCTAGACAGCCGATCCCTGACCAGCTGGACTCGCATGGCCTCCGGCGATTCTGATGCGGGGGCGCCCCGCTGGCGCTTCATGGCGCCCCGTTCTGGGGGGCGTCCATGCCCCGTGAGCAACCACTCGAGGTCGCACCCGGCGAAGGCGGCGAGCTTTGCCAGGTTCGCAGGCTCCGGCATGCTCCCCGCCTCCCACCGTTTGACCGTGCTGAGATCGACTCCAATAGCCTCGGCGACCTGCTCGCGGGGCAAGAGCTTGTGAGGCCATGGGCCGAGATACCGCCGTATCTCCTTGACCCGCCTTGCAATAGCAGTCTGCACTGGCGCCCTCTTGACAGGAGCGTCAACGCCCCTATACTTGGGGCGTGTCAGACGAGCGGCATACCGCCGCACGCCGGGTGAACCCGAAAAGGTAGGGCCCATGCGCTCCCTCATCAAGAAGAATCGGCTGGTGATCCGGCTGACCGCGGTGGACGCGGTGGATCTCGGTCGCGCCGCCCGCCTCGAGAGCAAGCGCCGGGGCGAGGTCGTCGGCGAGAGCACGCTCCTGCGGGAACTGGCCATGCCCAAGGTTCGGGAGCTGCTCGCGGCCGAGGCCAATCGGGTCGCCGCGTGACCGTGCCCCCCCGTCTCATCGTCTCCTGGAAGGTCGCGCGCGCGCGGCGCGTGTGGCATCTCACGGCCCGGGGACTCGATACCGACACCGTCCTGTGCGGCGCCGCCGTCCCCGCGGCCAGCCCACGGCCCGATCTCTTCAAGCTGGACATGACCTTCTCTCCGGTCCGCGAGACGCGGCCGACGGAGATGTGCGACCGCTGCTGGCCGGTGGACGTGCGGGAGGCGCCCACGGTCGGCGTCGTGCCGTCGAGCCACCCCATCGAAGACGAACCCCTGGCCGAAGCGGTCCGGAACGCGCTGCAGCGCCTCGCGCTCCTGCCCACGGCCGAGACCCTCGAAGCGTCCGATGCCATTCTGACCGATGTGAAGCGGCGCCTAACCGAGGCGCTCGAACGGGAGGAGGCTCTGCATGCGTGAGACCATCGTGTCCCTCAGGGATCGGCGGCACTCCGCGCCGCGCCTGAGCGTAGCCCAAACCTATGCCGAAACCCGGCGGATCAGCCGTGGGCACGCGGAGCAGGAGCTCTCGGAGACCCGAGCCGATAGTCTCTTCGGGCGACTGCACGCCTACGTGGAGGCCTGCTTCCGGGCCGGGCGCCAAGATCTCCTCTGGAAGAAGCTCACACCGATTCTCGAACGGGTGAACAACCGGCCCGCGCCGACCTACGGGCCACGGCTCCTCCGGGATGTGGCGACGGCGGAAGCCGCCGAGCTGCAGGTGCGGCAGGACATGCTCCTCGAAGGCCAGCGGGATTTCGACGCGGAGATTCGGACCCTTGACCGGGTGATCCTCGCCGCCAGCGCACTGCGGGAATCGCTGCGGGCGCAGCGGGTCTGCCGATGATCCCCGCCTTCGTTGGTGGCCTCGTTCTCGGGTTCCTCGCTGGCCTCTTCGTCTGTGGAATGCACTGGATGGCGCGCGTCCGCCAGGAGATCGAGAACGCGGAACCCGCGGTGGCTCGCGTGCTCCGGCGGCTCCTCCGGTGGCCCGCGTGACCGCGCTCTACGTCGTCCTCGCCGTGGTTGCCCTGGTGGCGGGGGGCGCCGAGATCTGTGAGGTCGCTCGCGTGAACGACCAGCTGAACGGGCGCGGCGAGGATGACGCGGTGGTTGGCCACATTGAGCCCGTCGCGGATCCTCGGAGGGTCGCGTGAGCGGCGCCGATCTCGCGGGAGTGGCGGGGCTGGCACTCCTGATCGTCCTCTGCATCGCCGCGCTGCCCTGGCCCCGGTACCCACAGTCCAGTGGGTGGGTGGATGAAGCGACGCGCCGGGAGAACGCCGACCGCCTGAGTCGGGACATCGACGCCGCGCGGGTGAAGCGTGGCTGATCTCCGTCCCGGGGTCACGATCCCCGCCAGCGGCCAGGTGTGCGATCGGTGCCAGAAGCCCATCCCGGCGAACCAGCGGGCATGGCCGATGACCGCCTATGACAGGGCCTCTCGTCACTTCCGTCCGATCCGGGTGTGCTTCGGCTGCCTCCGCACCGATGTCCCGGAAGAGCCGCCGCTCCAGCGCCCGCGGCGCCTGAGTGTGCGTCCCTCGCAGCGGATCCCGCGCATGCCCTCTCGCGGGCACGGGCTACCGGCGACGCCAAAGCTGACGGAGGCGCAGGTGCTGGAGATCCGGCGGCTCCATGCCGAGGGCATCAACCAGGTCCAGCTCGGGCGCCGGTTCGGGATGAATCGCCTGTCGATCGGTCGGATCGTGCGCCGCGAGGCGTGGCCGTATCTGCGGGACGAGGACGGAGCGATGAGCGCATGATCTTCGTCTTCGGCTCGAACGACGCTGGCTATCACCTGGGCGGCGCCGCCCGCGTGGCCCTCGAGCAGTACGGCGCGGTGATGGGCCAGGGCGAAGGCCTGTACGGCCAGAGCTATGCCCTCCCGACGATGGACCGGCTCCTCAATCCGCTCTCCATCGAAGGCGTGGGCGCCTCCGTCGAGCACTTAATTGAATTCGCGGACATCCGTCCGGATCTGACGTTCCGGGTCACGCGCGTCGGGTGCGGCATCGCGGGGTTCGAGGATGCCGACATTGCGCCCCTCTTCGCGGATGCGCCTGCCAACTGTCAGTTCGATCGTGCCTGGGAGCCCTGGCTCCCCGGTCGCACGTTTTGGGGCACCTACGCTCCCGCAGTTCCCTCATTCTAGGAGACGCACGCACATGGCGAAGGGCACGAAGAACGGAGAACGAATGCCACGAAGACGGACGGCGAGACGATCAAGCTGCGCGCCGCGCGGCTCTGCATCTCCTGGTCGAGCGATCTGCGGGGGTTCATGGGTCTCGCAGCGATCGGCCCGAACAGCGGCTGCCGGATCGGTCCTCCCGCCGATATCGAGCTCCGGGCCATCACCGCTGTCGTATCAGTGACGCCAGAGGCCACCTGAGCCTCGCGCGCACCAAGGCCGCGAAGGTGCGGCTGATCGGCAACTCCGTCGCGCCTGAGCAGGCCCTGGCGGTCGTCTCTGCCAATCGCCCGCTGGCGATGGCCGCGTGAGAAAAAAGTCGGCGCGGCGCGGAGAGGGCGACGCACTCGTGGTGAGGTGTGGCTTCTGCGATGCCCCCCCCATCAGGAGTGCGTCGTGCGCGGCGTTGAGGCGGAGCGCAAAGCGCCAGCGGCCCATGCCGTTCGTTGCAAGGACGGCCTCGCGTGGGTGCGCTGGCACCGCGGGATCGAGCCAGTTCCCTCTTCCAAGGAGACGACGTGAGCCCTAGGCAGGCAGGCAGGCAGGCAGGTCGCGGGTAGCTGCTGTCGACTGGCCGGCAATGCTGGCTGAGCTCGAGGCCGAGAAGGCCACGGCGGTCGCGACAATCGACCAGAAGGTCGCGGCTGTCCGCGTCCTCGCCGGTCAGAACGGAAACGGCGCGGCTCCTGAATCGCGCCCGAAAAGAGGAGCCAAGCGGGCGACCTCGGCCCACAGCGATGCCGGCTGGGTCGCGAAGGCCCGCGTGATGTTCGAGCGTGTAGAGCGCGTCGCGGTGATCGCCAAGGCCGTTGGGAAGTCGGATGCGGCGGTCTACTATCACACGAAGAAGTGGCAGCGGCTGCGTGCCGATCGGGCCCCCAAGGGCACCGAGCTCGCCGGGAACGTCCGGTGTCCCAGCTGCGCGAGCATGACGAAGTACGATCCCTGCGAGCACTGTGGGAAGAAGGTCCGTGGCTGAGTCCCAGCTCGCCATCCCCTTCGAGGACGGCCGACAGCCGCTCACGATGCGCTACCGGGACTGGCGCGCCACCGCCGAAGGCGTGGAGGTCGTGCGGATGGCCGAGGACATCGGGACGAACCTGGTCGCCGGCGGCACGCGACGACTATCGATCTCACTGATTTGGGAGCAGATCCGAAAGCTGCGGAAGAAGTCGGCCGACAATTCGTTCCGGGCCTTCGTGGCCCGCGAGCTCCATCACCGTCATCCGGAGTGGCCGTTCATCATGCGGAAGCAGAAAGCAGCGGCGTGACCGATCGCGACGCGAAGCTCACCGGCAGCTGCCTGCTCGTCGTGTGGGGTTCCCGCGTGCTCACCCTCGGCGAAAAGGTCGTGTTCCATCACGACTGGTTGCTCGACCAGGGCGGCGCCGACGGCTCGTTCATCTCGCACGCCAGCATGGAGGCGCGGCTGGGTGGGAGCCTGGTCGCCGGGACGATCTCGAAGATCCGGCAGCGCCTGAAGCGGCTGACCCTGCACGAGCCGATTCGTCGGGCCGACGCCATGAACCTTGGCTGGATCTCGACACTTCCCCGACAGTTCCATCCGCGGTCGTTCCGGGAGGTCCCGGTGATGGCCGTGGCGCTCGACGACTACCTCCGCAAGCTGACCGCGTGGTCCAATCCGTCCGGACTGGATGGTCTGGACGAAGCGGACTCTAGGGTCCAATCGGAACAGACCCGCGAGTCCGCCTCTCTGGCTACTGCTGTGGGGGGTAGGGGGGACTTCTCTTCTCGTAGTTCGAAGCGCAAAGCGCAACTCCCTTCTGCAGTTAGCTCCACTACGGAGAAGAGAGTCGGTGCTCACGCACCTGATGAGAAGAGAGGCGATGATCGCCCGGCATCGGTGATCCGCGCGGAAGGGATGGCGCTCATCCGACTTCAACAGGGCAAGCAGCTGAGCCCTGAAGAGCGGGCGCTCGTCGAGGGCTGGCTCGAACGGAACCCGGGAAAGGCGACAGCGAGCGACTTGCGCCGGAGGCTCAGCGCGTGACCGAGGCGCTCTGCCGGTCCGCAGATGGCTCGGGCCCCTGCCCGTTCGTCGCGAGCTGCCCCGAGTCGCGGCGCCGGCTCCAGTATTACGCCGGGCTCCGCGGGAATGCCTGTTGGGCGTACCAGCAGATTGCCGAGGCCCATCCAGAGCTCTTGCCCGAACTCCGCGCGAGCGAGGTCGCTCCGTGAAGCCGCTCGAGCAGGTGCTGGCGGACTGGCGCGAACGGGCGTCGGCCCTCCGCGCGTGTCACCGGCAGCTCGATGCCGAACTGATCGACGATGTGTGCCGGGACGTCGCCCAGGCGGCCGAGGACTACATTCGCTGGCTCACCGAGGAGGACGCGGCCCTGCGCAGTGGCCGATCGCTCACCTGGATCCGCTCCCGGTTCTCCGAGTGGGAGCGCGAAGGCCACGCGCGCCGCGAGGGTCGGCGCCGGCTGTATCGCCAGGTCGTGATACCGCAGCGTGCGAACCCGACGGCCGCTCGCGAGGCGGGGAGGGCAGCATGAGTCGATTCGATGATGGCGACGACGAAGGCGCGATGCCCATTGAGCTGTTCCGCGCGAACGTCGATCGCGCCCTGAAGGGCAAGCGCGGTCAGAAGGCGCTACGCGAATTACGTAGGGCGCTCGTTGCGCTACCCGAGCCGAAGCTGATCAAGGGCGCCCTCTGCGAAGTTCAGTATGCGGACGACGACGAGGACCAGGATAGCCCGCTGCCAACTGGCTTCTGCGCGATCGGGGCGCTGGCGTTTCTGAAGCGTCAGGAGAAGGGCGAGCGGTTACCTGACATCCTGCATGCGCTCGAGCAGAACCCGGAAGACTATGGCGAGAACGAATGGGACACGATCGCAGAGGGCGAGCGACAAGGCCTCGTGAACTGCCTTGCCTATGAGTTCGCCTGGACGAACGACGAAGGTCTCGGCCAGTGGAAGGAAGAGATCACCCCGGAAGAGCGGTTCCGGCGCATGCTGGCGTGGATCGACGAACGCATCATCCCCCAGGCTAGCGCGTGACGCAGAAGCCGCACCGGCGCCCCACGATCGCGAGCTTCGGGCCGCAGCGCGGCGGCGTGCGCGTGCTGGACGATGGCCGGCAGCGCGATGGCTACTACATCGTGCAGTGGTCAGTGGCTGGGAGCCGGCGCGTGAAGACGTTCCCGCGGACCAAAGAGGGCCGCGTCGAGGCGATCGCGTTCGGCCAGGGCGTCTGGGACCGGAAGCGCGAGGGCCTCGTGCCCAAGCCCCGGATCTCGATCCGCGAACTCTGGGAGGCCTACGTCACCGCCGTGTGGGACAGTCTCCGACCGCTGACGCAGCGGAACTACCGGGAGCACTGGCGGAAGTTCGAGCTCTTCCTCGGCCGCGACACAATCGCCGAGGACGTCCGCGCCGAGGATCTCGACCGCTTCCGCCAGGCGCTCCGCGGTCAGGGCATCGGGGTTGGCAACCTCCAGCGCATGGTCACGAACATCAAGACCGTCTATCGGTGGGCCGACGAACGCGACCTGCTCTCCCGGAATCGGGTCTCGAGCTACCGGTTCCGGATTGCCAAGGAGGACCGTCCGATCGCGCCGGCCGAGTACGGCACGGGCGAGCCGGAGCGCATCCTCGCCGAGCTCGCGAAGCATCGGCACCGGTCCGATGGCTGGCGTCCCTGGGCCGCGGTGATGCTCGCCGCGCACACCGGCAAGCGGATGCACCAGCTCCTGCATCTGCGGCTCGAGGACGTCCACTTCGCGAAGGACGAGATCGTCTGGCCGGCCGCGTGGGAGAAGAGCGGCAAGGAGAAGTCCCAGCCGCTCACCTGGGGCGCGTATTCGGCGCTCCTGACGTGCCTCCACTGGCGCCAGCGCGACGAGTACGTCGGGCCCTGGCTCTTCTACTCGGCCCATGTCCGCAAGCAACGGCTCGGCGCGGATCCCAAGGCGACGTATCACAAGGCGAGTCTCTGGCTGGCGCTCGTGAAGGCCGAGGTCCAGGCCGGCGTCCCGCACCTGGCGCGGCGGGCGATGCATGGCTTCCGCCGGCGCGTGGCGGGCGACATCCTCGAGGCGACGCGCGACGCGAAGCTGGCGTTGGACTACATCGGTGACACCGACCTCCGGCAGGCGAGCAGGTACCTGCAGCCGCGTGACGTGCGGATGGAAGAGGCGGCAGACATCATCGATGGAGCGGGGGGAAGAGTGGCGGAGGCGTTCGCACCAATGACAGGCGAGCATCCCCTGGCTACGAGCAGAGGAGAGCCGAAGCCACCCTCCCCGGCTGGCCCGAAACCGTCAACGAACCGTCAACGGATGCCCGCTTCGGCCAGTGCGCGGCGCGGGAAGGCCGCAGGCACGGCGTTTTCTGAACAGGCCCGGCAGGAATCGAACCTGCAACCCCCTCATGTAACTCCTGATTTCACTCCAGCCAAGTCCCGGAAATCCTCGTCAAAGACTTACCCGAAGTCGCGTTCACCGAAACAGAAACGCCCCAAAACCACCCCGAAACCGTCAACCAACCGTCAACGCGGAAGGCGCTCGTGAAGCTCAACGAGTTCGTCTGTCCTACCTGCTTCCGGCGGTGCTGGGCCGATGCGGCTTACGTGCGCTGCGACGGTTGCGGCGTCACGTTCTACCAGTCCCAATCTGTGCCGCTCAACGCGCCGCTGCCTGCACCGTTCCGGCTTGGGCTGCCATTCTCTCCGCTGTTCCCACAGGCGCCGAGCTCCGGGAACCCCGCGCCGTGGTGAAAAAGCCCCCCTATACGACATCGGCGCTTCTCAGCAGCGACGGACGATACCGCTGGTGGCTCCGGCGCCGCTGGGCCGAAGGCACGGAAATCGGCTGGATCATGCTCAATCCGTCGACCGCCGATGGGAATCATGACGATCCCACCATCCGTCGCTGCGTCGCTTTCTCGAAAGCCTGGGGCCATGGCGGTCTTGTCGTCGTCAACCTCTTCGCCACGAGGGCGACTGATCCAAAGGCGCTGAGACTGCGGCCCGACTTCTATCAGTCGGAGCACGAGGAGCTGATCGGATATAAGAACGACGACGTGATCGTCCGCAATCTCCGGGAATGTGCAGTCGTCGTCGCGGCCTGGGGGGCTCACGGCGAGCTCTATGGCCGCGGCGAAGAGGTGTGCGAGCTCTTCGATCCCGACCGGCTCCAGTGTCTTGGGCTCACCAAGAACCTTGAGCCTCGTCACCCCTTATACGTCAGGGCAGATCAGGCACTTCAGCCCCTAAGGGCCGCGCGCGATGCGGCGCTCGCGATGTCGGCATGAGCGAAGAACAGTTCGCCCGCTGCCGCTCCTGCGAAGCGCCCATCCGCTGGACGCTCACGGAGAAGCACGGCAAGCGGATGCCGGTCGATGCCGAGCCGGTCGCGACGGGGCGCGGCTTCCGGCTCCTCGATGGTCGGGACGTGGGCGACGGCGAGACGCTGGTCGCGCGCTTCATCACGCGCCCCGACATCGGGGAACGTCTCTATCAGAGCCACTTCGCGACGTGTCCGAACGCCACCGAGCATCGGAGGAAGGCATGAACAGCTACGACGTCGCGAACATCCCCCTGGTCCGCATTGAATGCTGGTGGCGCTCGTCGTCAGAGCGGTGCGGTCGCGTCTTCGCCGTTAGCGAGGCAACGAACGACTGGATGCGCGAGAAGGGCGGCTCGATCTACTGCCCGGCCGGCCATCTCATCCGTTACGGGAAGTCGAACGAGCAGGAACTGCGTGACGAGCTGACGCGCGAGCGTGCCCGGCTCGACCAGACACGGGCCATGCTCGAGACCGTTCGCCAGCAGCGCAATCACCAGGAGCGGCGCGCGCAGACCTACAAGGGGCATCTGACGCGCACGAAGAGGCGCATCGCGGCCGGCGTCTGCCCCTGCTGCCATCGGACCTTCCAGGCGCTCGCGCGGCACATGAAGAATCAGCATCCCGCGTATGAGAAGAGCATGGCATGAACGCGCCCTTTCTCGTGGCCGTGGATCCCGGGTTGGACGCCGCCGGCGTGGCGGTCTTCGATCTGGGCGTCTCGATCCCGAAGCTCGGTATCCACACTGACGATCCCTGGACGCCGCGCGAGTCATTCCAGCGGGTGCTGGAGCGGCTGACGCGCTATGAGGTGCTCCGGACGTCTCCCGACTGGCCGCTGCCGCGTCGCCTCGGCATGCTCGCCCGCGGCCTGCGCGAGATCGTCCCAATGCAGGGATGTGCGCACGTCCTGATCGAGCGGTCGCGCATCGCCGGCGTCTACGCCCGAGCTCGCGCGCGCCAACAGACGAAGAATGCCATCAATGCTCCCGCGCTGGAGAAGCTCTTCTTCGCGATCGGCGCGCTGACCGCCGGCGCCTATTCGACGACCGACGACGTCGAGCTGATCCCCGCGCCTGCGATTGCGAAGCAGGTCCGGCAGCGGTCTGTCATCTTCGCGTTGCAGAAGCTCGACCATCCGATCACCAAGCGCGCGCGGCCGTCGCCCGATTTGCTCGATGCGATTTGGCTGGGCGCGACCTGGCTGACCCATCCGGCGCGGAAGGAGCAGCGCGTTGCCTGAGCTAGAGTGCGTCGGCGGACCGCTCGACGGCCAAATGCGGCACTTCTATGGGGACGAGTTCCCCTATCCGGACGACGTGTGGCCTGTCTTCCCCTTCATGTCTTTTCTCGCGCCTATCGCGACGCCGGAGCCTCGTCGTTGCGGGACCTACGTGCAGGATCCCCATCACATCCATCCAGGCACCGGTGCACGCCGGTCGGTCTGGCTCTGGCGGCCGCCGCGTCCGCGGCTCGGCCCGGGCGAGGCGCACGCGTGAGGTTTCGCCTTGTTCCGCGCGAGCCGATTTCGCATATTCACCCAACATCTTCCCAGGCGCCCATGCGGCCCACGCCCGATGCTTCAGGGCGCGCGGACGCATCCCAAGACGTCCGGTGCCCGGTCTGCAATAAACTCCACGCGCGCCGTGCTCGCGCGCTCCTCGTCATCGTCATCGTCGTCGAACGCGGCACCCCGCCGGATCGTGGCATGACGGTCAAATGCCGCTGCGGTGCTTGGTTGCAGCTCGTTCCTGAGCAGCGGGCCGCATGACGGTCGCCTTCCGCGTCGATCCCACGCCCGCGAACCAGTGGCTCGCCGGGCTCTTCCGCAATCAGCTGCCCTTCGCGACGTCCCTAGCCGTGAACCAGGTCGCCAAGGATGCGCAGGACGCCATCCGCCAGCGCCTGAAGTCGCGGTTC
>Ga0134126_10011804_pt1 | contig 11024 bp, 11 predicted proteins | sample KB31752_FD_96881 | JGI IMG/M metagenome (GOLD analysis project Ga0134126, IMG submission 96881) | Terrestrial soil microbial communities with excess Nitrogen fertilizer from Kellogg Biological Station, Michigan, USA - KB3-175-2 | ecosystem: Environmental > Terrestrial > Soil > Unclassified ... | reverse complement strand
GTTGCCGGTACGTGCGACGTCGTGGTGGTACGTCGGCCAGACCCCGGTCGGAAGCGCCGCGGCCGTCGCCCTAGGAGACGCACTCGCCGATGCAGAAACAGCCGACGAACTCGCGGCGACTGGTGACGATGCGGCAGCGGAGACCGGTGCCGACGGCGAGGCAACTGCTGGCGATGCCGCGGCTGGAGCCGGCGCGGACGACGCGGCCGCGCCGGCTGAAACTGGCTCCGATGTGGCTGGCGCGGCGTGCTTGCTGGAGGTGCAGGCGGCGAGCGCGAGGCTGCCGCCGACGATGGCGATGAGCGCGCGTCGATGTCCCACGCTGACCAGTCTGCCCACATCTGAGCGGATCGTCACCCAACGGTCCGCGCCACTGTCAGATGCTTACGGTGTGCTCTTGACCCATACCCGTCGGACAAGTCAAAGACCCGCTGCATCGGAAGGGACCGTAGATGTACCAGCCAGTGCCGTTGACCGGCGACGAGAAGACCAGCCTGCACGTCGCTCTCCAGCGCCACCGCGACGTCGTCCTGTGGAAGATCGAGGGCCTCGACGACGACCAGCTTCGGCGGCAGATGACGCCGTCGGGCACCAGCTTGTTGGGGTTGGTCAAGCACCTCGCGGCCGTCGAGTACAGCTGGTTCGGCACGACCTTCGGGCGCGAGACCGAACCGCTGCCCTTCGACGAGCAAGACCCCGAGGCCGATCTGCGCATCACGGCCGGCGAGACGACCGCCGAGATTGTCGAGTTCTACAAACGAGCATGGCGCGTCTCAGATCAGGCCATCGACGAGATCGGGCTCGATGAGCTTGGCACCGCGTGGTGGGGTGACCAGGTTTCGATGCGGTGGGTGCTCATCCACGAAGTCGAAGAGACGGCTCGGCACGCCGGCCACATGGACATCCTGCGTGAGTTGATCGACGGCGCGACCGGCGACCACAACCGACCGACTGACTAGCGCGGTTACTTCTGCCATACCTACCCATGCCATAGGGCGATCGCGGTTTGCGTGTCGGGCGGGATCTCGGTGAAGCCTGCATCTCGCACCACCACCCGAGCGGACGACGACCACTGCGCCCACTGATCGACGTCCGGCCGTACGAGGCGAACGCCGAAGCCTGTCGCGCGCCAATCTTCGACGTCAGCCAGTACCCCAAGCGACAACTGCGCGGCATGCGCGACCTGCACCGCGGCCTTCAGCGGACTCATCGTGACGTGTGGTGTGACGGCGATCGCCAGGGTGCCGGCGATGACAGCCGAAGGGGTGCCAGGTTCGAGATCGAGACCGGCGACCTGGAGCTTGGCGATCTGCGGCGGCACGGCGTCGGTTGGTCCAGGTACGAACGCCCGCACCGAGGCGCCGTGATGCACAACAGTGACCCCGGGCAACGCGACAGCCGCATCCCACTTCGATCCCCGAGCCCGACGCGCCACCTTGCGAATCCGGCCGTCGAGCCAGCGCTGAACCTCGCCGTGCCATTCGCCATCGATGCTGCGTGGGTCCTCGAGGAGTTGCACGACGGCCGTCGCTGCGGCTTCGGCCACCGCAGCCGCGGTCGGCTCGGCGCCCTTCTCCGCACGCACCACGATGGGCATCGCCCACGGCGCCTCGCCAGGCGGATCGCGATACTCAGACACCCGCTCATCTTGTCTGAGGCGCGATCCGCTGGCGGAGGTGGATACATTCGGCGGGTGAGCGATGACCAGGTAGGCCAGCCGACGGCGGCAGAGCAACGCGCGCGCATCGGCGCTGGCGGCGCCGCGAAGTATCACGAGGCGAACGCAGCCAAGGGCAAGATGTTCGCTCGCGACCGCGTGCGCGCGCTTGTCGACGCCGGGTCCTTCGTCGAGGACGGTGCTTTCGCGAACGCGCTGGCCGCCGATCTGCCTGCCGACGGAGTGATCACCGGCACCGCGACGATCGACGGTCGTCCGATTGCGTTGCTGGCAAACGACTCGACGGTCAAGGCCGGCTCGTGGGGCGCGCGCAGTGTCGAGAAGATGCTGCGAATCGCAGAATTTGCTTACAACGTAGGCATTCCGATGGTCTATCTCGTCGACTCGGCGGGCGCGCGGATCACCGATCAAGTGGCGATGTTTCCCGGACGTCGAGGGGCTGGCCATCTCTTTCACACACAGGTCCGAGCAAGCGGATCGATCCCGCAGGTCTGCGCATTGTTCGGTCCGAGCGCGGCCGGCGGCGCCTACGTCCCGGCGTTTTGCGACGTCGTCATCATGGTCGAGGGCAACGCATCGATGTACCTCGGCTCCGACCGCATGGTCGAGATGGTCACCGGCGAGAAGACCACGCTCGAAGCCATGGGCGGTGCGCGCATGCACTGCACCGAGTCAGGCGTCGGGCACGTCCTCGTGCAAAGCGAGAACGAGGCGCTTGCCTGCGTGCGTCGCTACCTGTCATTCCTGCCTTCGAACTGGCAGGGTGAGCCGCCGCGTATTCCGGCGCGTGACGCCGAGCCGGTTGACCTGCGCGCGCTCGTGCCTGCCAGCGAGCGGGTCGCCTTTGACATGCGCCGCTTCATCCGCGGGCTGGTCGATGTCGGGAGCCTGTTCGAGATCCACGAGTTGTGGGCGCGGGAGGTCGTCGTCGGGCTGGCTCGTTTGGGCGGCAAGCCGGTCGGCATCGTCGCCAACAACTCGCTGCACAAAGGCGGCGTGCTGTTCGTTGACTCTGCAGACAAGGCGGCCCGGTTCATCCAACTGTGCGACGCGTTCAACGTGCCGCTGATCTTTCTGGCCGATGTGCCGGGATTCATGGTGGGCACTGCGGTCGAGAAAGCCGGCATCATCCGCCACGGCGCGAAGATGGTCAGCGCCGTATCAGAGGCGACTGTGCCCAAGTTCTGTGTGATCGTGCGCAAGGCCTACGGCGCGGGGCTGTACGCGATGGCCGGCCCGGGGTTCGAACCCGACGCGACCCTGGCGTTGCCAACCGCGAAGATCGCGGTGATGGGAGCCGACGCCGCCGTCAACGCCGTGCACGCCAACCGGCTCGCCGCGATCGCCGATGACGATGAGCGGGCGGCCGTCGTCGCAGGGCTGCGGGCCGAGTACGAAGCCGACATCGACATCATGCGGCTGGCTGCCGAACTGGTCGTCGACGACATCGTCGAGCCCGAGGACCTGAGGGCCAATTTGATCCGGCGGCTGGCCGCAGCCAGCACGAAGCAGCGGGCGTTTTCGCGAAGGCGCCACGGGATCACCCCGGTTTAGCTCGCTGACCCATACGATTCCCTCATGACCGCCGTCTTGCTCGCCGAGGATGATGTCTCGATTTCCGACCCGCTCGCCCGGGCACTGCGTCGCGAGGGCTACGACGTCGAGGTCAAGAGTGAAGGCACCGCGGTCCTCCAGCGTGTTCTAAGCGGCGGGGTCGACCTCGTGGTGCTCGATCTCGGGCTGCCCTCGATGGACGGCCTCGAGGTATGCCGCCGGATGCGGGCCGAAGGCCGGTCGGTTCCGGTCCTGGTCCTCACCGCCCGTGCCGAAGAGGTCGACCTCGTCGTCGGCCTCGACGCCGGCGCTGACGACTACGTGACCAAGCCGTTCCGGCTCGCCGAGCTGTTGGCTCGCGTGCGGGCACTGCTACGCCGCGGCGCCCCTGAGGTGCCCGACGTCAATGGGGTGCGTATCAATGCCGAATCGCGGCGCGCATGGCTGGGCGACGAAGAACTGAGCTTGACCGCGAAGGAATTCGATCTCCTCCTGGCACTCGTACTCGGCGCAGGCAAGGTGCTCACTCGCGAGCAGTTGATGCGCGACGTCTGGGGCATGAGCCGCGGGGCGTCGTCGAAGACACTCGACATGCACGTGTCGTGGCTGCGTCGCAAACTCGGCGACGATGCGGCGTCACCCCGGCTCATTACGACGATCCGTGGCTTGGGGTTCCGCTTCGAGCGTGGCTGAAACCAGCTAACGAGGAGCTGGGGTGCGAAGGCGACTGCTTGTCTCCACGCTGGTCGTCGCCGTCGTCTCGGTGATCCTGCTGGGAATTCCGCTCGGCATTGTCGCGACCAAGTTGATCCGCGACGAGGCACAGAAGCGGATCAACCGCGAGGCGACGCAGATCGCCGCCGCGTTGGATACCAGCCCCAGCACCCCGCCGTCCGGTACCTCGCTTGATGCTTCTCCGGCGTCAGCCGCGGCGATGATGAGCATCCTGAAGCAGTTCGCCGGCAACGATCGCTACGTCTTCGTCAGCCGAGAGGGTCAAACGCTCGCGACCGGCACTCCGATCACCGGATCGGTCGACAAGGGCAGTGCGATCGGGACGAAGGACGAAGCGGTCACGGTCATCGCGTCGGGGTCGTCGACCAACAGCGAGCTGGCGTCGGTGTGGGTCGGCGTCGCGGCGCTGGCGATCGTGTCACTTGCGGCGGCGGTCGAACTCGCTCGGCGACAAGCGAAGCGGCTCGGCGGGCCGCTCGAAGACCTTGCCGTCGGTGCCGAGAGACTCGGTGCGGGTGACCCGCGACCTCGCAACCACCGTTACGGTGTGCCCGAACTCGACAAGGTGGCGCAGGTTCTCGACCGCAGCGCCGAACGGATCGGCCGGTTACTTGGCGCCGAACGCGCGCTCGCTGCTGACGCGTCGCATCAGTTGCGGAGTCCGCTTACCGCCTTGTCGATCCGGCTCGAGGAGATCGTCGCGACGTCGACCGAGCCGGCAGTTCGTGAAGAGGCTACGGCCGCTCTTGTGCAGGCCGAGCGGCTGGCCGCGGTGGTCGACTCGTTGTTGGCTGAGCACAAACGCAGCGCGCGCTCCGAGTCGGGCGTCGTGGTGGCGGTCGACACCGTGCTCAAACAGCAGGCGGTTGAGTGGGACCCCGCATTTCGGCGAGCCCACCGCAAGCTCGTTCGCGACGGCAGCGTCGGATTGATGGCGATGTCGACCCCCGGCGGCCTCGCGCAGGTCGTCGCGACCCTCATCGACAATGCCCTCGTGCACGGCGCCGGCACGGTGACCGTTCACACGCGGGAGACGAGCGGGCATGTCGTGCTTGAGGTTCGCGACGAGGGCCCGGGCGTCCCTGACGAACTCGTGCCGCACATCTTCGAGCGATCGTTTAGCGGTGCGCATCGCACCGGGCTCGGGCTCGCGCTCGCGCGAGACCTCGTAGCAGCGGACGGCGGGCGGCTGGAGTTGGCGCAGCCACGGCCACCGATCTTCGCGATCTTTCTCGCGCCCGACGGTGCTGAGGGCACGGAGAACGGGACTCCCTCAGACGACGGAGGCTGAGGCGGCTTCCGCGGAGCGCAGCGGCTCTTCGGCCTCGAGGAACACCCAGCGCCGATACGACCAGAAGCGGAAGAGCGTCCCGAGGACCGTGCCGATGACGTTCGCCGAGACGTTGTCGGCGAGGCCACTACGAAGATCGAGAACGTAATGGGACGTCGCGAGGCAGGCGAGTGCGATACCGAGCCCGACGCCGTTGAACGCGAAGAACAGCACGTACTCGCGGCCGAGGCCGGTGCGGGCGCGGGCCCTCCAGGTCCAGTGCCGATTCGCGAAGTAGGCGAACGTCGCCGCGAGCGAGGTCGAGATGATCTTGTCGGTCAGGACCTTGTGCGAGACCGGACCGCCGTCGTACTTCAGCAGGTTGAACGCGCCGGTATCGAGGACGTAGGCAAGCAGGCCGACGGTGCCGAATTTGGCGACTTCGTGGGCGAGCTTCGCGAAGCGCGCGTAAAGCGACCGCACGACGCTCACGTCACCACCTCGGCATCAACGCCACGATGTGGCGCCTTGATTGGGGCGCGCGATTTGGCGCCTCGATCAGCGTATCGGCCGAAAATGGGGACATGCTGAGGGGGAGCGCCTGCTCCGGGCGCCCTTGACCAGGGCGACTGTGACATGCCGGCCTGCCGGCCGCGAAGGGATGGACTCGTGGTGAGTAGCAGCGGTGCCTCCGACTTCGACTATCCCCTAGACGAAGAGCACGAGGCCTTGCGTTCCACGGTCGCCGACTTTGCCCGCCAGGTCGTGGCGCCGAGGGCGGCGGCGATGGACGAGGACCACGCGTTCCCGTACGACATCGTCGCGGCGATGGCCAGCATGGGGTTGTTCGGGCTGCCGTTCCCGGAGGAGTACGGCGGCATGGGCGGCGACTACTTCGCGCTCTGCCTGGCCATCGAAGAGCTCGCCCGGGTCGACTCGTCGGTGGCGATCACCCTCGAGGCGGCCGTGTCGCTTGGCGCGATGCCGGTCTTCCGGTTCGGTAACGACGAGCAGCGCAAGGAGTGGCTACCCCAACTGACCAGCGGCGAGGCACTTGCTGCTTTCGGCCTCACCGAGCCGGACGGCGGAACCGACGCTGGTGCCACCCGCACGCGAGCCGCGCTCACTGACGGCACGTGGCGCATCGACGGGTCGAAGGCGTTCATCACCAACGCGGGCACCGACATCACCCGCTTGATCACCGTCACTGCCGTGACCGGCGAGACTGGGAGCCGCAAGGAGATCTCGTCGCTGCTGGTGCCGGTTCCGAGCGATGGTCTGAGCATCGCGCCGCCCTATTCGAAAGTGGGCTGGCACGCATCAGACACCAGAGAGGTGTCGCTGTCGGGTGTCGCGGTGCCGGAGGCGAATCTGCTCGGTGAGCGGGGCCGCGGGTACGCGAACTTCTTGTCGATCCTCGACGAGGGGCGCATCGCGATCGCCGCACTCGCGGTCGGGCTCGCGCAGGGCTGCGTCGATGAGTCGATCAAGTACGCAGGCCAACGACGCGCGTTCGGTTCGGCGATCGGTGAGTTCCAGTCGATCCAGTTCAAGATCGCCGACATGGCGGTGCGCGCGCACACAGCGCGGCTCGCCTATCACGACGCGGCCGCGCGGATGCTCGCCGGCAAGCCGTTCAAGAAGCACGCCGCCATGGCCAAGCTCTACGCGTCGGAGATCGCGGTCACCAATGCCCGCGAGGCGACCCAGATCCACGGCGGGTACGGCTTCATGAACGAGACTCCGGTGGCTCGGTTCTGGCGCGACTCGAAGATCCTCGAGATCGGTGAAGGCACCAGCGAGGTGCAGCGGATGTTGATCGCGCGCGAGCTCGGGCTCCCCGGCGCCTAACCGTTTGCTTCGCAGCCCGCAGTGCACCTGAACTGGGTGCGTGAGCAACACCCAGGGCTGCGAGGCGCCGCCGACGGGCATCGGTACAGTGACGCCCGACCGCCGTCCGTCTTGCTAAGGAACCCCTCATGATCTGGAGCACGGCATGACTTCGCCCCGCGTCGGTATCGTCATGGGCAGCGACTCCGATTGGCCGATCATGGAAGCCGCCGCGCAGGCGCTGACCGAGTTCGACATCGGCTACGAGGTGAAGGTGTCGTCCGCGCACCGGATGCCGCACGCCACGCTCGAATACGGCCAGACCGCGGCGGCTCGCGGATTGCAGGTCATCATCGCCGGCGCGGGTGGCGCTGCCCACCTACCGGGCGTGCTTGCCGCCGTGACTGCACTGCCGGTGATCGGCGTGCCGGTTCCGCTGAAGCAACTCGACGGGCTCGACTCCCTGCTCTCGATCGTGCAGATGCCTGCCGGAGTGCCGGTGGCGACGGTCGGAGTCGGAGCGGCGCGCAATGCCGGGCTGCTCGCCGTCCGCATTCTTGGCGCGACAGACGAGACGTTGCGCGAGCGGATCGGGGCATTCCAGAGCGATCTGGCCGAACAGGTCAAGGCGAAAGACGCCGCGCTCCAGCGACTCATCGCGGGGAGCTGAGTCAGCCGGCGAGGTCGACCGGGTGTTCGACGTCGAGGGACACCATGCGGCGCGCCGCCGGGATGCTCGTGGTCGGGAGGCTGCGTCGCGATCGGCCGACGACGGCCAGCAACGCGTCGGCCAGGTCGTTGTCGGGCTCGACCGGGGCCGTCGTGATGAACTCGAACACCGCCTCGATCTTGTCGCTGCGACGTAGCGGGACGCCGACCACTGCAACTAGGCCCGCATCTACCGCGTTTTGGTGGCGCACCGTCGAACCAAGACCCGACAGGTCGGACATAAAACGGCAGGCTTCCAGGTGCAGCACGGCAGCGACGATGCCGCGCCCTGATCCGAGATCGGTGACCGCCGTCGAAGCTTTGAGATCGGCGAACTGCGGTCCGTCGTCGTGCCAGGCGCCCGACGACTTCCAGCCCTCTTGGCCGCGTACCCAGACGTGGCCGACGGGCCAGCCGGTGGCGCGGCACACGAGGTCGACTGCTTCGTCGAAGCTGAGCATGGGGTGGGTGGGCTTCGGTGAGTGTGGTGCGTGGGGAGCCTGCGGTGCGGGCTGGCGGGCGGCAAGCTCGGCGCGGATCGCGACCGCGTCGTGAGCCGACGTGGCTACTCGCGCGGCATCAAGACGCGCGGCGGCGGCACTGGAAGTGGATGCGGTCATCCACGAGAACCACGTCACGGCCGTTCATCGGCACGATGGTCGCGCCGCTGTACCCCTGTTTGCGATGTCATGAGGCTGCCCGCGGTCGCGGTCCGTGCAGCGGCCACTCGATCTTCGGGCAGGTGTCCATGACGACGTCGAGGCCGGCCTGCACTGCCCGCTCGGCCGCCCGCGCATCGATCACGCCCAACTGCATCCAGACCACGGCGGCTTCGATCGCGATCGCCTCGTCGACGAAGCGTCCGGCTTGGTCTGAGCGGCGGAAGATGTCGACCACGTCGACCGGGAACGGGATCTCGGCGAGCGTGCGGTAGCCCTGCTCGCCGAGGACCTCGGCCGCCCGAGGGTGAACAGGCACGATTCGCTTGCCGTGGGCCTGGAGGAACTTCGCCACGCTGTACGCCGCTCGCGTCCGGTTATCGCCAAGGCCGACGACCGCCCACACCGAGCTGTCGGCCAGGACCCGCTCGATCACGGCAGGGTCGTGGTAGGCCGGATGGCTCGACGCGGCCGTCACGACGAGGGTCGCCCGAGCGCGCGGTAGGTCCAGCCGGCGTCGCGCCAGCGGGCGGGGTCGAGGGCGTTGCGACCATCGACGATGTGCCGGCCAGTGACGACAGCCGACAGCGTTGCGGGTTCGAGGTCGCGAAACTCCTGCCATTCGGTCAGGTGCAGCACAACGTCCGCGCCGGTGCAGGCATCGACGGCCGACCCGGCGTAACTCAGCTGCGGGTACCTGACCTTCGCGTTCGCCATCGCCTGCGGATCGAAGACCGTCACCGCCCCGCCGTCCCGCTGAACTGTGGCCGCCACGTCGAGGGCGGGGGAGTCGCGGATGTCGTCGCTGTTCGGCTTGAACGCCGCACCGAGGACGCCGATGCGCTTGCCGGCGAAATCGCCGCCTACCTGCTCGCGGGCCAGGTCGACCATGCGGGCACGGCGCCGCTGGTTGATCGCGTCGACCTCGCGCAAGAACCCGACCGCCTGGTCGACGCCAAGCTCCTCAGCGCGGGCCATGAACGCGCGAATGTCCTTGGGCAGGCAGCCGCCACCGAATCCGAGCCCCGCGTGCAAAAAGCGGCCGCCGATCCGGGTGTCGAGGGCGAGGGCGGCGGCGAGTTGGGTGACGTCGGCGCCGGTGGTCTCGCAGATCTCGGCCATCGCGTTGATGAAGGAAATCTTGGTCGCCAGGAACGAGTTCGCGGCCACCTTGACCAGTTCGGCGGTGGCGAAGTCGGTGACGATCAGCGGGATGCCGGCGTCAGTCAGCGGCGCCCAGACTTCGCGCAGCACCTTCTCGGCATGCTCGGATTCGATCCCGATCACCAGCCGTTCAGGGGTCAAGGTGTCCTTGACAGCGAAGCCTTCACGCAGGAACTCCGGGTTCCAGGCGAGCTCGACGGCGTCGCCGCCGGGCGCGAGTTCGGCGATGCGGGCAGCCAAGATGGCGGCGGTGCCCGAGGGCACTGTTGACTTGCCGACGACGAGGCACTCGCGGGTCAGCAGCGGGGCCAGGGCATCGATGGCCGCGTGGACGTAGCGCAGGTCGGCGGCGAAGCTGTCCTTCATCTGCGGGGTGCCGACACAGACGAAATGGACGTCGCCGAACGCGGCGACCTCGGCGATATCGGTGGTGAAGCGCAGTCGGCCCGACTCGACCTGCTTGGTGAGCAGCTCGGGGAGGCCCGGCTCGAAGAACGGCACCTTGCCGGCGCGCAGCAACTCGATCTTGGCCTCGTCGACGTCGTAGCCGATGACCTCGTAACCCAATTCGGCCATACACGCGGCGTGTGTCGCACCGAGATACCCGGTACCGATAACGCTGAGTCGCAAAGCCACAGGGGGTCCCTTTCGGTGCGGGTCGGAGTCACACGATGTTAACTCAGGTGTCGGGGCCGGTTCGGGCCTACGATCGGTCCAATGACGGCACCAGGCGGCGTCCCCGCATTCGATGTTTTTGCTTTGCCTGCTGAGTACCGCGAGTTGCGGGCCAGCGTGCGGGCGCTTGCCGATGCGCGGATCGCGCCGAGAGCGGCCGAAATCGACGCCACAGCTGCGTTTCCGTGGGACGTGCACGCGGCGCTGGCTCAGTCTGGCTTCAACGCACCTCACATTCCGGAGAGTTACGGCGGTACTGGCGCCGACGCGCTCGCCACCGCGATCGTTGTTGAAGAGGTTGCCCGTGCGTGCGCATCGTCGGCGTTAATCCCCGCTGTGAACAAGCTGGGAACATTGCCATTGCTGACCGTGGGATCGCAGCGATTGCGCGATCAGTACTTGCCGCCCGTTGCGCGAGGCGAGGCGATGTTCTCGTACGCATTGAGCGAGCCGGACGCCGGGAGCGACGCCGCCTCGATGACGACGCGGGCCGTGCGCGACGGCGATGAGTGGGTGCTGAACGGGACGAAGCGGTGGATCAGTGGTGCAGGAGAATCCTTGTACTACACGGTTTTCGCAGTCACCGATCCGAATGCTGGGGGTCGTGGAATCTCTGCGTTCGTCGTCGAGAAGGCCGACGCCGGTCTGACGTTCGGCGCGCCCGAACGCAAGCTTGGGATCAAGGGCTCGCCGACGCGCGAGATGTATTTCGACAGCTGCCGGATACCCTCGTGGCGCCTGATCGGTGACG
>Ga0134126_10011803_pt1 | contig 11024 bp, 10 predicted proteins | sample KB31752_FD_96881 | JGI IMG/M metagenome (GOLD analysis project Ga0134126, IMG submission 96881) | Terrestrial soil microbial communities with excess Nitrogen fertilizer from Kellogg Biological Station, Michigan, USA - KB3-175-2 | ecosystem: Environmental > Terrestrial > Soil > Unclassified ... | reverse complement strand
TTGCCAGCACTGCAAACAGCGTCACAGTCTGGGTTAGAACCGCCAGACCGATGATCAGCACGAGAAGCCGTTTGCGGAAACTACCCATAAATCCGCCTGAATATGCTGCATCGTAGGCGCCGCCGGAGAGCGCGGCGAGTAACCGGTGACAGGAATGAGACTTTCCGCACGCTCAAATCGCGCGCTGCTCGTGATCCGCGCCGCCATCGCGGGGATGGCGCTGCTCTGCGCTCTGCTCTACGCCACGCCCGCTTCCGCGGCATCACTCGCCATCTCGGTCCAGCTGGCGGACGGCAAGCCCCTGGCCGACGCCGTCGTTACCGTGCAACCGGTCGGCAGGAAGCTGCCCGCGCCGACGCCGATCAGTGCGGCGATGGACCAGATGAACCGGATGTTCGTCCCCGAAGTGCTGGTGGTTCCGGTGGGCTCAGCCGTGTCCTTCCCAAACAGCGACTCGGTCAGTCACCAGATCTACTCCTTCTCGCCGGCCAGGCGCTTCCAACTCCCTCTCTACCGGGGCAAGCCTTACCCGCCGGTGGTTTTCGACCACACCGGCATCATCATCCTGGGCTGCAACATCCACGATTGGATGATCGCCTACATCGACGTGACGGACGCGCCGTTCTACGGTACCACCGATGCACAGGGCGCCTGGTCCGCGCAGCTCCCGGCGGGTCATTACCGGATCACCGTCTGGCATCCGCGAATGCGCGAGCAGACTTCAACACTCGTTCGCGAGCTGGCGATCGGCTCCGGAGACCGCGCAACCCTGACTCTGCAGCTCACGAAACCGCTGCGGCCTGCGCCCATGGAAGGTGAGAGCTACTGATGCGTGCTGCAACGACGCTGCTCTTCCTGATAGCGTCGGCGCTGCTCGGTGCAACGGTCGCCCGGGGGGCCGACTGGGAGTTGGATCTCGATCTGAGGGCCGTCTCCTCCGATGCAGCGACCTCCGTGCTCGACGGCGGTTACGGTCCGACGCGATTCAGCGAGCGGCAGTCAGGATTGCAGCTCGGACGCCTGCGCCTGGCTTTGAATGTACCGCTCGGCGAGGTCTGGAAGCTGCACCTGGATGCCTCCGCGTGGGATCATTCCTACAGGAACCCCATGGGACTGACGGAGGCGTATCTGCAGTTCCGGCCCTATCCGCGCAATCACCTGCGGCTGCGCGTCAAGGCAGGCGGGTTCTATGCACCGGTCTCGTTGGAGAACGGTGCGGGCGGATGGACATCTCCCTACACGCTCTCCTACTCGGCGTTGAGCAGTTGGCTCGCGGAGGAGGTGCGGACCGTGGGCCTCGAGGCCAAGGTCGACTGGCTCGGCACGCGCAGCGATCTGCCCTTCGATATCAGCGCCATCGGGGGGGTATTCGGTTGGAATGAGGTGGCGGGCGCCGCCCTTGCCGGCGGCGGATTCATACTCGATGACCGCCAGACACCGCTCTTCGATCGGGTCGGCCGATTCGAGAGCGACGGCGCGCGCATCGAGCCCTTCCGGGAGATCGACGGGCGGGCGGGATATTACGGCGGCCTTGCGCTGGAGGCTCCCGGGCGCTTCGTGCTCACGGCACTGCGATACGACAACCGGGCGAATCCCGCCGCAGTAGACGCGTTGGAGCACGTCATCGCCTGGCATACGACTTTCAACAGCGTGGCGGCTCGCCTGGAGTACGGCGCAGGATGGACCGTGATCGCGCAATGGCTGAGCGGGCAGACTGCAATCGCCCCCAGGGGAAGCGACCTCGATTGGCCGTTCGACGCCCGTTATCTGCTGCTCTCGAAGAGGGTCGGAAGCCGCCAGAGGCTCAGCGTCCGCTACGACCGGTTCCGGGTCGAGAGCCGCAATGTGGAGCCTGACGGTGAGCAAAGCGGTCACGGCTGGACCGTTGCCTACATGTTCAATCCGGGAAAAAGCTGGTCTTTGACCCTGGAAGGACTGCGCGTGACCAGCAATTCCTACATCTGGGGAGAGGAGCAGAGCCACCCGGGGCCGGTCACGGACACGCAGGTGCAGCTGGCCGTCCGCTACGCCCTGGGCTCAGCGGGCTACTGAAAGTTGGACCGGAGGCCGGCCCAATAAAAAAGCCGGCCCGGAAATCCGGGCCGGCCTTGCAACCGCAGGCGTTACCAGCGCTTCGGAGCGCCGCCGCCCCGTCCGCCGCCGCCGGTGCGCTCCTGCGCCTCGTTCACCCGCAGGGGGCGCCCACCGAGGTCCTTGCCGTTCAGATTCTGAATGGCCCGGGACGCGTCGGCGCGAGACATCTCCACGAAGCCGAAGCCGCGCGGCCGGCCGGTGTCCCGATCGGTGATGAGGCTTACGGACTCGACGGTGCCGTGCTGCGCAAACAGGTCACGGACCTCGCTCTCAGTGGCCGAAAACGGAAGGTTTCCGACGTAGATCTTCGTCATGCAATCAAACTCCAAGAAACAGATATTGCCTGGCCGGGAACGATTCGGCTTTTCTCAGACTCGGAAGCCGGTCCCGAATTAGAGGCGGGCGGCAGGCGGCAGGAAAGGGAAAGGTCACGGACCGGGAGCGCACGATACCCTAGGTCGCGGGCGAGATACAAGTTTCCTTGACAGGGGTGCCGCGCCGTTACCGGTAACGCGTCAGTATCTTCGCCAGCCCTTTGGCACCGGGAGAAAGGAGCTCGTAGGGCAGGCTGTTCAGCGGCTCCTCGGGTGTTGCACTGACCTGATGGAACTCGCGCCTACCCCCTTGGCCGCCCCCGTCCGCATCGACATACAGCAACCCCGTCAGGTACTCCCCGGACTTGAGGCGCTCCTGCACCCTGGCCTGCGCGGCCCCCCGGTCGGTGGGATCAAAGGCGGCATCGAGCTTGCGCAACACGATACGACTGCCGTCGTGCATGGTGACGGCGAGCGCCTCGCCGGCGCCGTATTCGGCCGTGATCTCCTGCTCCGGCGGCACGAAGTCGGCCTGCACGGCAGGCTCGTAGTGCTCGCGGGTGTAGGCGTAGCTCTTGGTCGAGCCCTCGTGATCGTTGAACGTGACACAGGGCGAGAGCACATCGATGAGGGCGAAGCCGCGGTGCCGGAGGCCGGCCTCGATGAGCGGCACGAGCTGTTGCTTGTCGCCGGAGAAGCTGCGCGCCACGAAGGAGGCCCCCAGGGTCATCGCGAGCAGGACCGGGTCGATGGGGGGCTGGAAGTTGGTCTCGCCCTTCTTCGCCCGGGTGCCGACGTCGGCCGAGGCGGAGAACTGGCCCTTGGTGAGCCCGTAGACCCCGTTGTTCTCGATGATGTAGAGCATGTCGAGATTGCGTCGGATCGCGTGGCAGAACTGACCCAGCCCAATCGACAGCGTGTCGCCGTCCCCCGAGACGCCGATGTAGGTGAGTTGCCGGTTGGCCGCGTTGGCTCCGGTCGCGATGGAAGGCATGCGGCCGTGAACGGAGTTGAAGCCGTGGCCGCCGCTGACGAAGTAGGCCGTGGTCTTCGAGGAGCAGCCGATCCCGGAGAGCTTCACCACGTTCTGCGGCTCGAGCGATTGGTGCCAGCACGCCTCGACGATTGCGGCAGTGATCGAGTCGTGTCCGCAGCCGGCGCACAGCGTCGAGAGCGCTCCCTCGTAATCGCGCCGGATGAGGCCGAGCGCATTGCGCGGCAGTGACGGATGGGTGACCTTGGGCTTGGCGATAAAAGTCATGTCGGCAGCTCCCTGTCAGGCTCGCGCCGCGTCTTTCTGCGGTGTCAGTTGCACGTCTGGCTCCCCGCGTGGTTTGGGAAGCGCTTCCGCCAGGATCCCTTCCACGATGAAGCTCGAGGCGATGGATAACCCGCTGTAGTGCAGGAGTGAGCGCAGCTTCGACTTCTCCACGGCGGTCTCCAGAGTCAGCAGCGAGCGCAATTGGGCATCGCGGTTCTGCTCGACGACGAACAGCAGCCGGTGTGCGGCGAGGAAACGCTCCACGTCTTCGCTGAACGGGAAGGAACGCACGCGCATGTAGTTCACACCCACACCACGCGCCTTGAGAATCGTCATCGCCTCACGGATGGCGCTGTCGCAGCTACCCAGCGAGACGATGCCGAGATCACTGCCGGCGGTGGCATCGATGATGGCGCGCGGCACCAGACGTTTGGCCGTGTTCCACTTCTTCATCAGCCGGTCGAGCACGATCTGATATTCCGTGGAGTCCTCGGTGTAGGCACCGTATTGCGAATGCCCGGAGCCGCGGGCGAAGTAGGCGCCCTTCGGATGCACGCCGGGCAACGTGCGCCAGGTGATGCCATCGCCGTCCTTGTCGATGAAGCGATGAAACTTCTCCAGTTTCTCGATCTGCGCCTTCTCCATCACCTTGCCCCGATCGGGGCGGTACGCGTCGTCCCACTTGAGGTCCCGGCACATCCAGTCGTTCATGCCGATGTCGAGATCCGACAGCACCATCACCGGCGTCTGCAGGCGCTCCGCCAGGTCGAACGCTTGGCTCGCCATGTAGAAGCATTCCTCGGGATTGGCGGGATAGAGGCAGACGTGGCGCGTGTCGCCATGAGAGGCGTAAGCGCACTCCATCAGGTCGCATTGCTGCGTACGCGTCGGCATGCCTGTCGAAGGACCGACGCGCTGGATATCGAACACAACCGAGGGCACCTCGGCGTAGTAGGCGAGGCCGAGGAACTCGTTCATCAGCGAGATGCCCGGGCCCGATGTCGCCGTGAACGCCCGCGAGCCATTCCAGGAGGCACCGATCACCATGCCGATGGCCGCGAGCTCATCCTCCGCCTGGATGAAAGCGAAGCGCTTGGCGTTCGTCGCCGGATCGATCCGCGTGCGGTCGCAGAAGCCCTTGAAAGCATCCATCAGCGAGGTCGAGGGCGTGATCGGATACCACGCTGCCACCGTCGCGCCGGCAAAGACGCAGCCGAGCGCGGCGGCGGTGTTGCCGTCGATCATGATGTGCCCGGCGGTGCGGTCCATCCTCTCCACCCGCAGCGGCAGCGGACAGGTGAAATTCTGCCGCGCGTAGTCGTAGCCGAGGCCGATGGCCTTCATGTTGCTCTCGACGAGCTGCGGCTTCTTGGCGTAGGTCTCCGCCAGGAGCTCGCGGATGCGCTCGAGATCGAGGTCGAGCAGCGCCGCGAGGACGCCCGCATAGCAGATGTTCTTCATCAGGATGCGGGTGCGCACCCCGTTGAAGGTCTCGTTGCACATCTTGGCGAGCGGCGCGCCGAGCACGGTGATGTCGGACCGGCCGAGGAGCGCCGGCCGCGGCCACGTGGAGTCGTAAACCAGGTACCCGCCGGGGGACACTTCCTTGACATCGCGCGAGTAGGTCTCGGCATTCATCGCCACCATGAGCTCGACGGAGCCGGCCCGGGCAAGATGGCCCTCGCGGGAGACGCGGATCTCGTACCAGGTAGGCAGGCCCTGAATGTTGGAGGGAAAGTAGTTCTTGCCCATCACCGGGATGCCGCTCCTGAAGATGGACTTCATGAGCAGCGTGTTGGCGCTGGCCGAGCCGGTGCCGTTCACCGTGGCGATCTTGAGGGTGAAGTCGTTGATTCGGTTTGTAGTCACTGTTTGACGTCCGCGCGCATCACAAGATGCGCCGCGCTCTCCTGCACCGTTAGGCGATCTTGGGCTTGCGGGCCTCTAATATTCGGGCTTCGTCCCCGGCCTGCGGCCAATGGACGTGGGACTTCTGCATGTCCCAGGCGGCCGTGGGGCAACGCTCCGCGCAGAGGCCACAGTGCACGCAGAGGTCCTCGTCCTTGACCATTACGCGGGCGGTCTGCGGCAGCGGCGCCGAGACGTAGAGCGGCTGCGCGAGATTCTTTGCCGGAACTTTCAATCTACTGCGCAGCTCCGCCTCCGGACCGTTGGCGGTGATGCTGAGACAGTCGACCGGGCAGATATCGAGGCAGGCATCGCACTCGATGCAGAGCTTCGCGGTGAAGACGGTCTGCACGTCGCAGTTGAGGCAACGCTGCACTTCCTGCGCGGTCTGCTCGGCGGTGAAACCGAGCTCCACCTCGATGTTGAGCTTCTTGAAGCGCTCCTTGAGCGAGACATGCGGCATAAGCCGCCGCTCCACCGGGGTGTAGTCGTTGGAGTACGACCACTCGTGCATGCCCATCTTGCGACTCTGCAGGTTCACCCCGGGCTGCAGGCGCTCGGTGATGGACTCACCCTGACAGTGCCGGTGAATGGAGATCGCGGCCTGGTGGCCATGCTCCACGGCCCAGATGATGTTCTTGGGGCCGAAGGCCGCATCACCCCCGAAAAAGACCCCTGGCCGGGTGGACTGGAAGGTCACGGCATCCACTTTGGGCACGTGCCACTTGTCGAACTCGATGCCGAGATCGGCCTCGATCCAGGGGAAGGCGTTCTCCTGGCCGATGGCGAGGATCACATCGTCCGCCGGAATGAGCTCCTCGCCCGTCACCCGCTCGGCCGTGATGCGGCCGCGGGCATCGAGCTCATATTCCATGATGTCGAAGGTCATGCCGATGAGCCGTCCGGCCTCCATCACGAAAGCCTTGGGCGAGCGGTTGACGACGATCTCGACACTCTCTTCTTCGGCGTCCTCGAGCTCCCATTCCGAGGCCTTGAAGAAGCCGCGCGGCTTGCGCGCCATCACCTTGACCTGCTTCGCCCCGAGCCTCAGGCTCGTGCGGCAGCAGTCCATCGCGGTGTTGCCGACGCCGATGATGAGAACACGCTCGCCGATCTTCCCGATATGGCCGAAGGCCACCGACTCCAGCCACGCGATGCCGACATGCACGTTGGCAGCGGCGGCCTCCCGACCGGGCAGGTCGAGATTCTTGCCTTTCGGGGCGCCCGAGCCGACGAATACGGCATCGAATCCGCCGCTCGCAAGCAGCGCCTTCATGCTGCCGATGGGATGCCCGAGCTTCAGGTCGACTCCCATGTCGACGATCATGCGGATCTCCTCCTCGAGCACTGTCTGCGGCAGGCGGAAGGAGGGGATGTTGGTGCGCATCAGACCACCGGGCTCGCCATACTGCTCGAAGATCGTGACCTCGTAGCCGAGCGGCATGAGATCATTGGCCACCGTGAGGGAGGCACAGCCGGCGCCGATGCAGGCGATCCGCTTGCCGTTCTTGATCTTCGGGATGGGCGGGAGCCGGCCGCTGACATCATCGCGATTGTCCGCAGCCACCCGCTTCAGGCGGCAGATGGCCACGGGCTTGGCCTCGACGCGGCCGCGACGGCAGGCGGGCTCGCACGGCCGGTCGCAGACGCGCCCGAGAATGCCCGGGAAAACGTTGGAGTACCGGTTGACGAGGTAAGCCTCGGTAAACCGGCCCTGAGCAATCAGTCGGATGTACTCAGGGACGTCGGTATGGGCCGGACAGGCCCATTGGCAATCGACCACACGATGAAAGTAGTCGGGGTGGGAGGTATCTGTAGCTTCCACGATGTACCGCTGCTGGAGCAGGGACGTCCATAATAGTGCAACCGCGACCCCGAGACCTAGACTCCCCAGCGATGCCAGCCCCCGAAACCGCCATCCCCCTCGAAATCAGGCTCCGCCGTGCGGCCCGCGTGCTCCAGGTCTCCTTCGAGGACGGCAGCCGTTTCGAGCTGCCTTTCGAGTACCTGCGCGTGTATTCCCCGTCGGCCGAGGTCAAAGGCCACGGCCCCGGCCAGGAAACCCTGGTGCTCGGCAAAGAGGCAGTGGACGTGCGCGCCATCGAGCCGGTCGGCCAATACGCCGTGAAGCTGGTCTTCGACGACGGCCACGATACCGGCCTCTACACCTGGAAATACCTCTATGAGCTGGGCCGCGACCGGGAGGCAAAGTGGGCGCAATATCTCGCCCGGAAAATGGCAGCTGGGAAATAAAAGGGCCGGGGTGTGATCCACAACCCGGCCCTTTAGGTACAAGACCCCCTTGCAGGGGTCGGATTCTGCGCAGCATGTCGCGCAAAAAGCAAGACGATACAATGCGCCCTCCCCGCGACCCGGCGATCCGATGACCGATCCCCGATCCACAGACTTCGGCTTTGAGCGCGTGCCCCTGAGCGAGAAGGCGCGCCGCGTGCGTGGCGTGTTCGACTCGGTCGCCCGCAATTACGACCTGATGAACGACCTCATGTCGGGAGGCGCTCACAGGCTGTGGAAGCGATTCACTCTCTCGCTCACCGCGCTCAGGCCCGGGCAGCGGGCGCTCGATGTGGCCGGCGGCACCGGCGATCTGGCAGCAGGTCTCGCCCGGCAAGTGGGCGGGCGCGGCCTCGTCGTGCTGAGCGACATCAACCGTGCAATGCTGCAGCGCGGACGCGACCGCCTGACGGATCGCGGCGTGCTCGGCAACGTGGAGTATGTGCAGGCCGATGCCGAGCGCCTGCCCTTCCGCGACGGCAGCTTCGACTGCATCACCATCGGCTTCGGGCTGCGGAACGTCACCGACAAGCCTACCGCGCTCGCCGCGATGCAGCGGGTGTTGAAGCCGGGCGGTCAGCTCCTGGTGTTGGAGTTCTCCCATCCCGTGGCGCCGGGCCTCGGGCCGCTCTACGACGCCTACTCGTTCCGCATACTGCCGCTGCTCGGGAAGGTCGTGGCCGGGGATGAGGCGAGCTATCGTTATCTCGCAGAGTCGATCCGCATGCACCCGGGGCAGGAGGCGCTGCTCGAAATGATGCAGGCCGCCGGGCTCGAGGGCTGCCGTTATCACAACCTCTCAGGCGGCATCGTTGCCGTGCACCGCGGCTACAAGTACTGACGAACCGGCTCCATGCTCACTGCCACCATCGAGAACGTCCTCAACCGGGGGCTTCCCCGCTCGCCGCGCGCGCAGCAGCTCTGCGCAGAGCTCGCCGGCCGCCGCATCGCCATCGAGGCGCCCGCGCTGGCGCGCCTGCTGGTCGAGTCGACCGGCAACTCCTTGCGCATCACCCGCGGAAGCCTTCCGGCCGATGCGGAAATCATCGGCGGTCCGTTGAGCCTGCTCGCGTTGGGCGGCGGCGCCGCGGACGCATCGTTGTCACGCGGCGAAGTGGAGGTACGCGGCGATGCGGAGCTCGCGCAGAAATTCCGTGAGCTGGCGCAGCTGCTCGCGCCCGATCCCGAGGAGGAGCTGTCGATTCTCATCGGCGATGTGGCGGCACATCGCCTCGGCCGCCTGACACGGGGCGCACTCAGTTGGACCCGCAGCGCCGCGGCAACGCTGCTGCAGGATGTCGGGGAGTACTTCAGTCACGAGCGTGCGGACCTGGTATCGCGCGAGGAAGGCGATCAATTCCTGCGGGGCGTCGATACCCTGCGCGAAGACGTCGATCGCCTCGATGCGCGCCTCGAGCTGCTGACCCAGCGGCTCGCCCCCCGGTGACAGCGGTGCCACGCCCGTGAAGCTGCGCGTACTCGCGCGGCTCCTGCAGATCCAGCGGGTGCTGTTGAAATACGGCCTGCACGATTTCGTGCGGGCCACGCATCTCTACGCACCGCTGCGATTCCTCTTCTACCTGTCACCCGACACATGGCTCAATCCGCACCGCACTGCAAGTCCCGCGGTGCGGCTGCGGCTCGCACTCGAGGAGCTCGGGCCGATCTTCGTGAAGTTCGGCCAGGCGGTCTCCACGCGCCGCGATCTCCTGCCGACCGATGTCGCGGATGAGCTCGCGAGACTCCAGGATCGGGTGCCGCCCTTCCCGGGCTCGATGGCGCGCGCGATCGTCGAAGGCGCCTACGGCCGCCCCGTGTCGGAAGCGTTCTCGCATTTCGAGGAGACTCCGCTCGCCGCCGCTTCGATTGCGCAGGTTCACGCGGCGCGGCTGCCGGATGGCAGCGAAGTGGTCGTCAAGGTCCTGCGCCCAGACATGCGGGAGCTGATAGAGCGCGATCTCGAAGTGCTCTTCGCGCTGGCGGAGCTCGCACAGACCTATTGGCGGGAGGGCCGCCGGCTGCGCCCGCGGGAGATCGTGGCGGAGTACGAGAAGACCATCATCGATGAGCTCGATCTCATGCGTGAGGCCGCCAACGCCTCGCAGCTGAAGCGCAACTTCGCCGGCTCCGACCTGCTTTACGTGCCGGAGGTCTACTGGGACTACTGTCGGCTGGATGTCATGGTGATGGAGCGCATCCACGGCATCCCGATCTCCGACATGGAGCGGTTGCGCGCCGCCGGCACCGACATCAGGCTGCTCGCCGAGAACGGCGTGCGCATCTTCTTCACCCAGGTGTTCCGGCACAACTTCTTCCACGCCGATATGCATCCGGGCAACATCTTCGTCATGGTGGACGATCCGCTCAAGCCCCGCTATGCCGCGGTCGACTTCGGCATCGTCGGCACCCTCGATCCACGCGACCAGCACTACCTGGCGGAGAACTTCCTCGCGGTGTTCGATCGCGACTACCGGCGGGTGGCGCAGCTGCACGTCGAGTCCGGCTGGGTCCCGCCTGCGACACGGATCGATGAGATGGAGTCGGCCGTGCGCACGGTGTGCGAGCCGATCTTCGACCGGCCGCTCGAGGACATCTCCTTCGGCAACATCCTGCTGCGCCTGTTCGAGATCTCCCGCCGATTCAACATGGAGCTGCAGCCGCAGCTCATTCTCCTGCAGAAGACGCTCCTCAACGTGGAAGGGCTCGGCCGGGAGCTCTATCCCCAGCTCGACATCTGGCACACCGCAACGCCCATCCTGCGGGAGTGGATGCGCGAGCGCATGGGAGTGCGCCAGGTTTTCAGGAGCCTGCGCGTGCAGATGCCGGAGCTGCTCGAAGCCGCCCGCGTGCTGCCAACCGTGATCAAAGGCGCGCTGCACCGTGCGCAGGGCGGCATCGTGCGCATGCTGGTAGAGACTCCGGAGGTCGAAGCGCTGCGCGCCGAGATCCGCCGCGCCAACCGCAGGCGCGACGCCTTCACCGTAGGCGCGGTCGTGCTGCTCGCCGGTCTGGTCTGGCTGGCTCTCGATCGCACCATCTGGCCGGGCTGGATGCTGACCGCGCTCGGAGTTGGCGGCCTCCTGGCTGCACATCGCCTCCTCTGACCAGCCTGCGGCTGGCGTCGCTTCGCGGATAGGAAGGGACTGGAGCGGCAC
>Ga0134126_10011801_pt1 | contig 11025 bp, 11 predicted proteins | sample KB31752_FD_96881 | JGI IMG/M metagenome (GOLD analysis project Ga0134126, IMG submission 96881) | Terrestrial soil microbial communities with excess Nitrogen fertilizer from Kellogg Biological Station, Michigan, USA - KB3-175-2 | ecosystem: Environmental > Terrestrial > Soil > Unclassified ... | reverse complement strand
TCTCTTTAGTTTGTTGATCGATGATTTCTTGTTTAGTTTTCTCTTTAGGAAACAGATGCTTGTAGACTTTTTCGTTGATTTCAGATTTATCTTTCTGAAACTTGGTATAAGAAGACATCAAAACATCTCTGGTAAAGTTGCAAAACCATCTAAAAATACTGATATCTTCTTGTAATTTCTCATGTTCTGATTTCCCAGTTGCTGGATCTTTATTTTTACTAGGATAAAGTCTACAAGACAGAGTTTTAACTCCTTTTTCCGGATGTTCTGTTTGTTCTCCGAGGATATTATATGTGTAGGTTTCCAATTTCTTATCTGTTGGTTTGCCAGGTACACCGATATATCTCGAAAGTTTTTCACATTCTTCATTCCAGAATGGCTTTAATTCACTTTGCGAAGCTTTATCGAGATTAACTTCTGTTTCAAAAATCTTCAAATCGATATTTTCCGTGGAAAGAAGGATTGTTTCCTCTTTCTTTGGATTCTTAACCATTCGAACACCTTCTTTTATACCCTTACTTATAAGCTTTGCTTAATTGCTAACAAGATTTTAGCAATATGAAAGTTTTTGCAATCTGAATTCTTGGAATTTTTGGCAACAGTTCAAAGCCCCTCAGGAAGCTTGACGTCAATCTTCCCAGTTGTACGGACACTCGTCCACATTTGCGACTGGTGGTGCAACCAGTCAGCGTAGCCGACGGCGATGCCCTCGAAGTCGTTGAAGAGTCGCTTGTACTCCTTGACGAACTCCTCATCCGGCATTGCGCCGACGAAGCACTCGAAGTTGTCGATGTTGCCCTCGAAGACGATGTGCCAGATGACAGCACGGTTCTTGAGGTCGAAGATACACTTCTCGACCTCGTTCAGGTCCTTGTAGTGCCCGATGTTCATCCTGCCAATGGCAGCCAGCCACCTCTTTTGCACTTTCTTCTGCTCTTCGGAGAGGTGCTCGCTCTTCGACAAGAGCTTCTCCTTCACCTGCTGGAACTCGAACGAGTCGAACATCCTCTCAGTATTGCAACGGATTGCATTAATATTGAAACGATGCCACTTAAATTCTCAATTGGATTTTTCCTACCATTCCTACTCCTTTTCCAGCTCCTGCACCAACATACAACACAAAGTCTTGTCGCTTGGGATTTTCAGGCAATTTCTGACTTATCGATATCATATCTTTATTCATCTTCTGATATAGATGTGGCAGTATCACAAATTCAGTCCAAATTATCTTAGAAGAGTCATAGACTTGAACATATAAGGGATTATATGGGTTGTATACATTAATGACAATGGAAGCCTTGTCGAACTTGTTTATTGATTTCATCGGTATCTCAACATGTTCATCCGATGGGATAATTAGTTGTTCATTGTCATATCTACATCCATCTGTTAATATGACATCCTTCTTCAATTCTAATAGTTTGATGATAGGAGATATCACACTTGTTAGGAATGGTTGGATCTGATCATGTTCAATAAACTCTTCTATCAATTCTTCTTCCTGTGTATCATGTATACACAGGTTGCTCACCCTCATCACTTCATCGAAGGTTTCCAGGAAAGTTGGACATGACAACTCTATGTTATGTCGAAGTATATCAGCGAAATCCTTATAAGTACACCTACTGGAAAACCTCATGAATCCATTTCCTCCCTTCAAAGATATGAAGATCAATTTCGTAAGATTGAATATGTCAAACTTCTTCTGAATATCGAACTTCCTTCCAAACTCACTGAGTCCACTTCCTCCAGCAACAAGTAAGTAGAAGATATAGTTGCCTACTCCAGAATTAGTATGCACTCCTCCATTATCATTGTAGTTTTGAGGATTTACCCAGAAGCGTCCATTATAACATGCTGGTTGTTCATGTATGTTTGGCTCCGACATTGATCTTATGCCTCCTTCAGTGATGTCTTCTCCAATATGCCAGAAACCATTAACTCTCGCTGTTTTGCTCTTATAGTACTTCTCCAAGCACACGCCCAGAATATCAGACAATGACTCGTTAATTGCTCCAGCTTCTCCATGGTAATCTAATCCACCCATAAACTCAATTACTCCATGAGCAGCCTCATGTCCCACAATCTTCAACGTTGTCAGTGGATTAACTTCCTCGTTTCCATTCCCATAAGTCATATATAATCCATTCCAGAATGCATTCGATATGTTTACATTTACAACCGATAAGAATACCATATCTTCATTGATCATTCCAACCTGTCCCAACACCTCATGAAGGAACATGCAATAAAACAAACTCCCACTATATGCATCTATGCACGCCTTATCATTATTGCTCAATTGACAATCTGTTTGAAAAAATATTGGTTTAAATGAATCATTATTAACCTTATTAATCACGTAATCTGGATCGTAAATCTGTTCCTTTGTCAATGAATTGCCATCTACAGCGATGAACTGAATACGTTTCGACTTGAAAACCAGATTACTTATCAAGTACTTCTTCCTCGAAGTCTGTGTCACAAGTGTTTTCATCACTTCTCCATTATATCTCGATGGCATCTCTCCTCCATACTTAAAGAAATCTTCTACTTGGCATGTTGTGATAGGTATGTTTGAAACTTCCGTTTTAACTTTTATCTTCTTAATAGTAGTAGATAGAGAGGCTCTGAATCCACTACTCTTTACTTGACCGTGATAACCACAAGACATTGACATAACACTCGACGAGTGTTATGTTTGCTTCCTCTGCTTTTCTCTTCCACTGACAGTCGTTTCTAAAATATGCAAGCTCATTTATCGAGAGTTGTTAAAGAATATGGAGAAGAACTCATCAACATGAGTAACAAGAACATACCAAAAGGTGTTTATCCATTCCACTATGATGGAGAATGGAATCGAAACTTCGATGAGAACAATGTCAAAGGCAAAATCATATATGATCGTTACACTAAAGTTTTAGCTCTCCTTGATTCAACTGCAAAACATTTTGAACGCAGATTGCCTAAGACCACACTCTTCATTGACTTGAACGAAAATTCAAATTTAGGAGAACTTGAATTTCCAATTTGTTCCATTTCGTCTAACAATGATTTCCCATCTTCTACCTTCTTGTTCCCCGATTGGGAATATCAATGTCATATTGTTAATGATGAATGTTATGATTGGAATGCTCAGAAAGTTTTAGCAGAAGAACACATCAGTGATAAACTGAAGAAGAAGCAAGTGATGTATTATAGGAGTGATAGACAAACTAATATCAACAAAGCAATTGAGAAGATTGTTGAAGATAATCCTCTCTTCGATGTCAAGGTGTCATCGAGTAAGAAGAAATATGAGATAGAACCATTCTATGAGAAGCATAAGTACTCGTATCTCTTAAGTCTACCTGAGAGAGGAGTTTCTGATTTTAAACAATTGTTCCTTTGCAATTCTTTAGTTATCAAGGTTAATGATGAACGAAGAGAGTTTTTAGACCTGATTGTGAAAGGAGGAGAAGACTATCTTGAAGTTCCTTTACGAGAAAGGAGTTTTGAACAGGATATCAAACTCGTAGAGAAACTTGAAAGAATAGCAGACAGAAATCCACGATCATTCAACAAGATAAAACAAAGTGGATATGAGAAGGTTACCTCAATAACAAATGCAACTATCTACAAGTACATTAAAAATTTGATATACGCTAATAACAAACTTATACGAGCATCTGTCTATCAATAGGCAGACGGCATATAGGACATGACAATGAGATCTTTAACCATCTCTTGATACACTTGATATGATAATAATGCTTACAACCAGTCAACCGAACGCAATACGTGTTGTATAGATTTCGTAAACAGATGATACATTCTTCTGTTTCGTCGACACCTGTTAATGTATTAACAGGTGTCATATGAAGTCTGCAAGAAGATTCAGAGAAATAACAAGCACAGAAGTGTTGTTCTGTCGATCTGCAAACTAAAGTATCGATGTAAACATCGCAACAGCAAAGATGTTTCTCGCTCTTGCATTTGATAGGATTCGTTCTTCTGCATTTACATCTTCGTGGACAGGAGAATAAACTTCCCATTTATACTTGTATAGTAAATGAGTACTTTTGGTACTGTATTCAAGTTTATAATAACAATAGCTGTAGTTATAGCAGTTGCAGTAATGGGATTTGAACTGATAGAAGCATACTGGAATCTAACGAAGTATGAGATGCAATGCAAGATTGATGCTGATTGTGGATCGGCCAGTAGAGTTTGTCAGAATAATATGTGTCAATTGCTGCCTGGATATTCTTGTTCATCGAGTAATGATTGTTCTACATTTGCTCCAATTTGTCATCCCACTGATAATTACTGTACGAACTACACTGATAAACCAAGAGGAGTGCAAGGCAATCCGGTGAATCCTGATGGGTCATGTACTGCACCATTCATTGTTAATGGAAAGGCTCGATTATGTCAAGCGACAATTGGAAGTGGATGTGTAAACGATAGAGATTGCTCTCAGGGTATATGTCAATCTGGAACCTGTCAGTTTAGTCTGAATTGCGGAGCAGATCCAACAGTTAATCCTAATCAATGCCCTCCTGGAACCACATGCAATCAACAACTAGGAGTTTGTGGTATCAACGGCATTTCTCCTGGAGCTCCCGGTAGTCTCTGCACAACAGATAGTCAATGCATTCAAGGCAAATGCTTATCGGTACAGAACGGATCAACCTATGGTATCTGTACTTCAGGTTTACTCAGCTTTCTTCAAGTAACATTTGGGGCTAGTGGAGGGTTAGAGTTCTGTTATCCTCCTCTCACCTCTACTGGTAATGATTATTGCAACTATGATATTGGCGGATTTCTACGATGTACTACGTTAGCAGAATGTCAATTTCCATTCTCAACATGTTCCAATGGATTATGTAGACTTGCAGGAGCTGATCCTCTTGATGCGTTGACTCCTCTCTATCAGAATGTTATCTATATGGCAACTGCTCCGCTGATGGATCCGGGAGCTTTCATCAAATCAGAACTTGCTACTGCTACAGATAAGAGTGATTTCACCGGAGGAAAATTGTTAAGGTCTTACTTGTTTTTCGGCGAGAAACTACAAGCGAATTACTTTTCCTTCTCACTATTGAGTTCAATGTCCGTAACATCGATTATTATGGATGAAACAATGGAAGTTACTACTCTGTTATTTGATGATCAACAACCTGTACTCTGCAATGTAGCGATGAGACAAGCACCACCTGGTATTAATTTTTCTTTTCCAATGCCTTACTTTTACCTTTATCGTCCTGGAGATGCGCTTGTTGAATTGAGAGGGTTTGGCGTTGAAGGAACTCAGCTTCAATATTCCAATCCAGTTCAATTATGGACCGCTTATACTTCCACTCGAAGTTCTTCAACATCTACTTGTAATTGGATACAAAACCCTATCGTTAACAACGGTGAAAGAAATACACTTCAAGATGATGGATGGCCTGTATTTGCTCATGCTCTATGTTATGACACTTCAACAGGCCAGTATATAATTTCAGTATCAATGATGATAAGTATTGCTGCAAATACCATTGCCACTCGTTTGCAACCAAGTGGAGAACCACTTAATGGAGCTTTACTTCTACCTCAAGGTTTGACAACAGCTAACTTTAACATAATCTCTTGGGATGCATATTCTGTTTACGTTAATTTTACTGGAAATAAGACGGGAACTATTTTTCCACCTGATAATGGAAATACGCAATTTGTTGTTTCACATTTCTTCTTATATGGTTTTGACCCCCTTTCACCTACTTCATGTGTACTCTATTATATGATAGGAGTATTCTCGATACAAAACTTGTTTCTAGGATTTTCACCAACGTTTATCAATACTGTTACTCCGCAAATAGGAATTTGTCCTGTCTATCCTGTCAGCATTCAGAACATTGGATCGTTGAATCCAGTGGCCGGTACTCAATATCGCATCTTCAAGAACTTCCAACTCACATCACCCCTGTTAAGCTTCTGTCAATTCACCCCCGGTAATAACGGTCAAACTAACGGTATAACAGTTCTATCTGTATCTCTCAATACATTCAATCAAACTGGTGGAGTTCCAAACATTCCACAATTTGAACCTGTTCAAGGCAACCAGATCATCTGCTCATCTGCAAACACATCTCTCTTTATTCCAAACATTGCATCAATCAAGTTTATCTCCTCTCTCACAAGCAGTACTGAAACATTTGGATGCTTTGTTCTGTGGGGAGAAAATACCAGTACTAGTATCAAGGATGTAATGGTAATTATCAAGTTGAATGCTGTTTGTATGGCAACTAACAATAACGTTAATGGAAATACTTCTCCCTACTCATCTGTTAGTGCACAAACAAGTGCTATCTATTGGGTTAGACGTGATCTTCCTACTCCTCCAGCAAATTATTACTTGACTCCAATCGGTGGTGTATCTCTGCCTGTCTTCTTCTATTCAAACATTTCTCCGAGTACAATCAATGGTGTTCCAACCGATTTCGGAATGGGGAATTGACGGATTGTGATAAGTTTTTGGCTTAGTTATAACATGATTATAACTAAGAGATTAAACTTGCTATGAGGTCAGAACAGCACTAAACTCGTTTAGTGCTGTTCGGTAGTTGACCAACTACTTCATCGACTAGCTTCTTGAGTTCTTCATCATCTTCTTCGTCTGGTACGTCATTGCCTGACGGTTCGTCTTCATCCTCGTTTTCTTCATCTGCATCGGACAATATATTGTCCGATGCTTCATTATCATCATCTTCTTCGTCACATGGGTCTTCTTCTAACTCATCAAAGAGCTTAGCTACGATCTTTTTGCTGATATCACTTGTTGCCTTGTTGTTCTCTTCGCTTCCACTCTCTTTTTTAATAAAACTCTCCATGTTCGTGCAAAACTTAGTTTCCACAGACATTTTAATTCTGTAGAAAACTGATTTAATCATCAACAATATCTTAACAGGAATCTGCTAATGTCTGTCTCTTCACCACTAACCCGGATATCAAGCTGCCTAATGAATTGACTTGTTGGTTGATCGTCTCTCTTAACAATAGTTACATTATCATCTTCAATATATTCCATAAGTCTCCTCGTCTGTTTACAACAGTATAAGAAGAGGGTTTCTAACAACTTTATTGTCGAGTAGAAGGATTGTTCGCAGTCAATTCTCTCGGCATTTATATTCCTTGGCATAATGTAGGTCTCATCAGGAGAAATTTTATGTTCATTACTGTCGGGGAGAGTAAACTCCTTCATAGTATAACGCTTAGAATTCTCCTTTGTAAACTTTTCCACAATCTCAAGGCTTGCTAAAAGTTCATCTCTTTTCTCAATGAGCTGCAAAAATATTTGTCTAAACTTTCCTAAATGACTGAAAGACAATGTTATGAGCGATTGAATAAATGACTTGTTTTCCATTAGAAACTCTTCTTGCATAAACATTGAGATGCCCATGAAATGATCGTATATCATATCGAAGATCTCTTTAACCTTCGTTGTTAACAAATCAACACCTGGCAATGTATTGCCAGGTGTAAAACAGTTGATGTCATGGATTAATCCGTAGGTGACCGCTATTTCTTCGGCCAGCAAATCAATCTCTTTATCAAAAAAATCTTCTTCAATTCTTCCATAGCGTAAAGAAAGGATGATGGCAGTTTCAAACGGTTTTATCATGTAATATCGTGTCAGGTTCATCCTGAATCTCTTCAGTTGCTCTACACGGTTGTTTATCATGCACTTGCATGCATGACAACATCTGGCAAGAAAGTTAACTATGCAAAAATCGAGTTGACTCTCAACGATATTATCGTTAAGATTTTCAAGCCTTTTGAGTAGTAATTCTCTTGTTAAATGAACTTTTCCTAGATCTTCTATACAAGAAGTTATTTCTTTTATGTGATCTGTAATTAATTGCCAAATTTCAGCTTCCTTTTCATTTTCTGGTTTATTTCCAGGATTCATCGGTTCAACGAGAGAGACCTCATGATAAACGTATGGAATACCGGCGATTTTCGTGTAAATTGCCGAAATTCGATGATAATAGATGAGGTTGTTTTGATATGAGAAAATCAAAATGTTGTATTTATTGATAATATTAATAGTATCAATAGAGGGGAAAATTAATCCGCGAAAAGTGTAAGAAAAGTGGCTCATGAATATATCTACACCAGCTAAAGTCTCTGGAGACATATATGGTGTCATTTCATCGAAAGTCTTACGAAGAAAATCGATTGGTTCTGGAAATTCATGCATCATGATAATGAAACCGATTTAACTTAATAAAGTAGACTCTAATAATTCTCTATTTTAAAGAGATGTCTCTTGATAGTTTTACGATCAAATACGAATCATCTCCTATAGTTGATGCCGGTGACACTTGCACATATTCAGTTGGAAAGAATCCTTCTGGGAGAATTAGGTGTTCTATGTGTTCAGAACTCTCCACTCTGATGGACATTGAAACAACATGGACTCAAGAAGTTGATTACGGTTCGATGAAAGGTAGAAGTATCGAGATCATACAAATCCCTTCTATTTCATATAAGAGCGCAGATCTTTCTCGCAAGACGTATCTCTCACTTGATGAAACTCAACGCAATACCGGACAATACTTCGCTCGTAAATACATCTGTTTTTTCAAGTGTAATAGTAACATCTATGCCGTTCGTGAAAAGTTAAATGACAAAATAAACAAGAAGATCCCTATTTCTGTTGCTCTCACTCAACTCGCTGAAATCTACATGAAGAACGGGCTTCCACAAAACTTCTACCATGGAGAACCAACAGTAAACTCTCTTTACATAAAGAAAGTTAACCAACCGTTGAAACATTCAATATTAATCGATGATAAGACAAATATTGAATATGAATCTCGTGATGTTCTACAAGTTGATTATGGGATGACGCAAAGCGGTATTACTGCTCTCCAGAAGAAAGGACCAAGGGAAGTCATCCTGGAGAATGACAAGTTCTTATACATTCATCCTCAATCTGAATATGAGGCGTTTTTAACCGAATATCCTAAAGTTCAACTCTTAGGATTCCACTTCTTTGCCAATTCTCTCTTATCCTTGTATGATCCTAAAGAACAAAAGCCTTACTCTGAAATATTGACTGGTCCTATAGGTGCTAAAACGTTGAAGGAAGCATTCCATGAAATGAAAGGTAGAAAGCTTCGCAAAGATGTGTTGCAGAAAGTAGTAATGGAAGCTAAACCGTTTTTAGAAGAAATCACTCAAAGAGAAAGATTGGGAAATTTCTATTCGGCGACATAGAGGTCCTTCTCTTTGAGAAACTTTAGCAAATCTTCATTCTTATGATGTCTGGCACTGTGTGAAAAATGAACTAACGCTCGTTCATAACAAGGAGAATGACGGGATTTAGAAAAGTATTTTTGATTGTAAAGCCATTCCACAACTGAAAGTTTATATTTTGTTTTACAACAATGATCACACCACGCATTGTCTGGAATATATGGAATATTTAACAACTTGAAGCAGATGAGAGCATTATTTAAACTCAATTCTACAGCAACTCGAAACATTGACTCAGAATTCATCTTCAACAAACTAAAAGCGAAGCTTGAATACGATTCGGAGAACCATGCTTCTACTGGATAGTTAACATCTTTGTACAAAATTGTTTTCTTCACCTCTTCTTTGGTTTCGTCGGAGATGAGACTACTGTTCATCATTGCAATAACAGAAGCTTTGATTTCAAGGCAATCTTTAAAGGAGAGCATATCTATCAATAATATCTATTATTGATAGATTATCATTATAACGATGGAGAAGTTTTTTAAATTCTCAATTAAACGAAGTAAATTCCATAAATCGGATCAAAACATACAATATTCGATAGCTTACAAGTTAAACAGACAATACTGATTGTCCAATTTCCGTCGTGATGACGATAAATGCAATTAATTGCACCGCATTGGCATTTAGTATACTTTGAAGCTGGTGGGATATGTCCATTGCCAGCCATTTCATGAATTCTTCGATGATGAAAGAAAATTCCGTTCAACTTACTATTCACTACTCTCTGCAGTGGAACGTCTACCACAAGCATTGCAGAAGAGGATGAGAGTAGGTGCTTCGTCAGATGCTCGAGTTTGGCGGAGAGCATAGATGGTATCTGTTGATTTGCAATATCGACATTTGACGTTTCCTTCCATCATGATGGAAGAGCGGATGTTTAGGTCGTAATTTTCGAGGACTCGAGTTCTGAATGTTTCAAGACGGTTGGTGGAGAGGATGAAATCACGATAATTGAGACCTTTCTCGAGAGTCTTCATATCTTCTTCAGGATTGGAGGAGAAGAATAGTTCATAAGTTATCTCATCAAGTTTTGGACCCTTTGGGAAGAAATCGCCCAAATACTTCTTGAGCGATTTTATGACTTGTTTATCTTCAGGCGTCGTCATCTTTTATTTGAATTTGTTAGCTGATGATGTAAAACACTATTGGAAGAGAAAATGGATCCAAGCGTAGTAGCCAAGGATCTGGAAAGTTTTTCAACTGGAATACCGGAGGGAAGGGGAAAGTCTGTTACTCCTACTGGCAATACTATCTTAAAGTTTGGTAAGTCGATTCCTATTGTTGAATTGTTCGAAGGATTGATTGTGATTGGAACGATAGTGTTTTTTAATGCTCTTTCGCTATACTTCTTGCTCAACACATGGTCTGACATGTTGAATAGTGATCCTGTCGCTGCAACTAAAGCGGCTGATATAGCGTCTCAGGCTGCCAAATTACAATCGGTATGGATTGCAATAGGATTGATTTTACTATTTGTAGGATTCGTTTTCTACTTTTTACATAGGAGTTCCGTGAATGCTGAATAATCGTTGTCAATGAAGATGATTTACTTACACAAGAAGAATACATCGACACAACTCATGTCGTTTACTCCAAGTAATCGACAACGTTGTAGCCACGGCCTGTAAAGACCGCTCCCAAGTAACCATTAAGAACTATCACAAACCATAATTGGTTCGGAAGTGTAACCGGAGTTAAGTTCCCGTTAGTAATTCTTTAAGGGAGCACCGAAAG
>Ga0134126_10011794_pt1 | contig 11029 bp, 9 predicted proteins | sample KB31752_FD_96881 | JGI IMG/M metagenome (GOLD analysis project Ga0134126, IMG submission 96881) | Terrestrial soil microbial communities with excess Nitrogen fertilizer from Kellogg Biological Station, Michigan, USA - KB3-175-2 | ecosystem: Environmental > Terrestrial > Soil > Unclassified ... | reverse complement strand
TTCTGATTGTGGCGGCCGAGATGATCGGCAGCTCCAGCCAGAGCGGAATGGGCTTTCTGCTCATTCAATCCGGGCAGGTGATGGAAACCGAAAAGGTTTTTGCGAGTCTGGTCGTGCTCGCGATCGTGGGCGCAGTCATCATCAAGCTGCAGCAGTGGATTGATCGCAAAGTAGCGCCATGGACCGTGCATCGTGATGAACACTAAGCAACACAGGGGAGGATGAGATGCTGTCGAAGCTTTTGGCGCGGATACTGGCCGCCGGAGTAATTGTATCAGGCCTGGCGGTGGCGGGTGCCCATGCCGCCGATGTCATCCGCGTTGGAGAAGGACCATTCATCACCGGCGGAGGATTCTATGTCGCGAATGAGCGCGGCTATTTCAAGAAAATGGGCCTCGATATTCAGGTCAAGAAATTCAATGACGGCGCGCTTGCTGTTCCGGCAATTCTGGCGGGCGAGCTCGATATTACGCTGATGACAGCCAACGCGAGTTTTTTCAACAGCGTTGCCAAAGGTGCGCCTCTGGTGATCGTGCTCGATCGCGGTCACAACCGTCCGGGCTACGGTTACCTGGCGGTGAACGTCACACAGGAACTGTACGACCAGGGCGTCCATTCAGTCGCGGATTTCGCGAAGCTCAAAGGCAAAAAAATGGGCGTCGGCGCGCTCGGCAGCATCAATCAATACGATACGGCGCGCGCCCTTCAGAAAGCGGGGCTCGATCCGCGAAAAGACGTAAATTGGATCGTAGGGGTGTCACAACCCGACCTGATGAAGATGCTGGGCCAGAAGCAGGTTGACCTGACCGACCTTGCCTATCAGTTTGGCTTCTTTGCCCAGAACAATAAATGGGGTCCGATTGTCGCCAATGGAGATCAGATTGAGCCGAATAGTTCGATCGGCGTGTACGCGGCAAACAAGAATTTCGTGAAGGACAAACGCGATGTGCTGGTACGCTTCGCAATAGCTTATCTGCAGGGAGTGAAGGAATTCGATGCGGCAGCCAAGGCTCCGGATACCAATCAGGAGATTCTTGAAATCCTCGCCAAGAACACATTCCTCAACAAGCCGGAACTTATTAAAGCGATCGCACCTTACTGGTCATATACGAGTGAAGATGGCATTCCGCCGATCGATTCGATTTTGGCGATGCAGGACTACTGGTCCGATTATTTCAACTACGTGGAGAAAAAGGCGACTCGCGAGCAGCTATTCGATCTGTCGGTCGCACAGGAAGCCAAGAAGCGGCTCGAAGCCGAAGCGCCTTTTGGAAAATAACCGCCTGCTGTCGAGAGGCAATCGCGTGATCCGCAAAGGCCCGGCCGAGTTGGCCGGGCCCATGCTTTGACATTAAGGAAAGGAGGAGCACTTGGAGAAATCGTTCATTCGCGGCACTTGGCAGAAGCAGCGCGCATTTTCGCCAGCGGTCGTTACCGAAGGCGCCGGGCGCACGATATGGATTGCGGGCCATACGGGCGCCAAAGATGACCATGGGAAATCGCTGTCCGGCGATTTCGATGCGCAATGCCGTCAAACGTTTCGCAATATTAAAAAGACACTGGTGGAAGCAAAATCTACATTGAAAGACATGGTCACGATGACCGTCTTTCTGATCGATGCCCGGTATACGACGCGAATGACCGAATTGCGCACGCAAATATTCGGGGATGATTTTCCGGCAAGCGCCGCAATCACGGTATCCGGATTTGCCGATCCGGCGATCATGATCGAAGTGCAAGGCGTCGCGGTCTCGGCGTAAAACACGTCTGCCCTGTATCGGAAGATACAGGGCAGACGCTTCCTCGGACGAAAGGTCGATCAGTGTACGATCATGCCGGTGAACACATAAGCCTGGAGCATGACCAGGACGCCGACAAGGCACGCAAGCGCGATCGAGTGTTTGAAGACAAACCGCAAGATCGTGCCTTCGTGTCCGAACCAGTTGGTCGCGGTTGAGGCGACGACGATCGACTGGGCGTCGATCATCTTGCCCATGACGCCGCCTGAGGAATTTGCGGCGCTCATCAGGATCGGGGAGATACCGAGCTGAGTAGACGTGATTTTCTGCAGGTTTCCGAACAGGATGTTGGAAGCCGTATCGGAACCGGTGAGCGCAACACCCAGCCAGCCCAGCAACGTACCAAAGAAGGGATAGAGAACGCCGGTGGCGGCAAAAGCCAGGCCGAGCGTTGCGTCGATCCCGGACAAGCGGGTCAGGGTGCCGATCGCCAGCATGGCCGAAATGGTGATCAGCGAATAAGCGCAGACCTTGATTGTCTTTGCATATTCAGTGACCAGCCTCGCCGGCGAGAAGCCCATCAGGAACCCGGATATGATTGCAGCGATCAACATGCCGGAACCGGTATATGACAGCCAGGTGAAGGAGAACACCGCACCTTCCTTCGTCGGCGTGGCCACAATCGGCGCAACCTTATTGATCATGTTGTGCAACCCCGGCACCGGGTAATTCCAGGTGGCGTATGCATTGAGAATATTCTTGACCGCGTTGGTGCCCCACAGCAACAGGATCACGCAGACGATGATCCACGGCAGCAACGATGCCCAGACCTCGGCGCTTGTCGGTTTTTTCGACGATTTCGCCGGCTTCTTGCTCATGGTGGAAGCGGATTCGTCGTGACTGCGGAGAGCCGGCGAGGTCCAGACCACTTTTGGCTGCCAGACCTGCAGGAATCCGATCAGGCAGGCCATCGAGATCAGTGAAGCGCCGATATCGACAATCCACGGGTTAATGAAGTTGGAAATCAGGAATTGCGGGATGGCAAAAGATACGCCGGTCACCAGAATTGCCGGCCAAATCTCCTTCATTCCCTTGTACCCGGCGAAAGCCCAGATCAGCCAGAACGGGACGATCAACGAGAAAAACGGCAGCTGCCGCCCAACCATCGCACCCAGCAAAAACGGATCGAGGCCGGTCACGCTCGCAAGGCCGGCGATCGGTGTTCCCAGGGCTCCGTAAGCGACGGGAGCCGTGTTGGCGATCAATGACAGACCGGATGCGGCGAGCGGCGAGAAGCCAAGACCAATCAGGATTGCCCCGGTCACCGCCACGGGTGTGCCGAAGCCGGAAGCGCCCTCAAAGAAGGCACCAAACGAGAACGCAATCAGCAGCAGTTGCAGACGGCGGTCTTCGGTGACGCCGCCAATAGTGCTCTGGAGCGTTTCGAAGGCGCCTTTCTCAACGGTGAGCCGATAGAGGAAAATGACGTTGAGTACGATCCAGCCGATCGGAAAGAAGCCAGTTACGGCGCCGAGTACGGTCGCGCGCAACGACATATCGGCCGGCATCGTGAAAATAACGATGGCAACCAGATTCGCGACAATCAGGGCGACGATCGCGGCTATGTGTGCTTTTACTTTGTTCGAAGCGATAAGCACCAGGAGCGTGACGACCGGTAACGCCGCAGCGCAGGTCGATAAAAATGCGCTCCCCAACGGATTGTAAATCTGATTCCACATTGCCACCCCCCTTTATTGCTGCCCCCGAAAAGTCATTACAACGCGATTGCAAGCCTAGCAAAGTAAATTGGGCATATACAGGGACTAGTGGCGCTGCGCTGCGAAATCGAGATGGCAGAAATGTCGTCGGGTGGGCGGAATCCCTAACCGGACTAACGCGCTATCAGCGGTGCGCTGACGGTATCAAGCGCGACGCAAGCAACCGTGCGTCCGCGATTTGCGCAGCGGTAAGCTTGGCGGCAACCGCATTGCGGATCCGGGTGTAGTATTCTTTCGTAGAAGTCGGCGCATGTGCAGCCGCCCGGTTGAGCCACGTGTAGGCCAGGGTGTCGCTTTGTTCGACACCGAGGCCTTTCTCGTACATGAGGCCGAGCAGATATTGCGCGGTCGAATAATCTTGTTCTGCAGCGCAACGGTACCAATAAACAGCAGTGGTATAGTCCTGCGGAACGCCGCGGCCGTATTCATACATGAAGCCGAGAAGGGCCTGCGCCTGCGGATTGCCGCGTTCGGCAAGCGGATGTGCCCTGGCGGCCGCTGCGTAATAATTTCCTTTCGCGAAGGCGGCGGTTCCGTCTGATTTTGATCCGGCAGCGGCGGGGCTGTTCGCGGTGAGCAGAGCCGCGACGAAAAACGCGATAGGTCCGAAAGTTTTCATGTCTTGCGATCCCTTTTTTGTGCGCCCAGGAAATTGGTTTCGCATGCTCAAAACGGAGACGACATGAGCGTATCGAACAGCCAACCCAGCCAGATTGCCGGCGCGAAAAACAACCCGAAGGGCTGGTGCGCGCTCGTGCGTAACGCCTGATCGGAGAGGTAGCAGTACATTACATATACAATGAGCGCGGAAAGCGCCGCGATCTCAATTGCCATCGATACCGTCTGCCAGCCGAGCCATACGCCCGCGACGCCGGCGAGCTTGACGTCGCCAAGTCCTACGCCGTCTTTCTTACGCAGCGTCCGGTAAGCGAGCCTCAGGCCAAAAAAGATAAACGCCAGTGTTACGCCGCGCGTTATCGCCCATGCGGCCTCGACCATGCCGCCGTCAGTTCCGAAACGAGCGGAAATGAGTCCGAGCGCAATCGCGGCAATGTTGAGTTCGTCGGGAATGATAAAATATCGCGCATCAATGGCCGCAATCGCGGCCATGATAACCGCAAGTCCTGCGCCGAGCACACCATCTATATCCGGCGCGATAATCAGACTTATGGCCACCGCGAGAACCGCAATGCCGGCCGCCGACGCCCTGATGTAATTCCACTGTCGGATGGACACCGGGCTTACCTGCATCACGACGCTCTCCGCTATCTTAGTTTGGTTGTCAGCGGCCCGGTCGGTGCCATCGCACCGGCCATGCCACGAAGTTTGGCGCGCATCTCTTCGGCGACGAAGTGCGCGTCCACGCCGTCGCGAATGACCTGCGGCCGGATGAAGATGATCAACTCCGTACGAGCGAGGCCATTGGTGCGCTGCGAGAAAGCGGCGCCGAACGGTTCAGGCAGTCGGTCGAGCAGGGGAATCCCATTGCTGCCGCGCTCCTGGCGCTCGCTGATCAGCCCCGCCAGCAGGACCGTCTGGCCGCTTGCAACGGAGACGGAACTTTTGACTCGACGTTGCGATACGGTCGGCGTCAGCGTCGTGCTTCCGGCGGTGGGGGCGACGTTGCTTATCTCCTGTTCGATATCAAGCCGCACGATCCCATTGACGTTCACCCGCGGGACGACCCGCAAAATGATGCCGGTGTCACGGTAATCGATCGTGTTGACGATCGTATTGCTGGTCGTCAGAACGGTCGCGCTGCCTGTCGAGACCGGGACTTGGTCGCCGACCTGCAGAACGGCGGGCTGATTATCGATCACGACCAAGGATGGATTGGACAGAACTTTGACGCTTGTAACCGCATGTAGCGCGTCAAGAATGACGCGCGGCTGCGCTTCTGGTCCAACCAGAAAATTAAATCCGGGAAATGCGCGATTTAGAAAGGCATTTGCGATGCCGGATGCGTTGATGCCCGGCGGCTGGGCTGCGGGCGTATTCAACGCCGAGCCGTTGTCGGGCCTCAAACCAAGGTCGTGGCTCGTAAGAAAAAACTGGACTCCATAGTTGAGATCGTTGTTCAGCGTCACTTCTGCAATCGTTGCGTCAATCGCGACCTGCATCTGCGGCCGATCGATCTGCTGAAGGGCGCGCTCTATGATCCGGTAATTTGTCTGGCTTGCGTAAATGAGTAGGGTGTTGTTGACGACGTCGGGTGTAATCCGCACGCCAGAAAGCATCGGCGTGTTGCCTGTCGAGCCGGTACGGACGTCAGCCGCCAAGCCCGCGCCTCCGGCGGCCGCCGGTGAAACCGGCGCGTCGGCCGTACGCTGATTGGGCGGCGCAATGCCAAGTTGTTGTCTTACGCGCGTGTTGGCACTTGCAGGCGCACCAAACCCAGATCCGAATTGTCCATTCGAGCCCATTTGCTCGCCGCTCGACGTCGCAACTGCTCCGGAACCGGGCGTGATCTGGTTGACGGGCGAATCGAGGCCGCCGGAGCCTCCGCCAATGAAAATGTCATTGAGAACGCGCGCCATCTGACGTGCTTCCCCGTAGCGAACGCGATACACACGCACGCTTGTGCTCGTGCTGTCGCCATTGTCGAGGCGCTTGATCCAGGTTGCCGCCGTTTTGATCAGGTCGGGTTTGCGTGCCACGACAAGGATGGAGTTCATCCGGCCTATGGATTGAAACTTGATAAGGTTTTGGCTGAGGCCGCCTTCTCCAGCGTCGACGACTTTTTCGAGTTCGGCGACAATCGGGTCCGGCGTGCTGTTATGCACCGGAAAAATCCCGACCGATTCGCCCTGCATCCATTCGACGTCAAAGCTTAGGATTGTGTCTATAGCGGCGCGGCGTTCGGCGCCGCTTCCCTGGATTAAAAGCATATTACGCGCGGCGTCAGCACGAACCGTGCCGGGCCTGGTCGCAAAACTGTCGAGTAATTTGATCAGGGTTTGCACGGATACGTAGTGAAGAGGGACAACTGAGATCCCGTAGCCGGGCTCCGCGCGGGCTGGGTCCCTGTCGACGTTTCCAGTCCCGATTGCTTCGCCAAGCGGAACGATTCGATAGCCCGTACTTTCCCGCACCAGGGCCGCGTTGCTCATGCGCAAGGCGTTTTCGAGCACAAACAATACATTGGACTTCGGGACCGGTCTGCCCGACGCGAGGCTTATCGTTCCTTGGACACGGGGATCGATTGTGTATCCAACACCAAGCATGTCCCCGAGGACGACCTTAGCGACTGTCGTGACTGGCGTGTTCTCGAAATTCAGCTCATAGCCATCGCTGCCGTCGGCGGCTTTGGCGTGTTCGCGCGTATCGGTGACCGCAAGTGCGGTTGCGTCGGCTGCGGAGTAGACCTCGGCCTGTCGACTGTCAGGCACGTTGGCGTTCGGTTCCGGTGCGGCTGGGGAACGCGGCAGCAGGTCGATTGAACGAACTCTGTCAAAAGCGTCAGGCGTACGGTGCTCAGCGTCGTCGACTGCTGTTACATTACAGGCTGCAATTGTTGTGCAACTTATCGCTAAAATAAAAAAGATCGACGCATTGCGGATCGATTGCTGCCAGCGCGATGAGTTGCGGACATATTTCACTTCGCTCTACCGCTGTTGCAGGCGCTAGACCACCGCATGTGGACAAGCTGTGCTGGCAAGACAGAATGACTAACGAAACTGTGAGACAAATTTGCGAATTGATGTGACAGATTCGAAATGCCGTTTCAACGTCTTCAACATTCTGAGAAAACTTTTATTTGAGACGGCATTAACTCGCCGCTATTTGTGAACAAAGACTTCAAAAAAACTTTTTACGCCAGCGCCAGATTTAAATCGCGGTGCGATTTGACCATTGCGATGGCGATGCTGCTTTAAACGACAGCGACCATGTAAATTGCGCGCACGAATACATTTGTCTGTAAGCAAAAATCGGATAGTTAGAGAGCATGACGGCCCGCGCTAGCTCAATTTGATGTCTTCCGCCCGTGCCGATTTCGCGGATCGCCGCTTGATCGTACGAAAGTAACGGATCGCGTCGATGGTTATGGATCGCGCGGCAGAATTTGCGAATTACCTGCGTGGCAAAAGCCACGTGTCGGGTGAAATCGCCACGCGTAACAATGTGCCCGGCCGTGAAACGCAAGGCGCGCTGCGAAGGCTCTGGGAATCGACCGAGCTTTCCGCCGGCGACTTTGCCGATGAAGTCGCTCATTTCTATCGCTTGCCACGGGTTGACCTGCAACAATTGCTGACTGCTCAGCCGGTAGCACAATATTTTGCCCGTCGCTTTCTGCGCGAGATGGGTGCGTTTCCATATCGGGATGTGCGAGGAAGCTTCAGGCTTGCCGTTGCCGATCCGAGCGATACTGCCTGTGCCCGTGCCGCGGAAATAGTGCTCGGTTGCCCCGTCGCAATCGAGGTGGCGTCATTCGAGGACATTGCAACGGCGCTTAGTGAAAAAGTCGGTACCGACGAGGTGACCCCGGTAGGGCAAGAAGCCGAAGCGCATTTCACGCGCGCCGACGACGATATCGACAGCCTCCGCGATCTTGCGAGCGGCGCGCCGGTCGTACGCGCGGTGAACGACCTTCTCGAAAAGGCGATCGAGCTGCGCGCGAGCGATATTCATATCGAACCATTCCGCGCCGGGCTCGTGGTCCGCATGCGAATTGACGGGATGCTCCGCGCCGAACCGGCGCCGTCCGGCGTGGTGGCGCAAGCCGTCATTTCCCGAATCAAGATCCTTGCCGGGCTCAATATTGCCGAGCGCAGGCTTCCGCAGGACGGCGCCGCACGTCTTCGAATCGCGCGAGCCGATCTCGATATCCGTGTCGCCATCATGCCGACCCAGCATGGCGAATCGGCCGTGGTCCGTTTGCTGCTGAAAGATCGTGGATTGCTTACAATCGATAAACTTGGTCTCTCCCGCGCGGATGACGCCAAGCTTGCTCGTTTACTCGCGCTGCCTCACGGAATGATTGTAGTCACCGGCCCGACCGGCAGCGGAAAGACGACGACGCTCGCGACGATGCTTTCGATCCTCAACGAATCAACCCGGAAAATTCTTACGATAGAAGACCCCGTCGAATACGAAATTCATGGCGTGAGTCAGTCACAGGTCAAGCCATCGATCGGATTGACCTTTGCGAGTGCGCTGCGGGCTTTCGTGCGACAGGATCCGGATGTCATCATGGTCGGTGAGATACGTGACGCCGAAACCGCCCATATCGCGGTCCACGCCGCTTTGACCGGGCATCTGGTTCTCACGACGCTTCACACGGATACTGCGGCGGCGGCTGTGCCGCGACTTCTCGATCTCGGGGTCGAAGACTTCCTGCTCAAATCGACATTGTGCGCGGCAATTGGTCAGCGTCTTGTGCGCCAACTCTGCGAACGTTGCAAAAGTCAGCGAAGTTTGAGCCCGGCCGATCTTGCGGCGGACCCCCGTTATGCCGCACTCGGGCTTTCGGCCGATGAGATCATCTACGAGCCGAAAGGTTGCGAACGTTGCGGCGGCACAGGGTATCGTGGCCGTGTAGGCTTATTCGAAGTTCTGGAGCTGACTGACGAAGTGCGGCGCTTGGTGGGCGCGGAAACGGACTCCTCAACGATCGATAGCACCGCCATCGCGTCAGGCATGACGACGATGGTTGACGATGGCTTGGCAAAATGCCGGTCGGGCATCACTTCACCATCCGAAGTTCTTCGTGTGGCAACCATCCGGTAACGCGATGCCGAATTTTCAATATCGGGCGATGACCCAGAGTGGCGAGATTGTCAGCGGTTCAATTGCGGCGGCGACCACGGCCGAGGTCGCACGGAGGATCGAGTATCTAGGCCTCGTCCCGATTGAGACGGTTGCAGAGCGTAGCGCGACATTCTCACGCGCGACCATTGCATTCCTGAACAGGCCACGGTTTGAAGACGTCACTGTTTTCACGCGTGATCTCGCGCTCTTATTGCGCGCGGGTGCCCGGCTTCACGATGCGCTCGATTTGCTTGCCAACGATGTGGACGTCGGTCGGCTGCGGCCCACGGTAGGGAAAATCAGGTCGGCGGTGCTTGCCGGCGACAGCTTTGCGGAAGCGATTGCACGGCATGCAGCACTGTTTCCGCCGATGTATGTGTCGCTCGTCAGGGTAGGCGAGGCGTCGGGATCGCTCGACAATATTCTTGAACTCCTCGCAAACGAACGTATCCGGGCGGGGGCGCTGCGGCGCAAACTCCTCGATGCGCTGCAGTACCCCGCATTTGTGTTGGTAGCGGCCTGCGGTGTTCTGTTTTTTTTCCTGCTGTTCGTCTTGCCCCAGTTTTCCGTGGTGTTGCGCGATTTCAACGCGAAGCTTGACCCGGTGGTAAGTGTATTTCTCAGTCTTTCCGACACGCTTCACACACATATGGTCGCGGTCGGCTCCGGTGTGGTGACGATGGTGACGGGCGCGTGGCTCGTTTTGCGGCGGCCTTCGGTACGCGCGGCCTTCATTGGCCAACTGTCGCGCCTACCTTTCATCTGCACGATGTTCAACTTCTACCGCTCGGGCCTGTTCTGCCGAAATCTCGGCATACTTCTTGGAAACGGGGTCAACCTGACCGCGACACTTCGAATTTTGGTTGACATCATGTCGACGGCCGGCGGTACGACGGTCTGGACGACGACGGCTGACCGTGTCCGCCATGGCGGCAAGCTCTCCGAAGCGTTGGCGACGACGTCAATATTGCCACCGATGGCGGTGCGCATGCTTCGATTGGGTGAGGAAACCGGGCAGCTCGCAATCATCGCAACTCGCGTAGCGGATTTCTACGAAACCAAACTCCAATGGGGCCTCGACCGGATTGTCGGAATCGCAGGCCCCGCGGCCATCATCGTGATCAGTGTGATTGTCGGCGGTCTCATCGTGTCCGTTATGACCGCGCTTCTGTCCGTCAGTCAGGCCGTCGGGTAACGAGTGAGGAGGTGCTTCGTGCAACAAGTGATATTTTCTTTGAACAAGAAGAATATACGCAGCTATCGCAAGGAAGGCCTGCGCGGTTTCACGCTGGTCGAAATCCTCGTGGTGATCACCATCATCGGACTCATCATGGCATTGGTGGGCCCGCGCGTGCTCAACTATCTGAGCGAATCCAAGGTCAAGGCTGCCAAAATCCAGATCCAGAGTTTTTCCAGCGCCCTCGATCTCTTCTATCTCGATACGGGTCGATACCCATCGAGCGCAGAAGGACTCGGCGTGCTGGTTCAGCCGAGCGGCGGCGTGCCGGCCTGGAACGGACCTTATCTCAAAGGTGGAAACGTGCCCTTGGACCCATGGGGTAAAGCCTATGTCTATAGATCGCCGGGGGAGCACGGTATTTATGACGTTGTTTCACTCGGCTCCGATGGTCAGGAAGGCGGAAGTGGAACGGCAGCCGATATCACAAGCTGGCTGCCATGAGGGCGCCGGCGGGCAGAACGGCTTCACGCTGCTCGAAATCGTGTGTGTTCTTGCCATGATCGCGCTTCTGGCGTCGATCCTCC
>Ga0134126_10011793_pt1 | contig 11029 bp, 11 predicted proteins | sample KB31752_FD_96881 | JGI IMG/M metagenome (GOLD analysis project Ga0134126, IMG submission 96881) | Terrestrial soil microbial communities with excess Nitrogen fertilizer from Kellogg Biological Station, Michigan, USA - KB3-175-2 | ecosystem: Environmental > Terrestrial > Soil > Unclassified ... | reverse complement strand
TGAACTACGCCCGCATCATTTTCAGGATAGCGAGCCAAGCCCGCCAAGATCAAGCACGACAGAATCACACACGCGGCAAACGAACCGGCGCACGGCACGAACTCGCGTGGCTCGCTAGCTTTTGAAATGCTTGGAGAGCTTCAGGCTCTGCGCCTGATAGTTGGAGCCGATGCCCTGACCATAGAGTTTTGCCGGCCGCGCCAGCACCTTTTCGTACACCAGACGTCCGACGATCTGCCCGTGCTCAAGGATGAACGGCACCTCGCGCGAACGCACTTCCAGCACCGCGCGCGCTCCTTTGCCGCCGGCGCCGGCGTAACCGAAGCCGGGGTCGAAAAAGCCGGCATAGTGCACGCGAAATTCACCGACCAGCGGATCGAACGGCACCATCTCGGCGGCGTAGTCCGGTGGCACCTGCACCGCTTCCTTCGACGCGAGAATATAGAATTCGTTGGGATCGAGGATCAGGTTCCTGTCGGGGCGCGCCATGATCGGCTCCCAGTAATCGAGCACGGTATAGACGCCGCGGCGATCGACATCGATCAGGCCGGTGTGGCGCTTGGCGCGATAGCCGACCAGGCCGCCGGGGCCGATCCCGGAAAGGTCGATGCCGACGGCAATGCCTTCGCTCACGTTCGCATCGTCGGAATCGACAAGACGCTCGCGGGCGTGCAGTGCGCGCAGGGCGTTGCCGTCGAGCAAGGCGTGTCCGTGGCGGAAACGAATTTGCGAAAGCCGCGAGCCCTCGCGCACCAGAACCGGAAATGTGCGCGGGCTGATCTCGGCGTAAAGCGGCCCGTGGTAGCCGGCCTCGATGCGGTCGAACCCGCGCGTCTCATCGGCGATGACGCGAGTGAATACGTCCAACCGGCCGGTCGAGCTTTTCGGATTGGCTGCGGCGGAAATCCCATCGGGCAGCGCAAGGGATTCCAATAACGGCACGATATAGACGCAGCCGGTTTCAAGCACTGCGCCTTCCGTGAGCGCAACTTCATGCAGCTTCAGTTCGTCGATGCGCTCGGCGACCGTGGTGCGCGGCCCCGGCAGGAAGCTCGCGCGCACGCGATAGGCGACTTCACCCAAGCGCAGGTCAAGACTCGCGGGCTGAATCTGCTCGGGCACGAAATCGATAGAGGGCAATATCCCACCGTCGTCGGCGAGCGACGCGATCATGCTGTCGGGCAAAATGCCCTTGTCCTCGACGGCGAACGAAAGTGCCACGGCGCCCCTTCAAGACAGAGCCGCGATTTAACCCGACCGGCGCCTTGACGTGAAGCCGCCCACCCCGTTACAATTCGATTATCCCGTGGTCATTTGAGCCGGCCGGCTTGCAGCCACGTAAAATAAATCGCTAAAAGGCCGGGGACACGTGAGCCCGGCCGAGAATTTTTTCCGGCCGGTTTTTTGTTGGCTGACGTGTGGTCCCGCAAAGTGGCTATCGGCTTTCGGAAAAGATCATGCGGCAGCCGTAAAGGAGGCCGTGATGCCCGCGTCCGTTAAAAAAAACTACCGCCCCGAAACCCGACTGGTCCATGCCGGCACGTTGCGTTCGCAGTTCGGCGAAACATCCGAGGCGCTCTTCCTGACCCAAGGTTACGTCTACGACACCGCCGAACAGTGCGAGGCACGGTTTTCCGGGAAGGAGCCGGGCTACGTTTATTCGCGCTATTCCAATCCGACCGTCACGATGTTCGAGCAGCGCATGGCGTCACTTGAAGGCGCAGAGGCCGCGCGCGCGACCGCAAGCGGCATGGCCGCCGTCACCACGGCGCTGATGGGGCAGGTCAAGGCCGGCGATCATGTCGTCGCCGCAAGGGCGCTGTTCGGCGGATGCCGCTGGGTTGTCGAGGACTGGATGTCACGGTTCGGCGTGAGTTCGACGCTGGTCGACGGCGCCGATTTGTCGCAATGGAAAAAGGCGGTGCGAAAGAACACAAAAGTGTTCTTCTTCGAGTCGCCGACCAATCCGACGCTCGACGTCATCGACATCGCCGCGGTTGCCGATATCGCGCACAATGCCGGCGCCAAGCTTACCGTGGACAATGTGTTCGCGACGCCGCTCTACCAGAGTCCGCTCGCGCTCGGCGCGGACTGCGTTGTCTATTCGGCCACCAAGCACATCGACGGCCAGGGCCGCTGTCTTGGCGGCGTGATCCTGGCATCGGAAAAATTCATTCTGGAGCACGTGCAGCAAATCATCCGGCAGACGGGACCTTCAATGTCGCCGTTCAATGCCTGGGTGTTGCTCAAGGGCCTGGAGACACTGTCGGTGCGTGTGCATCGGCAGACCGACACCGCGGCGGCCGTATCGGTCGCGCTGTTCGGGCACAAAAAGATCAATCGGCTGGTTTATCCGGGGCGCCCGGACCATCCGCAGGCCGACATCGTACACAAGCAGATGCGCGGGGGTTCGACGTTGTGCGCGTTCGACGTCAAGGGCGGCAAAGCAGGCGCTTTCCGTTTCCAGAATGCGCTCAAGCTCATCCGCATCACCAACAATCTTGGCGACGCCAAGAGTCTCGTCACGCATCCGACCACGACCACGCACCAACGACTGACTCCCGAGCAGCGCGCGGAGCTCGGCATTGGCGACGGGCTGATCCGGTTTTCGGCCGGCCTCGAGCATCCCGACGACGTCGTGGAGGATTTGCTGGAGGCGCTGGACGCGGTTTGACGGCGCGGCTAGCGCGCGCGCTGCGCGGCGGATGCGGCCGAGACCGGGCGCGTGGCGGCTTCGGCGATCGCGCGGCCGAGGCCGGTGGCAAGGCAGGCGTAGCTCCAGTCGTTCATGTGCAAGCCATCGGGCGACACGAATGCCTGATAGCTCATGCGGTCGAAGTCGTGCCAGCGCCGCATGACGTCGAAGCGATGGAACAGGGCTACGTTTTCTTTCTTGGCCGTCACGGCGATCAGGCCGACCATACGTTCGGCCTCCTGCTTCGCGATGACCTTCGGCGCGAATTGCGGATCGATCAGCACAACATCGGCGCCTACCGCGCGGATGCGATTAAGTCCGCTGCGAATGGCCGCGCCGTGATCGGCGAGCGGATGATCGCGCAAGACTGAATTGGTCCCAAGCTGCCACAACACGAGATCCGGCCTCTCGCCGGTCACCGCGCTGTCGAAACGCTTGAGCATGTCCTGAATTTCTTCACCGCCGATGCCGCGATTGAGCACCGTAAACTTGCTGCGCGGAAAACGCTTCTGAAGCTCGACCTGAAGCCGGCTGGGATAGGTCGCCGCCGGCGAACTCGCGCCCGCACCCGCGGTGGACGACGAACCTATGGCCACGATCTTGATAGGCAAGCCGGCTGCAAGCCGTTGCGACACACGCGGCAACGTGTTTTCCAGACGTATCAGATCGAGCGGCACGTCACAGGCCGGCGCGGCGGCTTGCGCGTGCACGGGTGCGGCGAGCACAACGCTGCGGAGTGCGGCGGCAAAGGCCAACGGCCATATCGCCGATTTAGTCAAAACGTTACGCCGCACAGCAGATGTCCTAGCCCCATCATCGGCTGCCGGAAATCGGCAGCGGTTCCGCCGACCTCGTCGCCTCGATCATGAGGCTAGCCAGCAGGCGTCCCATGCAATCATGAACCCGCTCGGCTATGTCAAGTTTATTTGGCGCCGAATGGAAGTCGAAAGTATTGAGCTCCGTCCATAATTTCATGATTGCGAAACGGTCAAACAGCGGAACTCCTTGCTGCAGTGCAACCCACCGCATGTCGTCGAGATAGCTGCCAAGCGCAATCATGGAGTCGGTGCGTGGACTGTATTGGGAGTTGATCAAAATGATATCCGCAGCCGCGGCGTGTACGGTCTCGACTCCCTTGGTAACCGCAGCGCTGAAATTGTCGGGGTCGACGCCAAGCATCGCATCGACCGTTCCGGTCTGCCACACCACCAGGGCTGGCTTGTTTGCTGCCAAGGCGACCGGCATTTCATCGACCATGTCGCCGGCCGTACTCCGCAATTTCACATCGGCCACAACGGTCGTCGCGACGCCCGGCAATTTCTCCTTGAGCGCGTTTTGCAAACGCGCCGGATAGGCGTTGCGCTGTCCGTTCGGGCCGGGGAGCGTGGAGGAACCGGCGCCCATTACGAGCACCTTGAGCTTCTTGTCCGTGATCGCCTTCGCCACTTTCGGCAGCGGAAAATTGATCTCAAGAAGATTCTCGGCAACGCGGCAATCGGCCGGATCTTCCGCCCAAGCCGGAATCGAAAGCGGCGCGCAAAGCGTCGCCCCCACGAACAAAATCGTGCCCAGCGTCCTCATGCATCGCCCCCAGCGAAGCCGGGTTTCGTGGCCGGCGGGCGCGGCCCAGATCCCCGACGTTCTACCTTCTTGTACCACGAAAGAAGCCACGCAGTCCCGACCATAACGCCGATGCCGGCCGCGCTCACCAGTATCTGGGTCACGACGCGGTTAGACACCTCGGTGAACACGAAATGCCCGGCAAACGACAGGAATACGCCGAGGCAGAAAATCTCAAGCGAATGCTGCCCGCAGGCGATCGCCGGCCAGAATACGGGCGACTTCAACGCCGGCCAGTCGCGTGGCACGAACCACACCGCGACCACCGCGAGCGAGACAAAGTGCAGGATTCGCAGAACGTCGAGATTGGTCTTGTCGATCGGATAAATCGCCTCGCCGACAAAATGCGGCACATAAACGGCAAGCCACGGAAAATACCAGGTCATCGCAATCGACAGAGCGAATGCGAGGTATGCCAACGCGAGCGCAAGCGTCACCGGCGAACTGATCCAGCGTGAGAGTCGTTGCGCACCGCCGAGCGCGCACCACGCCCCGAACACGAACAGCAGTTGCCACGCGAACGGATTGAACACCCAAACGCCCTTCGGATAGGCGGCGATGTTCCAGTCGAATGTCCACATCAGCGCATAGAGCACTGCCGACGCGATCAAACCGAGCGAAGGGCGGCGCAGCAACAGCCAAAGGATTGGCGAGAAGCCGGCAAGCAACACAATGTAGAGCGGCAACACATCCATGTTGACCGGCTTGAATTTCAGCAACAGCGCCTGAAGGATCGTTACATCCGGATTACGGAGAAAATTGAGCACGCCCATTTCTTCGGTGTAGAGCGGGTTGTCGAAGCTCTGCGAGACGTAGGCGATTTCGGCGAGATAGATCGCGAACAGGAACACGTGCGCGACATAGATTTGCCATGCACGCTTGAGCACGCGTGCGCTTGACACGATGAAGCCATGTTCGCGCATGGCGCGGCCATAGACGAAAGCCGCGGTATAGCCGGAGATGAAAACGAAAATTTCGGTGGCGTCGCTGAAGCCGTAATTGCGGATGGTAATCCAGCTCACCGCATTCGACGGAATATGGTCGAGAAAAATGAGCCAGAGCGCGAGGCCGCGGAACAAGTCAAGCCGCAAATCGCGTTCGGTCGAAACCGGGGGCATGAACGGCTTTTCTTTGGTCCGGCCTTTCGGCCATAATCCGGTCGCAGAACTTTGTGGCAAGGCCTAGGCGAAGCGCCGGAATATAGCATGTATCGTGCCGTTACGAGAGAGATCGAAGTCACCGTGAAGCCCCGCTTCGTCTCGGAGCGGTCGTCGCCGAGCAATGGCTATTATTTCTGGGCCTATACCATCGACATCAGGAACGGCGGCGCGGAAACGGTCCAGCTCAAGACGCGGCATTGGCGCATCACCGATGCGACGGGGCGGCTGCAGGAGGTCAAGGGCCCGGGCGTCGTCGGGGAAGAGCCGACACTCAAGCCCGGAGAGTCATTCGAATATACCAGCGGCGTTCCGCTGCCGACGCCATCCGGCTTCATGGCCGGCAGCTACGGGATGATTACGGCGAAGGGCGAGCCGTTCGACATCGAGGTGCCGGCGTTTTCGCTCGATTCCTCGCTCGCCGAGCGCACGATCAACTAACGCGCCGCGGCCGGGAGGCAGCCGGCAAATTCACCGAGCGATTTCTCCGGCAGTACGGCGAGCACCGCGCCGCTCTGTGCGAAATCCTGCAAGGTTTCGACCTCCGTCTCGGGAGCTGCGACGCAGCCGTTGGTGCCGGTCGCATTCGGCAGCCGCACGTGGATGAAAATGCACGACCCTGCGCGCGCCCTGGCGTCGGTTGGATAATCGACGACTAAACCATGCCGGTAGGCCGAAATACGCCACATATTCTCGCCGTGCACTTTCCAGCCCGCGGCGGCACGCGTGGTGATGACATTGTAGGCGCGCGAGGCCGGATCATCGACGCACACCGTCCCCTCACGCAAACGCAGGTAACCAGGCCGCGACGAAGGCGCGAAGCCGAAGCTGCGGCCGATGGGATAGAAGCCCGCCGGCGCGCGCTTGTCGCCGTCCACTTTCACCGGTTCACCCGCGCGCGCGAACGATCGAAAGGCATGCGCCCACGCCATGCCTTTGTACCCGATCAGGACAGACTGCGCGCCGCCGATTTCCTGCCAAGGCGCGCCCTGCTCTGCGCGTTCGAAGCGCCGCAACGTTGCGGCCGGCGTCGTCATGGTTGCCGCTGTGACCAGCACGAGCCGGCGCGCGGTGGCGAGTAGCGCCGGGCAAGACTGCGCATCCGCCGCCTGCGGCGCGATCAGCAGGACAACCGCCAATAACGCCGCCTTCCCCGTCATGCCTCAGTCCGTATTGGCGCCGACATCCACAGGCGCGAATTTGTAACTCGTGCTGCAGAACTCACAGGTCACTGATATCTCGCCATTCTCGACCATGTGATCGCGATCGTCCTGCGAGAAACTCTTGAGCATCGCCTCGACGCTTTCGCGCGAGCATGAACACTCCGCGCGCACGTCGCTGCCGTTGAAGACGCGCACGCCACGCTCATGGAACAGCCGATACACAAGTTGCTCGCTCGACAGCGCAGGGTCGATCAGTTCAACGTCCTCGACTGTTTCGATCAAGGCCCGGCCTTCGACCCACGCCTCGTCTTCCGGCAATTCATGGGGAGAAGCACCTTCAGGCGCATCGCCGGGATCGAGATCGGCAACACGCGCGCGCTCGGACGCCTTGGGCAAGAATTGCAACAGGATGCCACCTGCCCGCCAGCGATGGCTGGTGCCGCCGTCGCCGGCGCGCAATTCCTCCGCCACCGCGAGCCGCACCCGTGTCGGGATCTGCTCGGAGCGCAGGAAGTATTCGTGCGCGGCGTCCTCAAAGCTACCGCCTTCCAGGGCGACGAGGCCCTGATAGCGGCTCATGTCCTGGCCCTGATCGATGGTCATGGCCAGGTGCCCGGTACCGAGCAACTCGCCGCCCTTGATCTTGCCGGCCGCAATCGCCGCGGCGACGCGGTCCTTGTCGAAGCGCGCACATGCGCGAATTTTGTTCGGAGCGTTGAAATCCACCACCAGCATCCGCACCGGCCCATCGCCCTGCGTCTGCAAGATGAAGCGGCCGTCGATCTTCAACGACGAGCCGAGCATGATGGTAAGCACCACGGCCTCGCCGAGCAGCTTCGCCACCGGCGCCGGGTAGTCGTGCTGTGCCAGAATCTGGTCAACCGCCGGGCCGAGCCGCACGACGCGCCCACGTAAATCGAGCGCGGCGACTTCGAAAGGCATGACGGTATCGTCCGCCGTTGTTGGCGACGGCGCACGCGTGGGGATTTCCGGTTTGTTCATGGACGTTATGTAGCGCAATCCGGCCGGATTGCTACCGTCCGTCGGCGTGCATGCACCAGGCGAGAATGCCCTTCTGGGCATGCAGCCTGTTTTCCGCCTCGTCGAAGACCACCGACTGCGGCCCGTCGATCACCTCGTCGGTAACCTCCTCGCCGCGGTGCGCGGGCAGGCAGTGCATGAACAGCGCGTCCGGCTTGGCCTTGGACATCAATCGAGCGTTGACCTGATAGCGCTTGAGCAGATTGTGCCGACGGTTGCCGTCACGGTCACCCATCGACACCCAGGTATCGGTTACGACGCAGTCGGCGTCTTTCACCGCCTGTTCGGGGTCGACGGTGAAGCGGACGGCGGCGCCGGATTCCTTCACCCAATCCATCAGCCATTTCTTGGGCTTGAGCTCCGCCGGAGTCGCGACCTGCAACTGAAACTCGAAGCGCTCGGCAGCGTGCATCCATGAGGCCAGCACGTTATTGGCATCGCCGGTCCAAGCCACCGTACGGCCGCGGATCGAGCCGCGCTTTTCCTCGAATGTCATGACGTCGGCCATCGCCTGGCAAGGATGCGAACGCCGCGTGAGGCCGTTGATCACCGGTACCGTTGCATGACGCGCAAGCTCGGCAATCGCTTCGTGATCGAGAATACGGATCATGATGGCGTCGACGTAGCGAGAAAGAACGCGCGCGGTATCCGCAAGCGTTTCGCCCCGGCCTAGCTGCATTTCCTGCGCGGTCAGCAAGATCGCTTCGCCGCCGAGCTGGCGCATGCCGACGTCGAACGACACGCGCGTGCGCGTCGAGGGCTTGTCGAACACCATCGCCAGCGTCTTGCCGGCGAGCGGCATTTCGTCGATCACACCGCGCTTGCGCCGCGCTTTCATCTCGCGGCTTTGTTCGATCATCCCGGTCAGCACATTTTTCGGGATGTCGGTCAGGTCGAGAAAGTGGCGCACGCCAGCATTGCCGCCGCTCATGACGCAGCCCCTTGCCTGGCCGGCCGCGCATGAGCGCGCGCAATCCGCTCGCAGGCGCGATCGATGCGCGCCACCGCTTCGGCGATTTCGGCCTTGCCGATAATGAGCGGTGGCAGCAACCGCATCACATTGTCGCCCGCACCAAGCGCCAGCATCTTTTCGGCGCGCAATTCGTCAACCAGCTCAGACGCCGGCGGCACCATGCGCAAGCCAATCAGTAAGCCTTCGCCGCGCACTTCGGCGATAACCGAAGCATGCCGATCCTTGAGTTCGGCGAGTTTTTGCTTGAGCACCAGGCTGCTTTCGCGCACGCGATCGAGAAAACCCTCTGCGCACAAGACATCAAGCACTGCATTGCCGACTGCCATCGCCAGCGGATTGCCGCCGAATGTCGAGCCGTGCGTTCCCGCGGTCATGCCTTTGGAGGCTTCCCTGGTCGCGAGACATGCACCGACCGGGAAACCGGCTCCAAGCGCCTTTGCAACCGTCATGACATCGGGCGTAACGCCGCAATGCTCGTAGGCAAACATATCGCCGGTACGGCCGAAGCCGGTCTGGATTTCGTCGAAGATCAGCAACAAACCGTGCTGATCGCAAAGCTGACGCAGCGCACGCAGAAACGCATGCGGCACGACGCGGACGCCGCCTTCGCCCATGATCGGCTCGATCAGGATCGCGCCCGTCTCGGGGCCGATTGCTTTCTTGACTGCTTCGAGATCGGCGAAGGGCACATGGTCGAAGCCTTCGACCGGAGGCCCGAAGCCGTCGAGGTATTTCTTGTTGCCGGCCGCCGCGATTGTCGCGAGCGTGCGCCCATGGAAAGCGCCCTCGAACGTCACGATGCGGAAACGCTCCGGCTTGCCGGATGCGGACTGATATTTGCGCGCCATCTTGATCGCGCATTCGATAGCCTCGGCACCGGAATTCTGGAAGAAAACCGTATCCGCAAAGGTCATCGCGCATAGCCGCTCGGCAAGCTTCTCGCCTTCCGGAATGCGGTAGAGGTTGGAAACGTGCCAGACCTTGTGTGCCTGCGCCGTCAGCGCGTCGACGACGTGCGGATTACCATGACCGAGCGCATTGACCGCGACACCGGCGGTAAAATCGAGATAACGGTCACCGTTGGTCGCGAACAGCCAAGCGCCCTCGCCCCGCTCGAAAGCGAGATCGACGCGCGCATATGTCGGCAATAGATGCGAGTTCACGGCCTGGTTCGTCCATCGAACATTTTCGCTGGCGCACGATTTTCACGAAACGGCACTCACCTTCGGAATCATGCACAGGCCGAAAATGAATGTGCCGCCTCACCGGGCGGCACGTTTTCCATTCTATTGGAGGGGCTTGGCCTGTCAACACGGCCGGCCGGTCGCGACTTTTCGACTCATTTATGCCGCATGTGCCGATTCTAAAGGAAAACCTGTTGGTAGTTGGGATGTGGGCGCCGCTGAACGCTTGCAAAACCACCCGCATATTGTAGCGTTTTGGCTGGCAAGTACGACATCTCGTGCGGCGTATCGCCTTTTAGTTCAATTCAGCAACGTGGTGCGTTGGGCGCGAAAAGCGCGCCGAACGACGGGGATGGATTCCATTAACACCTTGATCGCCCAAGGGGAAAACCTGATGAGCTGGACCGATGAGCGGGTCGAGCTCCTGAAAAAACTGTGGGCCGATGGCCTGTCAGCAAGCCAGATCGCCGCCGAGCTCGGCGGCATCACCCGCAACGCCGTGATCGGCAAGGTCCATCGGCTTGGCCTCTCCGGCCGCGCCAAGAGCCCGTCCTCATCCTCGCCACGCCCGCGCAAAGCGCGTTCGTCCGGCATGATGCGCGTGTCGCGGCCTTCGATACGCGGCAACACCGCTCTCGCGTACGAATACGAACTGGAGCCGGAGCCCGAGCTGTTCGAAATCCCGGTCGAGCAGCGCAAGACACTGCTGGAGCTCAGCGAGAAGACATGCCGTTGGCCGGTTGGCGATCCGGGCAGCTCCGAATTCTTCTTCTGTGGCGGCGAGGCGGTGACGGACCAGCCCTATTGCACCCACCACTCGCGTATCGCGTTCCAGCCGGCCAATGACCGCCGGCGCGACAAGCGGCCTTTCCGCGGCTGATCAGGCCGTTTTGCCGAACCTGTCGTCGAGCGCATAGCCGGCCCCGCGCACGGTGCGGATCGGGTCCGGCGTCTGCCCGCGATTGAGCGCCTTGCGCAGCCGGCCGACATGGACGTCTACGGTGCGCTCGTCGATATAAATCTCATTACCCCAGACGCCATCGAGAAGCTGCTCGCGCGAGAACACGCGCCCCGGGCGCTCCATCAGAAACTCCAGTAACTTGTACTCGGTCGGGCCGAGATCAACGGCACGCCCGTTACGCGATACGCGTTTCTTCTCCCGGTCGAGTTCGATGTCGCCGATATTGAGCACCGTG
>Ga0134126_10011792_pt1 | contig 11029 bp, 9 predicted proteins | sample KB31752_FD_96881 | JGI IMG/M metagenome (GOLD analysis project Ga0134126, IMG submission 96881) | Terrestrial soil microbial communities with excess Nitrogen fertilizer from Kellogg Biological Station, Michigan, USA - KB3-175-2 | ecosystem: Environmental > Terrestrial > Soil > Unclassified ... | reverse complement strand
TACTGCCGTATCAACAGGACGAATACGACGACCATGGCATTCTGGTTACACGCACGCTTTACAGCGACTATAAGATGTTCGATCAGATTCAATATCCGACCGAGATCACGATCAGCCGGCCGATCGACGGATATAAGATCGAGTTGACCATCCAGAAGCTAACATTCAATCATCCGCTTCCAGACGATCAGTTTGTATTGAAGATTCCTGCAGGCACCAAAATCCAACAGCTTCCCTGAGTACCGTTTATCCGGCGACTGCCGTGGGCTCAGGCACATCCGGCTTCTTCTTGTTCAGCAATTTCAGTGCGGGCGCCGTCATCGCCGTAGTGACCAGCGCGACGATTACAAGGATCGTAAACAACTGCGTGTTGATGGCCCCGGCCTCAAGAGCAAGATTCACGACCACCAAGTCGACCAGTCCACGGGTGTTCATCAGGAACGCCAATATGTTGGAATCGCCAACAGAGAGATGGGACAGTTTTCGCGCGCCATAATACGTGCCGCCGAGCTTTCCGGCGATGGCCAACCCCAGCACCGCGACGCGCCACCAGAAAACTCCTCCCCCCAGCGCGCCAAACTCGGTATGGATGCCGGTCACGGCAAAAAACACCGGCAACAACAATACCGAAACCAGGGGATGAATGATCCCTTCCAGCTGACGATGCCAATGATGTAGCCGCGGAACGCACATGCCGGCAAGAAACGCGCCGAACAGGGCGTGCACCCCAAGCCGTTCGGTCACAACCGCACAGAAAAGGATGAACACCAGGAAAACCGCCAGCAGAACCTGGGAGATGTTAGGTGCGCCTTTCCAGCGCACCAGTTTTGCAAGCACGGGTCTTACAACGCCAAGCAGAAACGCTCCAAATAAAATCAGCAGGAACATTTTGAAGAGCAGCGTCCAGGGAGACGCGCCGGCAGAATTGATCATGAGCGCTACCGCCAGGAGTATCCAACCGAGGACATCGGCGATGGCCGCACAAACCAGGGCAAGCATGTCCAGTTTTTTATCGCCGGTGCTTTTGTCGCGCAGCATGCGCGCCAGCACAGGGAAAGCCGTCGTGCTGAGCCCGACCCCGACGAAAAGCATAAACGCGACCTTGTTGCCGGCGACGCCGTGAAACCGGCTGTGCATCAGCACTCCCATCCCGCAACCAAGCGCAAACGGAACCGCCATCGAGAGCAGACTGATTTTCATCGCTGTCTGCCGTTGCTCCCAAACGGCTTCAAAATCGAGGTTCATCCCTTCCAGAAATAAATACAGGACCATCCCCAGTTCGCTGACCAACGACAATTCGTGCAGGGAATTGGGGGGAAATAGGCGGGTGATGAGATAGGGGGCTGCCAGCCCAAAGACGGAGCGGCCGAGCAGAATGCCGCCGAGCATCTCTCCAACAACTCGCGGCTGGCCGAGCCAGCCCAGAATCACGCCACACAGGCCCGTAATCATAACAATGACAGCGATTTGCAGCAAAAATAGGGCAAGGGCACTCATGAAAGTCGAAAGGTTCCTTTTCTCAGGCGAAGTGCTTCAAAGGGTGCTTTTGAAGCAGCGGTTCCTTCTTCTCTAACAGTAGCAGGCGCAAGTATCCCCATTAGAGGCGAAAACATCTAAAAAAGTAGGCTATATGAGGGAAAAACGAATCGAATCCTGAATATGATAATTGTTGACTCATATAATCTTCTTAATATACTATAATCATTAATAAGACTTCTGAGCCTACGCGGAACTCTTCCGCAGGCTCCATCACCAAAAGGGAAAAGGAGAAATGTTATGGCAATTACCCGTTGGAGTCCTTTTCAGGACGTGTTTACGCTGCAAAACAGGCTGAATTCCCTGCTGCAGGATTTCAATCGAAACGACGATGAAACGCTGACCTCCAGCGCCTTCGTCCCCCCGGTCGATATCTATGAAGATGGGAATCACATTGTTCTTAAGCTGGAAGTTCCAGGTATGAAACTGGATGACTTTAACATCCAGCTGGAAAACCAGACGCTGACCGTTCGCGGTGAGCGCAAATTTGAAACGGAGACGAAGGAAGAAAACTACCATCGCCTGGAACGGCGTTACGGCAGCTTTGCCCGAGCTTTCACTTTGCCTAACACAATCGACCCGGAGAGCGTGAAAGCGCAGTACGATGCCGGAGTTCTGACGGTAGAGTTGGGCAAACGGGCAGAAGCCAAACCGAAACAGATCAAGGTCTCCGTCAATAGCGGAAAACCGGCGGAGGCGAATCGCACTATCCAAGCCGGAGAGGCCTCGAAACCGGCTGCATAAATCGGAAAGCATAATCCGGGAATCCGGAGTAATTTTGCAGTGTGTCTAACGGAGACACACATCCTGATGGAGACAAACCCGAAGGCAGGAAGCGAACTGCGCCTCCTGCCTGATTTTTCTCTGTATTTTTTTCGTTCCGACATTCAGAAAGCAGGGATTTTGCATGGCTATTCGCTGGGAAAAGCTGACGGTAAAAGCGCAGGACGCTGTTCAGACAGCAAACCATCTGGCAAGCGAAAATGGCAATCCTGAATTGCAGCCCACCCATCTGCTGCTGGCATTGCTTCAGGACAAGGATGGCATTGTCGCCCCTGTGCTGCAGAAAGCCGGTGTTGCGATTGAGCCGTTGCGGGATCGACTCGAACAGGTAGTGCAGACTTTTCCGAAAGTGTCTGGAGGCGCGCAACAGGCGCAGAGCTCGCAGGCATTTTTGCAGGTTGTGGAAAAGGCATTTCAGGAAGCCTCGAATTTTAGGGACGAATACGTTTCGACCGAGCATCTGTTACTGGCCATTGCCCAACAGAAAAAAGATCCGGCGCAGCTGGCGCTTGCCGCCGCGGGCGCGACCCATGATGCGATCCTGCGTGCGTTGACGACGGTGCGCGGATCGCAGCGCATTACCGACCAGAACCCAGAGGCGAAATTTCAGGCGCTCCAGCGCTATGCCCGCGATTTGACCGAACTTGCACGCCAGGGAAAGCTCGATCCGGTCATCGGACGAGATGAGGAAATCCGCCGCGTGATTCAGGTGTTGGCGCGCCGCTCAAAAAATAATCCGGTACTGATCGGCGAGCCGGGCGTAGGCAAAACTGCAATTGTCGAAGGCCTGGCACGGCGTATTATCTCCGGCGACGTTCCGGAAGTGCTGCGGGACAAGCGAGTGGTCTCATTGGATTTGGGCGCGATGCTCGCCGGCGCGAAATATCGCGGCGAATTTGAAGATCGCCTGAAAGCCGTGCTGAAAGATATTGAGGACGCGGAAGGCAGCATCATCCTATTCATTGATGAGCTGCACACCCTGGTGGGCGCGGGTGCGGCGGAGGGCGCAATCGATGCTTCCAATATGCTGAAACCCGCGTTGGCGCGAGGGGAGTTGCGCGCCATTGGCGCAACCACGCTGAACGAATATCGCAAATATATTGAGAAGGATGCCGCGCTCGAACGCCGCTTCCAGATTGTCTATGTCGGCGAGCCGAACGTCGAAGACACGATTGCGATTCTGCGTGGATTGAAGGATCGCTACGAAACACACCACAATGTGCGCATCAAAGATTCCGCAATCGTCGCCGCAGCAACACTCTCACATCGCTATATTTCGGATCGGTTCCTGCCCGACAAGGCCATCGACCTGGTGGATGAAGCCGCGGCTTCGTTAGCCATCCAGATTGGTTCCGTCCCGACCGAGATCGATCAATTGGACCGACGAGCGACATCGCTGGAAATTGAGCGGACAGCGTTAAAGCGGGAAAAAGATTCCAACTCAAAAGAACGCCTCAAGGAAGTAACGCGCGAATTGGCAACCTTGCGCGAGCAGGCCTCCGGACTGCGGACAGCCTGGCAGAAAGAGCGGGAAGACATTACCCGGCTGGCGGAGTTGAAAAAGCGCACGGAAGCTTTGCGCCAGGAGGCGGAAGAGGAAACCCGGCGGGGAAACTTCGAACGGGTCGCCCAGTTGCAGTACGGTGAGCTGCCAAAGCTGGAAGCCGAGTTGAAGCGGCTGAATGCTACGCAGGAAGGCGCCTCCGGCGGTCCACGCATGCTGAAGGAAGAAGTGGATGAAGAAGACATTGCCCGCATCGTGAGCAAGTGGACCGGAATTCCTATCTCCAAAATGCTCGAAGGCGAAGTACAGAAACTGGTCCGAATGGAAGACCGGCTGCGCGAGCGCGTAGTCGGCCAGGACGAAGCGCTGCGTGTCGTCGCCAATGCGATTCGACGGTCTCGCGCGGGCTTGAGCGATCCGAAGCGGCCCATCGGTTCCTTCATTTTCCTGGGTCCGACAGGTGTTGGAAAAACCGAGACAGCCCGCGCGCTGGCGGAATTTTTATTTGACGATGAGCAGGCAATGACTCGCATCGACATGTCGGAGTACATGGAGAAACACGCCGTGTCGCGGCTGATCGGCGCACCTCCCGGCTATGTCGGCTATGACGAAGGCGGCCAATTGACGGAAGCGGTGCGGAGGCGACCTTACTCCGTGATCCTGTTCGATGAGATTGAAAAGGCGCACCCGGACGTTTTCAACGTCTTGCTGCAGGTACTCGACGATGGCCGCTTAACAGATTCACGCGGGCGCACAGTGGACTTCAAGAACACGGTGTTGATTATGACCTCCAACCTGGGCGCGCAATTTTTGACCACCGAGGCACTGGAGAGTGAACAGGGATTTGAGGACGCCCGCGAACAGGTGTTGCAGGTGCTGCGGCAAAGCTTCCGTCCAGAATTTTTGAACCGGGTCGATGACATTGTCATCTTCCGTCCGCTGGGTGAGGAGCAGTTGGACAGCATTCTGAAGCTGCGTCTCGACGACCTGAACCGCATGCTGGCAAATCGGCAAATTACGGTAGAACTTTCCGAAGCAGCCCGGCACCAGCTGTTCCTCATCGGTTATGATCGCGCGTACGGCGCGCGTCCGCTGAAGCGTGCGATCCAACGGATGATCCAGGATCCGCTGGCGATCAAAATTCTCGATGGCGAGGTTCTGCACGGCGATCGGGTGGTGCTGGATGCCGATCCGCTGCATAATAAGCTGGAAATCAAAGTGAAGGAGCGGCAAGAAGCGATGCACGGATGAGTTCAGCAGGCCGCAATTTCACTTCGGCAGCAAAGATGCTGAAGTGAAATTGCATTCGTCGAACGCAACGGACCGGTTGCTTCGCGTTCTTTCATTGTCAATCCACCAACCCCATTTGCAAAAATACTGTATGGCCGAACGGACGTGATGACCCAGCAATTTAAGATTGGAGTAAGAGCCGCGTCCACGCACATGGTAAACGTCGACATGCGGATAAAAGATTGTGTGCGCGACTTGGCCGACCCTTCGTACTAAGTCGGTGTCTTCGAGATAAAGAAAAAAACGCTCATCAAATCCACCAATTGCCTGAATTACGTTTGTCCGCACCAGCGCGAAGCATCCAGACAAATTTGGAATTTTCCGGATTTTTGATAAGTCGATATCTCTGCACTTGAATTTATCCCGGGCCGCCGTGGAAAAACTCGCTCCAGGCCAGCGGAGAAAACGCCGGTTGAATAAATCCCAGGGCGTCGGAAGCCGCTTGCATAACTCCTGCCGGGAGCCATCCGGATACAGCACATTGGGCATCACCCACCCGATCGCCGGATTTAAATCCATAAAGGCACAAAGCTCTTCCAGCACCGAGGGTTCGAACGATATATCCGAATTTAGAAGCAAGTGATAATTCGAACTGCTTCCAATCTGAGTTAATGCCAAGTTATGTCCACGGCCAAACCCAAGATTGCTACCCGGAAAGAGATAGATCGCGCCATGTGCTTCAGCCGTCTTTCTCAAGGAATCATCCGGTGAGTTATCGACAACATACACCTGCGCCGATAAGGCTCCACTGGTGCTGCACAAGAGTGCTGCTTCCAATAGGGCTGGATCGGTTTTGTAGGTGACGATTGAAACCGAAAGAGAGATTTTATCCGGCCGCATTCGAAGTTTTCCGCGTTGTAGCTGAATGAAGTTGGTTAATTCCCCTGCAAAATAATGGTAGTTTTGGGGGAAGATTTGTTGTCGAGGGGGCGATCAGGCGCATAAATATCTCGATGAGTTAGTGAATCTCCAGTTCGCAGTAAAGTCGCTGCTAAGATGCGCATATCGCTCATGAGTGTTGCCTGGCTCATGTACTCCGTATCGAGCAATACCTTACGCGGAATTACATGATCCTGATAGAACTGCTCCAATTGCTCCTGTCTCACTTCGCTCAGGATATGCTGCTCCCGGCGAAAAGCAAGGGTAGCCGCTCCAGTAACTCCTGGCCGGCAGACCATGGGAGTACTGTCGTGATGGGGCAATTTCGGCCGCGGACCCACCAGACTCATATCGCCGCGCAGAACATTGTAAAGCTGGGGAAGTTCATCCAGTTTGAATCGGCGGAGGAATTTACCGAGCCCGGTGATTCGAGGATCGTCTTTGGCGGTATGGTCCGGCCCGATCGACTCCGAATTTTCCACCATGGTACGAAACTTATAGATGACAAAGAGATTTCGATGCCGACCGGCTCTTTGCTGACGAAAGATTATCGGCCCCTTCGAACTTAACCGGACAGCAAATGCCAGAAGTCCCAGAAGAGGAGAAATCAATAGCAACGCGGGAGTTACACAAACCAGATCGAAAACACGTTTCCCTGCAGAAGTACACCAGGGGCTCAAGCGGTAATCCAGCATACTCTCTGGATCGCTGGCGCCAAATTCTCTTTGTGAGACCGGCCTACAGGGGAGGGCTTCAATCGTAAACGGGTTGGCAGCAATGACAGATTCCGGAGCCGGGGGAAGGTAAAAATCGGTACTCACGTCTGCATCTCCAAGTGAGTAAATTGTTTTCCGTTCAACAATTTACATCATAATTAGTTTTCAATTCATTGAATTCCATTAAATGCAAAAACATCTCCGCGGGACACTTGAAAATCTTCCTCTGTGAGCCGAAATCCCCGCGATGGTTCCAGCAATAATTGTGCGTAAAAACGCGATGCACGATTTAAATTTACGACTTTTTTCTTGAAATTCGCTGCTTGTAGTAGGCATATCGGCTCACGATATAGAGAGATGCAGAGAATAGCAGAGGAGATATCTTAGGAATACCAAAGTAAGACAGAGGCAGACTCCGTTTTGGAATTAAAGCCATTACATCGTCTCCCGTTAGTTGGTTGGATGAATTTTTTGAGCAATCATCATCATCGAACAAGAAAATCGACAACATTTTTTAATGTTGACACGGTAGTATATCGGCCCGCAAGGTTACAAGGCCCCGGTTCAGTTCCGTCGAGCAAAAACAGATTTTCGATTCCTGCCGCTGCTCCTGCCTGAATATCGGAACAGCGGTCGCCGATGAGCAGCGACCGCTGCAGATCGATACCGTGCTCGCCTGCAGCCTGGAAGATGAGGCCGGGTTGCGGTTTTCGATCGGAACATTCTTTTCGATAGATTCCGACACCCTGTGACGGATGATGCGGGCAAAAGTAATACCCATCGATATCGATCTGTGCTTTTCGAAACTCTCCGATCATCCAGCCCATAAGTTTGCGAAAATCCGCTTCCGAATACAGTCCACGGGCGATCCCAGACTGGTTCGTGACTATGACGAGCTTAAAGTGGAGCGCCTTTGCAGACCGGCATAGATCAAAAATCCCTGGAAGAAATTCCACCTGCTCGGGCCGGGAGAGATACCCGACCTCACGATGAATGACTCCGTCCCGGTCTAAAAATAATGCTGGCGTCAGGGATGACATGAAGAATAAGCATTCCTTTCGGACAGGAATGTTTCAACGACCGGACTAACGTGAAAAATAGATTCGTTCCACCAGTAAGCAAAAGATGTGCTCAAGAGAAAGATGCGCTTCCTGTATGTTCATGGTGGTGGTGGAGGGCATCCGCAGGCAATAGTCGCATAGCTCCCGCATCTTTCCGCCGTGCTCTCCAGTGAGACCAATCGTCGCCATTCCTATCGAGCGTGCCAGTTCCAAAGCGCTGATAATATTCGGTGAGTTACCGGAGGTGGAAATTGCCAGGAATACATCGTCCGGCTGCCCCAATGCTTCGATCTGGCGTGCGAATACGCGTTCATAGCCGTAATCGTTTCCGATGCCTGTCAGAATCGATGAATCTGTCGTCAGCGCAATCGCCCGCATGGCAGGACGGTCCTCTACCAGCCGGCTCACAAATTCCGCTACGACATGCTGGGCATCGGCGGCGCTGCCACCATTGCCGGCAACCAACAGCTTATGACCACTGCGCAGGGATTCCGCAGTTTTGTTTGCGGCTTCAACCAGGACACCATGCAATTTCGTGTCTGCGGCGACTGCACTTAAAACCGCGACCGTCTGACCCAATCGGTCCGCGACAATTTTCTGCATTCTGCCATCCTTGAACTTTGAATTTCCTTCTATGGATTAAGACTGCCTCAGGCCGTAACTTCCATTCAACTTAAGATGCAATTGCGACGTCTGCGGGCGAATCGCAAAATCCGGCAAGCCAGTTTAGGCATTGCGTATTCTCAGCAATTGCCGCAACTTCTCCGTCTTGGCCGCCAATTCAGGGTCTTCCATTCTATGCCGAAAGAAAGCGCTAAAAATGACCCAAAAACTGGCAATCATCGCGCCCAAGATGAACGCAAGAAGAGTCAGAATTGTTCGCGGCGGCCACGACCGCCGGTCAGGTAGCAGCGCAGGATCGACTACCTGAATAATCTGGCCCTGCTTGGCTTCGTCGACGCGGGCCATCTCATACTGCCGCGCCATCAATTCAAACAGCGTCTCGTGATAACGCACGTCTCTCATTCCACGGATGTACTCAAGACTGGCGGCAGGCACCTGCGACGTGGGCGTCAGAACATCTCCCGTGAGAGCAGCCGACTCGGGATGCCCTTTTTCGAAATCCGCTAGCTGGTTTTTCAAACCCTGAATCTGAGATTGCAAGGTAAGCACTTGCGGGTTTTGCTCCGTCGATGATAGGCGGAGAGCGCCCAATTCCACCTCGCGCGCAGAAATTTGCGCCTGAAGCTGCATGATGGTCGCAATGACCGCCTGCGCCTGGCCTTGTGGCTGAATAATTCCGGTCTTCTGTTCGATGGTTTCCAGTGCAGTTTCTGCATCAGCCAGCTTGTTTTTTTCCATCTCCAACTGTTGCTGGAAGAAGATGCGGCGCTGGCCCGCATCGGTTACGGCCAGGTGCGACATCAAATCGTGAAGCTGCTCAATATACGCGTTGGAAATGGCAGCGGCACGTTTTGGATCATGATCTTTCACTGCAATGCTGATAAGAGAACTTTTCTCCGCCAGTATTGTCGTGTGATCTTTCAGACTCTTGCGTGCGTCACTTAGTCGCTTCGCTTTATAGACGTGCATCAATTGAAAGCGCTGAACAATTGCGTCCTCCACCGTTTCGCTTTGCAATAGGCCGATATACAGATCATCTGGATTTTTCAGGCCAAGCATGCTAGCCGTACCGCTGCCCCCGCTCACGATGGACGCCAGTCCACCCAGCTGACCCAGCAGCGCCGACGCAGAACTTTCTTTTTGCGGAGGTAACATGGTGGCGGTCGCCGTATACGTCTTCGGCATCACCAATACGACGACCGCGGTAATGATTGCCGCAACTAAACTGAAAAGAAAAATGAAACGCTTTTGTGCTGCAAGCACCAACGCCAGATCCAACAGGTCGACAGTATTTTCCAGCTCAGATTCCTCCGCGTGAAGCAGAGGCGTTTCTGTGAAATTCTCCGTGTTGGTTTCAGTGGGCATAATAGACACGCTTATAAGCCCAGTATCGTCAGGGCTGCGATACCCAATCCAAATTGAGAAAGCACTGTGGACCAGTCGGTCAGACCGCGCAACAGTGTCGTCTTGCTTATATTGTCTGGAAGTACAACCGTATCGCCGGGATATGCAAGTTCCCCGTTCAATCCGCTTCCGAACACGTCGCTTCCGGCCGTCTGTTTGCTGATTACAGAGCCGTCCGCCCGGATGACAAATTCATGCTTTTTGTCCGCGTTGCGGGTCCCTCCGCCTGCAATCCTTAAATAATCTCCGACATGGTCTCCACGACGATATAGAAAAGAATTTTGATCGTAGACCGCACCGACCACATTGACCGTTACCGGCATGACAGGAACGATAAATTGATCTCCATCCTGCAATGATAAATCTGGTAACGCATCTACCCCTCGACTGTATGGGGTCAGGTTCAAAACGATCCGTCCGGTGGCACGCATCTTCCGTAAGGTAGAGACCAAATCCCGCTGGCTTTGAAGACTGAAAGCAAGAGCCGAAGCCCCGACCGCGTTTGTGAGCGATCCGGTCGCATTGGAAGATGAAACCTGAATGTCGCGCTCTAGCGAATTCACATACGCATTTAGCTTCGCCTGCTGCAGACGCTGGGTCGATTCCCGGAGAAATTCCGATCCATAGAGATAAGCGTTGGGCGTAAAGCCGCCCGCGCGGCGAACTACATCCCGCAAGGTCTCTCCGGGTTGGACGCTATAGACGCCAGCATGAACCACTTCTCCTTCCAGGCGCACATATTTTATCTGCTGGGCTTGCGGCACGTGGATATCCGCAGTCGAGAATACTGTGACGACATCTCCGGGTTCGAGTTCGAGGTTTTGCGATGGCTGGTGGTTCAAAACCGCCTCGCCGAGGCTGAATGGAAGCAGCGTAGTAGCGAGTGTTTGCGGATTCGTCCGTTCCAGGACTGCGTAGCTCCAATCGATGCTGGGCGCGGTCCGTAGAATTTCATTTTTGATCGGAAACTGGCCCTGGGAAAAGCGTTCTCCCGGAGGATAATAGCGAAGCTGCTGCACGGGGCTCGCCTCGGAAGACGATGTCGCTTGATCGCTATTGGACTTCTCCGCGCCTTTCTGTACTGACGATAGATTGGCAGCCGTCGCGGCCTGCTGCCTCCCTGCCGCTGGGGCCTCCACGTCTGCAAGCGAAGTTCCGGTGCTGTAATTAGAGCGCGCACCATTAGCTTCACATATCTGCTCCGTCGGATTGGGAAGATCGGCGCGATATTC
>Ga0134126_10011791_pt1 | contig 11029 bp, 12 predicted proteins | sample KB31752_FD_96881 | JGI IMG/M metagenome (GOLD analysis project Ga0134126, IMG submission 96881) | Terrestrial soil microbial communities with excess Nitrogen fertilizer from Kellogg Biological Station, Michigan, USA - KB3-175-2 | ecosystem: Environmental > Terrestrial > Soil > Unclassified ... | reverse complement strand
CTTCCGGTGTGATCTCGTACAACCAGACGAACGCAATCCACAAGGGAAAGCCGAATGCCGCGGCCACCAGGAACCCGCGCGTGATCCACTGCGGCGCACCGACTACCGGCGTGAGTTGCGCGAAACCCTGCGCCAGTGCCCACGCCGCGCCAATATAGAGCACACCCGCGCGCAATACATTGCGACGGCGCAGTTCGCCGAAGAGCCCACGCAAAGCGGTCATGTCCAGCCGCCTCCGCCGGAATGCGCCGGCTTCCCTCTCGGATTCATTATGCATCCGATCGGCGGCCGCGCGCGGCGCGAACACTGGAACGAAAAAGCCGCCCGCAGGCGGCCTTCCGATCACATCATTCTCGAACTGTTCACGGTCACCGGCTCCGGGCGCGTCCGGATGCATTCGACACGGTCGCAGAGGCGATCAACGCGCGGACTGCTGGGCGATTACACGACCTAAATCCGCAGCCCGGCTTCGACACTTCGGATGCGCGTCCGCAACTCTCGGACGTTCGCCTTGATCCCGCCGAGGCCTGCGCGAATCAAGCGCCAATGTTCAAGCACGAATTGTCGCTGCCATGTTCCATAGGGCCAGTAATCCAATCGTGCCGTCAGTGCTGGTTTGCCGGTGCCCCGACCTTGGCCGGATCGCGACCCGCGGCAGGCTTGCCGCCGCTGCCGCCTGAATCGCCGGTCGGCGTGCGCCAGTCGCGTGGCGGGCCAGGCTCGCGGCCGTCCATGATCGCGGCGATCTGCTCGCGATCGATGGTTTCGTATTGCAGCAGCGCGCGCGCCATCGCGTGCAGCTTTTCCATGTTGTCGGTGAGGATCTCGGTGGCACGCTTGAATGCACCATCGATCACGGTGCGCACCGCGCTGTCGATCCGGCGCGCGGTGTCATCCGACACATTCTTGTGCTGCGTCACCGAACGTCCGAGGAACACCTCGTCCTCCTCGTCGGTGTAAGTCATCGGCCCGAGTTCGTCGGACAGGCCGTATTTGGTAACCATGTCGCGCGCCAGTTGAGTGGCGCGCTGGATGTCGTTGGACGCCCCGGTGGTGACCTTATCGGCACCGAAGATCAGTTCCTCGGCGACGCGGCCGCCGTACAGGCTCGCGAGCCGGCTGTGCAGCGATGCCTTGCTGTGGCTGTAGCGGTCGGTCTCGGGCAGGAACATGGTGACGCCCAGCGCGCGCCCGCGCGGAATGATCGTGACCTTGTGCACCGGATCGTGCTCGGGAACCGACAGGCCGACGATCGCGTGGCCGGCTTCGTGATAGGCGGTGAGCTTCTTCTCGTCTTCGCTCATGATCATCGAGCGCCGCTCGGCACCCATCATGATCTTGTCCTTGGCGCGCTCGAAATCGCCCATGCCGACGTCACGCGAATTGCTGCGCGCGGCAAACAGCGCCGCCTCGTTGACCAGGTTGGCGAGGTCGGCGCCGGAGAAGCCGGGCGTGCCGCGCGCGATCACCATCGCGTCCACGTCCGCGCCCACCGGAACCTTGCGCATGTGCACTTTCAGGATCTGTTCGCGACCGCGCAAATCGGGCAGCGGCACGACCACCTGGCGATCGAAACGGCCCGGCCGCAGCAATGCCGGATCGAGCACGTCCGGGCGATTGGTCGCGGCGATCACGATGATGCCTTCGTTGCCTTCGAAGCCATCCATCTCGACCAGCAACTGGTTGAGCGTCTGCTCGCGCTCGTCATGGCCGCCGCCCAGGCCCGCGCCACGGTGGCGCCCGACCGCATCGATTTCGTCGATGAAGATGATGCACGGCGCGTGCTTCTTGGCCTGTTCGAACATGTCGCGTACGCGCGCGGCGCCGACGCCGACGAACATCTCGACGAAATCGGAACCGGAGATCGAGAAGAACGGTACCTTGGCCTCGCCCGCGATCGCTTTCGCCAGCAGCGTCTTGCCGGTGCCGGGCGAACCGACCATCAGCACGCCGCGCGGAATTTTGCCGCCGAGCTTGGTGAACTTGGAAGGGTCGCGCAGGAATTCGACCAGCTCGCTGACTTCATCCTTGGCCTCTTCGCAGCCGGCAACATCGGCGAAGGTGATTTTGACCTGGTCCTCGCCCTGCAATTTCGCGCGCGAACGGCCGAAGCTCATCGCACCACGCCCACCGGCGCCCGATTGCATCTGGCGCACGAAATAGAACAGCAATCCGAAGATGAACAGGAACGGCAGGTACTCGATGATCACCCGCATCAGCGAGAAGCCGTTGTCGCCGGGCTCCTGGGTCACCTTGACGCGGTGCTGATCCAGCAGTTCCTGCAAATCGCTCTTGTCGTTGCTGAAAACCGGCATGACCGTATGCAGGGTGCTGCCATCTTTCAGCTTGCCGGTGAGCACGGTCGGCAGGCTCGGGCTGGCCGAGATCGAAGCGACATTGTCGTTCTTCACCTGCTGCACGAACTCGGTATACGACATCTGCTGATCCCCGCCGGTGAGGCGCGGGCTCAGGGATTGATAGACGACGATCAGCACGACCGCGACGATCAGCCACAGCAGTGCGTTTTTGGCAATGTCGTTCATGGGAGGCTTCATGATGTGAGTCCCTCACAGCAACCCGCCCGTCCCTGCGCGGACTTTGCAATGGCGGTTCCCTCGCTCACGCCCGCGCGCGCCTGCGCGGATTTTTCAGTGGAGCGCAAGCCCGTGGCAAGCGCATACACCTCGCGCGAACGTGCGCGCGAGGCCTTGGGTTTGCGCAGTGTCACGCGCGTAAAGCCCGCGCGCAAGCTGCGCAGGTATTCGTCGAAGCCTGTGCCTTGAAACAACTTCACCAGAAAAGATCCTCCGGGTTTCAACCAGTTGCACGCGAAATCTAACGCCAATTCGGCCAGATACATCGAGCGCGCCTGATCGGCCACACCCACACCACTGATATTGGGCGCCATGTCCGACAGCACAAGGTCGAGCTTTTCCCCATTCAGCCGTGCCTGCAGATCCTCCAGCACTTCGGCGTCGCGAAAATCACCATGGATGAATTCGACCCCACCGATGCCCTGCATTTCCAGGATGTCCAAGGCGATGATCCGGCCCGGTTTGTCGGGATGTCCGTCCAGGCGTTGGCGCAGCAATTGCGACCAGCCGCCCGGCGCCGCGCCGAGATCCACCACGCTCATGCCCGGCTTCAACAGGCGATCGCGTTCCAGCAACTCGTCCAGCTTGAACGCCGCGCGCGAACGCAACCCTTCGGCCTGTGCGCGCCGCACATACGGATCGGCAAAGTGTTCCTTCAGCCAACGGGCACTGCTTTTGGTTCTGGGCATCGCGAAAAGGCTCTGGCCTCGGTGGAAGCCTGCTTGCAGGCGACCGACGGGTTTGGGTTGCAGGCCCAAGCAAGCTGCGTTCCGACAACCCAAAACGGCCGCTGGCAAGCTCGACCCTGCGACAGCATGATACCCTCTCCGGCTGACTTTCCCCTGCGCCCACGCTGAACAATGTCACTCACCTCCGCCCAGCGCCGCTATCTGCGCGGCCTTGCCCATCCGCTGAAACCGGTGCTGATGCTGGGCGGCAAAGGCGTCACGCCTTCCGTGCTGGCGGAACTGGAACACGCACTCGGCGATCACGAGCTGATCAAGGTGAAATTGTCCGGCGCCGACCGCGAGGAACGCGAAACCGCGCTCACGCAATTGCTGGATGCATCCGGTGCAGACTCCGTGCAGCGCATCGGCCACGTTGCCGTGTTGTATCGGCGCAACGAAGAGCAGCCCAGGATTGCATTGCCGAGATGAAGCCGGAAGCCGGAAGCGTTTGGCGAGCTGTCGTCATTCCGGACGCGGCGCAGCCGCGATCCGCAACCCGGCGGCTAGCTCTTGCGACAGCAAGGGCACTGGGTTCCGGTTTTCGCCGGAAGTAAGAGTACTGGTACTGATCCGCCGTTATGGAACTCGCCCTCGAACGCCCCGAAGACTTCCTGTTCGTGCGCCGCGCGGGCGCGCACACGGTCACGGTGGTGGATCGCGAACTCACCGCGAGCTTCATCCTCACCCGTGGCCACGCGATCGAGGATTGGGACGTGTGTGACATTGCGGCACTGACGCCGCAGCAGGTCGAACCGATCCTCGCACTGAAACCAGATGTGGTGCTGCTCGGCAGCGGCGCACGTCAGCAATTCCCCTCGCAAGCCGTGCTCGCCGAATTCCTGAAACGCGGCGTCGGCGTGGAAGTGATGGACAACGCCGCCTGCGCCCGCACCTGGAACGTGCTGGCCGGCGAACACCGCAACGTCGTCGCGGCGTTCATCCTTTCGTAGGGCGGGTCTCGACCCGCCGTAGCTCCATGGTGCGCACCCTGCGCAGATCCTCGTGCGCGAAGCTTACGCTATCGCCCCGGCAAGTAATCCGCCGGGTCCACCGGTTTGCCGTTCTTGCGGATCTCGAAATGCAGTTCCTCGCGCGGCGCGCCACTGGAACCCATCTCCGCGATCAGTTGCCCGGCGCGCACGTGCTCGCCTTCCTGCACCAGCCGTTTGCGGTTGTGGCCGTAAGCGGACAGGTAGCTGTCGGAATGCTTGATGATGATCAGCTCGCCGTAGCCGATCAGGCCGTTGCCGCTGTATACCACCACGCCGTCGGCGGCCGCGCGCACCGGGTCGCCCGCGTTGCCTGCGATGTCGAGGCCCGCGCCGCTGCCAGCGCCATTCTGGAAACCGCTGATCACCGCGCCATCGGCTGGCCACAACCAGGTGATGCCATCCACGCTGCGCGTCTTCCCCGCGACGATCGCGGACAGTGGTTGGGATGCGGTCTTGACGGACGGATTCGCCGTTGGCGCGGGTACCGGATTAGCGACCGATACAGGTGGCGGCGTTGCAGATCCACTCCCGACGGTATTCGCACCGCTCGAGGGTTCCGCGTGCGTCGCCATCGCAACGGATGTTGAAGAAGCGGGCGCCGGATTGCGGGGAACCGGTTCGGGTTCGCCGGGCACTGTTTCAAATACCGGTGCGTTGTTTTGCGGATGCACCTCGCGCGGCGGAACCGGCGTCCTCGCAATCACTTTGCGCTCCGGCCCGCGCTGCGGCGCGTGGGCAAGCGTGCCGTCGGCAATCCGCAACACCTGTCCCGGATAGATCACGTACGGCGGTGCGATGCCGTTGCGCTGCGCCAGCGCGCGGTAATCCATGCCGTGCCTGAAGGCGATGCTGTAGAGCGTGTCGCCGCGTGCCACCACATAGCCACCGCTGGTCGCCTGGCCGTTGCCATGATCGCTACGCGCCGAAACTTGCGCCCCTGACTCGTTGCCGAGTGAGCGATCCACGACCGGCGCAGGGGCCGTCGCACAGCCGCCGAGCAGCGCGGCGGCGATACCGATCAACAGAAGTTCGGACCACGAAATCAGAATACGCATGACGGGCGCAAGGATAACCGACAGACGCAGGTTCCGCTCGCAAGCGAGCGGGCTACTTTTGTTTCGGCAAAATAGACGAACCATTCGCGCTGGATGCGATAGTCCCGCCGACATCGTGTCGGCTCGACTGCCGTTGCTCCTTGCCGCGCGCACGCCGGCGCGAACTCGCACATCGGTATGCTCAAACAGTCGCGGCTTGCTCGCGCGCTCGGCTTCGTCACTGCGGCATCGCGTACAGCGCACCGGCTCACTCAACACGGCCCTCCATGGCCTGCTGATGGGCAGGCCCGACTTACCGGGGCTTAGCGCAAATAAAACCACAACCCCAGCGCGACGATCAGCGCCACGATCACCCAGCCGGCGGTCTCGATGTGCTTGTGCAGCGCCTTCTCGGCGCGCTCGCCGCCAAGCCGGATCACGCCGGCGACAAGAAACACGCGCTTGCCACGGCCGATCGCGATGCCGGCGAGAAAGGGCAGCAGTGGCATGCCGACGATGCCGCAGGCCCAGCTCGCCACCTTCATGGGTATCGGCAGGAAACCTGCTGCAACCAGCAGTCCAAACGCTTTCCAGGGATGCAGTTTGGCATCCGCGCCGAACCGCTTCACCATCGCATCCAGGTGCTGCGACCAGCCGATGTCGGCGAGAAACGGTTGCAGGTGATGGAACGCGTAGTGACCCAGCTCGTAGCCGACGATCGAGCCGGCAAGCGAACCGGCGAGGCTGATCGCCGCGAAGAACCACCACTTGCGCGGGCGCGCCAGCGTCATTGGCGCCAGCATGATTTCCGGCGCCACCGGGAAGATGAAGGCTTCGAAGAAACTCAGCACCACCAGCCATGCGTCTGCCCGCGGTGTGGCCGCCCACGCCAGTGCGCGCTCGTAGAGCGGTCGAAATAATTTCATGCGGCGCGACACGCTTTCACGAAGTGCCACCCAACAGCGGCACGAAACTCACCTCGTTCAACTCGTCGCTGATCCACTCGCCGCCTTCGCGCCGCAGACGCGTAAGTTTCTGTTTGCCGGCCGGCCCGAGCGGTGCAACCAGCACGCCTTCCGGCGACAACTGATCGAGTAATTTGCGCGGCACCGATTCGCCGGCAGCGGTCAGCACGATCGCATCGAACGGCGCCTCGCCCGGCCAACCGATGTTGCCGTCGTCATGGCGCGAGCGGATGTTCTCGATTTTCATGCTGCGAAACCGCCGCCGCGCCTGACGCAACAGTTCCTCGATGCGCTCGACCGTGAACACCTGCTCGACCAGCGCAGCCAGCACCGCGGCTTGATAACCCGAACCCGTGCCGATCTCCAGTACGCGGTTGGGAATGCCGCGCTCGATCAGCAGCTCGGTCATGCGCGCCACCACCCACGGTTGCGAAATGGTCTGGCCAAGGCCAATGGGCAGCGCGGTATTTTCATAAGCGCGGCTGGCGAGCGCTTCGTCAATGAACAGATGCCGCGGCGTGGTGCGGATCACATCCAGCACACGCGCATCGCGGATGCCTTCCTCGCGCAGGTTTGCGATCAGGCGATCGCGCGCGCGTTGCGACGTCATGCCGCTGCCACTGCGATGAGGGGCGGCGCCGAATAACGCGTGGCTCATGCGGCCTGCTCCCCGTCGAGTTCGCGCGACAGCGCGCCGACCCATTTGGAAACCTTGTCCAACGCCTGGAAACGGGTGAGGTCCACATGGATCGGCGTCACCGAGACGAAGCCGTTGCGCACCGCATGGAAATCCGTGCCGGGCCCATCATCCTCGGCTTCACCGGCCGGCCCGATCCAGTAGATCATGCGCCCGCGCGGATCGCGCTGCGCGATGCATGGTTCGGAACGGTGCCGGCGGCCCAATCGCGTGACCTCGAAGCCGCGGATGTCGCGCCACTCGCGATCAGGCACGTTGACATTCAAGATGGTGTCGGCCGGCAGCGGATCGACCAGCAGGCGTTTGGTGAGCAGCAGCACCGCGCGGGCTGCGGTGTCGAAGTGGCTGGCGCGATGTTCCTCGGCGACCATGGACACCGCGATCGCCGGCAGCCCGAGAAAGCGCCCCTCCATCGCCGCGGAAACCGTGCCGGAATAAATCACGTCGTCGCCAAGGTTGGCCGAGTTGTTGATGCCCGACACCACGATGTCGGGTTCCTGCTCCAGCAGGCCCGCGAGTGCGAGATGCACGCAATCGGTGGGCGTTCCGAAAACGCGGTAGCGACCATCGTCCAGCTTCTGTACGCGCACGGGCTGATCGAGCGTCAATGAATTGCTGGCGCCGGAACGGTCGCGATCGGGCGCCACCACGATCACCTCGCCGAGCTCGGCCAGATGTTCGGCGAGCACGCGCAAGCCGTGCGCCTCCACGCCATCGTCGTTGCTGACCAGAACGCGCATCGCACTCCCGTGACGGATAGGTTCATGGGCGCGTGACAAGCGGCGCCGCAGTCCATGAAGTTTAGCCGATCCCAGAGGAGTACCTCTCGCCTCGCTCGCCCAACACCATGGTTCCCGCCGGTGGAGCGCGGGACAAGCGCCGGCGCTTGTCCGAAGGGACTTCGCATTGCCACGGTGGCATGCTGCGGACATGCGGCACAAGCGAAAAGGCCAAGCTCGAGAAATCAGCGACGAGGACGCGCGATTGTTCCGCGAGTCCATCGGCGACATCCGCCCGCTTGCACCAAAGCCCGAGTCCGGGCACACGCGCGCGCCGCCGGCGCCGCATCCGGCGATGTTCGAGCGCGATGAAGCCGCGGTGCGCGATGAATTGCTGGATTCGGCGATCGATCCCGCCGCGCACGAAGTCGGCGAGGAACTGCTGTATCTGCGCGAAGGCCATTCGCCGCAATTGCTGAAGCGACTGCGTCGCGGCACTTTCAGCATCCAGGACGAAATCGACTTGCACCAGATGGACGAGCGCACCGCGCGCGCCACGCTGGGTGATTTCCTCGCCGACTGCCGCCGCCGCGGGATCGCCTGTGTGCGGATCGTGCACGGCAAGGGCCTGCGCTCGGGCAGCGCGGGCCCGGTGCTGAAACGCATGACCGATCGCCTATTGCGCCGGCGGGACGACGTGGTGGCCTTCGCCTCCGCGCGGCCGGCGCAGGGTGGCACGGGCGCGACGGTGGTGTTGCTGCGCGCCGTTCGCAGGCGTGGGTGACTTCCTCTCGCGTTTGCGGGAGAAGGGAGCCAAGTGCGTCCGCATCTGGCGGGTGAAGGCAATGCTTGCCTCGGCGAGCTGATCCACGACTTCCATGTCTTTCTTTCGCGTTGTCCGACCGCGGGCTACTTTCTTTCGGAGAAAACAACCAGAGCCATTCGGTGCCGGGCATGACGTGGCCCGAGGCTCAGTCCCACACGGCCAGCCATGGCCTGCGCCCTCGTTTAAATTGACTTCTGCTGCAGCAATACCACCGCCATCGCCGCGATGCCTTCGGCGCGGCCGGTGCAGCCCAGCTTCTCGGTCGTGGTCGCTTTCACGCTGACTGCATCCGCGCCGCGTTCGAGCACGGAGGCCAGCCGCGCGCGCATGGCTTCGATGTGCGGTGCGAGTTTCGGTTGTTCGCAGATCACCGTGACATCAGCATTGCCGACCCGGTAGCCGCGCTCGCGCACCAGCGTCATGCAGTGCGCGAGCAGTTGCATGCTGTCGGCGCCTTTCCAGCGTGCATCGCTGTCCGGAAAATGCTGGCCGATGTCGCCCAGCGCCAGCGCCCCAAGGAGTGCGTCGCACAGCGCATGCACGGCAACGTCGCCATCGGAATGCGCGACCACTCCGTGCGTGTGCGGAATACGAATACCGCCCAGCATCACGTGATCGCCGCCACCGAAGGCGTGCACGTCGAAACCCTGGCCGATGCGCATCATGCGTCTGCTCCCGGAAAACAGGCCCTCATAGAGTGCGCTCCAAAAGAAACTCCGCGAGTTTCAGATCGGACGGCGTGGTCACCTTGATATTGTCTTCGGCACCCTCGACCAGCAAAGGCCGATGACCGGTGCGCTCCATCGCCATGGCTTCATCGGTGACCGCGACACCTTCGCTGCGTGCGCGTTCCAGCGCCAGGGTCAGCTCGCCACGCCGGAACAGTTGCGGCGTGAAGGCGCGCCAGCGCGCCTCGCGCGCTTCGGTGGCAATGCTGTGGCAGTGACCGTCCACGCGCTTCAGCGTGTCGCGCAACGGCGCGCCGAGCAGCGCGCCACCGGCTTGCGTTCCCGCGGCAATCAAACGCCCCAGGTCTTCGTAACGCAGACACGGACGCGCGGCATCGTGCACCAGGACGAATTGTGTCGCATCGATTTCATCGGGCAACGCGCGCAACCCGGCAAGCACCGAATCCACGCGCTCGGAACCGCCGATCGCGGTGCGCACGGGTTTGCCGTTCACTTGGCGCACATCGGGCCACCACCGGTCGTGCGCGGCCAACACCACCATCAATCCCGCGACACGGGGATGCGCGGCGAGGCGTTCCAGCGTGTGCAGGATCAGCGGCCGCCCGGCCAACGGCAGATATTGCTTCGGGATCGCGCCGCCGAAGCGCGCGCCGCGACCGGCGGCGGGAACGATGCACCACAATGGGCCGGAGCAACCTTTTGTGCCGGCATCAGTGGCCATCGCTGTTGTCCTGCGCGGGCTGCGCGGTGGAAGAGCCTGCCGTAGGCGTCACCACTTGATAGAACGTCTCGCCAGGTTTGATCAAGCCGAGTTCCGACCGCGCCCGCGCTTCGATCGCCTGCTGCCCATGCTTCAGGTCCTGCACCTCGGCCGAGAGCGCCTGGTTGCGCTGTTTCAGCTTCGCGTTTTCCGCCTGCTGCGCTGCCACGCGCGCGCGCAGCGCGTGCAGGTCGCGCATGCCGCCCTCGCCGACCCACAGCTTCACCTGCAAGGCGATCAGCAGCACGATCAGGATCAACGCTATCCAGCGCAGCATGCCGATCGCCCGGGTGTCGTTGCGGTCAGCCCGCAAACGCGGGCAGGTTGGGGAAGGCGTTCCTGCCGGCGAAGCGCGCGTCCTTGCCGAGTTGTTCCTCGATCCGCAGCAACTGGTTGTACTTGGCCACGCGATCGGTGCGGCACAGGGAGCCCGTCTTGATCTGCGCGGCCGTGGTCGCGACCGCAAGATCGGCAATCGTGGTGTCCTCGGTTTCACCGGAGCGGTGTGACACCACCGCCGCGTATTTCGCGCGATCGGCCATTGCGATCGCTTCCAGCGTTTCGCTCAATGTACCAATCTGGTTGACCTTGATCAGGATCGCGTTGGCGATGTGCTTCTCGATGCCTTCGCGGAAGATCGCCGGATTGGTCACGAACAGGTCGTCGCCGACAAGTTGCACTTTCTTGCCTAGTTTTTCGGTGATCAGTTTCCAGCCAGCCTGGTCGCCTTCGGCAAGGCCGTCCTCGATACTGACGATCGGATACTTGTCGCACCAGCCCGCATACAGTTCCACCATGCCGGCGGCGTCGAGCTTGCGGCCCTCGCCCTTCAGGTCGTACGCGCCGTTTTCGAAAAATTCCGAAGCAGCCGGATCGAGCGCGATCCAGACCTGCTTGCCCGGTGCATAACCCGCCGCGACGATCGCATGGAGGATGATTTCGATCGCCTCCTCGTGTGTCCGCAACGCCGGCGCGAAGCCACCCTCGTCGCCAACCGCGGTATTCAAGCCGCGTTTTTTCAATTG
>Ga0134126_10011790_pt1 | contig 11029 bp, 8 predicted proteins | sample KB31752_FD_96881 | JGI IMG/M metagenome (GOLD analysis project Ga0134126, IMG submission 96881) | Terrestrial soil microbial communities with excess Nitrogen fertilizer from Kellogg Biological Station, Michigan, USA - KB3-175-2 | ecosystem: Environmental > Terrestrial > Soil > Unclassified ... | reverse complement strand
TTCGTTTTGACTGAACCTTCTGAGGTATTCGCGAGATCAAGATTGGGTTTGGGCTTATAAATGAGGAACGGGTCTGCGTCAAACAGCTGGTCGCCGGGTATGCGCGTACGTTCACTGTCGTTTTCCGTCAGCCACATTACGGGAGGCAAGTCTCTCGGGCCCGCTTGGCTGCTGGATGGCGACATGAGGGTCTCGTAGTAGCCATTTGATTCCCCAAAAGTATAAGAATGCCGCTCACGAGCAAGATCCAGCACATACCTGACCCAAGACATTTGCCCGACTGCCGGCAACTTGGGCGCCAGGGAAGCTATTGCCAAAAGCGCAAGCAAAAGTCCAGCCGTGCTCAGCACGCTTCTGGTAAAAGGAATTTTCAATTTATGTTCCTTTCCCGTGAAAGCTGGTGCTGCACAGTTTTCGCAAGACTTAAACGGGCCGTTTTCGTCGAATTCTTGCGGTCATTTGGGTCTCCCATAATAGCCGCCCACGCATCGGGGTTCCCGTGCAATTTGAGATAGAGATTGTCAGCGATCATGCTATCTCCGAGCGCATTGGGATGACTGTCGTACCAGTTTCGACGGACACGTTCAATATCAATCCCGCTAAAGGTACTCATTAAATCCACCACCGGGATATTGAGGCCTTGAACGCACTCACGTAGTTCGCGAGTGTAATAATCACGATTGTCCATACCTTCGGCGGCAGGCACGAGTGCGATGATCATCTTGGCCGATTGTTGTTGCGCATGTTTGTTGAGTTGGCGAAGGAGTTCGCGCGTCAGTGCGATACGATAGGGCGCTAGTTTTGATTCAGCTTGTTCCGCGGAATCTTGCTTGTGCAGGCCCGATTCCTTAACAACTTCCCTAATCGGATCGTATTTCAGGTCTTCGCCGTGATCTACGAGTTGTTCAATGTGATCGGCCCAAGAGGAGCCTATCGTAAGCTGGGTGAGCGTTATAAGGTACACATCGGGATGAAAAGCTGGCGCTTCCTCGATTGCTGAATCAAATGTTTGGGTCAGGCGGTATCCAGTGACAGCAAAATTGAGAACTTCAAAATGTCCTCCATCTTGACTGTTGAGCTTTTGCTGAAGAAGAGTAGAGAAACGATCCTTCCTGTGTAACCAAAGCCCTCTAGTAATTGAGTCACCAAAGATGGCAATGCGATGGACGCCGGGTGGTTTTTGTAACGTATGTTCGTAATCGAAAAATCCGTATGAATTAGTTTGAGTTGGCCCTAGGACTGTATTCTCCAGGTGCAAATTTGGCCTGCCCCGATATACAAGGAATCCTCCATACTGATAAATAGCGCTTCGCCGTGCGGCCTTCCTATCCTTTTTGCCCATCATGAGCCATTCGACAGGGGTCCTACCAATCACATGTGAGTCGGTGTTTTGCATCAAATCTTCATAATATCCATTGCGTCCGTTAGTCCAAGCACCATCTGCGTCTCGACCCCACGCTTGAGCGACGATCTCTCGGATGTCGCCATCGAGCCTGTTAATTGGAAGAAGGGAACTCAAGAGTGGAATGACAAGAAGAGCAAGCAAAAAAAGCGCGGTAACTATGACAGGCTTTGGGAAAACATTCTTGATGTTGATCTCGTTATTTCCTAGCATTGGTTAATTGTCCCCTCGCTCTCTTGGCCAGAAACTGGCGCGCTCAATCTTTCGCAGATTTAACACCGCTCAGTACTGGAGAGGACATTGGGACGTCAGGTTCTCCGGTAATGGCGGCCCAGGCTTCTGGATTTTCGCGGAGCTTGTTATAAAGAGCATCTGCGATCATGCGTTGGCCTTGCGCGTTCGGGTGCATGTCATGCCAGCTGAGGCGGAGATTGTCCAAATCTGTGCCTTTAAAGGTGTCCGAAGCATCAACGATGGGAATGCCAGTGCCCTTAAGGCATTCCCGAAGCGGCTCGAATCCGCCATCAAGTGCATTCTGGTCTTGCGCGCTAGGCACAAAAAAGACAACCAGTTTCGCAGAGTGCTGTTTCACTCTAGCTTTCATCTTCATGAAAAGCTCCCGCAGTGTGCTTTCATGATATGGAGCCAGCTTCCATCTGCCCAGCTCTTTGGAATCACTGCTTTTTATTTCTGATTCCTTGACTATGTTTCGAAGCAAGTCGTATTTCAGATCTTGTTTATCTTGGATAATCTGGATGAGCGGGTCGGACCAAACTGGACGCGCTCCCGTAATATCCGTCATTCCCAGAACATAAACGTCAGGATGGAATGCAGGGGCTTTCTCCATGACAACGTCATAAGTTTGCGCCAGGTAATATGCGGGCACAGCAAAGTTAACAGCTTCAAAATGCCTCGATCCGTTGGAGTTCAGCTTCTTCTCGAGAACAGTACTAAATCGCTCTTCCAGAGAGACACCAAAGCCCCTGATTACTGAATCTCCAAAAAGCGCAATTCGTCGAATATTCGCAGGCTTCTCGAACGAATGCTCGTAATCAAAAAGGCCATGAGAGTCCGTTTTGACCGGACCTTCCACAGAATTCGGAAAATCCAGATTCGGCCGCGCCTCATAGATTCGGAAACTATTGAACTTGTAGATGTCGGTTTCCTGTGCCGCTGTACGTTCGCGTTCACTAAGGGTGATCAGCTCAATTGTTGTGTGTCTAACAGCCGTCTGACCTTTTTGAGGGCGCATCAGGCTTTCATAGTAACCACCTTCTCGCAGCTGTGTTACCCGTTGCTCACGAGCATGATTTATCAACTCATGCACGATCTCCATCCTGCCCTGGTTTCGCAGCGTTGTACCCCAAGCCGCTAGGACAAGGAGCGCACAGAGAAGCCCAAGAGTCTTCGCGCCGGATTTTACAAAATCGGTCTTCATGGAATGTTCTGCCGTTCAAGCAGCTTCAGCTTTTTGTGTCTTGACGCAATTTTTTCAGCAGCGCCTGATAATCAACTTTGTTGGTGGATGTCCTGGGAAGGGAATCCATGAACACGAACGAGTCAGGATTCATGTAATTTGGCAGATTCTGTCCACAGAACATTTTCATCTCGATCACACCCGGTTTAGGATCAGAGCCAGCGGCGAGATAGGCAACAATTTTTGTGTGTTCATCTCCTGCCACGCAGGCTACAACTCCGGCCTCTCGTATCCCTGGGTGGCGATATAAAGCGCATTCAATGTCGTCGAGTTCTATTCGATACCCACGGCGCTTGACCATGCGGTCCCGGCGTCCAACGTAAATAAAACCTTCCTTCGGATCTTCCCGCACGACGTCTCCGGTGCAATACCAGCGAATCCCGTCGCGCTCTAAAAAAGCCGCCGCATTTTCTGCCGGACGGTTCCAGTAACCCTGAAAAACCGATGGTCCGGAAATATAAAGCAGTCCCTCCTCGCCCGGTTGTGCCGCAACTTTTTCAGAATTCAGTACCAACGGCACACAGTGCTGGCAGGCTGGACCGATCGGATAAGGCTCGGTGCGATCTTCCGGAATGGAGGATGGGACCTCGGCAAAGGTGCACACGTTGGTTTCGGTCGGCCCATAGAGGTTGAAGTAGCGCGGAAGAGGCCACAGCTTGGTCAGGGACTTGAGATGACGAACAGGGAACACTTCACCCGCAAAAAATACAAGCCGTATGGAACTGCAATCGAACGCCTGCAAATTGCCGAATTGCGCCAGCAAGGCCAGAATGGACGGAGTCGAATACCAGACTGTCAATTTCCGTTCGGCGATGAACTGCGCGAGTTCTTTTGGACTCTTTCCCAGGTCCTCGGAGACAATGTGCAGGCTGGCGCCATGCTTAATAGAAAGATAAATGTCCAGAATGGAAAGATCGAAATGAAAAGGTGCGTGGCTGCTGAAGCGGTCTTCCTCAGTAGGCGAAAACGCCCCGGAGCACCAATCCACGAAGCTGGTGGCATTTTCGTGGCTCAGCATTACACCTTTGGGAATGCCAGTTGAACCGGACGTGTAAAGGATATAGGCCAAATCAGTGGGTTTAGCCGGAGCAAGGTCATCCGCCGGCGCGTGGCTCAAGGCAGTCTTCCAAGCGACGGCGCCGTCGCCGACAGCTTCGTCTCCCACTATGACAATCGTTTCAGGAAGCGAGCCCGCATACTCCTTCTTCAACACCTTAAATCCCGCTGCGTTCGTGAAGATGGCGCGAACTTTGCAATCCTCAAAAATTGAAGTGATCCTCGCGCCCGGAGCGCTGTAATCCACCGGAACATAGGCGGCGCGGGCTTTCAGGATTGCAAAAATTGCCGTCAGGGTAGCTGAGCTTTTTGGCAACAATAGTCCCACTCGATCGCCAGTATTTACTCCGCGAGACCTAAGAAAGCCGGCCAGGCGGGACGAATCTTCGTGCAATACGTGGTACCGTGTTTGGCGGCCGTCGGGATCGACAATCGCGATGCGGTCAGGGAAACGCTCGGCGCTGGCTTGCAGGTAGTCGCTCAGGCTCAGGATTTGAGACAATCGCTGCATTTCCATCACGCTCATCAGTGGGCACCTTTCTTCTGGATCACAAAAGCAGCAATGCTGTTCAGGCTGTCGAAATTTTCGACTCCTGCTTCATGCGCTTCGACCTCGATTCCGAAGTGCTGTTCCACGAAGGTGACCACCTGCAAAGTGGCCATGGAGTCCAATACGCCGCTGGTGCGCAACGCCGTATCATCTTTTAGGTTATCCGGCGATTCTCCGGGCAGGAATTCCGCCAAAATGTATTGGCGTACTTGTTCCTTGATATCTTGCGTCTGATCCATCGAACTCTCCTTATCTTGCGATTCACTACACTCCAGGGCGCCACCAGGTCATGAAATCGAGCCAGGCTCTTACACTGGGGGCGCTCCACAGCGACCAAATTACGAGAATGAATGTCATGGTTCCGATGATCGACCCTGCAGTCCGCAAATGGGCCAGCCAGCCAGTATCTTTCTTTCGTTTAGGGTGACGTATTTCCCACCACACATTGACCATCACCAACGAACCAAGAATGCTCCAGAACAGTGTGTCCTGCCAGCCCATGACAAAGCTCCCCTGGAGCCAGAAGGTTTGGTACGAATGCAGAATCCAGGTGACAACGAAGACCATTGCCGTAGCCACCATGCGGGCGCGGAAATCGTTCTTCTTGCGAAGCCGGAAATAAACCGGAAAGTAAACGATCTTCACCATGAAATCTTTCCAGTAGATGTTGATGCGACGCCAGAAGTCGGTGAGGCTATGAGAGAGAAGATATTTGTGATTGGTTTCTGGAAGGTCATAACCGAATAAGTGTAAGAGTCCGATGACCATGTGAAATTGTCCCGAAACCCGCAAATAGAGAAGAAAAGTCAGCAACATCATCCAGACAAGTGAAAAAGCGGAATGCACGCCCTTCAGCTCCTGGACATAGTGCGCCTGCAGAACGATCATGTAGAGCATCAGTTGCACGGCGCCACGCAATATCCAGAAAACGCCCTGCTGGGCGCTGTCGTGAATATTCCGGCGGTAATAACTCATCCGCATGGTCTTGAAATCAATGACCGGAAAAAGCAAAAGCAGATAGTTCGGAAGAATAAAGAAATATGACAGAAATTCAGTGAGGGACGGTTTGCCTTTGATGGTCCGCAGATCGTAGACGTAAATGATGATGCGGAACATAAAAAGACCGCCGAAAACCCGCCAGAACGCTGTCGGAATGGAGAGTCCGTAAGAAAGATGCGCCAGGCGGTCGGCTTTCCAGTTGAAAACCATCGCAAGCAAAAATCCCGCAATCGTCAATGCAACACGTATGCGATATGACAGCTTGCTCGACAGAATGAAATAAAGTGCGAAGCCCGCGAGGAGCACCCCCGCGGCGACCCTGCGTTCAAGGAAAAGCGCCGCCGAGATCATGGATACGGCAACCCAAAATTTCTCTTTCCATTGAAAGGGAATCCAATAGTGGACTGCAAAGGCCGCGAAGGCGACGCAAAGCATGGCGAAGAAATTGAGGTCTTCCGGGCCGCCAAACTGTTCAACGTGATAAACCCGAAATACACCGAGAAGCAATCCCAGTTGAGCGATCAGGATCGAGAAGCGATAAAAATTAGGACGCGCACGTTCGATCCGGGGATCGGGTGGGGCGGAGGCTGTAAGCGGCTGCTCTGCAATTTCCTGCACCGATGCAACTGTCATGACAATAGGTGGTTCCAAGCCTTAGGACTTTGATTGGGGGCCCTTTTAGGGGCGGTTATTAATTCGGGGGAACGTCGAGGGGGAAATAAAAAACCGAATACTGCTTAGCTCATTGATAGCTATCTTATCGTTTTTCGGTTAAAGACGCCAGACTAGTTTTCAACAGGGGTTATTTTTGTTAAACACGCTTAGTCCTGTGTTTTCAGTATGATATGGGAGGTTACCTTAGGGTGTCTTTTCTCATACCGCTAGAGGCATTTAAGATTGCGATTCGAGTAGTTAAGAAATAGAAATATATCTCTTATGACCGAGAAACATGCGATTACCTCAAGCTTTGACTTGACCTCCGAACAACAGGAATGGCAGAACGCTGCTATTGATTTTGCCCGGACTGCTCTTCAGCGCGATATGGTGCATGGAGACAAGGAAGAAGTTTTCAGCCGGGAAGGGTGGGAGCACTGCGCGAAATTCGGCATCTTCGGATTACCCGTGCCTGCGGAATATGGCGGCCTCGGTTTAGGCTTGCCCGATCTTCTTGCAGTAATGGAAGGGCTTGGTTACGCAAGTCGCGATCAGGGGCTTTTATTTTCCATTAATGCTCATTTGTGGACCAATACGATCCCGCTTCTTGTGTATGGAACGGAAGAGCAGAAGCGTAAATTCCTGCCTTCGCTTTCCAACGGTGAATTGATCGGAGCCAACGCCGCGAGCGAGCCGGATGCAGGCTCGGATATTTTTGCCATGCGGACTCGCGCTACCCGCCAAGGCGATCACTACATTCTTAACGGGACGAAAATGTTTGTGACCAACGCGACCGTGGCGGATTTGTTTGTCGCCTACGCCACAATTGATCCTAAGCTTGGTCCGATGGGGGTGACGGCTTTTATCGTCGAAAAAGATACTCCCGGATTGAGCGTTGATAAAAAGTTAGAAAAGATGGGCCTGCGCACTTCGCCGATGGCGGAAGTGATTTTTGAGGATTGCAAAGTCCCTGTGTCCAATCGACTGGGGCGCGAGGGGCGTGGTGTCGCGGTGTTTGAATGCTCCATGGAGTGGGAGCGCGGATGTATCCTCGCCAGTTGCCTGGGTGTAATGAAACGCCAACTCGAAGAAGTGATCGCCCATGCGCAAACGCGGCGCCAGGGCGGAAAGGCCATCGGGAAATATCAGTCCATTGCTAACCGAATCGTTGATATGAAGGTACGTTTAGACACGTGCCGACCGCTTGTATATCGCATCGGTCAACTCAAGGCCCACGGACAATCAGCGATCATGCAAGCGGCCATTGCGAAATTGTATGTGTCCGAGTGCTTCGTGAAATCTTCACAGGACGCAATCCAGATATTCGGCGGTTACGGTTATATGACCGAGCAGCAAGTTGAACGCGACTTGCGCGATGCGGTAGGGAGCACCCTGTACTCCGGGACCACAGAGATACAAAGAAATATCATTGCGAAGGGACTTGGATTGTAAAAATATCTGGTGCAAGTTGGATAGCAGTCGGGCGACGGCGCGCTTCTCGTCCCATTAGTGTGATTGGTGGCGCAATGCGAATTAGCATTAATATTCAAGCTGCTGCGGGATTGCGGGGAGATCAGCTTTCCCTGGCATTCAATCCGAATTCCTTCTGCGCCATCCCGGCAATCTCGTTTCCAATCGCCAGTGAGGCGGTCGCGGCCGGCGACGGTACGTTATATACGTTCAAGGTGTTACCCGCGCGATCAAATTGAAAATCATCCACGAGCGATCCATCGGGGCGAACGGCTTGCGCGCGCACGCCTGAGCCGTCCGCGACCAGGTCCGCGCTCGTAATCTCTGGGAGCAATCGCTGCAGCGCTTTTACAAAAGCGCCTTTGCTTAGCGAGCGATAAGTTTCGCCCATCCCGTACCGCCAGTATTTTCCTGCCATCCGCCAGAAGCCGGAATAGCCCAGCGTGCCCGCCGTATCGCGAATGCTGAAATCCCTCCACCGGTAACCCTCGCGCTTCAAAGCGAGCACAGCGTTCGGCCCGGCATCCACGCCGCCGCGAATGCGGCGCGTGAAGTGTACACCCAGAAATGGGAAGCGCGGATCAGGCACAGGATAAATGAGAGATTTCACCAGGTATTCTTTTTTCGGAATCAGATCGTAGTATTCTCCGCGGAAGGGAACGATTCTGACTTTCGGCTTCTGTCCTGCCATGCGGCTAACGATGTCGCTGTGCAATCCCGCGCAGTTGATCACGTAACGCGTCGCGAACGTTCCGTGATTCGTCTCAGCCACGGTCTCTCCGTTGCGCTCTACAAAGCCTATGACCTTTGTCGCCGTGCGGACTGTGCCTCCCTGAACGCCCACGAGTTCGGCATATTTTTCTGAAACTGCGGCGTAGTCGGTGATCCCGGTACCGGGAACGTAGATTCCCCGCAGGCCGCTGCAATGCGGCTCAATTTCGCGAATCTGTTCCGCATTAAGCGCCCTTACTCCGCTCAGGCAGTTTGCCGCGGCACGATCCAGCAGGGTTTGCAGCCGCGGGAACTCACCTTCGTGGGTAGCGACAATGACCTTTCCGCAAATTTCGTAGGGGATTTTGTGCCGGTCGCAGAATTTGATCATGGCTCGCGCGCCTTCAACACAAAGGCGTGCTTTCAGCGAGCCCGGCTTGTAGTAAATTCCTGAGTGGATCACGCCACTGTTGTGGCCCGTCTGGTGGCGCGCTACCTGATTTTCTTTTTCCAGCAACAGCAAACGCAGTTTCGGAAAGCGCGTGGTTATATGCATTGCTGTCGCAAGACCAACAATGCCTCCGCCCACCACTACGATGTCGAAACGCTGATCAGTCATAATGAATGATGCCAACAGGATGGATTGATATACCAGTGCATTTTATCCGACCAGCCAAATGTACCGGTCACTGAAAGTATTCCTCACAAAAACCTCAACGCCGATGGTCGTTTCGTGGCATACACTGGCCTTAAGAAAGCTAGACACACAGGAGCTGAGTTAGCGGATGGAAGCCAAAACAGCGGCACGACGGATTGCGGCCACATTTGTGGTCATCGTGATCGCGGTAATGGCTGTTCTGGGTGTATTGAATACCGGCGGATGGCGGGCCCGCATTCTGGCTGTACTTTTCCGCACCAACAATAAGCCCCGCGTCGTGGCAGCGCCTGCGAGCTTCACACCTGTCGTCCCGCATGGATTTCACGTTTCGATATTTGCTCGGGGGTTCGAAGAACCTCGCTGGCTGGCGGTCGCGCCCGACGGAGACGTTTTCGCGGCTGATTCCGCTGCGGGCGAGGTCGTTGTACTGCACACCTCAGCCAGCGGTGAAGTCTCCCGGCGTGTTTTTGCAGATCACCTGAACCTTCCTTTTGGTATCGCCTTCCACGACGACTACGTGTATGTCGCCAATACAAATGAAGTCGTGCGCTTCCGTTATGATCCGCAGACATCAAGCCGTGAAGGCAGCGCTGAACACATTCTTGCCCTTCCAGGTATGGGCTACCGTCAGCACTGGACGCGTTCCCTGGCATTCAGCCGCGACGGCAAAAAGCTGTTCGTTTCCGTCGGCTCGGCAAGCAATGTTTCCATTGAGCGAGATCCGCGCCGCGCCGCAATCCTCGAAATGGATCCCGATGGGAGCCACATGCGGATATATGCCAGCGGGCTGCGAAATGCCGTAGGAATTGCGTCCGATCCGGAATCAGGCGCATTGTGGGCCACCGTGAATGAACGCGATGACATTGGCGACAATATTCCCTCTGACTATTTCACGCATATTGTCGACGGAGGTTTTTATGGCTGGCCTTATTCCTACCTCGGCAACCACGTGGATAACCGCGTTGCCCCGCGTCCCGATCTGTCGGGGAAGGCCATTGTTCCTGACGTCGTGTTAGGCGCGCACGTCGCGCCCCTGCAGTTCGCTTTCTATAACGCTCGCCAATTCCCATTGTCGTATTCGAACGGCGCATTTATAGCGGAACATGGCTCCTGGAACCGTCATTCGCGTAGCGGATATCAGGTCGTCTTTCAAGCGTTTCATGAAGGACTGCCGCAAGGTTCGCCCGTGCCATTTTTCTTCGGATTTGTTCCTGATCCGAACGGTAAAAATGTTTATGGGCGCATGGTTGGAGTTGCGGTGGCGCCAGACGGCTCGCTCCTTATTTCCGATGATGGAGCCAATGTGATCTGGCGGGTAACGTACAGCGCCGATGCCGCAGCGAAGCCGCAATGAAAACATCACAGAGCTTTACAGAGAGACACCCGGCACAGACACGCAAGGCTTATATGCAATTCTGCGCCTTGGTCGGCATATCTGTGGCGCTGTGGTGGGGCGCGCTTGCAGAAACTTTCTTACGATCCCTGCATGACGACCAGTACACGCACATCCTGGTAATCTTGCCAGTAAGCTTGGCTTTCTTTTTTCTGGAACGGAAAAAAATGGGACTTTACGTTACGCGAAGTTCCACGGCGGTGTACGGAATTTTCTTCGCCGTCGCGCTGGGCCTGTTTTTTGCGGCCCGGCAGCCGGGGATCATTCCGGCTGAATTTCAACTCACGCTCTCCGTTACCGGACTGATTGTTTGGTGGATCGGTTCTTTCATTGGCTGTTTTGGGCTCTCGGCTTTCCGGATATTCCTTTTCCCGCTCTGCTTCCTCTTCTGGATGGTTCCGTGGCCGCATTCTTTGCTTGATCTACTGATCCACATGCTGCAGCAATACTCCGCCTCCGGCGTCTCCTGGACATTTCAGCTCTTCGGTATTCCGGTACTGCGGGATGGGGTCATTCTCAGCATTCCCGGCTTAACTATTGAAGTAGCGCGCGAGTGCAGCAGCATTCGCTCCAGCTTGATCCTGGTGGTCAGCAGTATGGTGCTGGCCCAGTTCTTTCTGCGCTCGATTGCGCGCAAGACCATAGTTACCCTGATTGCA